>OFDC01000664.1_pt1 | contig 23257 bp, 33 predicted proteins | sample 1520941 | NCBI WGS metagenome assembly OFDC01 (sample SAMEA94258168, study PRJEB24077) | hot springs metagenome | biome: Aquatic biome; feature: Water | place: India | collected 2012-12-06 | depth 5 m | reverse complement strand
ATCCGATCAAGAACTTCCGCTTCAACGAAAGCCCGGTGATCATGCTCAACAACATTGAAGAGCTGGGCCGGTCGGTTCGTGTCGAGGGCGGGAACCTGATGATCCCGGCCATGAAGATCCGGGACTTCACCTTCACCTCGCTGTCGGACGCAGTCTGAGGCGACACCAATGCAGGCGCGGGTAACGTGAGCGAAAGAGCGATTACCCGCGCCGGTTTTCTGCGTTTGGCAGGAGCCGGGCTTGCCACTGCGTTGCTCGGCAGTCCCCTGCGCGCCGTTCAGCAGCGCACGAGCGGTGCTGCGGGCGGGTATGATTTCTGGTTCACCCGGCTGAGGTACAACTCGGGTGACTGGGATGTCGACCAGCGCATGCCCGCGAACCTCATCACGTCGCTGATCGACTACACCAACCTGCGGGTCGATCCCAAGGAGCACGTGGTTGACCTCAGTGATCCGAGGATGCTCTCAGCGCCCTTTTGCTACCTCGCGGGGCACAAGGCGGTCGAGTTTTCGCAGGCCGAGCGCCGCAATTTCGAGCGCTATGTCAGGAACGGCGGGTTCGTGTTCGTCGATGATTGCAATCACGACATCGACGGCCTGTTCGCCAAATCCTTCGAGAACCAGATGGCGAGCATTTTCGGAGGCGACGCGCTGAAGAAGCTGCCCAAAGACCACCCGGTCTACACCAGCTTTTTCAAGTTCAATGGGCCGCCCGCGACCTCGTTCGAGCTCAACGGATGGGGCGATGACCTTATTCACGATTACCTCAAGGGCATTACCATCAATGGCCGCTTGGGGCTGCTCTACAGCAACAAGGATTATGGCTGTGAGTGGGATTACGACTGGCGCAACAAGCGCTTCCTTGCGGACGATAATACGCGCTTCGGCGTGAACATCGTCATGTATGCGCTCACCAATTGAGGGTTTCAACGTGTCACAAGCAACCCCGGTCAGCGCGGCAGACATTGAACAGCGGGTCGCCAAGCTTGGCGACCTCAAGCGCGCCATCGCCACCGCCATTGTCGGCCAGACCGAGATTGTCGATCAATTGCTGATCGGGCTGCTGGCGGGCGGGCATTGCCTGCTCGAAGGCGTGCCGGGGCTGGGCAAGACACTACTGGTGCGCACGCTCGGCGATGCCCTTGCGCTCGATTTCCACCGCGTGCAGTTCACGCCCGATCTGATGCCGAGCGACATCCTCGGAACCGAATTGCTGGAAGAGGATCATGGCACCGGCCACCGGTCTTTCCGCTTTCAGCAAGGCCCGGTGTTCACCAACCTGCTGCTCGCCGACGAGCTCAACCGCACGCCCCCCAAGACGCAGGCCGCGTTGCTGGAAGCGATGCAGGAAAAGACGGTCAGCTATGGTGGCCAGACCTATCAGCTGCCCAAGCCCTTCTTCGTGCTCGCCACGCAGAACCCGCTGGAGCAGGCGGGCACCTATCCCTTGCCCGAGGCGCAGCTGGACCGGTTCCTGCTGCTGATCCGGGTCGGCTATCCCACTGCCGAGGAAGAGCGGGCCATTCTGGCGCTGACTACCGGTGCGCAAGGCGACGCGGTGCCCCGCGTGATGCAGGGCGAGGATGTGCTGGCGCTGCAACGGCTCGTGCGCGAGGTTTACCTGAGCGAGGATTTGCTCGGCTGGATCACCACGCTGGTGCGCGCGACCCGGCCCGGTGATGCCGCTGCGCCCGCCGAGGTGGAGACCTATGTGCGCTGGGGCGCAGGCCCGCGCGCAGGCCAGGCGCTGGTGCTCTGTGCCAAGGCGCGTGCCTTGCTGAGCGGGCGCTTCGCCGCCACGCGCGAGGACATCGCCGCACTCGCCGCGCCGGTCTTGCGGCACCGTCTGCTGCTGTCATTCGCGGCCGAAGCCGAAGGCAAGAGCGCCGACGACGTGGTGGCAGCACTGCTGGCGCGTATCCCTCCACCAGCGGCTTGATCCATGGGCCGCGCGCCGCTGATGATCCCGCCCGAAATCCGCAGTCGGCTGCGGCGGCTTTCGCTCACAACGCGGCGCATGTCGGGAAGCCACGGCTTTGGGATGCACGCCAGCCGCAGCAAGGGCGCGGGCCTCGAATTCGCGCAGAACCGTGCCTACGAACCGGGTGACGAGCCGCGCCGGATCGACTGGAAGCTGTTCGCCCGCTCCGACAAGTTCTTCGTCCGCGAGGCGGAGGAGGAGAGCCCCTTCGCGGTCTGGATCCTGATCGATGGCAGCGCCTCGATGGCGCAGGCTGACCGGGCAACGCCGGTTTGGTCGCGCCTAGATGCTGCCAAGCTGCTCGCCATGTGCATCGCCGAGCTGGCGATGGCGCAGGGTGATCGGTTTGGCTGGATGGTGCTGCAGGAGAGCGGCCTTGGCGTCGCAGACCCGCGCAGCGGCCGTGATCAGCGCGACCGGATGCGGGTGGCTCTCACGCGGCTGGATGCGGCGGGCACCTTCCCTTCCGGCACCACGCTCGCGCCACTGTGGGAGAGGATCGGCGCGCGTGATCTCGTGCTGTTTCTGAGCGATTGTTTCGACGACAGCGGCATTGCGCTCATCGAGCGGCTGGCCAAGGCGGGGCGCGAGGTGCTGGCGGTCCAGCTGCTGACGGTGGAGGAGCGTGATTTTCCCTTTGATGGCGGCTACCGCTTTCGCGATCAGGAAAGCGACGCAGCGCTGATTGGCGATGGGGCGGCGCTGCGGGACACCTTCCTAGCGCGCTTTGCCGCGGCCCGTGCTGCGCTTGATGAACGGCTCGACAAGGCGGGCATTCGCCACACCTCCTACGTGCTCGACAAGCCGATCGACCAGCCCTTACAGGCCCTGTTCGGGAACAAGGCGGACCGGCGATGACGCCGCTGCTGCTGGCTCCGCTCGGCCTTGCAGCGCTCGCTGCATTGGTCATGCCGCTGCTGATCCACCTCAGGCGGCGGACCGACGAAGTGCCGGTGGACTTCGCCGCGCTGCGCTGGCTCGACCCGCGCCCGAAGCCGCGCCGTAAGCTGCGCTTTGATGAGCTGGTGCTGCTCGCCCTACGGCTGCTGCTGGTGGCGTTGCTCGCGCTTCTGCTGGCGCAGCCTGCGGTCATCGGTTGGGAGGACAAGACCCCGCGCACGCTGGTGGCCACGGGCGTCGATCCAGCCGCCGCGCGGGAGATAGCCGGGTCAGACGCCGATGTCCGATGGATCGCACCGGGCTTTCCCGCGCTGGAGGGGGCGGGCCCGCCAGAGTCGGCGCAGGTCTCCAGCCTCATTCGCCAGTTCGATGCCGAGTTGCCATCCGGCGTGCCGCTGACGATTATCGTGCCGAAAGTGATGGGCGGCGCCGATGCCGGGCCGCTTCGCCTGACCCGCGAGGTCGAGTGGCGGATCGTCGAGAGTGCTGATCGCGCCGAGAAGCCTGCGCCGCTCGTAAGTCCGGCCCTTGCTGTACGCTATGCTGCCGATGCTGAGGGGGCGGTGCGGTATTTTCGTGCCGCGGCTGAGGCATGGGCCGACAAGCCCCAATTTGCCGCAAGCACCGTGACCGACCTTCCTGAGCGCGATCAGGTGCTGGTCTGGCTGACTCCGGGCCGCGTGCCGCCGAAGGTGACCGATTGGGTGAGCGCGGGCGGAACCGCCGTGCTGGGTGAGGGCGCGCAGGTCATCATGCCCGATACCACCATGGCCCTGTGGCGCGACGCGCTCGGCAATACGCTGGTGGAGGGCGCGCCGCTGGGGGCGGGGCGGCTGTTGCGCTTCACCCGGCCATTGGAGCCTGCGGCCATGCCCGAATTGCTCGAAGCCGATTTCGCCGCGCGCTTTCGTGACCTGATTACACCGCCCGCCCCGCCGCCCGCGCGCGTCGCATCGGCTGCCTTCGCGCCGACGGCAGGCGTCCGGCCCTTTCCGCTTCCTCCGCGTGAGTTATCATCATGGCTGGGCGTGCTGATCGCGCTGGTCTTTCTCGCGGAACGCGCACTGGCGACACGGCCGCGGAGGTTCGCGGCGTGAGCAGCGAAGTGAACGCGCAAGACTGGGTGCGCCCCGCCAAGCAGCGCGCGGCGGCGGATGTAGTGCTGGTTTGGAGCCCGCTCGCCCTCGTTCTCGCCGCGCTCGGCTGGCGTCTCGGCCATATCGGCTATGCCTTAGCTGCTGTGGTGAGCGGCGCGGTGGTACTGGCCGCGCTCGCGCGCCGGGCCGCAAACCGCTTTGACCAAGGCTGGTTGGTTCGCCGCCTCAATGCCCGCGATGCGCGGCTGGAGGACAGCGCGGGCTTGGTCTTCGCAGGTGCCGACCTCGCCCCGCTCGAACGCTTGCAGGCCGAGCGGATCGCTACCCGCATCGCCGCCATCGACCCCGCAGCGCTCGCCGAGGGCTGGTCACGGCGCAGCATCGCCTTTGCGTGGCTGGCAGGGGCCATGGCGCTCGCCGCGATCCTGTTGTGGCCGACGCAGGAACACGCACCGCCCCTTGCGCCGCCATCGGAGAGCCAAGATGCCGCAGCGGGCGAACCCAAGCTCACGGGCCTGCGCATCAGGGTTACGCCGCCTGCCTATACCGGCCTGCCGGAGCGCTATACCCGCAACCTCGACATCCGCGCCCCCGCAGGTTCGCGGATCGAATGGACTCTGGGCTTTACCCCCGATGTGAAATCCGCCGCGCTGCAACTGGTCGGCGGGCAACGTCTGCCGCTCACCCTCGGTGATGAGGGGTGGTCCGGTGCGCTGAGGCTCGACGTCCCCTCGCTCTACCGGATCGCCGCTGAAGGCGTGCCCGCCGCGCCCACCGCGCACAGGCTTGAGCCCATCGCGGACGAACCCCCTCAGGTGCAGGTGATCGAGCCCGCATCAGGGCTGGTCCTGATCCGCCCCGGACAGCGCCGCTGGCGCGTGGTGTTCGAGGCGAGCGATGATTACGCGGTCGATCCCCTTGCCCGTCTGACAGTCACCACCGCGATCGGAGAGGGCGAGAATGTCACCTTCACCGAGCGCACGCGGACCGTGACCGGGACCGGCGATCCCAAGCGTAGGCGCTTCGTCATCGATCTCGATCTGGCATCCTACGGCCTCCAGCAGGGCAGCGATCTGGTCGCGCAGCTGACCGTCGCCGACACGCGCACGCCCGGCCCGCAGGCGGTGCGCGGGCCGGGTGTGATCTTGCGCTGGCCGATCCCTGAACCCCCGCAGGCCGATGGGCTCGATCTGATGGCGAAACAGGCCATGCCCGCCTATTTCCGCAGCCAGCGGCAGGTGATCATCGACACCGAAGCCCTGATCCGCGAGCGCCGCAAGCTCAGTGAGGACGAGTTTCTGGTCCGCTCCGACACCATCGGCGTCGATCAGCGGCTGCTGCGCCTGCGCTACGGCCAGTTTGTCGGCATGGAGGCCGAGGAGGGTCCGCGGCGCCCGCCCATGCCCACTGCGGAGAAGGAGGACGGCGGGAAGGCCGAGCCTGCTGAACCCGAACACTATGATGGCGATGGCCATGATCACGGTGCCGCGCCGGAAGCGCCGGTGTTCGGCGATCTGGGCAATATCACCGCCGAATTCGGCCACACGCACGACGAAAGCGAAGCGGCGACCTTGCTCGATCCTGATACCCGCGCGCTCCTCAAGCAGGCGCTCGATGCGATGTGGGAAGCCGAGCTCAACCTGCGTTCGGGACGCCCGGAAGCGGCGCTGCCGTTCGAGAACAAGGCGCTCGATTACATTAAGCGGATCCAGCAGGCCTCGCGCATCTACCTGCCCCGGATCGGGTCTACGCAGCCCCCGGTTGACATGGCGCGGCGAATGACGGGCAAGCGCGAGGGGATCGTGGGCGGCGGGGCGAAGCTGACACCCTTCGCCATCGAGGACGCTGTGCCCGCCACGGCGTGGCGAGCGCTGGCGGCGCCGGGCGCGATTGACCTTGGCGGGCTGGAGCAATGGGTGCGCACCAACAGCGCCCGGATCCGCGATCCGCTGAGCGTGCTGGCGGCGATCGACGCGCTGCGCAGCGATCCCCGATCGCGCATCCTGCGCACGCGATTGCGCGATCAGCTCTGGACCGTCTTGACCCGTCCCCCTGCGCAGGTCCGCCGTCGCCACGATGGCGGCGCGGTGGGACGCCGCTATCTTGAGGGCCTGCGCTAGATGATTGCTGTGCCGACCATCGTAGCGCTGGTGATCGCGCTGGGCGCACTAGGCGGGGCTGTTCGCCTACTGCTGCGGCGGCGCGATGGGCGGGCGGGTGTGCTGGCGGCGATCATGCTGGGGAGCGGGCTGTTCCTCTATTTCACCCTCTACCCGCCGCGCCTGCCGATGTGGGGCGAGACGCTTGTGGTGGCCACGGCTGAGGCCTCGGCGGATGTTCAGGCCCAGCCCGGCGAAAGGCTGGTCGCGCTGCCCGAAGCGCCCGCCATCGCAGGCGCGGAGCGCGTGCCCGATCTTGCCACCGCGCTGCGCCGCCATGCGCAGGCCCAACGCATCCGGATCATAGGTAGGGGGCTTGCGACGCGCGACCGTGATATGGCCGCAGCCATGCCGGTTACCTTCACGCCGCTGGCACTCCCGCGCGGTCTGGTGCGGCTCGATCTGCCAGCCGATACGCCCGCAGGCTCAATCTTCACCATGGCCGGTGAGGCAAAAGGCCTCGCAGGAGGAACGGTGGAGCTGCTCGATCCTGCCGGACGCCGGGTGGATCGCCGGGCCATCCGCGCCGATGGGGGTTTTGCTTTGGGCGGGACAGCCCGCACGCCGGGCCTTGCCCTCTTTACCCTCAGGCTGCGCGGGAGGGATGCCAAGGTTGTCTCCGACACCCCGGTGCCGCTGCGCACGCTGGAACAGCGCCCCCTGCGCGTGCTCCTGATCGGTTCGCCATCGCCCGAAGTGAAATATTTGCGCCGCTGGGCCGAGGATTCGGGGATTGATCTTGCAAGCCGGATCGAAGCGGGCGGCGGGGTCAATCTCGGCGGCGATCCTGTCCGGATTGATGTGGGGGCCCTGCGCGAGGTGGATGTGGTGATCATCGATGATCACCTCCTGGCATCGCTCGGCGGCGCATCGCGCACGGCGATCTCTGGTGCCGTGTCCGGGGGCCTTGGTGTCGTGATCCGAATGACCGCCCCGGCCACTGCGGCAGCGCGCGAGAACTGGCGCAAACTGGGGCTGTCGGTCGAGGATGGTAGCGAAGCCGTCCCCGTGGCGTTGCCTCCCATGGCGCTGGATGACGAGACGCTCGCCGCCCTTCGCGGGCCAGGATCGCCCGATGCGCCGCCTGGCATCAACGCGGTTGATGATCCCGCTCCCGAATTGGGGCGCTGGATGGTGGAAACGGGGCCGGGCTTTGTCCCCACCGTGACGGATGCGGACGGCGGCGTGCTGTCCGGCTGGCAGCAACGCCAGCAAGGGCGGGTGGCCCTGTGGACCATCGCCAACAGCTTTGCCCTTGTCCTCAACGGTCAGGCTGATCGCTATTATCAATGGTGGAGCGACACGGTGAGCGCGGTGTCGCGGCCCAATAGCGCGTTTCGTCCCGAAGTGCCTGCACTCGCGCAGGTGGGCGAGCGGATGGCGGTGTGCGGCGTTGCCGGATCGGCACGGGTGATCGCGCCCAATGCCAAGGCGGTTCCGCTCGTCATCGATCCTGCATCAGGGCCGAAGAGCTGCGCGGCGTTCTGGCCGTCGGACGCAGGCGTTCACTCGATCACGCAGCCGGGCCGTGACGGGGTGCAAGAGTTTGCGTTCTACGTCTTTCCCAAGACCGCACTGCAGGCGTTGAAGGCAAGGGAAACCGGCGAGGCGACCAACGTCTGGGCGGCTGCTCAGAACACGCCTGCCGCCCGCAGCGCCGTGGAGCAACGCGGACCTGCGTGGCCCTATTTCCTCGGCTGGTTGCTGCTGAGCGGCTTGCTGTGGTTTGGCGAGCGGCGGTGGCTGGCGCGTTCGGTTTGAACGGCGCGCAGCCTATCCCCGCGCCACGGATTCCAGCAATTCGGCGGTAATCGGATAGCCCGCGTCGGCCATGATCCGCAGCATCGGCTGCTCGCCGCTGGTGTCGATCTGCGGGATGATGGTGCGCACCGGGATCGCCTCGGCCTGGGCCTTGGCTTCGTCGAATGAGGCAAACAGCGCGAGACGTTCCAGATTGCGGCGGGTGGGGAAAATCAGCTTGATCTCGCCGCGCGCCGCCATCTCAAGCGCGCCCTGCGCGGTGGTCCAGAACAGGTGGGTGTTTTCCGACGCATCGATCGATACCTCCACCGCCCCGGTGCCAAGGTTGGCGAGGTAGAAGCGCGTGTCGTAAACGCGTGGGATCTTTTCGTTCTTGGGATACCACCGTGCAAACGGGGTGATCTGCGCCAGATCAAGGCTCCAGCCAAACGCATCCATCACCGGCGCCAGCGCGCCCACTTCGGCCAGCATCGCGCGCGCTTCTGCGGCACGGGCGGCATCGATGTGACCCGCAATGCCAAGCGCGAGGCCGGTCTCCTCAAGCGTCTCGCGCGCCGCCGCAATCTGATGCGCCGCCTCATCAGCGCTGAGCGCGCCCTGCAATTGGGCCGCCACCACTTCGCCCAAGGCGAAATCCGCTGGGTCAACGCGCCCGCCCGGGAACACAGCCATGCCGCCCGCAAAGGCCATGCCTTTCGAGCGGACCGTCATCAACACCTCCGGCGCGCCGCCGGACGGGGCGTTGCGGAAGATGATGATGGTGGCGGCAGGAATGGCCGCAGGGCTGGATTCGGTGGTCATCGCGGGCGAGGATGGCCCGGCGGCAAGCGCTTGCCAAGGGGCAAGGCATGATCGTGCCGGATTACGCGCGGGTGTCGGGCTGCTTTACACGTTGCGGTCTGACGATCTGAGCGTGTAGCGAAGGAATGGCGGAATTCCGGGATTTTTCGAGTTTGGCACGCGCTGTGCATAGCACGATGCGGTCTCATTGGTCTTTGAGGCGCGATCGTCTTGGTTGTCAGGTCGCGCTTCCCCGAAACAGAAAACCGCCCCGCGATCATCTCGCGGGGCGGTTTTTTGATTCTCGTTAGAGTGTCCGGCGGAGTTGTCCTAAAGAAGACCTAGCAATTTACGTCCCGCCGTTGCGAACAAGCCCAACGCTATCACTAGCGGTGCGATCCTGCGCCAACGACCATCTCCACGCAGATGAGCTTCGTAAGCCATGAGCCCGTTGAGTGCGCCAGCAAGCAGTAATGCTAACGAATTCAAGAGAACAAGCATCATACTTAAGCTACCTTGGCAACCCCGCTTTCATTGAGCAGCTGCTGCAATTCGCCCGCCTCGAACATTTCCATCATGATGTCGCTGCCGCCCACGAATTCGCCCTTCACATAAAGCTGCGGGATCGTCGGCCAGTCGGAGAAGCTCTTGATTGCCTGCCGCACTTCCATGTCCTGCAGCACATCGACGCTTTCATAGGCGACGCCGCAATGATCGAGGATCGCCACCGCGCGGCTGGAAAAGCCGCATTGCGGGAACAGCGGGGTGCCCTTCATGAACAGCACGACATCATTGCTGGTGACGAGATCGGAAATGCGGGTGGTGGCGTCGGACATGGTGCGGTGCAGCCCTTGATGGTGGATGTTGCGTTTTACGTGGGGACCACGGTGGTGACTTGCAAGGCGTGCAGTTCGCCGCCCATGCGTCCGCCGAACGCGGCATAGACGAGCTTGTGCTGCGCCACGCGGCTGAGGCCCGCGAATTGCGGGGCGGTGACGGTCGCGGCCCAGTGATCATTATCGCCCGCCAAATCCCTGAGTTCGACCGTTGCGCCGGGCAGGGCCGCAAGAATGGCTTCCTCGATGGCGGCGGCGGTCATCGGCATGGGTTAAACCTCGCCCAGCAGCTGGCGGCGGGATTCGATGGTCATTTCTTCGAGCTTCGCGCGAATGTCGGCTTCGCTGACATCGGTGCCCGCGGCGGTCAGATCGCCGAGCAGCTTGCGCACGACGTCCTCATCGCCCGATTCCTCGAAATCGGCCTGCACTACCGCTTTGCGATAGGCGTCGGCCTCTTCCGGTGTGAGCTTCATCAGCGCCGCAGCCCATTCGCCCAGCAGGCGGTTGCGGCGTGCAGCGATGCGGAAGGCGGTTTCTTCTTCGAGCGCGAAATGAGCTTCTTCAGCGCGCTCGCGGTCCTTGAAATCGGTCATGTAAAAGTCCCTTCCGATACGATCCGCGCTCAGCGATAAAGGCCTGCGCGCGCGGCTTCAAGCAGGAAGCCGCGCGCACAGAGCACTATTCCATCGTGACGACGAGCTTGCCCACCGCCTCGCGCGCTTCGAGTTTGGCGATGGCCTCGCCAGCGCGGGCGAGGGGGAAGGTTTCGCTCACCAGCGGGTCGATCTTGCCCGCCTGCATGAGGTCGAACAGCTCCTGCACTTGCGCGCGGAAAGCCTCGGGCTCGCGCGCGGTGAAAGCGCCCCAGAACACGCCGCAAATATCGCAGGATTTGAGCAGCGTGAGGTTGAGCGGCATTTTGGCGATCCCGGCCGGGAAGCCGACCACGAGGAAGCGGCCCTCCCACGCGATGGCGCGCAGGGCAGGTTCCGAATATTGCCCGCCGACAATGTCATAAACGATATTCGCGCCCTGCGGACCGCAAGCCGCCTTGAAGGCCTCGGCGAGCGCTTTTGAGGCGTCCTTGTCCATCGCTTCGCGGGGATAGATGACGACCTCGTCAGCTCCGGCCTTGCGCGCCACTTCGCCCTTGGCTTCCGAGGACACGGCAGCGACCACGCGCGCGCCGAACGCCTTGGCAAGTTCCACTGCCGACAGGCCCACGCCGCCTGCTGCGCCGAGGATCAGCACGGTGTCACCTGCTTTGATGTGACCGCGATCCTTGAGGCCATGGATGGTGGTGCCGTAGGTCATCAGCAGCGAGGCGGCCTTTTCGAACGGCACCCCGTCGGGCACCTTGAACATCCGCCCCGCAGGCACCACGACCTTTTCAGCGAGGCCGCCATTGCCGATCCCGGCGAGCACCTTGTCGCCGACTGCAAAGCCCTCGACCCCTTCGCCGACTGCCTCGATCACCCCGGAAATCTCGCCGCCGGGCGAGAAGGGGCGGGCGGGCTTGAACTGGTACATGTCGCGGATGATCAGCCCGTCGGGATAGTTGATCGCGCAGGCTTTGACCGCGACCAGCACTTCACCCGCCCCGGGGGTGGGCGCCTCGATCTCGTCGAGCGTCAGGGTTTCCGGCCCACCGGTGGCGTGGGTGCGAATGGCTTTCATGGTGTCCTCTCCCGTTGTGTCTTGATTAAGCTGCGGTGCCGCGCATCAGCCACGGCTGGGCGGCGGTGCGGCTGGCTTCGAAACCGCCGATGGCCTCGCCCCGCGCCATGGTCAGCCCGATCTCGTCGAGCCCGTTGAGCAGGCAATGGCGGCGGAACGGGTCCAGCGCAAAGGTGAAGCGGTCCTGATAGGGGGTGGTCACGGTCTCGCTCTCAAGGTCGACCGTGATCGGCTGGCCTTCGCGCGCGACGGCCATCAGCCGGTCGATCGCCGTCTGCGGCAGCACCACGGGCAGGATCCCGTTCTTGACCGCATTGCCCGAAAAAATGTCGGAGAAACTCGGCGCGATCACCACGCGGATGCCGAGATCGCCCAGCGCCCATGCGGCGTGCTCGCGGCTGGATCCGCAACCGAAATTGTCGCCCGCGATCAGCACGCTCGCTCCGGCATAGGCGGGATCATCGAAGACGTTGCCGGGTTCCGCCCGGATCGTCTCGAACGCCCCGCGCCCCAGCCCTTCGCGGCTGATGGTCTTGAGCCACTTGGCCGGGATGATGATGTCGGTGTCGACATTCTTGAGCCCGAACGGGATCGCGCGGCCTTCGACGCGGGTGAGCGGTTGCATCGCGGGGCGCTCCTTAATCGGTCTGCGGCGGCTCGCCCGAGGGGATCGTGCCGGGCTTTTCCGGTTCCTCAGGCTTCTTCTTGCGCCGTCCGGCATAGAGCAGCGCAGCGGCGATGGCGGCTGAGCCGATCGCCCCGGCAGCGGCAATGGCTGCGTTGCGGGTGGTGTTGTTCTTGGGCTTGTCGGTCATGCCTATTCCATGCGCCTCAAGGGCTGGGGTTTCAAGGGGCTGGCGTCACACCAATTCGCGCACATCGGCGAGCCGCCCGGTGACAGCGGCGGCGGCGGCCATCGCAGGCGAGACAAGGTGCGTGCGCGCGCCGGGGCCTTGGCGGCCGACAAAGTTGCGGTTGCTGGTCGAGGCGCAGCGTTCACCCGGCGGGACCTTGTCGGGGTTCATGCCAAGGCACGCCGAGCAGCCCGGCTCGCGCCATTCGAACCCCGCTTCGGTGAAGATGCGGTCGAGGCCCTCTTCCTCGGCCTGCGCCTTCACGAGGCCTGAGCCTGGGACAACGATCGCCCAGCGCACATTGTCAGCCTTGCGCCGCCCCTTGAGCACGGCGGCGGCGGCGCGAAGGTCTTCAATGCGGCTGTTGGTGCAGCTGCCGATGAAGACGTTCTCAATCGGCACTTCGGTCGTCGGGGTGCCGGGGGTGAGGCCCATGTAATCAAGCGACTTCTGTGCCGCGACCCGCTTGCTTTCGTCGGCGAAATCCTCCGGGTGCGGCACGCGGCCGCCGATGGGGACCACGTCTTCGGGGCTGGTGCCCCAGGTGACGCTGGGTTCGACCTCAGCGGCGTCGATCACCACCGATTTGGTAAACTCCGCGCCGTCGTCCGAATAGAGCGTGCGCCAGTATGCCACCGCCGCATCCCACTCCGCGCCCTTGGGAGTGAGCGGGCGGCCTTTGAGGTAGGCGAAGGTGACATCATCGGGCGCGATCAGCCCGGCGCGCGCGCCCGCCTCGATGCTCATGTTGCAGACGGTGAGGCGTTCCTCGATGCTCATCGCTTCGAACACTTTGCCCCGGTATTCGATCACATAGCCCGAACCGCCCGCCGCGCCGATGCGGCCGATGATGTGGAGGATCAGATCCTTCGCGCTCACCCCGGGGCCGAGCGCGCCTTCGACCCGCACCTCCATCGGCTTCGCCTGCTGGAGCAGCAGCGTCTGGGTCGCCAGCACATGCTCGACCTCACTGGTCCCGATGCCGAAGGCGAGGGCGCCCAGACCACCGTGGCAGGCAGTGTGCGAATCGCCGCAGACGATGGTGGTGCCGGGTAGCGAAAAGCCCTGTTCGGGGCCGACCACATGCACGATCCCCTGCTCTCGCGCGGTTGCCGGGATGTAGCGAATGCCGAATTCGGGCGCGTTGCGTTCGAGCGCTGCGAGTTGCGCCGCGCTTTCGGGGTCTGCGATGGGCATCGGCATGCCGTTGGCGTCCCGTCGCGCGGTCGTTGGCAGGTTGTGGTCGGGTACTGCGAGGGTCAATTCCGGCCGCCGCACGCTGCGCCCCGCCACCCGCAGCGCCTCAAAGGCCTGCGGGCTTGTCACCTCGTGCACCAGATGCCGGTCGATATAGATCAGCGCAGTGCCATCATCGCGCGTCTCAACCACATGCGCATCCCAGATCTTTTCGTAGAGCGTGCGGGGGCGGCTGGCCATGATTGTTGTGTCCGATTGCGGGGGGCTGGAGGCAGTCCCTTAGTCACGATTTTCGACGTGTGGCAAGATTACGGCGTTTCCGGGCATTCGTTGGTGGAAATTGTCATAATATTGCGATAGCCCCTTCGCATGCCATTAGAACTGCCTGCAGCCGCCGCGTTTTTCCACCCAATCAAAGTCGAGCCCGCTGACATCGATTTCATGGGCCACGTCAACAACGCGCGCTATCTGAACTGGGTGCAGGATGCAGTGCTGGCCCATTGGCGCGGCATTGCTCCGGCGGAGGATGTGGCAAGCAAGGCTTGGGTCGCGCTGAAGCACGAGATCACCTATCGCAAGCCCGCCTTCCTTGAAGACGACGTTATCGCGCAGACCGTGCTCGAACGCTTCAACGGCGCGCGCGCATTTTATTCCACGCTCATCAAGCGCGGTGAAGAAGTACTGGCCGAGGTGCAATCCTCATGGTGCTGCATCGACGCCGAAACCCTGCGCCCGGCGCGCATCGGCGAGCACCTGCGGGCGTTCTCTTTTCCCACCACGCCTGAGTGAGCCCGGCGGGTAACCCGCAACCACCTTTACGCGAAACGCAATTGCGGCCCCGCGTCAGGCTCCTATAGTCGCGTCCCTGCGAAGCGAGCGGGATCACGAAGGGCGAGGAACACATGGTCAAGGCAGTTTGGAACGGCGCGGTTATCGCCGAAAGCGACGATACTGTGGTGGTCGAGGGCAACCACTATTTCCCGCGCTCTGCCGTGCAAAGCGCGTATCTGGTGGCCAGCAACACCCACACGACTTGCCCTTGGAAGGGCGTCGCCTCCTACTATTCGCTCAGCGTTGATGGCGCGACCAATCCCGATGCCGCGTGGTACTATCCCGAGCCCAAATCCGCAGCGGCTGAGATCAAGGATCGCATCGCCTTCTGGAAAGGGGTCGATGTGCGTTGAGGCCGCTAGCCGCGAAACGAATTGCGCCCGCACGGCAGGCCTCTATACGCAACCCTATGCTGGCCGAGCGCGTATCCTTGTAAGATGAACCGCAGCCTCACCCTTCCTGCCCGCAGCGCCCAAGGCGTGATCGGACTGGCGCTAGCGCTGGCCATCGCCGGGAGCTGGCTGGGGATCCACGCTTACGGCATGTTCGTGTTCGAACTCACCTGGAACAACTGGCCCTTTGCGCTCGCCTTGGCGGCGGTGCAGTGCTGGCTTTCGGTTGGCGTGTTCATCGTCTGCCACGATGCGATGCACGGCACCCTCGCGCCGGGACGCCCGAAGCTCAACGCCGGGATCGGTGCGGTGCTGCTGGCGCTCTACGCCGGGTTCGCTTGGAAGCAGATGCGGGACGCACACTTCACCCATCACAAGCTGTCGGGCCACGCGGGCGACCCCGATTTCGACGAGCATCACCCGGACAATTTCTGGCGGTGGTACGCCACGTTCTTCCGCCGCTATTTCGGGTGGCGCTCGATCCTGTTTGTGCACACTGTCGTCGGTATCTATTGGCTAGTCCTCGGCATCCCCATGGCGCAGATCGTCATGCTCTATGGCCTGCCCGCGCTCGCATCCTCGCTGCAACTCTTCTACTTCGGCACCTACCGCCCGCATTGCCACCGCGAAAGCCAGCCCTTCGCCGATCGCCACAATGCCCGCAGCAATGATTTTGGCACGCTCGCCAGCCTCGCCACCTGTTTCCATTTCGGCTATCATCTGGAGCATCACCACCGGCCTGATGTGCCGTGGTGGGGCCTTCCTGCCGCGAAACGGGCCGGAGTGGGGAAAAGCGAATTGACTGAAAAGGTGCCCGCATGAGCTGGCTCGAAGTGTTACTGACCGTTATGTCCTCTCTCATCGGGATGGAGCTGTTTGCGTGGTACGCGCACAAGTACATCATGCATGGCTGGGGCTGGGGCTGGCACCGTGACCATCACGAGCCGCATGACAATGTGCTGGAAAAGAACGACCTCTTCGCCGTGGTGTTCGGCACGATCAACGCCGCGATGTATATCTATGGCTCGCTTTACTGGGACTGGCTGTGGTGGTTTGCGGTCGGGATCACGCTTTACGGGATCATCTACACGCTGGTGCATGACGGGCTGGTGCACCAGCGCTACTTCAAGTGGGTGCCGCGCAAGGGCTACGCCAAGCGGCTGGTGCAGGCGCACAAGCTCCACCACGCGACCATCGGCAAGGAAGGCGGGGTGAGCTTCGGCTTCGTCTTCGCGCGCGACCCAGCGGTGCTGAAGGCGGAATTGAAGGCGCAGAAGGAAGCCGGGCTTGCGGTGGTGCGCGATAGCGCTGGCGCAGGCGACTTCGAGACAGTCGGGCGCAATCTTTAGCTTCGGCGCTATGCCTCAGCCAAACTGAGTCAGGCTGAGGTTGTTGCCTTCCGGATCATGGAACCACGCAATCTTGGTTCCTGATCCGGGGTGGGTCCAAACGCCCTGTGCATCCTGACCGAAGCCTTCATAGATCGCGAAAGTCACACCCTTGGCGGTCAGCGCATCCATGGCCGCGGCAATGTCATCGACCTGCCAGCCCAGCACAGTGTGCGGATTGGGCTGGTGGCCTTCAACCTTGGTCAGGCGCAGGGTCGTACCCGCCAGATCATAGCTGATCGCGAAGGGATCCTCGCCCGTCTCAGTCAACCCGAGCGTCTCGGTGTAGAAACCGCGGACTTTGGCCAGATCGGCGGCGAGTACGAAGCAGACGGGTTTGGCTGTGGTGAGCATGCTGGTTCTCCCCAAGGGCGCGACTCACAAGCCGATCGCGCGTCGCAATCAGAACCCTACGCCCCGCGCCGCCCGCCGCCAACGGCTCAGGTAGCCGCCAGCCGCGCGGCGTGTTCCTTTACCAGTGCGATCATGTTGGGCACGCCTTGGGTGCGGTTGCTCGACAACTGGTTCTTGAGATCAAAAGGGGCGAGCGCGCCCATCACGTCCATCTGAGCCACTTCCTCGGCGGGCTTGTCCTGCACCGTGGCGATCACCAGCGCGACAATGCCTTTGGTGATGGCGGCGTTGCTGTCGGCGAGGAAGTGCAGCCGGTCGCCGTCAGCACCCGCCGGATAGACCCACACGGCCGCTGAACAGCCGCGCACCAGCGTCGCATCGGTCTTGAGCGCGTCGGGCATGGGTTCCAGCTCACGGCCGAGCTCGATCAGCAGGCCGTAGCGATCATCGCCTTCTAGGAATTCATATTCTTCGAGAATGTCAGCAAGGGTTCGCAAGCCAGACTCCGTTCGCCCTGAGCTTGTCGAAGGGCTGTCCTGTTCTTCTGGGCCTCGCTCTAGAAGAAAGTGCAGGGCTTCGACAAGCTCAGCCCGAACGGATCTTATGACTATCCGCTCAGCCCGCCGGGCCTGGTAAAGGCGTAATAGATCACATAGAACCAGCTGAAAAAGCCGTGGACGATCGCCCAGATGATCGACTTGTTGACGCTCCAGCTGATCGCCACCGCGATCGCGGTGCCAAGGCCAATCCCGGCCTGCGCGGCCTGTGTACGCGGGCCGCTCACAGCTCGACCCCGCTAGCAATGGCTTCGAGCTTGCGGATGCGCTCTTTGAGGTCCGCAAGTTCGATGCGGGCCGTGCCGATGGTGGAGCCTTCTTCCACCGCAGCTCGGGGCGCGGTGCGGCCAAGCTCTTCGCGCTTCAGCTCAAGCCAGCCGTTCCACGCGCGCAGCAAGGCGGCGGCGATGACGATGAGACCGATCAGGCCGGAAGTGGCCACGATCAGGGTGGGATCGAGAAGGGGCGTGATCATTCGGCCTTATCCTCTTTCATTGCGGGAAGAGCCCGCAGCGCTTCGATCTCGGCAGCGATCCGCGCCTGTTCGCGCGCATCGCCGGTGTTGGCGTCAGTAGCGATGCGTTCGAGCACCTTGACCCGCTCCTTGAGCTCGGCCAGCTCGCGCTTGGCCGCCTCAATCTCGGCCAGGCTGCGGCCATCTTCGCGCCCGGCGATGGTTTCATTGCCGTGCTGGTCGGTGGTGATCCCATTGCTCGCCTTGACGAACTGGATCACGCCCCAGACCAAGATGGCGACAATTGCAACGATGGCCCAGCTGCTGATCATGCTTCACCTTTGTCCTTAAGGCCCGCCAACGCGCGGTCGCGCAGCGCATCAATCTCCGCACCGAGGTGGTAACCGCCGTCGGTGACGATCCGTTCGACATTGGCGAGCCGGTCCTTCATCGACCCCAGCTCAGCCCGCAGCTGAGCGTTTTCCTGGGTCAGCAGCGTCACGCGCTCGGCGGTATGCTTGTCCGAACCGGGTTTCAACGACTGGCCCCACATGCCTTCGAGCGGGTAGCCGTTCTTGATCTTCATCCGGGTGATCTGGAACGAGCTAAGGATCCCGCCCGCACCGAGCGTGAAGGCCCCGGCGATGATCCAGCCAAGATAGGGAAGAAAGTCAGCCGGTTCCATCACACCCGCTCCTTGCCAACCGCGGACTTCTCGCGGAGGGCCTCAATCTCGGCGGCGAGCGAATAGCCGCGGTCGGTGACGATCTTCTCGAGCACCACCAGGCGGTCCTGCATCGCGTCGACCTTGTCGTGCAATGCCTTGTTCTCAGCGGCAAGGCGCTGGGTTTCGGCGCTGTTGGTGGGCAGCACGGGGGTCGTGCCCTGCGCCTTGATTCTGAGCAGCCCGCCCCACTCGTCTTCGAGCGGGTAGCCGTGCTTGGCGCGGATCCAGTTGTTGGCGAGCCAGCCAATCATGCACAGCAGCACGATGGCGACGATGAAGCTGGGTCCCTCGATGAACATCACACGCGCTCCTTCTTTTCGAGGCCGAGCGGCACGCCCATGCCCATTTCATCCACCCGGCGCTGGTCGCGCAGCGCTTCGATCTGCGTGGCGACATCATAGCCGCGGTCGGTGATGATGCGTTCGAGCACCTGCACCCGGTCTTCAAGACGCTGGATTTGGGTTGCGTATTGCGCGGCCTTTTCAGCGGTGTGTTCCGCCGTCGCGCCGACCTGCATTTCAGCGATCTTCTGCTGGTGCTTGGTCCACAAGGCGACGATCGGTATCATCATGCCCATAAGCGGGATCAAAACCCAGATGGTATCGGGCCCCATAATCTTCCCCTCTGAATCTCTGGTGTTAGCGCAGCCGCTCGATTTCAGCGGTCAGGCGCGGGTTGCTGCTCACATAGTGGGTTTCCACCGCCGCCAGCCGCCGGTCGACATCGCGGAAAGCGGCGCGGATCTCGCGGGCGGTGCGCTTGGGGTTCTGGCGGATGCCCTGCCAGTACTTTTGCTCATTCGCGTCGCGATACAGATGGGGCGGCTTCTTGTTCAGCAGGAAACCGGCAAGCAGGTAGGCCAGGATCGACGCGCCGCCAGTCGGCCACATCGAAAGGAACACCACCAGCCGGATCCAGAAAACATTGACCCCGGTGTAATCGGCAATGCCCGAACAGACGCCCATCAGCTTGCCATTGTGCTTGTCGCGGTAAAGCGTGGTGCGGGGGCTGTTCATGCACGGGTTCCTTTCTTTTCGGCGATCAGCTGTTCGAGTTCGCGCAGCTGCTGATTGTCCTTTTCCTGATCGGCAATCAGGCGGCGGGCGGGCGCGAAGCCCGGGTCGTCAGCTGCCACCAGCCGTTCGACCGTGTCCATCCTTTCATCAAGCCGCTTGGCGAGGTTGTAGAGTTCCTCGAGCAAGACCTCGTCATCGGCGGTGATCGTCGGTGCGGTCTTCCACTTGGTGACATAGTGCAGGATGACCCACGGCATGCCGATGAAGATCATGGGGATGATGATCAGAGCGAGAAAAACGTCTTCCATGGCTTATTCCCCTTTGTTCGGCGCGTCTTTGCCGAGCGCTTTCTTCATGGCTTCCAATTCGTCATCAATCGCGTCCGATCCGGCGAGTGCCGCGATTTCATCGGCGAGCGACGGGGTGTTGCCTTCCGCGATCTTGAGCGCGTCGGCGCGGCCCTCGGCGTAATCGACCCGGCGTTCGAGTTGGTCGAACCGGGCGAGCGCCTCGTCAGTCCGCTCGGTGCTCATCAGCGTGCGCAGCTTGACCCGGTTCTCGGCGCTTTCGAGACGCGCAGCGATTGCGGTCTGGCGGCTGCGGGCTTCGCGCAGGCGGTGCTGCAGCTTGGCGATGTCGTCCTCATAGGCGCGCAGCGCATCATCCAGCACCGCGATTTCGGTCCGAAGCTGGTCCGCCATATCGGCAGCCTTCTTCTTTTCGACCAGCGCAGCGCGGGCGAGGTCTTCGCGGTCCTTCGACAGGGCGAGCTGCGCCTTCTCGGCCCAATCGGCCTGCAGCCGGTCCAGCTTGACGCAGTGGCGGTGCATTTCCTTTTGGTCCGCGATGGTGCGCGCGGCCGAGGCGCGCACTTCGACCAGGGTTTCCTCCATTTCGAGGATGATCATGCGGATCATCTTCGTCGGATCATCCGCCTTGTCGAGCATATCGTTGAAATTGGCGGCAATGATGTCGCGGGTGCGGCTGAAAATGCCCATGAAGGCTACTCCATCGAGAAACGAACTGGCGCTGTCCCGGGCCGCGGCGCGCGGAGAATCGGAACCGCTGGTGCGGCTGCCAGATTGCGTCGGGGTGGGGCTGCGGCGCAAGGCTTCGATTTCCTCATCGAGCCGCGACAACCGCCCTGACGAGATCAGGCGCGAGGGTTGGGCCGGAGCGTCGTCGCTCGTGCTGGCGCTTGTGGGGCGAGCGCCACCGGCGGTATCGGCGGGGGGGACATCCCGCATTGGCCGCTCCGGCCCGAGGGGGTCATGGGGATCGCCCACGTCAGGCAATCTCGATCATCGCGCCGACTTCGGCAGCGGGGTGGGCCATCGGGGCGGCGTTGGCGGCACCCGGCTGGATCTGCGAGGACAGCGCGATCATCATCACCATTGCGGCAATGCTGGCCATCGCGGCGTGCCCGAGCTTCGAGCTCCAGAAGGCGCTGGTGGCGGTGTTGCGGCTGATCATTGTGGGCCTCCCAAGTGGTGTCCGTGGTCTTGCCGTGTATTTTGCAACCGCCGTGCCAAACTCTGACAATGGCGGATTTGCGCCGTTTTTCGGGAGAGCTGATCGCCTGACGTTGGTCTCTATTGCCAAGCATTGGGGATTTTCACTATAGTTTGGACATGAAGCTTGAGAGCCAGTTCATTGGCCAATCGGGGGCCTTTCTCGACGCGGTCGAACGCGCCAGCCGCGCGGCTTCCATGAACCGTCCTGTACTGGTGATCGGCGAACGCGGCACAGGTAAAGAACTGATCGCTGAACGCCTTCACCGCCTGTCGAGCCGCTGGGACGAGCCGCTGGTGACGATGAACTGCGCAGCGCTCCCCGAAACGCTGATCGAGGCCGAGCTGTTCGGGCACGAGGCGGGGGCTTTCACCGGGGCGACCAAGGCCCGCGCCGGGCGGTTTGAAGAGGCGGATCGCGGTACCCTGTTCCTCGATGAACTCGGCACGCTCAGCATGGGCGCGCAAGAACGGCTGCTGCGCGCGGTCGAATATGGCGAAGTCACCCGGATCGGTGCCTCCCGCCCGATCCGGGTCGACGTGCGGATCGTGGCGGCGACCAATGATGATCTGCCCGCGCTGGCCGCCAGCGGCGAATTTCGCGCCGATCTGCTCGACCGCCTCAGCTTCGAAGTGATCACCTTGCCGCCCCTGCGGGTGCGTGAGGGCGATGTAGGCGTGCTTGCAGAATATTTCGGGCGGCGCATGGCGGCGGAACTCGATTGGGACCGCTGGCCGGGGTTTGCCCCGCACGTCATGGATGCACTTGAGGATTATGCCTGGCCCGGCAATGTCCGCGAGCTTCGTAATGTGGTCGAACGGGCGGTCTATCGCTGGGGTGATTTCGAAAGCCCGATTGCCCATGTGCAATTCGACCCGTTCGACAGCCCGTGGCGGCCCCGCCAACCCGAGCATCGCCGCAGCGCAGCACCTGGATCAGGGGGTAACACTGCGCCGCTAACCGATGGGACGGCGCCCGATCTGGACATCGTCGATGATCTTCGTGCGGCTGTCGACGCCCACGAGCGCGCTATTCTTCAACATGCGCTGGGCAAACACCGCTGGAACCAGCGCCAGACCGCCCGCGCGCTTGGCCTGACCTACGATCAGCTGCGCCACTGCATCCGCAAGCACGGCTTGATGGAAGGGCAGGATTAGAAGATGCGCCGAAGGGAGCATCTGTTGATGCTTCCTAACGGTTTCGAAATTTTTTTCGAATATTGCTGTGTGCTCAGCCGCAGAGACGTCTTCGCATGCTTTACCCTGTTGTATCCAGCAAATGCATTGCCAACCACGGCGAGGCGTTGTCCGCTGCGCTACTCTTGATGTGCGCTGGTCTCATGCTTGATGGATTGGTCAGTCAACATGCGCGCTGACATCAAACGTCAGACGATGCGCATTAATCGTGCGGTTGTGCCCGAACGGCATAGAGCGGCTGTCGTCGATCCGGGCCTGCAAGAAGCAACCGTCGAATCGCTGGCTGGCGGCATCGCTGCGTCAGCTGATTCGGTGGTCCCATTAGGCGGTCAGGGCATGGTTGACCCGCAGCGTGAGGGGGAAGAGGGTTCTGGGGCTCCGGTGGGACGGCGCTCGGCACCCCGTCTCAGGATCAGCCTTCCCGGTCAATTGATCGCGGTCGACAAGGTCCATTCCTGCATCCTCATGAACCTGTCGCGGACAGGCGCGCAGGTGGCCATTCTGGACTCGCTGCGCAAGGGCGAAGGTGCGATCCTGCGATGCGGTGCAATTGATCACTTTGCGATCATTACCCGCAGCGAGTTCGGACTTAACGCGCTCACCTTCGATGAGCCGCTAAGCGATGCGCTGGTGCTGGATATGAGGCGCTACAACGAAAACTTCGAGGAGCGCAAACGCCGCGCGCTGATTGAGACGGCGCGCAAGTGGGTGACCGGCGATACCGGAGACCGCCCAATCTAGCGCCGCGGTGCTTGATGCGGTAAAATGCGCTCCGCACTTGCCAAATTCTGATTTCGCTACTAACTGCGGCTCCATTCCGACATTGTCGATACAAGGTTTGGATGCTGGCGCCTCCGGGGGCCGGCTCGATGGCCTTTGATCTGACTCGTGCGTCCGGTGGAGAATGAATGGCTGATATTGCGCGCCTGACCCAGTTGATCGAACCCGAAGCTACCGCGCTCGGGTTTGAGCTGGTGCGCGTGGCAATGCTGCCCTCCGAAGCGGGCGATGGCGGCATGGCGCTCCAAATTATGGCGGAAGATCCCGCCACGGGGCAGCTGGTGATCGACCAATGCGCCGCTCTGTCGCGCCGTGTCTCCGACGTGATCGACGCTGCGGAAGAAGCGGGCGAAGTGCTGATCGAAGGCGCGTACCATCTCGAAGTGTCCAGCCCCGGCATTGATCGTCCGCTCACCCGGCCCAAGGATTTCGCCAACTGGGCCGGGCACGAAGTGCGCATCGTGATGGACAAGGGCTATGACGGCCAGCGCGTCAACAAGGGCGTGCTGCATGGCCTTGTTGATGGTATGGTGCACATGACCGAGGCCAAGGCGGGCGATGTCCGCTTGCCGCTCGCACAGGTTCACACAGCGAAGCTCGTCCTGACCGACGCCCTGATTGCCGCCACCCGCCCGCTGGATACCAGTGGGGCTGACGAACTCATCGAAGATACAGATTCAGAAAAGGCAGAAGACTGATGAGTGCCATTTCCGCCAACAAGGCCGAACTCCTCGCAATCGCCAACGCGGTTGCCTCGGAAAAGATGATCGACAAGTCGATCGTCATCGAGGCGATGGAAGAGGCGA
>OFDC01000663.1_pt1 | contig 23414 bp, 17 predicted proteins | sample 1520941 | NCBI WGS metagenome assembly OFDC01 (sample SAMEA94258168, study PRJEB24077) | hot springs metagenome | biome: Aquatic biome; feature: Water | place: India | collected 2012-12-06 | depth 5 m | reverse complement strand
CTTTTTTTACGGAAGGTACTGAGCTTTTCAACAAAGGGAATTTGTTTTATTCTCGCCGTATTGGTGGCACGCCTATTCATCTTTATGATGCTTATGACGATGTAAAATCAAATGAAACAATGTTGAAAAATCCTACAGAAGCAAAGTTAATTAATGCTTCTAAAATATCGGGGCGAACTAAAAATGGTTTAGGAGTTGGGGTTTTAAACGCCATCACGCAAGCTCAATATGCTACTATTGAGAATATCGAAACTGGTGAAATTCGTAAGTTTCAAACCAATCCTACTACGAATTATAATCTTTTCGTACTTGACCAAACTTTCAAGCATAATTCGAGTGTAAGTTTTATCAATACTAATGTTACAAGAGGTGGAAATGATTATAATGCTAATGTAAGTGCCGCACTTTTTAGTTTTAATGATAAGAAAAACACTTATAATATTTCGGGAAATGCTTCGACGAGTTACCTGAAATATAAAACTCCCGATAGTGAAAATTCTTTAGGATATAGCCATACATTGAGTGTCGGTAAAACCAGTGGACGTTTTAATTTTAATGTTTCGCAATCGCTTACTGATACTAAGTATACCAGCAATGATTTGGGGTATTTTACCAATAATAACTTCATCAATCATAATTTTTATGTGGGCTACCGTTATACAGAGCCCAAAGGTTGGTATAACCGACTTTTCTTTAATATTAATGGAGGTTTGAGTAATTTATATGCTCCAATTGGTGATATAAAAAGTAAATACCAAAATGCTCGTATCAACTTCAACCTGAATGCCCAAACGAAGAAATTGATTTGGTTTGGTATGTTTGCCAACTTTAATCCAGCTCAGAATGATTTCTATGAGCCTCGTACCATGGGACATGTGTATAAACGTGGAAAAAGTGTGGCGTTTGGTAGTTGGATAGAAACAAATGCGGCCAAGAAGTACTCAGTAAGTGCAGAGTTTTTTGAGCGTATTTTCTTGAATTTTTACAACCTAAGCGGAACAGATATTTCATTGAGTCAGAAATATCGTTTCAATAGTAAGTTTTCGATCGAACACCAAATTGGCTTCATGCCTCGTCCAAGAAGTTTAGGGTATACAACAACATTGAGCGAAAATGATATTCTATTTGCCGTTAGAAAGGTAAGCACTGTCGATAATGTATTGAATCTTAAGTATAGTTTTACCAATAAAATGGGACTAACATTTAGAGCCCGACATTACGTAAGTGTAGTAGATAACAAAGAGTTTTATTCGCTCAATAAAGATGGCTCTTTAAGTACCAAAACGGGCTTGACAGAAAAGTATAACCGAAATGTAAATTACTTTAATATTGACATGGTTTATACTTGGCAGTTTGCCCCCGGAAGTTTCTTGAATGTAGTTTGGAAAGATGCGGGCTTTATGAGTTCAGATATTGCCAATACACGTTACTTTGAAAACTTCCAAAATACCTTACAAAGCGATCAGAATAATAATTTATCAATAAAAGTCATCTATTTTCTCGATTATTTGCAGTTGAAGCAAAAGATGTAGATGGCAATAGACCAGTAAACAAAACCAATGATTCAACTACGAAATATTTCTAAGTATTATCCCGCAGGATTTGGCAAAACATATGTGCTAAGAAACATTAATCTTGATATCAATCAAGGAGAATTTGTTTCAATCATGGGGCCTTCAGGGTCGGGAAAATCAACCCTTCTTCATATCTTAGGATTACTCGAAGAAGCCTCAGAAGGAGAATATTTATTAGAAGAAACATCGGTTCAGAAGCTTTCCGAAAAGAAACGCACCGAGCTACATCGTAGTAGCATTGGTTTTGTTTTTCAGGCCTATCATTTAATTGATGAACTTACAGTGTATGAAAACATCGAAACACCACTTCTTTATAAAGGGCAGTCTTCGTCAGAGCGTAAAAGCCGAGTGGCTGATGTACTCGACCGCTTTAATATCGTAGCAAAAAAAGACCTTTTCCCGTCGCAACTTTCGGGTGGGCAGCAACAACTTGTGGGTATTGCCAGAGCAATTGTTGCCGAACCTAAAATTATCTTTGCCGATGAGCCAACTGGAAATCTTCACTCTGAGCAAGCTCAACAAATTATGGAGTTATTTCGTGAATTGAACCAAAAAGATGGGGTAACTATCGTACAAGTAACCCATTCCGAAGTTAATGCCGAATATGGAAATAGAATTATAAGATTAAAAGATGGTTGGATAGATGCACCTTAATCTTAGGAGGAGAATTGCAATCTTTTTTTGATGAACGCTTATAATTTCTAGTATTTATGAAAAATATTTTATTAAAAACTTCGCTAATTAGTATACTTTTATTTGCCCAATGTAGCTTTGAAAACTTGGTATTTGGGCAGGCACTTTCACTAAAAGAATGTGTAGATATTGCCATAAAAAATAATCTTACGTATCGAGAGAGTCAGATTTTGGGCGAAAGTGCCCATGTAGAACTTACTCGTGCTAAATCGTCGATGTATCCACAAATTGGTTTTGGTACAGGGCAAGATGTGCGAGTTGGCCGCAGTATTGACCGTTTTACAAACTCCTACATTGAGCAAGTTTACACCACAAACTTTTTTACTTTACAAGCGTCTATGTTGCTTTATAATGGGTTTCAGATAAAAAACCAAGTTCGTCAAAATGAATTATTACGTGATGCCGGAGCCAAAAATATTGAAGCCGTAAAAAACCGCACCATCATTGGGGTGCTTCAAGCGTATTTGCAAGTATTAGCAACACAAGAATTATTGGAAGTAAGCAAAAATCAAGTTGAAACTGCCAAAGCTCAGGTCGAACGAGTAAACAAGCAAGTTACAGCAGGCGTAGTGGGACAGACTGAACTTTTTCAAGTACAATCACAATTAGTGAATGATGAATTTGCGTTGGTTACTGCCCAAAACAACAATAAATCAGCTAAGCTAACACTTTTTCAATTAATGAATCAACCACCCAATAGCATTGCTACTTTTGAAGCCCTCAAAGACGATGCTTTGGTGTATAATGTTGATTTACAGGGCATTGAAAATATATTCGAACAAGCAGCCAATAATTTTCCTGAGATTAAAGCAGGCGAACTCCGCTTAAAAAGTTTCGATAGTCAGTTAAAAGCAACTCAAGCAAATAATCTTCCGCAAGTAAGTTTATCGGGTGGCTATGGCACTTTTTATTCCTCATCAAATAAATCAGAAAACTACTTTACCCAACTCAATGGCACTCGCAGTGGTTCGTTAAGTTTAAATGTCAGTATTCCAATTTTGGGCCGCTTACAAAACGCTCCACGTGTATCAGCGGTAAAGGTGCAAAAGCAGTTGAGCCAAAATCAATTAAATATTGTTAAGTTACAGCTTCGTCAGGCAATTGAGCAATCTCATCAATTACTTTCAGCAGCTTCTGAGCGTTATAAAGTAGCCACCAATCAAGTAAGTATTTTGGAGCAAAATATCAAGGCTGTAGAAAGCCGAATCAATGCAGGAACAGTTAATTATTTAGAATACATGCTGGCAAAAACTAACTTTGATAGAGCGAAATCAAACCTCGTTCAAGCCAAATATGAGTTTTTATTACAAAAGAAAATCCTAGACTTCTATCGCAACGGCGAATGGAGAATTGAGTAGTTTTACAGTTCACAGAATGTTTCCTCAAACATTCTGTGAACTACTTTCTAACATTACCTAAAAATTAAATTTTTCGTAGAAAATTGCCGATTTGAAATATTTTCCGTAATTTTGTTCGGCAAATAAGTAAACGAAATTATTTGCTATGTTAGACTCTTCAAAGTTGCTTTACGAAGCACTCACCTACGACGACGTTCTGCTCGTTCCAGCTTACTCAGAGGTACTTCCACGAGATACGCAAACTAAAACATTTTTAACTAAGAATATTCAATTAAACATTCCACTTATTTCGGCGGCAATGGATACCGTTACCGAATTCGAAATGGCAGTGGCAATGGCACAAGAGGGTGGTATTGGATTTATTCACAAAAACATGACCATCCAGCAGCAAGCTGAGCAGGTGCGTAAAGTAAAACGCTCAGAAAGCGGCATGATTATCGACCCAGTTACACTTCCAGAAACTGCAACCGTTGGCGATGCCCTTCGTAGCATGAAAGAGTTTAAGATTGGCGGTATTCCAATTATTGATGAAAACAATAAGTTAAAAGGTATCATCACTAATCGTGATTTGCGTTTCCAAACTGACCAAAATAAGTCGATTACTGAGGTAATGACCAAAGATAATCTGATTGTTGGCCACGAAGGAGCCGGTTTGGCTGAAGCAGAGGAAATTTTACGTAATTATAAAATCGAAAAACTTCCGATTGTAGATAAAGAAAACCGAATCATTGGTTTGATTACGTACCGAGATATTTTAAAGAAAAAAGACCGCCCGAATGCTGCTAAAGATAGTTGGGGTCGTTTAATTGCAGGTGCTGCCGTTGGCGTAACGCCAGATATTGAAGCTCGTGTAGAAGCCTTGATTAAAGCGGGCGTAGATGTGGTAAGTATTGATACCGCACACGGCCATTCAAAAGGGGTAATAGATACTCTCAAACGTATCAAAGCGGCTTTCCCAAAAATTGATGTTATCGTAGGAAATATTGCTACTTACGATGCTGCCGAGGCACTTTCTAAAGCAGGTGCCGATGCTATTAAAGTTGGAGTAGGCCCAGGTAGTATTTGTACAACCCGTATTATTGCGGGTATTGGAATGCCGCAGCTTTCGGCTGTTTATGAATCTGCCAAAGCGGCTTCTAAATATGGTGTTCCAGTGATTGCCGATGGTGGTATTCGTTTCTCTGGCGATATCGTAAAAGCCATTGCAGCAGGAGCAAGCACAATCATGATTGGTTCGCTTTTAGCAGGAACTGAAGAAGCACCGGGTGAAATGGTTATTTATGAAGGACGTAAATTTAAAACCTATCGTGGAATGGGTTCATTAGAAGCTATGGAAGATGGTTCGAAAGACCGCTATTTCCAAGATGCAGAAGATGATATCAAGAAACTTGTTCCAGAAGGAATTGTAGGTCGTGTACCATTTAAAGGTCGTGCTGCTGAGATTATCTACCAAATGGTAGGCGGTTTGAAAGCTGGTATGGGCTATTGTGGTGCTGGCGATATCAAAGGACTCCAACAAGCTAAATTTGTGAAAATTACAGCTGCGGGTATTAAAGAAAGTCACCCTCACGATATTCAAATTACAAGAGAAGCTCCAAACTATTCGAGATAATTTTTTGTATAGTAATAGAACGCAGATTTTTACGATTACACCGATTCATTATGATTGTAGAATCATAGTTTATCAGCCGAAGTCATAGAAATCTGCGTTCTTTATTGATATTTCTTCATAAAGATTTAACGCATGAATCGAGTTCTTATTACAGGTGCCAATGGCTTAGTAGGTAGTGCTACTACTCGCCGATTTGTAGAAGCGGGTTATCAGGTTTCTGCCTTGTGTCGTGCAGGAAGTGATTTGTCATTATTAGAGGATATTTTTTATAAAATCAGCATTATTGAAGGTGATGTTTTAGATATTTTTTCACTCGAAAAAGCACTCGAAAATCAAGACTTTGTCGTTCATACTGCCGCATTAGTTTCTTTTGCACCCAAAGACCGCAATCAGATGTTTAAGGTAAATGTGGAAGGAACTGCAAATGTGGTAAATATTTGTTTGGAGAAAAAAGTTAAGAAACTTTGTTACATAAGTTCGATTGCAGCATTGGGAAGGCCGACTTCTGCTTCAGAAAAAATCTATGGGGGCGTGATTGATGAAAAACAAAAATGGGAAGATTCTCCGCTGAACTCTAATTATGCAAAGTCGAAGTTTGAAGGCGAACTTGAAGTGTGGCGTGGAGAAGCCGAAGGGCTTGCGGTGTTGGTAGTAAATCCTTCTATTATTTTGGGTGAAGGAGATTGGCACAAAAGTAGCACGCAACTATTTAAGTATGTTTATGATGAGAACAAATATTATACCAACGGCAACTTCAACTATGTAGATGTAAAGGATGTAGTTGAGGCAATTTTCCAACTTACGAGCTCAAATATTCAAGGAGAACGCTTCATTCTCAACGGAGGAACACTCACATATCGTGAGTTTTTCAATAAAATAGCCGCTAATTTTGGTAAAAAAGCCCCTTCAAAGACTTTATCCCCGTTTGCAATTGAACTCCTTTGGCGTATAGAAGCTATAAGAGCATTCATCACAAAAAAGGCCCCACTTATTACAAAAGAAACTGCACATAACTCTCGCACGAAATTTGCTTATAAAAATGAGAAGATTCAGAAAGCCATTAATTTTAGCTTTACTCCCATTGATGAAACGATTAGTCGAGTAGTCAATTTTCTACAAAAGGAGAAATTACACAAAGGGTAAAAATCATTTGACTTTCACCAAAAGAACTTTTATTTACAGAAAACTATTGACATTTAATAAATAATATTTACATTTAATCGTTGTTTTTGTGAATTTTATTGAGTGGTAGCTATTACTGATTAATAGTATTTAGCAAACCTTTATGAGAAATACAACAATATTACCAATAAACGCTAAGGTCCAAAGGCTGGACTACTTGAACCTTTTGAGTGTAAAAAATTCTAGATGCAACACGAATTCAGTGACAGATTCGATGGTTTTGATGACGCAGATGTAAAAGCATCGGCCGAACGTTTTGAAGAAATGCTTAAAAGCAAAGAAGCAGTTTTCTTCGATGAGGAGACCTATGAACAATTGTCAGAATACTACTTGAATAATAGCAAGTGGGATATGGCGATGAAAGCATGCCGTATAGGGTTGCAGCAATACCCATATTCACTCGAACTTCTTCTTGATAAAGTACAGTTACATGCCAATTATGAGCAGTTTGATGAAGCGATGGAAGTTTTAGATTTGGCTGCAACTTTTAATCCAAATAATAATGAAATTACTTACATGAGGGGGATTATTTGTAATCTCATGGGTAATTATGAAGAAGCAGTTGAGTATTTTCGTGAGTCTCTTTTGCTATCGGATGAAAAAGAAACAGTTTATTTTCAACTTGCACAAACCTACCAAAATTGGCAAAAGTTTGAAGAGGCAGCACATTTTTATAAAAAAGCAATTAAACTTAAGTTTCAAGAAGAAGTAGCTTTTTATGAATTGGTTTTTTGTTTAGAGCAAGCCAATAAATTGGCTGAAAATATAGATTATTTCAAAGAACTTGTTGATAACGACCCTTATTCTCACTTTGCGTGGTTTGCATTAGGAATGTTGTATAGCCGTTTAGGTAAACATAAAGATGCAGCTTTTGCTTATGATTATGCTGTGACGGTAAAAGAGAATTTTGCTTCAGGTTGGTTCAATTTGGCCCATGCTTACATGAATCTCAATAACTTTATTGATGCCAAAGAATGTTATATCAATGTATTGAAATATGAAACGCCAACGGCAGAAGTATTCACCCATTTAGGTGCCGCTTACGAAAAACTTGAACAATACGACGAAGCTTATAAAAACTACCGAGAAGCAGCAAACTTAGATGAAGCATGGGATGATGCTTGGTTTGGTATGGGTTCGGCTTTATACGAACAGGAGAGGTGGTTAGAAAGTATTCACTTTACACAAAAAGCGATTAAACTCAATGAAGCTAATGCCGACTATTGGTTGCTTTTAGGAGATACTGAGTCGAAATTGGGTAATTTCCTTTCGAGTAATGAAGCATATACCCAAGCTATTGCAATAGACCCTCTGAATCCAGATATTTGGTTAAATTGGTCATTATTGTTTTTCGAACAAGGACAATACGGAAAAGCATTCGAGATTGTATATGATGGGATAAGCGAAATGCCAGATGATGCCGATTTATTTTATCGAGCAGCTGCTTATTTGATTTTTGATGGTAGCTATAACGAAGCCTATAAATATCTTGAAACTGGATTAATTTTGGACTATGATGCCCATACGCAGATTTATGATTTCTTCCCGAATTTAGATACTCAAAAGGCATTATTCAGAATCATTGAACAATATAAATAATAAGAAAATGGCTCGAACTAAATTCGAGCCATTTGATTTTTGAAGCCTCATTGATTGTAGGCAACTTCTTTTAATCTTTTTTTGGCGGAACTGTGCCCATCTTTATTAAAACTGCATCAGTTAGGTCATCTTTGCCATTATCTGCTGAATACAGCATGGTTATATTTGATTCACCACTGCTAGCATCCATATTTCTTCTAAATACAAATTTGTAACCTTTTTCGGCTGCTACTGCTTTGATTGCGGCATTGGTTTTCTCTCGAATATCGAAGAATTTATCTTGGGCTAATTTTTGTAACTCAGCCTGTGAATTTGCTTGAAAATCTTCAGCCTCCTTTTTTAAGTTTTGTACTTTTTTGAGTTTAGCATTAAGTGAATCGGTTGTAAGGTTGGTTACATCTTTCATCATTGCTTGATAGATGGCATATTCTTCTTGATAAACTTTAGCTTTTTGTTCTAATTTTGTTTCGAAAGAAACTCTTTTTGAGGCTAACTCTGCTTGCAGATTCTTTGTTTCCTTTAGGTTCTGTAAGATATAATCTTCATAAACATAAGCTAGTTTTATACCTTGTACGGCTGGCTTAGGAGATGTTTTGGTTGCAGGTTTTGACGCTTGAGAGAAGCCTAACTGGCTGAATAGTAATATAATAGCAACGAGTACTGTTTTTTTCATTTTTTAAATTTGGTGATATTTTAATCAAAAATACAGATTATTTCTTTCTAATAACACAAAAGAGTTGCAAAACCCTTTCATAAAAAACAATGGCACACCTTTAAAAGATGTGCCATTGTAGATTTATCATTATCTACGCCCGAAAACGTATTATAATTTAGATAAAATTTGCTCGCCCATGGCTTCTGTTCCTAGAATCATATCGGCTGGTGTATTTGCATCAGCAATATCTCTTGTACGGAAACCTGCTTTTAAAGTAGCATCTACTGCCGTAATAATTGCTTCAGATTCAGCTTTTAATCCAAACGAAATATCAAGCATTAATGCTGCTGATAAAACTGATGCCAAAGGATTGGCTACTCCTTTGCCAGTGATATCGTGTGCCGAACCGTGAATTGGTTCATAAACACCAGTACTATCGCCAACCGAAGCAGATGCTAACATTCCCATCGAACCTGCAATTTGAGAAGCTTCGTCAGTAAGAATATCACCAAAAAGGTTACCCGTTACTACCACATCAAATTTACGTGGGTCTTTGATAAGGAGCATGGCTGCGGCATCAACAAATTGGTGCTCGAGTTGTACTTCTGGGTAGTCTTTAGCTACTTCAAGCACCACCTCACGCCACAAACGGCTGCTTTCAAGAACGTTTGCTTTATCAACCGACATCAATCTTTTTCCACGAGTCATGGCAGCATCGAATGCTTTACGTGCGATACGCTCAACTTCGTATTTTGAATAAATCATGGTATCATAAGCAGTATTTCCTTCGTCGATACGCTCACGTTTTCCGAAGTAAACATCACCTGTTAGCTCACGGAAGAAAAGAATATCAGCTCCTTTCAAAAGCTCTGGCTTAATGCTTGAGGCTTCTAAAAGTTCATCAAAAAGTTTGATTGGGCGAAGGTTAGCATAAAGGCCTAATTCTTTACGCATTTTCAATAAACCTTGCTCTGGGCGAACCTTAGCCGAAGGGTCATTGTCGTATTTTGGGTGGCCCACTGCACCAAATAAAATGGCATCAGAGGCTTTCATTTTTACAAGTGTTTCTTCTGGAAGCGGGTCGCCAGTTGCTTCGATAGCAGCGTGACCAATAAGAGCTTCATCGTAAGTAAATTCATGGCCGAATTTCGCAGCGATTTTTTCTACTACTTTTTTACCTACGGCAGTTACTTCCTGTCCAATTCCGTCACCTGGGACGATTAAGATATGTTTTTTCATGATTTTATTTAATTTTTATCACTTAGAATACCACGGTTGGTAGTAATCAAAGGATAAATTTTATTCCATTTTAAAATAAATACTTTAATGGTATAAACTAATGATAAACTTTGATAAATTGAAATTAAATCAAATTCAACATCTTTTGAGTGGCTTTGATGGCCGAAACCGTTTGGTCTGAATCTAAACCTCGAGTTTTGAAAGTTTTACCATTGAATTCCCAACTGATAATTGTTTCACAAAGAGCATCGGTTTTTCCACCCGGAGGAATCCTTACGGCATAGTCAGTAAGAAATGGTAAATCGACCTGTTTTTTCTTATAAATCTTCTTCAAGGCATTCATAAAGGCATCGTACTGGCCATCGCCTTGAGCACTTTCTTCGAATACCTCTTCTTCGATTTTCACCATTAAGGTAGCCGAAGGGCGAAGGTTCTTCGAATGTGTCATTACGTAGTTTAGTACGTGTACTTTCTCAGCCACCATTTCACTATCCAATACGTCAGAGATAATATATGGGAGGTCTTCCTTCGTGACAACCTCTTTTCTATCACCTAATTCGATAATGCGTTGGGTAACTTTCTTTACCTCTTCAGGCGAAAGTGAAATACCTATTTCTTGTAGGTTTTTTTCGATATTGGCTTTACCAGATGTTTTCCCTAAAGCATACTTTCTTATACGTCCGAAACGCTCGGGCATTAAATCGTTGAAGTAAAGATTGTTTTTATTATCTCCATCGGCGTGAATTCCAGCAGTTTGTGTAAAAACATTTTCGCCAATAACTGGCTTATTTACTGGAATTCCAAAACCAGAAAACGATTCAACAACTTTACTAACGGTGTAGAGCGATTTTTCAACAACCCGTGTTTTTACTTCTGGCATGAAGTCGTTGATAACGGCTATCGTACTCGATAATGGAGCGTTGCCCGTACGCTCACCCATTCCATTAACGGTTAGGTGCAGGCCATGTACGCCTGCACGGATAGCCTCCATTACGTTTGCTACGCTTAGGTCATAATCATTATGAGCGTGAAAATCGAAATGTTGATTCGGATAACGCTCAACGATTGCCTTAATGTATTCGTAGGTTTCGTATGGGGTAAGTACGCCCAATGTATCAGGTAGCAAGATTCGCTTGATAGGTTGAGTACTCAGAAAATCGAAGAATTGAAAAACATATTCTCTCGAATTTCGCATACCATTACTCCAATCTTCTAAGTAAACATTGGCATCAATACCTTTCGATTGTGCCAAAGAAATCACTTGTTCGATTTCAGCGAAATGTTGCTCAGGTGTTTTCTTTAATTGGTGTATTAGATGGTTTAATGAGCCTTTTGTAAGCAAATTCATTACCTTGGCACCCGCTTGTAGCATCCAATTAACCGACGCTTCACCATCAACAAAAGTTAAAACTTCTACTTTATCGAGCAAATGATGTTCTTTTGCCCAATTTGTGATTTTCTGTACTGCCAATAATTCTCCTTCAGAGACACGAGCCGAAGCAACCTCGATTCTATCGACTTTTACTTCAGTAAGCAGCATCTGTGCGATGGCTAATTTTTCAGAAGCCGAAAAAGATACTCCGCTGGTTTGTTCGCCATCGCGGAGTGTTGTATCCATTATTTCAAGATTGCGTTTTGCTATTTGCTGTTGACTATTGGTGTCTTCTTTTGAAGCCATTTTCATAAGGATATATCATTTATGATAAGCAAAAGCCTTTAAAAATCAGCTAAAAGCCTAATTTAAAAGCTAATGGCTTTTTAGTAAAGACTCTTTTCTGCAAATGCAGCAATATCGGCCTTCATAGCTTGAAGATAATCAATATCATCATAGCCATTCATTAGGTTATTTTTCTTGTAACCGTTGATACTGAAACCTTCAGACTCGCCAGTTGCCAAAATAGTCACTTTTTGTTCTGGAAGGTTTACTTCAAGTTCAGTATTTGGGTCGGCTTCAATAGCAGAAAATATTTTATGTAAAAATTCTGGACTAACCTGTACTGGAAGAATACCAATATTAAGAGAGTTTCCTTTAAAAATATCAGCAAAGAAGCTTGAAATTACGCAACGAAAACCATAATCGTAGATAGCCCATGCAGCATGCTCACGGCTTGAACCACTACCAAAGTTACGACCACCTACAAGGATTTTGCCTGAATAAATAGGATTATTCAATACGAAATCAGCTTTTGGTGTATCATCAGCGTTATAACGCCAGTCTCTGAATAGGTTTTTATCAAAATCTACACGGCTCGTCGCTTTCAAGAAACGAGCAGGAATGATTTGGTCTGTATCCACATTTTCGATGGGCATCGGAACTGCGGTGCTTTTAAGTACTGTAAATTTATCGTATGCCATTTTTTAGAATATTTTTTACCACTTAGATACACAACCACATATTTAGTCTCTTACTGAAAACTTATACTTTAGTGTTCGTTAGTGGTGAACTTTAGAATTTGATTATAAAAGCTCTCTTGGGTCAGTAACTTTACCTGTTACAGCCGCCGCCGCAGCTACCAATGGAGAAGCTAAGAGTGTACGTGAGCCAGGCCCTTGACGACCTTCAAAGTTTCGGTTTGAAGTAGAAACGGCGTATTTTCCTGCAGGAATTTTATCGTCGTTCATAGCCAAACATGCCGAACACCCTGGTTGGCGAAGTGTGAAGCCAGCATCAGTAAGAATATCTAAGATACCTTCTTCTTTGATTTGGCTTTCAACAATATGCGAGCCCGGTACTAACCACGCTGTTACGTTATCGGCTTTCTTGCGGCCTTTCACGACCGACGCAAATGCACGGAAATCTTCGATACGACCGTTTGTACAGCTACCCAAGAAAACGTAGTCGATTGGTTTGCCGATGATTTGCTCATTTTCAGCAAAACCCATATAGCTCAACGATTTAGCATAAGAAGCGGCACCGTCTAATACTTCAGCAGCTGTAGGGATATTTTTCGAAATACCTGTTCCTAAACCAGGGTTTGTACCATAAGTAATCTGTGGCTCAATTTCAGAGGCATCGAAAGTATATTCGATATCGAAAGTAGCACCTTCGTCAGTTTTAAGTGTTTTCCAGTATGCCAATGCTTTATCCCATGCCTCGCCTTTTGGAGCTTGTTCACGGCCATTGATATAAGCAAAAGTAGTTTCGTCAGGAGCAACCATACCTCCTCTCGCACCCATTTCGATCGACATATTACAAACCGTCATACGACCTTCCATAGTCATATTTTCAAAAACTTCACCAGCATATTCACAGAAATAGCCAGTAGCACCCGCTGCCGAAAGTTTAGAGATAATGAAAAGCGTTACATCTTTTGGTAATACTCCTTTTCCTAATTTACCATTGATAGTTACACGCATTTTCTTTGGTTTTGGCTGCATGATACATTGCGAAGAAAGAACCATCTCTACTTCTGATGTACCGATACCAAAAGCAATTGCACCAAATGCACCATGAGTAGAAGTATGCGAGTCTCCACAAACGATTGTCATACCCGGAAGTGTAATACCATTTTCTGGCCCTACTACGTGTACGATACCATTTTTTTGATGACCTAAGCCCCAGTGCGAAATACCATATTTATTAGCATTGGTTTCGAGTGCTTTCAACTGATTTGCCGAAAGTGGGTCTTGTACTGGCAAGTGTTGGTTGATAGTTGGTGTATTGTGGTCAGCCGTAGCAAATGTACGGTTAGGGTAAAGTACACCGATTCCACGACTTTCGAGGCCTAAAAACGCAACCGGGCTTGTTACTTCGTGAATGAAGTGGCGGTCGATAAATAAAACATCGGGACCGTCTTCGATATTACGAACAACGTGTGCATCCCATACTTTGTCAAATAATGTTTTTGGTGCTGACATATTGATTTTAATTGTTTTAATGCGATTTTGTTTTTTGTTTTTTCGCCGTAGAGACAGGGCATTGCCCTGTCTCTACACGGGTGTCTCTATACAGGATTTAAATTATCGGTTTCCTCTCCAAACATTCTATCCTCTTTCCAATTTAAAGGATTATTAATAATATATTGGCTAATGGTATTAAATGCCTCGTCATCACGTATAATATTATCCCAAAAACGAGTTTGCCATTCAAAATTCATTAGTGGAAATGCCTTATGAATATGTTTAGTACAAATAGATTTATACGAACCAATAATTGATGAAATCGTGTTTTTACCTTGATTTCGAAATCGTTTTTGACCTATGGTTTTATTGGTTGAAATGTTTTCGTCGGTAGAGACAGGGCAATGCCCTGTCTCTACATATTGCCCTGTCTCTACGGGGTCGATGGGGTCAATTTTATCATTAGGCTTAATGATATTTTCATCCATACCATTTTTATTCAAAATCAAAATTCCATGAATATGATTAGGCATCACAATAAATTCACCCAATTCAATAAATGGAAAATGTTTGGGAATTTCATACCAAAAGCCCTGCACAATCGCACCAACGGTCGAAAGTCCCATTTTACCTTTTTCACACTCCCCTAAAAAATATTGTCGGTTTTTTGTACAAATCGTAATGAAATACGCCCCATTTGTGCCGTAATCCCAGTGGGGATGCCTTGCCGAAGGAATGCGATATTTTTTTTGAAATTTGTCCGCCATAGGTATGTGTGGAATAGGCGATACAAAATTGAGTATAATAACCTAATAATGATTAACGAAATACGACCAAAAAATAACGTTTTTGGTTTAATTGATTTTATTGGGCGTAAAACCGTATTTTTCTTTGAATGCTTTGATAAAATGCGAGACACTTTCGTAACCTATTTCGAGGCTAATCTCTGAAACATTCTTGGGTGAATTTTGAAGAAGAAAGTAAGCATACTCTAACCTTTTATTTTTAATCCATGCGGCTGGAGAAGTATGAAATTGTTGTTCGAAGTCTCGTTTAAATGCCGAGAGACTTCTGCCAGAAATCTGTGCCAGTTCGGCAATTGAGAGTGGCTTGAGATAGTAGTTTTCGAGAAAATAGGCTAAGTCTAACTTTTGCCCTTGGTAAATATTAAAGAGTGTTTGTCGAAATTGATGGGTAGGATCAAGCTCAATTAAATGAAGCATTAATTCATTGAATTTTAGCTTCAGAAATTGATTCATGAGTTTAGTACGTGTACTGAAAAACGGAATGAGTGAATCAACAAATTTATCGAAGTTTTCGCTGCTTTCTAAACTCAAAATTTGTTCGATTGCATTTTCGGTTAAATCTTCAAATAAACTAAGATTTTGCCCTACGAACTCTTTCAATAGTTTTTCGGGAAAGAAAAAAACCAAACTTCGGTAATTGACATCAATCGATTCATTCATTGAGTAACATCCACGTTGAAAAAATAAAATCTGACCTTTCTGTACGTGAATGTCTTGCGTAGGAGAAATAAACTTTTTTTCACCTTCGAGCACATAAATGATGGCGTGTTCTTCGAAAAATATTTCGTTTTTTGAAGGATAAATATTATTTCGATAAGCCACGAAAGTCATGTCTTGAATCTGCAATGATTCAAATTCTTTCGGACTTATAGAAGAAGGAACACGAAGCATATTTTATACATTAATTCTGTCTTAAAGATAATAGTATTTTAAATAAAAACCCTCTCGTTGGTGAGAGGGTTTTGTATATACTTCATCAATAAACCTTCTCATAATATTCTGTTGCCATTCGGTCGGCATCAAAGAAAGCATTTACATCATTCATACTTTGCAAAACCATTTTTTGCCATTGTTCTGGTTGATCATAATACATAGGTAAAATTTTATTTTCGAGCATATCAAGCATATTATGTATATCTACTCTGTCTCTTTCCCAATCAGGCGAGTGTGGAGCTTCTTCCACTACGAAAGCATTGTTTTCGTTGGCAAACTCACAAATCCAACCATCAAAAGTTGAAAAATTCAAAGAACCATTCATAGCAGCTGTCATGCCACTTGTGCCAGATGCCTCACGTGTGACAATAGGCGTATTTAGCCAAACATCGGAGCCATCTTTAATAAGTTTCGATATGCTAAGTTCATGGCCCGTAAGCACCGCCATATTTGGGTATAAATGGCTCAAATAATAAAGTTGATTGAAAATATTGATAGCCCCACCATCAAACGGATAAGGTTTGCCTGCCCAAATAAACTGTATAGGATATTTGGTGTTTTTCATTATTCTTTCAAAACGCTCACGGTCTCTGGTGAGTAAATCTGGGCGTTTGTAAGCTGCAAATCTTCTGGCCCAAATAATGGTGAAAACTTCTGGCTTGAATAATTTTCCAGCTTGGTCGGCTACCGTTTTGAAGAGTACTTCCTTTAGTTCCTTCTTACGTGAAACAATTGTTTCGATATCACCCTTTTTTCGAGCCGTATCTAAAATTGGGTCAGCCCAGTAGAGGTTATTTTGAGCATTGGTTACGTGCGTAATTTCGCAAATATCTTTGTATCCTCCCCACATTTTACGAGAAACCTCCCCGTGTAATTTTGAAACAGCATTGGCTTTTCGACTTAAACGCAAAGCTACCAAAGAGTGGTTGAAGATATTATCAGTAATACCCGTAATCTTACGCACTTCATTTAGCGGAACACCATCGAAGAAATTCAAGGATTCAAGCATATTAATGTCGTGTTTTTCATTACCAGCTTCTTCAGGTGTATGAGTAGTAAAAACCAAACGTTTCTTTATTTCTGAAACACTACCAAATTTTTTGTATAAATGAAATACCCCCGAAACTGCATGAGCTTCATTGAAATGATAAACATCGGGTTCGTAATTGATCTTATCTAAAAACTTGCAACCACCTAATCCTAAAATCATGCATTGTGCCACTTTAATAGAGGCATCGGCATCATAGAGTCGGTATGAAAGCGAACGAGCCCAAGTATCATTACCATCGGTATCTGTAGTAAGAAAAAACATAGGCACAGTACCAAAAGTTGTGGGTGGTAAGAAATAAGCCGCTACCCAAACCACTCGATTCTGAACATTGATTTGGAATTTTACGCCCGTATCTTGCAAGAAACTGTACATTTTCTCTCGAAACTGTACGTCCATACTATTATCGGTATTACGCACTTGGTCGTAGTAGCCATATTTCCACAAAATACCAATACCTACAAGGTTTTGTTTCAATTGGTATGCACTACGCATGTGCGAACCCGCCAAGAAGCCCAAACCACCTGAATAGGTCTTGAGAGCTTGGTCGATGGCAAACTCCATTGAAAAATAAACAGCTGATTTTTTAAACTTTGGGGCAAAGGAATAAGGATGAGCGAATTGCTCAGGTAGATTTTTCATTGTATCATAGGTTATATTTTCTATGACAAATGTAGATAATTTTCTGAATTAAACCTCAAAAAATCGGGCTTCGGCTTCGCTCAGCCACCGATTTTTTGTAATGCCAGCGAGCTATTATTGGTAATGTCAGCCAGTGATTTTTTGTAATGCCAGCGAGCGTTTTTTTGTAATATCAGCCAGTGATTATTGGTAATATCAGCCAGCAATTATTGAGAATGTCAGTCAGTGATTTTTTGTAATGTCAGTGAGTGATTTTTTGTAATTTCAGCCAGTGATTTTTAGTAATCCCAGCGAGCTATTATTGGGGATAACGGTAGCTGAGCGAAGCCGAAGCTACCATCTCACTTGTCCATCACCCACAACAACCCATTTTTCGGTTACGAGTTTTTCGAGAGCGAACGGGCCACGAGCATGTAATTTTTGCGTAGAAATGCCAATTTCTGCCCCTAAACCAAATTGCCCACCATCTGTGAAGCGAGTAGAAGCATTGTGGTAAACCGCGGCAGCATCTACTTCAGCCAAAAAGCGTTCGGCAAGTGTTTGATTATTTGTTAGAATAGCTTCCGAGTGGCGAGAAGAATAGGCTTGTATATGAGCTAATGCTTCATCGAAACCACTTACAGTTTTAATCGTAATTTTGTAGTCTAACCATTCACGGCCAAAATCCTCGGGCTGAGCGTGGTGTAGATTTTCGTAAGCAATTTTTTCAAAAACAGCATAAGATTTTTCATCGGCATAAACTCCCACATTCCACTTTTTGAAATCTTCCACCAACATTGGCAAAAATTGCTCGATAATCGCTTCATCTACGATTGCACAATCTAAAGAGTTACAAACCGACGGGCGAGAAACACGAGCATTAACGATAATTTCTTTGGCTTTTGATAAATCGGCATTTGATTCTACATATGTATGCACTACTCCCGCTCCAGTTTCGATGGTAGGAATTAATGAATTTTGTCGAACGTATTGAATGAGTGAATCCGAACCACGAGGAATAATAATATCAACAAAACGCGTAGCCTTGAGTAATTCCTCGGTAAATTTGCGGTCAGTTGGTAATAGCAATACAGCTTCATTGGCTACACCAAATTTCGCTAAAATTTGATGAATTAAACCAACCAAGCATTGATTTGAAAAATAAGCTTCTTTTCCACCCTTCAAAACACAAGCATTTCCTGAGCGTAAGCAAAGCGAGGCTACATCAATAGTTACGTTTGGTCGTGACTCATAAATAACGCCAACCACACCCATCGGAACGGCTATTTTCTTGATTTTTAAGCCATTTTCGAGGTTTCTTTCCAACAAAATTTCTCCTGTTGGATCTGGTAAAACAGCTACTTCTCTTAGTGAATCAGCTAAGCCTTGAATACGACTTTCGGTCAGTAACAGACGGTCGTATTTAGGGTCAGATTTATCCATTAAGTCTAAATCCTTCTGATTTTCGGCCATTATTAACTCTTTTGATTGCTCAACTAATCTTGCTAATTCATTGAGTAATTCGCTGCGTTGTGTATCAGATAGGCGGCGTACTGCTGACGAAGCCTGCTGGGTTTGGTGTAAAAGAGAAACGATTGAATCCATGATTTTTGGGAAGTCCAACAGCCCAGAGACAACAGTCGATGATACGTTATAGACTGTAACTATTTGCCATTGACTAAATTACTTTAATTAATCAAGCTAAAAACATTGCCTTGATTTTAATTTTTCGTAAAATTACGTTTTAAACAGCTACTATCATAAAAATAAAGTAGCCAATGAACCAAGAAAATGATAATTGTTTTAACAAATATCTAACAATCAATTATTTACATACCTGATAGACGACTGATTGTGGACTATTAAATTCAACTTTATTTTATGTTTAGCGAAAAAGACCTTAACCAGATTGCCGCCCGCGGGGCCAAAGTAGAAACGATTGAAGAGCAAATCGAGCATTTTAAAACTGGCTTCCCTTTTCTGAATGTTGTTAGAGCCGCCACGATTGATGATGGCATCATTCAGCTTGGCGATGAAAAAGCTAAACAATTAGCACAAGATTTCGACGACCAAATCTTTGGCAAAAAACTGCTCAAGTTTGTACCTGCCTCAGGTGCCGCGTCACGTATGTTTAAATCGCTTTTTGCGGCCTTAGAAGAAAACAAAATCGATAAATCGGCTAATGAAGTTTTAGAACGCCTCGAAGAATTTGCTTTTTACAAAAGTCTGATAAAAAGTATCGGAAGTGAGTCGGCTGACCACAAGACTGTTTTGAAATATTTACTTACACCCGATGGCCTCGACTATGGTAGCTTACCAAAAGGTCTGTTAGAATTTCATAAATACGATGGATTTACACGTACGCCTGCCGAAGAACATTTAGTTGAAGGAGCAAAATATGCTAATGCTGGTGGTAAAGTGAATCTTCATTTTACAGTTTCGCCTGAGCACAGAAGCAAATTTACTGCTTTAATTGATGCCGTTTTGGCCGATTATGAAGCAAAATATGATGTAAAATATGATATTAGTTTCTCAGAACAAAAACCATCAACCGATACAATTGCTGTAAATCTTGATAATACGCCTTTCCGTACTGGTAATGGCGATTTGCTTTTCCGTCCCGCAGGACATGGGGCATTACTCGAAAATCTCAACGACCAAGATGCGGATGTGGTTTTCATTAAAAATATTGATAATGTAGTGCCTGATTCTCTCAAAGAACAAACCATTATCTACAAAAAAGCCTTGGCAAGCTTAGTTTTGAGTTATCAGCAAGCTGTTTTTGCTTATTTAAGCATGATGGACGGAGCAGATTTGAAAGAAGAGGATGTAGAAGAAATTGAAGATTTCATTGAGTTTGATTTATGTGTAGAATTCCCTGAAGGATATGATGATTATACTTTCGAAGAGCGTAAAACCTATTGCCGTACGAAACTCAATCGACCGCTACGTGCTTGCGGAATGGTGAAAAACGTAGGCGAACCGGGTGGTGGGCCTTTCTGGGCTGAAAATGCCGATGGTTCTTGCTCACTTCAAGTTGTTGAATCTGCTCAGATTGATTTAGCAAGCCCTGAACAAAAAGAAATTTTTGATGGTGCTACTCACTTCAATCCTGTTGATTTGATTTGTACTTTGAAAGATTACAAAGGTAATAAGTTTAACCTTTTAGAGTTCCGTGACCCTAAAACTGGATTTATTACTCAAAAATCACAAAGTGGGAAAGACTTAAAAGCACAAGAATTGCCCGGCTTATGGAATGGAGCTATGGCCGATTGGAATACACTATTTGTAGAGGTTCCGTTGATTACATTCAACCCTGTGAAAACAGTAAACGATTTATTAAGAACTGAACATCAGTAATTCAATGAAGAATTGAGAATGTAGAATTGAGAATGAGATTGAATAAAAAATTCTATTGACCGTGTAGCAGAACACCACACGAAAATGACCATTGATAAACAAATGTCTTCATTAAAAATAGATACACCTACGAGTGTCAGACAAGGAGAAGAATTAGATTTGGTAAAGCTAAATGGCTTTATCAAATCTCAAATGCCTGATTTTGAGGAAATTATAGAGGTTTCGCAGTTCCCGGGAGGATACTCAAATCTGACGTATTTCTTAAAAACCACTAACCAAGAATATGTTTTGCGTCGCCCACCGGTTGGGGCGAAAGATATCAAAGGTGGGCATGACATGGCCCGTGAGTATAAGATTCTTACGGCTATTAAATCAATAGGTTACAATAAGGTTCCGAAACCGATAATTTTTTCGGATGACGAATCGGTAATGGAGTGCCCGTTTTATATCATGGAACGCGTACAAGGTATTATTTTACGAGCCAAAGATGCTCCCAAATTGATGAGTACCGTTGCCCCTACAGAAATGCGGAAACTCTCGGAAGCATTGTGTGATAATTTAGCTGCCTTGCATGCCATTGATATTGAAGCAACTGGTTTGATTGGCATTGGTAAACCCGAAGGCTATATTCAACGACAAGTAGAAGGCTGGCACAAGCGTTATTTGGCTTCACAGACTGACGAAATTGTGGCTATGGATACCTTAGCTATCTGGCTCAAAGAAAACCTACCAACCGAAGGCAAACCCACACTCATTCACAATGATTATAAGTATGATAATGTAGTACTCAACGCTAATAATTTATCAGAAATCATTGCGGTTTTGGATTGGGAAATGACAACTGTGGGCGACCCACTCATGGATTTGGGTACAACCCTTTCTTACTGGGCTGAAGCCAATGATGGCGATTTTGAAAAAACATTTAATCTTTCGTGGGTAGAAGGAAACCTTACTCGCCAAGCATTTGCTGAGCGTTATGCCGAAAAAAGTGGTCGAGATGTATCAAATATTCTTTATTTCTACGTTTTTGGTCTATTTAAAAATTCAGTGGTAATTCAGCAGATTTATAGTCGATATAAAAAAGGGCTAACCAAAGACCCACGTTTTGCAGATTTAATTTTTGGGGTGAAAGCTCTATCTAGAAAAGCCATCAAATCAATAGAAAGTGGGGAGATGATGTAATATTTTTATTGCTTTGACTATAAAAACAAACCCGCCCAGCTATTTTATAACTGGGCGGGTTTAATATTTTATCATCAATCAGTCAAGAATATTAGATTCTTATGACTTCATTTGATTAATAACGATACATTTCAGCTTTGAATGGACCTTCCACACTTACACCAATGTAAGCTGCTTGTTCTTCATCCAATTTATCTAATTTAGCACCAACGTGAGCTAAATGGAAAGCTGCTACTTTCTCATCTAATTGCTTAGGAAGAACGTAAACTTTTTTCTCATATTTCTCTGGATTATTCCAAAGTTCGATTTGAGCCAAAGTTTGGTTTGAGAATGAACATGACATCACGAATGATGGGTGACCCATTGCACAACCTAAGTTTACTAAGCGTCCTTCAGCCAATATAATGATTTCTTTTCCATCAACTTCATACATATCAACTTGTGGTTTGATAGTAGATTTTGTGTGACCATAGTTTTTATTCAACCATGCCATATCAATTTCATTATCGAAGTGACCAATGTTACAAACGATAGCTTTATCACGCATAGCTTTGAAGTGACGGTCACGGATGATGTTTACATTACCTGTAGCAGTTACGAAGATATTTGCACGAGTTACAGCTTCATCCATTGTTACTACTTCAAAACCATCCATTGCAGCTTGTAAAGCACAAATTGGGTCGATTTCTGTCACTAAAACACGGCAACCAGCACCACGAAGCGACTCTGCCGAACCTTTACCTACATCACCATAACCAGCAACAGCAGCAACTTTTCCGGCCATCATTACATCAGTTGCACGACGAATCGCATCAACTAACGATTCTTTACAACCGTATTTATTATCGAATTTAGATTTCGTTACAGAGTCATTAACATTGATAGCTGGTAAATGCAATGTACCGTTTTTCATACGCTCGTATAAACGGTGTACACCAGTTGTTGTTTCTTCTGATAAACCTTTGATACCCGGGATTAGGTCAGGATAAACATCAAAAACCATATTCGTAAGGTCACCACCGTCATCCAAAATCATATTCAATGGCTTTTGTTCTTCACCAAAGAATAAAGTTTGTTCAATACACCAGTCAAATTCTTCAGCTGTTTGGCCTTTCCAAGCATACACTTGAATACCCGCAGCAGCAATAGCAGCAGCAGCGTGGTCTTGTGTAGAGAAAATATTACATGATGACCAAGTTACTTCAGCACCTAACTCCACAAGGGTTTCGATAAGAACCGCCGTTTGGATTGTCATGTGTAAACAACCAGCTACTCTTGCTCCAGCTAATGGTTTTGATGGACCATACTCAGCACGGATGGCCATTAAACCTGGCATTTCGGCTTCTGCTAATTTAATTTCTTTGCGACCCCAGTCGGCAAGGGAAATATCTTTTACCTTATAAGGGAGATAAGTTTTTGTTGCTGTTGACATTATTAATATAAGTTAAATTATCCTTAGAAATTTCTTTATTTAGTTGCTTTTTCTAAATTTTCAACAAAATTAAGATAAATTATTTGCCGTATCAACATATTTTGGATAATTTTTATTTAATAAAAGTTAACTCAATCGAAGGTTTTACTATTGAATTTGATTCGAATTATGATTTGAGACGGCTCAAATTATCTTCTGCAACTGACACTATTTCATTTTTGAACGTGTTTAAGATTTTATTTTACTGGATATTTTTCGGACAAAACACACCACTATTCCT
>OFDC01000662.1_pt1 | contig 23420 bp, 22 predicted proteins | sample 1520941 | NCBI WGS metagenome assembly OFDC01 (sample SAMEA94258168, study PRJEB24077) | hot springs metagenome | biome: Aquatic biome; feature: Water | place: India | collected 2012-12-06 | depth 5 m | reverse complement strand
TGGCAGCGCTCGCCACACCAACCATCGAGGAGGCTCAGCCGCTACAGATTACACCAAAGGCCGCCTGAAAATGCAGCCCGCTGGCCACAACCGAATTTACACCACGTTGACGGACACGACCATTGCCGAAGGATCACAGGGGCAGGCAGACAATCTCCAAAAGGTCAGCCAGGCAGCAAGCGACATGGGGCGGATGACCCAGCAGAATGCGGCAATGGTGGAAGAGGCAACCGCTGCCGCGAGCAGTCTCGCTCAACAATCGGGCGAGCTCCGACAACTCGTGGCAGCCTTCACGCTCCAAGGGTCAGGATCAGCGGAGCAACCGCAGCGGCTGGGCGATACGCGTTTCGCCCGAAGCCACGCCTTGGATTGTGAAGCAGCCTGAACCGCTTTCGCCGGATGTCCTCCGGGGCAGTGCGTCTCAGCGAGATGATCGCCCGGCTCCGGACCCGCTACCTATTCGAGAGCACCGATGGCAGCGCTGGCCGTGGCTCCATCTATACGCAAACCCGTTTCTTCCTCGACCGCGAAGAGAGGCTCTCCGACAGCGCGCTGTTCGACCTCGCAATAGGCAGCAAGCTCCGTGGCTGCGATATGCTGAAGCTCAGGATCGGCGACCTTGTGGCCGGATCTTAAGTCCGCAGCCGTACGGTGATCGTTCAGCAGAAGACAGGGGGATCGGGGTTTGACGGACCAAACCTGGTCTAATGCGGCATGGTCCACAGTCTCGCATAGGAACATCGGCCAACGCGCAATGGAGGCCGATTTTCCCCGAATTTTGAGAGTCACTCAATGCTTGCTATGACAATTGGCACTTGGATCGCCTGAACCCCAGTGAAATTGGGGAAAACCGACAGAGCATGCATTACCTGCGATAAACAGCATTTTTCCAGGGGTGCCGGTAATGCGGCAAATGCCATATAAACATCTCAAATAACTACAACTTTTGTGCAAAAATGAGCGGTCCTGTCTCTCCGAACACTTCGTTCCAATCGCCGTTTTTCCGATACGCGAACGATTTCTGGCGGGTCACCTGGGGCACCTCATCGGGGCACTTCGGGGCCAACAAAAAATCATCGCAGCGCCGCCACCAGATCGCTTTCGAAGCGGGCGGCATCATGGCGTCCGGCGCGCAGCATGGCGGAGTCGAGCGCGAGGCTGACGCGACCTTTTGCGAGAACAATGCCGCTGTCGCAGAACCCGCACAGCGTGGTCAGATCGTGCAGCGCGGTGACCAGTGCCAACCCCTCTGTCACCATCCGGGCGAGCGCCGCGCGGACATCGAAGGCCGCAACCGGATCGAGCCAGTTGAACGGTTCATCGAGGATCACGATCCGGCAGGGCGTGGCAAATGCGAGCGCAATCGCTGCGCGCTGGCGCATGCCCGATGAACATTCGCCTGCGGGAATGTCGAGCAGTTCCTCCAGCCCCAGCGCATTCCACAGGTCGCGGTTTCGCTCCTGCTGCACGCCAATCGGATCACCGGCCAGCTCCAGCAGCTGGCGCAGGCGCAGCGACGCCGGGAAGTGCTCGATCGGCGGGGCAAAGCCGATCGCCTGCGCCCGCGCAGCCCGATCCTGCGCGCATTCCTCGCCGAACAGCGCGCAGCTCCCCCGCGCAATCGGCAGCCGCCCGGCGATGGCGCGCAGCAGTGTCGTCTTGCCCGAGCCGTTGGCTCCGATCACGCCGAACCAGCTGGCGGGCATGATCGCCGCGCTGACATCATGCACGATCGGTTGCCCGCACCGGCTGACGCTGAGATCGGTGATGGCGACCGCCGCGCTCATGCCAGCAACCACCGCGCACCGGCCCCACGCCGCGCCAGCGACAAGATGGCAACGACGATGATGATCGGTCCGAGCGGCAACGCGGTGAGGCCGGCATAGACAGCGGCGAGGATCACGAACGCCACGGCCCAGTCTGCCGCCACCCGGCTGAGCGCGCGATAGGCGAAGATGCGCAGGGCGGTGAGCACCGGGAGGGCGACGGCAACACCGGCTGCCACCCCTGCGGGCACCCATGCCTGTCCCATTAACAGGATGGGCACCGCTGGCCATGTCAACGCCAGCTGGATCGGCACCCAATGGCGCAGCAACGACGCGCTCCCGTGCCCCACCAGCGTCATGTAACGCACGACGCGCGCATCGACCGGCGCTGACAGCACGATGACGGCCAATGCGTAGATCCCGATAGCAATGGCATCGAGGTAGAACTCGGACGGCAAGATCAGGCTCAAGGTCCCCACCCCCACCGACAGCGCCGCCGCGCTGGCCAGCGAAAGGCGGGTCCGGGTCAGCGACCGAAGACGTGTCGGCGCTGCGCGCCGCCACCATCGGCCGGCATACTCTCGGACAAAGGGGAAAAGAGCGCCTGCGGGCATCCCACTGCACACTCCGAGCACGAATCCGCCGGGATCAACGAGACCGAGCCCGGCAAGCGCCGCCACGCCCGACGTGATCCCGACCAGCAAAAGCACCGCAACATAGGCGATCCCATCGCGGGGTCGCTGGGCATCGCGGGCGAGAACGCCGTCGGTCCGGTGGAACCACAGGCGTTCAACCAGCGCCTTGGCAAGCAAGGTCGCCAGCACCGACGCGGCAGCAAAGGCGCCCATCTCGCGCAAGGCATCCGGCAATGGCGCAAGCCAAGCGCGGGCGAACAGGGCCAGCAGCGGCACCAGCACAAGCACCGTCAACCCGTCGATCAACCGCCCCCGTAGCCCCCGCACTGCCGCCAAGGCGATCGCGGCATCATGTTTGACAAGGGCGAGGCGCAAGGGCGTTCCAGCAGGTCCGGTGATCAATTCCAAAGCGATCCCGGATGCTTACCATCCTATCGTCTTATGACAATTGCTGTCGTCTGCGTCCCGACCCAATAATCGCGGCCAATCCCTAGCCTCGACGCCGAGGCTCTAGCCGAGCCGGCACTCCGCGCGTGACATTCGTTCAGGCCGGTGCAATGATCTGATAATGAGAGGGAAAAGCTCGCACATTCTGGCAGCAGTCGCGTTCATCGTCTTTGTCGACATGCTGGGTATCGGGCTGATCCTGCCCGTCATGCCGCGCCTGATCGGCGAAATTGCGCAGACCAGCCTTGATCGCTCTGCCGAAATCGGGGGATTGCTGACCTTTGCCTATGCCGGAATGCAGTTTTTGTGCGCGCCCTTCATCGGTGGGCTGAGCGATCGGTTCGGAAGGCGACCGGTGCTGCTGATCACGCTGTTCCTGCTCACCGTGGATTATGCCGTGATGGCCTGGGCACCGACGCTGGTGTGGCTGGTGGCGGGGCGGATGATGTCGGGGATCATGGGGGCCAGCTGGGCCGCGGCCAATTCGTGCATCGCTGATTGCATTCCGGCGGAAAAGCGGGGGGCGGCCTTCGGGATGCTTGGCGGCGCCGGGGCGGCTGGCTTCGTGTTGGGCCCGGCGCTGGGCGGAATCGCGGGCGAGATCGGTACGCGCACGCCTTTCATCATCGCAGCGGGCCTTGCAGGCCTTGGCGTGCTCGGCGGTCTGGTGTTTCTGCGCGAGACCCTGCCGCCCGACCGCCGCCGCGCTTTCGACCTCAAGCGGGCCAATCCGCTCGGCTCGCTGATCCAGATGGCGCGCACGCCCTTTGTCCTGTCATGCCTTGTCATTGCATTTTTCATGCAGCTTGCGGCACAGGCGCAGATGTCGATCTGGCCCTATTGGGGTGAGCTGGAGTTTGGCTGGACGCCGACAATCAGCGGGCTCACCGTGTCGCTCTATGGCGTGCTGATCGGTACCGCACAGGCGGTGCTGACCGGCAAGAGCATTGCCCGCTTCGGCGCGGCCAACACCGCGCGTTACAGCCTGCTGCTGGGCATCCCGTCCTATTTGCTGCTCGCCTTTGCCACGGGCACCCCGATGGTGATCGCCGCGATCATCGTGGGCGCGCTGACCGGGATGACCTTCCCCGCGATGCAAAGCCTGATGACCACAAGGGTAAGCGAGGATGCGCAGGGCGAATTGCAGGGTGCGATCGCCAGCACAATCAGCCTCACTTCGATTATCGGCCCGGTGATGATGACCCAGATCTTCGGCCACTTCGCCGACGACAAAGGGCCGTTCTTTCCGGGCGCGCCCTACATCGTCTCGCTCGGGCTGCTTGTCGTGGCGATCGGACTGCTGTGGCGCACGATGGGCGGGCTGGGCCAGGTGGGACTGCCCACCCCGGTGCCGGAGTGAGCGATGGCCCAGCAGATCGCCGCTTGAGTCAGAATTGCTTGCTTTGCCATCGGCATCATCGGCCACGGACGGGTGGTAAGCGCATGACCATCATCCGCCTTTCAAATGGAGGACAGTGGGTGCACTCCCCGGCCGCCTGCACACCCGATCCGGTCGCGGCGGCCGAGGGTCGCACCGCGCTCGCGGCGTTCATGGGCGTGCGCTGAGCGAGGCCCGGCCAGGATCGCGCCGATGACGATCATCGGGAGCGGTGCGAGATCCTCCGGCTTTCATGGTGTCACGCCAGAGGCAGGCGCAGCGTGGCGATGGTTCCCCCGTCGGGTGCGTCGCTCAGGGTGAAATTGCCGCGCTGCTGCATGGCAAAGTCGCGCACGATGCTCAGACCCAACCCTGCCCCGCCGGTATCGCGGTTGCGCGAACCCTCGCCGCGTTCAAACGGACGCATCAACCGCTCGCGCTCGGCTGCGGGAATGCCCGGACCTTCATCCTGAACCGAAATCAGCACTTCGGGTCCTGCCAGAGCGGTCGTGACCGTCCCGCCTCCGGCATAGGCCATGGCGTTGCGCAGCAGGTTTTCGATCGCACGGCGCAAAGCGGGTTCCGGCACGCGCACCTGCGCATCGTCTCCGGGCTTGAGGCGAATGCTCGGTCCACCCGCATTCATCTCATCGACGATCACTTCGAGCACAGTGCGGACATCGACCAGCGCGGAAGGCGCCGCTGTGTCGCGCGCAAAGCTCAGCACCTCGCCGATCATCGCCTGCATCCGCTCGACATCATGCACCATCCGCGTCCGTTGCGGTTCCGGCGCACCCTCGATGCGTAGGCGCAGGCCGGTGAGCGGCGTACGCAGGTCGTGGGCGATCGCGGTGAGCATGCGGGCGCGCTCGCTCGCCTCGTCGGCGAGGCGCTGCTGCATCGCGGCGATGGCGGCGGCCGCCTCGCGCAGTTCGCGGGGGCCTTCTTGCGGGATCTGCGCCGCATCGCTGCCGAGCGCTCCTGCCAGCTCGCGGAAGGGGCGCGTCAGGCGCCGGGCGAAGAACCACGCCAGTGGCGCCAGCAGCAACAGGCTGACCGTGAGGGCAATCAGAATGCTGCGCTGCCATCCGCCCAGCAGCGGCACGGCCGGCTGGACCACCAGCCAGCGGCCGTCCGGCTGTTTGAGGCTGGTGGCATAGGCGGGCAGCGGCAGATCGAGCAGCACTCTGCGAAAATCACCTGTTGCATCGGCGGGCTCAAGCATCTGAAGCTTGGCGGTGTCGCGCTCGCGCAGGACGATCGTGCCGGGCAGATCTGATGTCCCTAACATACGCACAGCCGCCTCCTTGGGCATGGTCCGCACGCTGACGGCGACGGCCGGTGCCGCATCAAGCCGCGTGACGCGCACATCGCGAGCGGGCTGGCCCAGCTCGGCGGCGATGAGGTCTTCGAGCATGGTGATTCGCGCACCAGCGGGCGGTGCAGCGAGGACTCGCCGTTCGAAGCCGGGCGTCGGTGCCTTGAGCGCCGCGACCGCTTCGGCAGCGACGGTGCGCGGCGCAGGCGGCGGCGGGGCGGCGAGAACGATGGCCGTCGTCGTCGCAACGCTCAATGCCGCCACCGCGACGCCGAAGCCGCCGATTGACACAAGGGCGCTGGGTGCGCGCTTCATGCCCGCTGCACCGCCGGAAGAAAGCGATAGCCCGCGCCGCGAACGGTCTCGATCAGCGGCGCCGGATCAGCCTCGGCGAGCTTGCGCCGCAACCGGCTGACCGCAATGTCGATGGCGCGGTCGTAGGGGGCAGCATCGACCCCGCGCGCGAGATCGAGCAAGACATCGCGTGACAGAATGCGACCGGGCCGCCGGACGAAGGCTGCCAGCAGCGCGTGTTCGCCCTCGGTCAGCACCATGGCGCGTCCCGCCGGATCGCGCAGGCGCCGCTCTTCGATGTCGAACCGCCATCCGGCGAACGACAGCGCTTCGCCGGTGGCCTCCGTCTGTCCGGCACGGTCGGCCGCCGGTCGGCGTAGCAGCGCGCGCACCCGAGCCAGCAATTCGCGCGGCTCGAAGGGCTTGGTCATGTAATCCCATGCGCCCACTTCGAGGCCCACGATCCGGTCGGTCACCGCATCGAGCGCGCTCAGCATCAGGATCGGGGTGCCGCCCCCGCCCAGCCGGCGGCAGAGCGACAGTCCATCCTCGCCCGGCATCATCACATCAAGCACGATGAGATCGGTGGGCGCGGCAGCCAGCGCCCGGTCGCACGCCGCCGCATTCTCGGCCACCCGCACCGCATAGCCGTGCATGCCGAGGAAATCGGCAATCGCATCGCGAATGCTCGCATCGTCATCGACCACGAGGATGGTGGGCAGGGAATCGGTCTCGGGCATCATGGCGGGCCGGGATAACAAGGCTTTGTAGCATTCACGTATCACGGTCCGTTACACGCGCGCCATCCGGTCGATACGCAAGGCTGCTCTTGTCACTGCCAGGTTCACAAACTTGGAGATTTGGTGTGACAGGAAAGTGGTGCAGTCTTATGGCGGGGCTTCTGGCGGGCACAGCGCCCGGCGCTCTGGTGGCGCAGGCGGCGGAGGAAACCGATACGCCCCCAGCCACGAGCGAGGCACAAGCCGAGAAGGAGAGCGCGACACCGGCCGCTCCTGCCAAGCGCGTGTTCTACGGTCCCGATGGCAAGCCGCTCCCACCTGAGCTTGCACGGCAGATCGAGGAACAGCTGAAGGACCAACTGCCCACGCCCGGAGAGCCCGGCGCAGCCGGAGCAGAACCGAAAGTGCGGGTCCAGACCATCGACGGCAAACCGCTGCCGCCCGAACTTGCGCGCAGGCTGCTCGAGCAATTCGGCGACCAGCTTCCCCCCGAAGCGCGCGAGGCCGCCCTTGCGGCCGCTGGCGAGGCAGAAGGCGAGCCAGCGGGCGAAGCTGGAGGCGAAACGGGCGCAAATGAAACGCCTCCAAAGCCCGATGGCATCGTGGTGTCCAGCGAGCGCCCGCGCGGGTCGGTCAACAGCGACATCCCGCCCGAACGCACCTTCAGCCAGCTCGATATCCGTGCCTTCGGTGCGGAAAACATCGGCGCGCTGCTCGACACCATCGCCCCGCAAACCGCGAGCAATCGCGGCCGCGGTGACGCTGCGCCGGTGACGCTGCTGAACGGCCGCCGCGTGTCCGACTTCTCCGAGATTGCGCGGATCCCCTCCGAAGCGATCGAGCGGATGGAGGTCTTCCCGGAGGAGTTGGCGCTGCAGTATGGCTACCGCGCCGACCAGAAGGTGGTGAACATCGTCACCTTCCCCCGCTATCAGGCGCGGGTGGGCCAGGCCGCCGCTCTGCTGCCGAGCGAAGGCGGGCGGGAGACGGGCACCGCCAATGCCGACTATCTCAGGATCGCCGGGGACACGCGCATCGCGCTGGGAGCGACCTATTCGCGCGCCGATCAGCTGCTCGAAAGCGAGCGCGGGGTGGAGCAATTTGCCGGGCTCCCGGAACTGGGCACGGTGCGGACTCTGCTGCCCGACAACGAGCGCTTCGGCGTCAACGGCGTGCTGAGCGGCCATGTGTTCGGGGATGTGTCAGCCACCCTCAATGGGCGGGTCGATGTCAGCCGGAACGACAGCCTGCTTGGCCTGGCCGGGGACCGCATCCTGCGGCGCGACAGCGATCAGACGCTGGTTCATGTCGGCACCACGCTTGGCGGGCGGTTGGGCCGCTGGCAGTGGACCGCGCTCGGCAATTTCGACCGAACCGAGGGCGAGGTGCTCACCGATTCCGCCATCACAGCGTCGCGGCGCGATGCCGCGCGATTGACCGATACGCTGGTGAATGCCGATGTCCTCGCGGCAGGCCCGCTTGCTGAGTTGCCAGCTGGTCCGCTGTCGGCGAGCGTGCGGATCGGGGGAGAGTTCCGCGACTTCACGGGCCGGGCGAACTTCGGTAGCACCAACACGGTGGCCGATCTTTCGCGCGACCGTGGGGGCGTGCAGGCGGATGTCTCCCTCCCGATCTTCAGCAGCACCGAAGAAAAAGCCTCGCCGCTCGGCAACCTGACGCTCAACGCCAACGTCGCCTATGACCGGCTGTCAGACGCGGGAACGCTCTGGACCTATGGCTATGGCCTCAACTGGTCGCCCGCCAAGGCCATCAACCTCGTCGCGTCGTTCACATCCGAGGAGGGCGCACCCACTCTCGAACAGCTCGGCGGGCCGGTGGTCATCACGCCGAACCTTCGCACCTTCGACTTCGTCCGCCGCGAGGTGGTCGACCTGACCCGCATAACCGGCGGCAACCCGGGCCTTGCCAATGACGATCGCGATCTGCTCCGGCTCGGCGTGACGCTGCGACCGCTCCCCAAGACCGATTTCAGCATCAGCGCCGATTACGTCTGGAGCGAGACGGACAATCCGATTGCGGCCTTCCCGATCATCACATCGCAGATCGAGGCGGCCTTTCCGGAGCGATTCACGCGCGACAGCACAGGCCGCTTGCAACAGATCGATGCGCGCGCAGTAAACTTTGCTTCCGCGCGCCAGCAGCAACTGCGTTGGGGAGTCAACTTCACCCGCCCGCTCGGCAAGGTGCCGGAATACCTGCGCGATGCGCGCGTCAAGGTGGTGACCAGCGAGGCCGAGGTGAAGCGGCTCTTCCCCAATGCGACGCTGATCCGGCCCGAGGCTGGCAGCGCGACCGCGCAAGGCGCGGCCAATCTCACCAGCCGCCTCTATGTCAGCCTCTATCATAACTGGTTTTTCGAGGACGAGATCACCTTGCGCCGTGGCGGCCCCCGGCTCGATCTGCTGGAAGGCGGCGCCGTCGACTTCCTCGGCGGGCGGCGGCGGCACGAGGTCGACTTCCAGGCTGGGGCGTTCAAGGGCGGCTGGGGCGCGCGGGTCTCAGCCAACTGGCGAAGCGCGACCGCCGTGCGCGATCCGGGGCAACCGGCCAGCAATCTGCGCTTTGATGACATAGCGGTCGTTAATTTCAATCTCTTCGCCAACCTCTCCGAGGCGGTCGGCGGCAAGACGCCTCCCGGCTGGCTGAAGGGCACGCGCGCATCGCTGGGGGTCAGTAACCTGTTCAACACCCGCCCGCAGGTGCGCGGCGCGGCCGGCACGGTGCCGCTGAGCTACCAGCCGGCCTATCTCGATCCCCTGGGGCGCGTGTTCAGCCTGAGCCTGCGCAAACTGATCTGAGCGAAGAACCCCGCCGGTCGCGCCTTGCAAATCCCATCCCCATGAAAGGAAACATCGTGCATCTGGTTATCAAAGCTTCGGTCATTCTTGCCATGTTGCTGCCCGCCGCCGCTCTTGCTGCGCCACCCGAAGCGGACGCAGTCCGCGCGTTTCTCGGCGAGCAGGGCTTTACCACCTTCAAGCTCACCAAACTGCCGACTGGCCATGAAATCATCGCCGTGACCATCAACGGCCAATCGGGCACCTTCGTGGTCGATTCCGGCGCAGGGCGGACTGTCGTGCGGCACGACCGTCTGGCGAAGTTCGGGCTGGCCCCAGCGACCGAAGCGCAGCAAGGGGCGGGCGCTGGCGGCAGTATTGCAATCACGAGCCATCCCATCACCAGCTTCGCGCTCGACAACCGGGCCGTGCCGCTTCCTGTCGTTTACGGGACCACCCTCGACAGCGTTGCTGCGCGCCTGAAGGCGGCCACGGGCGTCGAGATCGACGGGGTGGTGGGGCAGGACGTCCTCAGCGGCTACGCGGCCATCATCAACATCGGAACGAGCGAATTGTATCTGAAGCTTCCCACCAACTGAGCCCGGTCAGAGCAAAACTCAGAAAGGAAAATCGAATAAAGAAACGCGCGCTCGCGATTTTCATGGCTCGCGGCCAGCAGGCCGAAGCCTCGGGGATCGCTGCTCCAGCAATCCCTCAGGAGCCATGCGGGTTATCTACAATTGCCAGCGAATTTTCGGGCGAAATCATGCACGCTGCGCTATAGCTGGCGCTTCTACGTAACCTGACTGACGGAGATCTGCTACCCCATGGAGACCTGGAGGCCACTTGCCCTTTCGGTCTTGGGGCGCAGGCGCTGCCAAAGGCATCGCCCGTGATAGGGTCGGCACGGTGAGCGCGCAGATGTTCGACGTTGCGGTGATCGGCGGCGGGATCAACGGCGCAGGCATCGCTCGCGATGCGGCGGGGCGCGGTGCAAAAGTGCTGCTGCTCGAACGCGGCGATCTGGCAGCGGGTACCTCGTCAAACTCGACCAAGCTGATCCATGGCGGGCTGAGGTATCTTGAGCACTATGAATTCGCGCTGGTGCGCGAGGCCTTGTCCGAGCGCGAAGTGCTCTGGGGCATCGCCCCGCACATCATCTGGCCGCTGCGCTTCATCCTGCCGCATCGTCCCGGGCTGCGCCCCCGCTGGCTGCTGCGGTTGGGGCTGTTCCTTTATGACCATATCGGCGGTCGCAAGTTCCTGCCCCCCACGCAGAGCCTTGACCTTGCCCGCCATCCGGCGGGCGCGCCGCTCAAGCCCGGATACACCCGCGCCTTTGCCTATTCGGACGGCTGGGTCGATGATGCGCGGCTGGTGGTGCTCAACGCGCGCGATGCCGCCGATCGCGGCGCCGAGGTGCGCACCCGCTGCGAGGTCACTGCACTGAGGCGCGAGGCTGATGTTTGGCGGATCACTGCGGGCGGCGAGACCTTCGCCGCGCGTGCGGTTATCAATGCGGCGGGCCCGCGCGTGCTCGATCTGCTTGGACGGGCAGGCGAGCCCTCGCACCAGAAGCTGCGGCTGGTGCGCGGTTCTCACATCGTGGTGTCCAGGCTGTTCGATCATGACTTTGCCTATTTCTTCCAGCTGCCCGATGGGCGCATCTTCTTTGCCATTCCCTATGAGCAGGACTTCACGCTGATCGGCACCACGGATGTCGATCATACAGGCGGGCTTGATGAGGTGCGCGCCAGCCCTGAGGAAATCGCCTATCTGTGCGAGGGGGCGAGCGAATATTTCCGCAAGCCCATCAGCCCTGCGGATGTGGTGTGGAGCTATTCCGGGGTGCGCCCTTTGATCGATGATGGTTCGGGCCGACCTGAGGCAGCGACGCGCGGCTATCGCTTTGAGGTCGACGGCGGCGACGGCGAGGCACCGCTGCTCTCGATCTTTGGCGGCAAGATCACCACCTATCGCCAGCTCGCAAGCGCGGCGCTGCGCGAGCTGGTGCCCTTTTGTCCTGCGCTGAGCGCGCCAGACTGGACCGGGGCCGCGCCGCTCCCCGGCGGCGATTTCGGTCGTCACGAGGCATCATCACTGATGCAGGACCTCAATGCGGATTACCCATTCCTCACCCCTTACGACGCTGAAAGATTGATCCGGCTCTATGGCACCCGGGCATGGTTGATCATGGGCAATGCGGGATGCTGGCCTGACCTCGGCGAGAATCTCGGACACGGCCTGAGCGCTGTCGAGGTGAACTATCTCATCACGCAGGAATGGGCGCAAACGGCGGAAGATGTATTGTGGCGGCGGACCAAGCTGGGCCTTCGCCTGTCGCCAGAAGAAACCGCGCGCCTCGCCCGTTACATGGCTGAGGGTTTGTCGCTTTCCCAGCCCGCGTCCTAGCCTCCATCCACATCAGCGGCGCGTGCGTTCTTTATCCTGCTGCGTTGGTCTGTTCGAGGATCCACGCTGGAATGCCCTCTTGGCGCAACTCGGCTAGGTCCAGCCCCAGCGCCTTGACCGCGTCGAACCGCTCGCTGGGCGCATAGTCGGCTGGGCGCTGCACGAACACCTTCCCGCCCGCCTCGGCCAGAATATTGAGGCCGCGCACGCCATCAGTGCCGCCGCCTGACAGCAACCCGCCCAGCGTCGGCAGGCCGCTCCGGGCGAGAGCGCCGAGCAGCAAGTCGGCCGAGGGACGACAGCCATTGACCGGATCGCGCTCGACCAGCCGCAGCCGCGGCGGCGTGCCGGGCTCGACGATCACATGGCGCGTCGGATCATGCGCCAGCCACACCTTGCCCGGCTCGAGCGAGACCCCGTCGACCGCATCGCCCAGCTGGCAAGGCAGCGAATGGCGCATGGCGCGCACGGCATTCTCGACAGCAGCAGGATCGGCATCGAACAGCACGATCGTCGGCGGGCAGGCGGCATCATAGGCGGCCAGCACCTGACGCGCGGTCTCGATCCCGGCCGCCCCGGTGGCTAGCACGACGATACGCCCGTCGCTGCGATAGCTCGCCCCGCCCTCGCCCGCGCTGCCGCCGCCGGGCTTCAATTCGCCAGCCGCGGCCTTGATCACGATGTCGCCAAGCTGGCGCACGGTTGCATCAAACTCCTCGCGCGAGGTGTGGAGCTGCTTGGGAAAGCAATGCACCGCGCCCAGCTCCAGCGCGCGCCGCGCCGTGCCAGTGCCGGCCTGGGTGATGCTGGAAAGCATGATCACCGGCATTGGCCGGGTCTCCATGACCTCTTCCAGGAACTCCATCCCGCTCTTGCCCGGCATTTCGACATCCAGCGTCAGCACATCAGGCTTGAGCGCGTCCAGTTGATCGCGCGCTTCATCGGCGTTCTTGGCTGTGCCGCACACGCTCACGCCCTTGGCGTTATCAAGAATGTCGCAAAACAACGCGCGCATCGCCGCAGAGTCGTCGACCACCAGTACTTTCACATTGGCCATTGCTCGCTAAGCCTCTCTTGTTCGATCATGCCGCCCCGCCACGGGGCTGCGGCGGCAGCCTCCTTGATAAACGCAAGCGAGCGAACAAACCTGCCGCGCGGGAATACGGGCTTGCGCCTAGCAAGCCGGCAAACAGACCTTCAGCCAGCCACAACTACAGCACAGCCTGCAACAAGCCCGCGCCGGCATTTCCGCCAGGGCAGAACCAAGGTTGTGCATGATGACGATCGAAAGAGCTTCGAAGATCGGCGCGGGCGCGCTGGGTGGGCTGCTGGTGGTGATCGTGCTGATCGCCTTTTTCGGGATCGAGCAGATCCGCTACGGCGGGACGCTCGACTCCCGCAACAAGCAGCTGGAGGATCTCCGGGCCGATATCGTCCCCCCACCCGCCTATCTGGTCGAAGCCTTCGCGCTCGCCAATGTCATGGGCATTCACCCCGACAGCTATGACATAAACAACACGCGTCTCGCCAAGCTTGAGGCGAACTGGCGCGAGGTCACGCAAGGCTGGGAAGCCTCCGACATTGATCCCAAGCTGCGCGACGCGCTCGCTGAAACCAGCGAAAACGAAGGCCGCCGCTTTTGGGACGAGGTCAACCTCCGGCTAAAGCCCGCCGCGCGCGCTGGGGATCAGGCGCAAGTCCGCGCGTCGCTGCGGCGGCTGCTGATGATCTACCGCGAACATCGCAGCAAGATCGATACGCTGCTCACCGATGTCCGAACAGCGCAAGACGGGCTGGCGTCGGACAGCGCGGCGACGGTCATGATGACCCTTGCCGTTATGGGCGTTTCGGTTCTGGTCATGCTGGCAGCGCTGGCCGCGGCCTTCCTTGCCTTCCGGCGCAAGGTGCTCTGGCCGGTCTTCGATACGGGCGAGACCATGCGGGCGATGGCGGCAGGTGACTATGAGGCTGGCATCACAACCCACCACCGCGAGGACGAAATGGGCACCATGACCCGCGCGATCGAAACCTTCCGCGCGGCGCTCAAATCCGATCGGGCCCGTGCCGCAGCGCAGGCCGAGGTCGTCGAGACGTTAAGTCAGGCCATGTATCGCCTCGCAGAGGGCGATCTCACCCACCGCATCACGCGTATGCCCGAAGGCGAGCCCGAGCGCTTGCAGGATGCTTACAATACCTCGGTCAGCAAGCTCGAGGTCATGATCAGCGCGGTGCGGGCGACCGCCAGCGGGGTGCGCAACAGTTCGGACGAAATCCGCGCCGCCTCTGAAGACCTCGCCTTGCGCAACGAGCAACAGGCAGCCAGCCTTGAGGAAACGGCAGCATCGATCAGCGGGGTCACCACGATCACGCGCCAATCGGCGGAGAATGCCCTAACATCGAAGCGCGCCATCGACGAAACCCATGGCCGCGCAACCGAAGGCGGCTCCGTGGTTCGCAAGGCGGTCGATGCCATGGGCGCTATCGAGAAATCGGCGAGCGAAATCACCCAGATCATCGACGTGATTGAGGGCATCGCGTTTCAGACCAATCTGTTCGCGCTCAACGCCGGGGTCGAGGCGGCCCGGGCGGGAGAAGCGGGCAAGGGATTTGCCGTGGTCGCCAATGAAGTACGCGCCCTTGCCCAGCGCAGCGCCGATGCCGCGCGCGACATCAAGCAGTTGATCGACAACTCAACGCGCCACGTCAGCGAAGGCGTGAGCCTGGTGGGCGAGACCGGAAAACTGCTCGATGCGATCGTGCAGCAAATCGGAACCATTGCCATGCAGATCAACGCAATCTCGGAAATGACTTCCACGCAAGCCGGGAACCTCGACCAGCTCAATTCCGCAGTCGGGTCGCTCGACCGGATGACCCAGCAAAACGCCGCGATGGTCGAGCAGTCGACTGCTGCCACGCGAAGCCTTTCGAGTGAGGCCGAACACTTAAGCGCGCTCGTCACCCAATTCCGGGTCTCCGCGCCCCAACATGGCTCCGGCCAAGCCACCGTGACGCACCAGGCACCGCGCCGGATTAAGGCCGCCAGCCCCAAGCCCGCAGGAACGCCCAAAACGACGCAGCCCGCCTTCAAAAGCAAGCCGGCCGCCCATCGCAATCTCGCGCTGAAGCCGCAGCCACATGCGGCGCCCAGCATGGACGATGATGACTGGAGCGAGTTCTGAACCTTGCGGGAAACCCGCCGATCGCCCGTTGCGGTGCACGGGTGCCAACCTTGCCTCGTACCAAACGGAGAACCGTCATGCCCAGCCTGACTCTACCCGCTATCTGCGACCGCGCGGCCACGATCGCGTTCTATCCTGATCTTTGCGAGGCTCTCGGCACCATGCCGCTCACGCTCGACGCCAGCCGGGTCGAACGGCTGGGACAGGCCATGCTGCAGATGCTGGCTTCGGCTGCCCGCAGCGAAGGAGGCATCACCGTGGTCAATCCGAGCGAGCCGTTTCTGGCCACGCTGCGCCTGACGGGTCTCGAAAAGGTGCTGTGCGAAGGAGTGCCCGGATGACCGAAGACGACATCCAGCAGATTTTCTTCGTCGAGTGCGAAGAAGCGCTTGAGGCAGCGGAAACCGGGCTCGACGCCTGCCGCGCCGGGACGCATGACAGCGAGACCATCAACGCCATTTTCCGCGCGGTCCATTCGATCAAAGGCGGGGCCGGAGCGTTTGGTTACCTCGCCATGCAGGCCTTCACCCATAGTTTCGAAACGCTGCTGGCCGATATTCGCGAAGGCAAGCTTGACCTCACGCCGGAGCTTGTGGACCTGCTGCTGCTGGCGCTCGATTGTCTGCGTGATCATGTGGAAGCGGCACGCGAGAGATCAGAACCGCCCGAGGATCATGAATTGCTGGGGCGGCTCGAAGCGGCCCTTGAGGGTCCCGCCAGCGCGGAAGCGCCCCCGGTTGCGCAGCCCTCACCGGCACCGCTTGATGATCTCGATGCCCTGCTCGACGAGTTGAGCGCCCCTCCATCGGCTGAGCCTGCCGTAATCCCTGCGGAGCCATCCCACGCCGAATGGCGCGTCCACGTCCGGCCTCATGAAGGCGCGATGGCCAATGGCACCGAGCCTGTGCTGTGGCTGCGCGAGCTGAGCCTGCTGGGCGGTCGCTGTGAAGCTTGCGACCTGACAGCGCTGCCGCACCTTGATCGGCTGTCTGTCACCGAGGGCTATCTCGGCTGGACCTTTGTGATGCCGGCCAGCGTCAGCCATGCCGAGGTCGCCGAGATCTTCGACTTTGCCGGTGACAATGTGTCGCTTGCCATGGGGAACGAGGCCAGCATGCCCCCGCCGCGCCTTCCCGAAGACGCAGCTCCAGCACCCCAGGCCAAGGTCGAACCCATCCGCAAGGCGGATGCCGCAGCCGCACCCGCCAAACCCGCCCGGGCCGAGGCCGAGGGCGGCGCGCATGGCAATGCCCCGTCGCAATCGGTCAGGATCGACCTCAAGAAACTCGACAAGCTGATCGACGGCGTCGGCGAACTGGTGATCGCGCAGGCGATGCTGACCCAGCGCCTTGCCAATGAGGGGCTGGCCCACATCGAGGAGCTGGGGCTGCTCGATACCTTAGTGCGCGACATTCAGGAACACGCCATGGCGTTCCGTGCCCAGCCGATCAGCTCGGTGTTCGGGCGGGTGCCGCGGCTGCTGCGCGAACTTGCCGCCTCCACAGGCAAGCACGTGCGCCTTGCCGTGAGCGGGGAGAGCACGGAGCTCGACAAGACTGTTATCGAGCGGCTGAGCGAGCCGATGACCCACCTGATCCGCAACGCGGTCGACCATGGGATCGAACCGCCCGAGGAGCGCCGCGCAGCTGGCAAGGATCCCGAAGGCACGCTGACACTCTCAGCCGAGCAGAAATCGGGCCGGATTGTCATCCGCATCAGCGATGACGGGCGCGGAATCGACCGGGCACGGGTGCTCGCGAAGGCGATCGCCAACGGCCTTGTCAGCCCCGATGCCGAGCTGAGTGATGACGAGATTCACCAGCTCGTCTTCGCCCCCGGCTTCTCGACCGCGGCGACCGTGTCGAACATCTCGGGCCGCGGCGTGGGTATGGACGTGGTGCGCCAGAACGTGAAGGATCTCGGCGGGCGCATCACGATTGAATCGACCCCCGGCAAGGGCACCACCTTTACCCTTGCCCTGCCGCTGACCTTGGCGATTTCGGATGGGATGATCGTGCAGTTGGGCGATCAGTCACTGGTCATTCCGCTCGCCCATGTGATCGAAAGCCTGCGCCCCTCGCCTGGCGATATCAAGGGCTTGGGCACGCGCCGCCAGATGCTCAATGCGCGCGGTGTGTTCGTGCCGATTGTCCCGCTCGGGCAGATGACAGGGGCGTTGAACGCGAAGGATGATCCGTGTGAAGGCGTGCTGGTGCTGGTCGAGACCGAGGGCCATGGCCGCGCCGCGCTGCTGGTCGATGCGATCACCGACCAGCGCCAATTCGTGATCAAGTCGCTCGACACCCATTACCGGCAGGTCGACAGCGTCGCCGGGGCCACGATCCTGGGCAATGGCAAGGTCGCGCTCATTGTCGATGTTGACTACGTGGCGCGTAACGCCGCGAGCACCGGGCACCCGGTCAAAGCAGCCGCCTGACGATGCCGGAAACCGTCTCGCAAGCGACCGAGCAGGGCGCAGGGATCATCCCTGGCGTAAGCCCCGCAATCTACAACAGCGCCGATTTTGATCGCATCGCGGATTTCATGCGGCGCGAGACCTGCGTGGTGCTGGACGAGCGCAAGCGGATGCTGGCCTATTCGCGCCTCGCGCCGCTGGTGCGCGGCAGCGGTGTGACCAGCTTTTCGGCCTATCTCGACGCGCTGGAACATGATCCTCGTCAGCAGGCCTTGGCGATTTCGGCGCTGACCACGAATCATACCTACTTCAACCGCGAGCCCCATCATTTCGAACATTTTGCCGATGCGGTGCGCCCGGACCTGCTGCGCCGCGCCGCATCGGGCGAGCCGATACGGCTGTGGTCCGCAGGGTGTTCCAGCGGGGAGGAGGTGTGGACCTTGATGATGTTTCTGCTGGGGGAAGATGCTGCCGCTGCCCGGCGAATGGCAGCCGCAAACATCAAGGCTTTGGCAAGCGACATTGCGCTCGATGTGCTCGCCACCGCGCGCGCGGCGATCTACCCCGCCGAGGCGGTGGGCGCGATGCCTGAGGCTTTGCGCCGCCTGTGGTGCCATCCAGCGGAAGGGGCCGGCTCAGGCCGCATGATGATCGCCCCCGAAATGCGCGCCATGGTCCGCTTTCGCGAGCTCAACCTGTTTGGCACCTGGCCGATGCGCCAGCCCTTCGATGTGATCTTCTGCCGCAACGTCATGATCTACTTCGATGCGCAGGCAAAGGAACAGCTGATGCTGGCCCTGACCCAGCAGCTGCGGCAGGGCGGGTTCCTCTACATCGGCCACTCCGAAAGGATCGCAGGTACGGCCGCAAGTCTGCTCGATTGCGTCGGGCCAACTATCTACCAAAGGAGGCGCGGATGAGCATCAGGGTTCTGGTGGTCGACGATTCGGCTGTGATGCGCGCCCTTCTGCGCCACCGGCTGGAGCGCGACCCCGAGATCGAGGTGGTCGGCAGTGCAGCCAATGCCAGCGAGGCGCGCCAACTGATCAAGGCGCTCGATCCCGATGTGGTCACGCTCGATATCGAGATGCCGGGGATGGACGGGTTGTCGTTCCTCGAGAAGATCATGCAGCTGCGCCCGACCCCGGTGATCCTGGTGTCGGGTGCGACCGAAGCAGGGGCCAGTGCGACGGTGCGGGGATTGCAGCTGGGAGCCATCGGTTGCTTGGCTAAGTCACAGCTGCGGCTGGGCGATCACGGCACTGATAATGATGCCTTGCTGACGCTGGTGCGCACGGCAGCGGGCGCGCAGTTGCGCAAGCTCCCATCGCACACATCGCGTCAGGCTGCCCGGCCTCCATCTGTGGAAACCCCAGCGACCCACGGCTTGCCCGGCCTGATCCTGATTGGTGCATCGACGGGCGGTGTCGAGGCGCTCCATGTGATGCTGTCTGCCTTTCCGGCGGATTGCCCGCCCACCCTGATCGTGCAGCACATCAACCCCTGCTTTGCCGCTGCCATTGCGCAATCGCTCGACCGCGCCGTTCCCCCAAAGGTTCGCTTGGCGCAGAGCGACGCACCGCTCGCGCGGGGCGAGGTGCTGCTGGCTCCCGGCAATGACCGCCATCTGCAGGTCGCGCGGGCCGGAAGCAACGGCTGGCGCTGCGTCCTGCGCGACGGCGATCCGGTGGCGGGACATCGCCCCAGCGTCGACCGGTTGTTTGCCTCGGCTGCCAGCGCACTTGGGGAGGAACGCGGGCACGAGGCGCTGGGGATCCTCTTGACCGGGATGGGTCAGGACGGCGCGCAAGGCATGGCCCAGCTGGCCAGCGTCGGTGCCCACACCATCGCCCAGGATCAAGCCAGCTGTGTCGTCTTCGGCATGCCGCGCGCGGCCATCGAGCTTGGCGCAGCGCGCGCAGTCTTGCCGCTCGAGCGGATTGCATCCGCGATCTTCAACCCAGCACGATCGGTGCCCGCATGACTGCCCTTCCCCAATTTAGCGCCAACGGGCGTGATGGTGCCGATGCTGTTCGCTTGACGATCGTGCAGGGCGAGGCCCGGGCAAGCGGCGATCCGCGGGTCGAGATGAGCACCATCCTCGGCAGCTGTGTCGCCACCTGCCTGTTCGATCCCGTGGCGCGGGTGGGCGGCATGAACCACTTCCTGCTGGCCGAGCCGCCAGCCCATGTCCGCCATCAGGCGTTTGATAGCGATTATGGCCTGTTCCTGATGGAGTTGCTGATCAATGAGATGCTCGCACTGGGCGCGATGAAAAACCGGATTCGCGCGCGGCTATATGGCGGGGCCAATCTCAACCCTGATCTCAAACCAATCGGCAGCATCAATGCCGCCTTCGCCCGCCAATTCCTCGAACGCGAGGGCATTCCCAAGGTGTTCGAAGATCTGGAAGGCACGCAGGCACGGCGCATCCAGCTGCGGCCCGCCACTGGGCTGGTGCGCGCCCGCCTGGTCCCATCGGAAACCGCACCTACGCAAAAACCAGTGGGGCGGCCGCAATCCGCGCTTGGGACAGTCGAGCTATTCTGAGGTCCAAGGGAGCACATCATGCAAGGCACTTCCGCTAAGCCCATTCGGGTTCTGACCGTTGATGACAGCGCCAGCATGCGTGCGCTGCTGCTGGGTTCACTCACCTCACGCGGGTTTGCCGTCGAACAGTGCGAGGACGGTCAGGAAGCGCTCGAATGGCTGGCGACCAACGAGGTCGATGTCATCATCACCGATATCAACATGCCGCGCCTCGACGGCTTTGGCCTCATTGAAAAGCTCCGCGCCAGCGCGCTCCACGCCGAATGCCCGATCCTGGTGCTGACCACGGAAAGCTCCGAGGAGAAGAAACTGAGGGCCCGCAATGCCGGGGCCACGGGCTGGATCGTCAAACCCTTCGACGCCGAAAAACTGACCATCGCGCTGCGCCGCGTGGCGCCTTGATCACCCCTCTGCCCCCAGCGAAAGCCAGAACAGTGCGCCACGAACTGATCACCTTCGGAATTGCCGGACAGCTCTTCGGTATCGACATCATGGCGATTCGGGAAATCCGCGCCTGGTCGCCCGTCACCCGCTTGCCGCGGGTGCCCGATTATGTCGCGGGCGTCGTCAATCTGCGCGGTGCGGTGTTGCCGGTCATCGACCTGTCGCTGCGGCTCGGCTGGCCCTCGACCGAAGCCACCCCGCGCAACCCGATCATCGTCAGCGTTATTGATGGCCAATCGCGCGGCCTCATCGTCCACGATGTCAACGACATCGTTTCGCTGGATTCCAGCACAATCCAGCAACCGGATACGATCGCGCAAGACAGCATCACGCATTTCCTCGAAGGCGTGGCCCCGATCGGTGAGGACATGGTCATGGTCCTCGATCTGCGGCGTCTGATGGCTGGCGAAGAGCTGGTGCAGGCGGCGTGAACCATCCCGGCCCACCTTCGCCGCGTCTTCAACAGGCAATTGCCGGAACGCTCGCGCAGCTTGCTGTGGAAGCGGAAGAGTTTGGCGTGGTCCTGTGCATGGATCCCGAATTTGCTGCGCGCTTTCTGGAGCAGTTGCAGAACATTGACCGCATCGCGCAATCCTTGCGCGAGCTTGCGGGTATCCTGTCAGCAAGCGACCCACAGGCGGCATTGAGCGACGTCCGGCTCGGCGGTCTGCGCCAAGAATTGGAGCGCGCCTGTAACAGCTGATGGCGCGCTTGGTGCCGGGCGGGCTGCCAGCCTATTGGTTCCCCATGATCGCGGGCGCTGAAGGGATCGGGCCTCCAGTCAGGATCGACGTATCTTCGTTGGCGAGGATACCAGCCACCTGCGTCCACACCGCAACGTTCTGCCGCAGCTGAACCGGATCGATCTTGTCGAGCGTGTCGTCGGGCGTGTGGTGGAGGTCGAAATAGCGGGTGCCGTCCTGCTGCAGGTCAACCAGCGCGCCCTTCTGATCGCGCACGATGTTGAGGTCCGCGCCGCCCGTGGCGACATCGCTGCCCGCCGAAACGCCGAACCGCGCAACCGCTGATGCAATCTTCTTGTGGAGCGCCGGATTGGTCTCGCGGAAGTTCGAATCGAAGCGCCAGATGCGGTCCGCCCCGAAATCGCTTTCAAGGCCGACCGCGATGGGCTCGTCGATATGCGCCTTGCTGTAGGCGGCCGAGCCGAACAAACCGACTTCCTCGGCCCCCGCCATCAACACGCGGATCGTGCGCAAAGGCGCGCCCGCCTGCTTCACATGCAGCGCCGCCGCCGCAATGATCGCGCAGCCCGCGCCATCATCGAAGGCCCCGGGCGCATTCCACCAGCTGTCGATATGGCAGGCGAGCAGCACCGGCGGCAGCATCGGATTGCGCCCGACGATCTCGCCCACGACATTGCCGCTTTGCGTCTCGCCGATCCGCTTGGGGTTCATTTCCAGCTTGAGGGTAATCGGCTTGCCATTGGCCCGCGCAAACATCCGCTCAAGGTTTTCGGCATCGGGCAGGCTGAGCGCCCCCGCCGGGATCGCCGTCACGCCCGCCGGAAAGCTGGTGCCGCCCGTGTGCGGGTTGCGGTGGTGATCGGTGCCGACCGACTTGATCACGGTTGCCACTGCGCCTTTGCTCGCAGCGATGCCCGCGCCGACCCAGCGCGCAGGGCCGGCAAAACCGTACTGGCTGCCATCCTGCGTGCGCGACATGGCGTGGCTGATAAAGGCAATCTTGCCCTTGAGGCTACCTTCCGGCGCAGCGCGCAAATCATCGACCGTGCGGAAGAACACGACCTCTGCCTCGATCCCGCCAGCAGGCGTCGCGGCTGAATTGCCGAGCGGCAGAACCGCCAGATCCTGCGCAAACGGCGCAGTGACCTTCGCGCGGGCGATGTCGCCCGGAACCCAGGTGTTCATCATGAACGGTTCGTCGGCGACATTGGCAAAGCCCTTGGCCTTGAGCCACGCCATCGCCCACGCCCGCCCGCGCGCCTCGGCCTCGGTCCCGGCCTGACGCGGGCCGACTTCGGTGGTGATCCCCTCGACGAAGTCCCAGGCGTAGGTGTCGAGCCGAAGCGCGGCGTCGGCCTGCACTTCAAGCGCGGGGCTCTGCGCAGCAGCAGCGGTGGAAAGCGAAACGAGCGAAAGCGCAGTCAGCGCGGCAAGGGTGCGGTTCATGGCCGCTGTGCTATCGCTGCACGGCGCGCAAGTCTAGCCGCTTGCCCTCGCCCCTTCGCTTGCCTATCTGCGCAACCCAACTCCCCGATCGATGTGAAGGACTGATCTGATGGCCGCGCAATATGCCTACGTGATGAAGGGCATGACCAAGACCTTCCCCGGCGCCCAAAAGCCGGTGCTCTCGAATATCTCGCTCCAGTTCTATCAGGGCGCGAAGATCGGCATCGTCGGCCCCAATGGTGCAGGCAAATCGACCCTGATCAAGATCATGGCCGGGATCGACAAGGATTTCACCGGCGAGGCGTGGCCGGGTGAGAACATCACCGTAGGCTATCTGGAGCAGGAGCCGGAACTCGATCCGACCAAGACCGTGCTCGAGAATGTGCGCGAAGGCGCCAAGGAAACGGCAGACCTTGTTGCCCGCTTCAACGAGGTCTCGGCGCTGATGTGCGAGCCTGATGCCGATTTCGACACGCTTGGCGCGGAAATGGGCGAGTTGCAGGACAAAATCGACGCGGTTGACGGGTGGACGCTCGACAACCAGCTCGAAGTCGCGATGGAGGCCCTGCGCTGCCCGCCGGGCGACTGGCCGGTCAAGGACCTCTCGGGCGGCGAGAAGCGCCGCGTCGCGCTTACCCGCCTGCTGATCCAGAAGCCCTCGATCCTGCTGCTCGACGAGCCGACCAACCACTTGGACGCGGAATCCGTGCAGTGGCTCGAAAACCACCTCAAGGAATATGCCGGCGCGGTGCTGATGATCACCCACGACCGCTATTTCCTTGATAATGTGGTGGAATGGATCCTCGAACTCGACCGCGGCTCCTACTACCCCTACGAAGGCAACTATTCGACCTACCTCGAAAAGAAGGCCAAGCGTCTGGAGCAGGAAAGCC
>OFDC01000661.1_pt1 | contig 23429 bp, 18 predicted proteins | sample 1520941 | NCBI WGS metagenome assembly OFDC01 (sample SAMEA94258168, study PRJEB24077) | hot springs metagenome | biome: Aquatic biome; feature: Water | place: India | collected 2012-12-06 | depth 5 m | reverse complement strand
TTTAGTTAACGTAGAGCTTTATGCCATATTGTATATCTGTGTTTAAATTGTAGAAGAATTTTTGTTTTGTGTCGAAAGATAGATAAAAATAATGATTCGTGTCAAGTGTTTCAAATAAAAAAAATCGTTAATGGTTTGTTAATATTCCAAATGAAATTTCGTTTTCATCCTTTTATACAAAATATTGGACAAAAACTGTACCAGTAGTTTTGTGCAATTTTAAAATTGTAAATATCTGATATTCAGATATTTAATATGGCTTAATCGTACATTGTATTTTTCGGTATCATTTTTGCAATATTACACAAGTGAAATAAATATAATCATGGAAAAAATGTTTGACTTTACTCGTAATTCTCGTCTGAAAAGTGATAAACTTCTTGCTGTCAACTCTTTAGCAGTGGCAGAAACTGATTTTGAAGAGGGCATATTTACCCCCAAAAAAACTAATTTTAACACTAAACTAAACAAAGTAATAATTGTACTTTTTTTAGTTTTCGGATTCTCAATTTCTCAAACTTTTGGGCAGCGTGACCAGATTACAACCCAAGCGGGTGAGAAAATCCGTTGTCGAATTTTAGACGAAACACCTTCACGATTCGTATATGCTTATCTTTCGCCTACTGGCAAAGTTTTAAGAAATGAAATCTTTAAAAATTTAGTTTCTGAATTCAAATATAATTTTTATCCGAGTGACATCGTAACTACTAAAGGAAATAAATTGCCCGATGGTTTGGGCGGGGCAAGAGAAGAAAATGCTGCTGCTACTCAGCGTGTCGATACTCGTAAAAGTGAGCCAACCAAAACAAAGAGTGAGCCGAAGAAAAACGATAAAAAGAATAAAGTCGCCGAAACAGAAGAAAAGACAGTGGCTAAAGAATCTTCATCTAAAAAAGATGCTGAGAAAGTAGAAAAAAATACTGAGACCACACAAAAAGATGAAAAACCTAAAGTTGCTACAACAAAGGACAAAAAAGTAACTCCTAAAAAAGAAGAAACGAAGCCAAAAAAGGAAGATGCCGTAGCGAAAAAAGAGGAAAAATCAGTTGCTCCGATGGCTGCTCCGAAAGCGTATAATGAATTTAATAATTATCTGAAATGGCGAGTAGGTGGAAAAGGTGGTTTTGGTAATATGCTGGCCAAAATTGCTACTGAAAATGCCGATGCTTATACTTTATATCAAGAAAAGCTTTTGCGTGGCTTTACTTGGGGGCTTGATGCCGCTTATTTTCCTGGTGATAACGTTGGATTTGGCTTGATGTTTAATAATTTTCAGTCAAGCAATAAGGCTGATAATATTACTTATAGAAATGAAATTTTGAATATATTAGATACTGGAAGCATTGAAAATAAGCGTTCGATAAAATATGTTGGTCCAGTATTCTATTATCGTAAAAACATTGATTTCAAAACGATGGTAGTATTGGGGCTTTCGCCTGGAGTGTATTTCTATAAAGATAAAGGCTCTTACGATGGTGCAAGTTATACTTTCAGAGGAATGGACTTTGGTGCTTCGGCAACCCTTGGCATTGATTTTCTACTTGGGAATGACATTACGGGACGTGATATTATCTTGAGTTTGGAAGCAGGTTATAGCTACGGTAAATTAAGAGCTATGGATTTTGTGGGAAATGGTCAAGCTGTAAACTTAGCCACACCAATTGATTTGAGCCGTCTTGATTTTACGATTGGTCTGAGATTTACTCGTTATCCGAAATATTTTAGATTGACGTCATATTAAATAGTTCTGACGGGGTCGCCTGTGCGATTTAGAGTTCTGAATTCTGAGTTTTCTTTGCGAAGTTTTTTGCTGAATAACCACTCTGAATCGCACGGGCGACCCCGTCAGAACTCAGAATTCAGAACTTTTCCCAACGTTTGCGTTTTCATCTCCGTTTCATTCCATTCCTTTTCTGGGTTTGAGTCGGCCGTGATTCCGCAACCAGCGTAGAGCGTTGCAACGTTTCCTTCTATTTTCATTGTTCGTAGATTCACAAAAATGTGTGATTCTACCTGTCCTTCACTTGATTGTATATTTACGGGGCCAAGAAATCCACTGAAGAAATCACGGTCGTAGCCTTCATTATTCAAAATAAATTCGGTTGCTGGAATTTTTGGCATTCCACATACCGCTGATGTTGGATGCAGCAAATCAAGCATGACTGTTGCCAACTGTGGAAAATTAATCGCCACTGTATCAATAATAATATCGGTGCGAAGGTGCATCAGATTACCCGCAATTACGGTTTTTGGCCCTTCTTCTTCAAATTCTCTGACTCTGATTTTCTTCAGACAATTGATAATATATCTCGTCACGAACGACTGTTCTTCAATTTCTTTTTGTCGCCACAAAGCCTCTGAAGGTTTTATTAGCTTTCCATCTGAATCATAAGCTGATTGTGTACCAGCCAATGCCATCGTACGGAAAATTCCTTCGGAATCTTGGCTAACTAATACTTCGGGCGAAGCTCCCATCCAGACAACCCCCAAATGTGGCAACGAAACCGCCGAAATAAATGCCGATGGATATGCTTCGCAAAGTTTATCGAATGTAGCAACTACATCAAAATCGGGAGGTAAAACGATTTGCTTGGTGCGAGAAAGCACAACTTTTTGGAAAATTCCGTTTTCGATTTCGGCGATGCCTTTTTCAACTAAATCAATAAATTCTTGTTTGGTTGTGTGTTGGTTCGTGGTTTTGTTATCCGAAATGGATTTTAATGCTTGTATTTCACCATTCATCAATTCAATAAAGTGAGGGTTGAGTGCTGAAGGTGAAATAACTTCTTTAAAATCTTCGTTTTGAGTTGACTCGTTGGTGTTAAAAATATAATGAAGGTCGGCTTTTAAGAAAAATGTTTTTCCGCCATCAGGGTTAACAAATGGCGAAAAGGCAAAACCTGCACCGAGTTCTTCAAAATCTATTTTCGATTGTTGAGGAATTTCTTCAAACGAAGTCAAGAAATGTTTTTCGGACTGGCGTGGTAATCGCCAAATAGCCGTTGGAAAAGCCAAGTTTTTGGCGGCGTTCCAAAGGTTTTTACGAGAACTTTTATTTTCTATAATGGATGTTATCATGAAGTACTATAAAAATCTTTCAGCAGATTTTTTATTTTGCGAGAAAATCAACGTTACGAGCGAATTGAAAATTCGCTCCACAGTTAATAAACAAAATTCAAAAGAAAATATTCCTAAAAATAGTAGAAGTTTTTTGGAATGTAGATATTCGTATGATTTTTGCTTGAAATTTAATTAGTCCACCGTAAAAGATTTAAAAAAAGAACTTCTAAAATTTATAGATAAATAAAGCGATGAATAAAATATTATGCTTCCTGATAATGCTATCTTTTTCATCGTATGCAACTGATGATAAGGGTATTAAGTTTACTCAAGGCTCTTGGTCTGAGATTCTAAATGAAGCAAAAAAGCAAAATAAACTCATTTTTATTGATATCTACACAACTTGGTGCGGGCCTTGTAAAATGATGTCGGCCAAGGTTTTTACTGAAAATAATGTTGGTGAAAAATTTAATGAATCGTTTATCAATTATAAGATTGATGCTGAAAAAGGTGAGGGCATCGAATTGGCCAAAACTTATGCAATTGCGGCTTATCCGACTTACTTATTTGTGAATGGTGGCGGTGAACTCGTTTATCGAGCAATGGGAGCAATGCCCGCTGAAAAATTTTTGGTCGAAGCCGATAAAGCAATTTTGGCAGGAAAAGGGTATAAATCGTCGGATGAATTGGAGAAAGAGTTTAAGGCTGGGAAACGTGATGCTGATTTTTTGTATGAATATATGAAGCGAAAAAGCCTAAATGGTGGCGAAAATGCAGCTTTATTAGAAGAATATTTAAAGGCGATTCCTGTATCTCAGCATAAAACCGAAAAAGTTTTGGCCTTGATTTCCGAAAACATCGGAACGATTGAGTCAAAGGCGTTTATTATTTTGCGAGATGCTCTGGATAGATATTTGAATATGACCGCCTCGCAGCAAAAATACGTACTGAATGGGATTTCAAAAGCTAAGCGAAATACATTTAAAAAAGCCATTGATAATCGAGATAAAGCATTGCTCGAAAGGCTCATTGATGCCGTGCGAGCAACGTCATACAGTGAAGCTGGTTTTGAGGCTGAAGAAAAGCAATTTCGTTTAGAATACGCCAAAATTACCCGTGATAGTGATAATTTTAAGAAGATTGCTACAAAAGAAACTGCTAAATTGATGGCCAGAACCTCAGAAGATTTAGTAGCCGAAACCCAACTAAAAATAATGAATTTTAGAGAAGGTGCAAAAGCTAAAAATTTAGACGAATCGACACCGCAGTTCAAAATGATTTTGGATAATTTGACCGATAATGCCCAAAAATCGACCTCTTTTCAACTTAATGAATATGCTTGGGGCTACGTGCAGATGATTAAAAATGAGAAGGATTTAGAAGAAGCCTTGAAGTGGTCAGAAAGAGCTATTGAATTGGTAGAATCCCCTGCAAATTTAGATACTTATGCTATTTTATTGAGCAAACTCGGTAGAAAAAAAGAAGCAATCAAAGCCGAGAAAAAAGCCATTAAACTCGCCAAAAAAGAAGGAGGTGATACCAAAGATTTACAACAAACACTGAAAGACATAAAGCGGAGTTGAGTGTTTTGATAGTTTTCTTCCATAATTTTTCTAAAAAGTAGGTTTTCGATAAAAAAGGCAAGGATTTTGTAGTTGATATTATGCAAAAAATAGCATTATTAATGAGAAAAATGATTTTAGCAACGAGCATCGTATGTTTCGTTATATTGGTGTATGCTTGTAGTAGAGGAAGTATAAAGCAGATAAGTTTTATAAAAAATACCGACAAAACAATGGAGCAGATGCTTGCACAAGCAAAAAGCCAAAAAAAAATCTTATTTGTTGATGTTTATACAACTTGGTGCGGTCCATGTAAGTGGATGGATGAAAATACATTCAGTGATGCTCGTGTGGGCGAAAAATTCAATAAAACTTTTCTGAATTATAAAGTTGATGGCGATTCATTTGAAGGTGTAAATGTTGGTATTATCTATCGAGTAAATTCATATCCGACCTATCTATTTATTGCTCCTGATGGGAAAGTTATTCATCGAATTGAAGGAATGATGTCAGTTGAAGGTTTGGTTCAAGAAGCTGATTTTGTGGTAAATCGTGCTTCTAAGTAGTTTCAAAAGTAAGAATGCGTAAAAACCCCTAACGAATCACGTATTTTTACGCTATCATCGGAAAGTGTTAGGCTCTATATTTGCAATATGCTTTGTTAAGCCATGAAATACAGCTAAATCCAACTTTTGCAAAGTCTCTGATGAACCTAAAATAACTCTTGCTGATGTAAAATTCAGCTGTGAAACTAAAAACAATAACGATTTTCCGCTGCCACATCCAAACATGTAACAAAGGCCATGAAAAGTAAAAAAGCCCAATTTTCGCTGAGAAAATTGGGCTAATTTTTTGTAGATACCTAATCAAAGTTTTGGAAGTGCGTTTTTGAATACTTCTTTGTAAGTGCCGATTTTATACTGTTCGAAAGGCTCTTTTTTATTATAATCTCCGCCCAGATATGTTACGATTTCGTGAAATGCCTTCGCATTTAAGTAGCCAGGTAAAGGCTGTATCATGTTATACTGAGCATCCAAAAAAACAGTTGTTGGGTAACTCATTTTTCCTTGTAAAAGTGCAATAGCTGCTTGATTTGCTCCGCTGTTGGCGTCAAAAACATACTTTGTATTACCAACGATGATGTCTTGCTTCGATTCTGCATCGAGTTTCACCATATAGAAGTTTTTGTTCAAATAATCAATTACTTCGGGATTTGTGTAGGTTTCTCGATCCATTACCTTACACCAACCGCACCAAGCTGTATAAACATCAATGATAGTTTTGCGAGGCTCTTTTTGGGTGCGAGCGTAGGCTTCCTGAATCGTAAGCCACTCAACTTCTTTTTTCTTGACTGGTGTTTTCTGCTGACCAAATATGTTGCCTGATAAGCTGATTAATGCTATGAAAAGATATATTTTCTTCATTTCTGTGATTTTTATGATAAAACGTTTTCGCTCAAAAGTTTATTATTCTGATACTAAATTGCAAATATTATACCGAAAAATCAAAAATTACTTACGAATCGAAATTGGGTATTTAGCCGAAACTAACAGCCCAAGTGTTGAAAGATTAACTTGACCGAAACCTACGTGTGCAATAGGCAATTTAAAGAAAGGTTCGGCCTGCACGCTCAACTTACGGAATAGCTGGTATTCGTAACCCATCGAAAAATTTACTACGCCTAAATAATATGGTCCTGTTTTTCCTTCCCATGATTTCCATTTGATTTTTGGGTCGGCTGGGTTTTCGTAGTTGTAAACATATTTTTCGTTGAGCATGACGTAGCTGGTTGCTCCTGCACTCACAAAGATGCGTGAGAATTTCTTCTGACTAATATCGTATCTGATATTTAGCGGAATATCAAGCATTTTGCAGGTGGCATTAATATCAATGAGTTTTGGAGGAGAAGGCCAATTATAAGGCCATTCATAAGATTCTGGGTAGGCATCATAATACTTCATTGAGCGAAGCACCCCACCTTGAATGCTTAGACGATTATTGAAGCGATATTCCAAAAGAAAAGCTAAATTACTGCCAAATTTGGTGAGTTCGTCCGCAGTAACTAAACTCATATCGGGCGAAATACCAAATCTAAAGTACAAGCCTTTTTTGAATGATTGAGGCGAACTTTTCGGAACAATTGGTGTTTCTGTTTTGGGATTTTCAAATACAATAGCAGGTAAATTAATGCTCGATTTGATGAATGTACCTTTCGGTGAAAGTAAACCAAGGTTATTCAGCGTTAAGCGATTTTCTTTAATGGTTGCATTGCTTATTTGAGGATAATTATCCAAACTCGTAACATTCGTATTAATGTCAGCATTGCTGAAAGTCTGAGAATTATTATTTTTTTTCTTTGACTTTGAAGGAGTATTTCTTATTGAAAACTCCTTTATCTCAACTAAGCTATTATTCGAGTTCGCTTCAATTGATGATTCTGATAAATTAGCATTTATTCTACGCTTATTTGCTTTTTGTACTAATATTTGGTCTTCACTATTGTGGTAGATTTTAGTGTTTTTTTCTGAAAAATCTTTGCTTTTGCCTGATTTTAAAGATTTTTCAATCGTTTTGTTTGAAAGTACTACTTTTTCTTTTTCAATAGATTTATTGGCTTCAGTTGACTTTTTTATTCCAAAGTTTTCATTTTTTTCATTTGAAACGTCTGATTCTTTGGTGGTAATATTTATTTTATTCGATTCGCTGTTTTTGGCTACTTCTGTTATTTTTTTTTCGGTTTTTATATTATCTGTACCTACTTTAGATGTTTCTACATATTTTTTTGAATCAATTCTTGTTTGCTCACTTTCAGCCTTTTTGGTTAAATCAACCATCGTTTCTTTTGATTGGCTCGCTGAAGGTTTCAATATAAAATATCCTCCAACGAAAGCTAATAACCCAATCAAAAGCAATAAACTTCGCTTGAGCCAAGGAGTCATACCTTGGCTACTTGATGGTGGCGGTGCTGCTGCATCAAGCTTTTGGCTCATTTTTGCCCATGAGTCAGGGTCAAAGTCAAATTCCATCTTTTCGGCCGATTCGCTGAAAAGACGGTCTAACTCGTCGTCTGACATTTCATGTTTGTTTATATTCATTTAAAAAAGTGGTTAATTTTCTTTGAAGTCAGAGCTTGGTAAAGCACTTTCTTCTTTCAAAATCATTTTTCTGAGAGCTTCTCTGGCCCTTGAAAGATTTGATTTTGAAGTTCCAACAGAAATTCCGAGTTGATTACTTATTTCCTCGTGCGAAAAACCGTCAATCACAAAAAGATTAAATACCATTTTATACCCAGACGGAAGCCGCTGGATAAGCATGATGATTTCTTCGTGATTGAGTTGGCTTAGGGGGCTGCTGTCATTAGAAGAAACTTCGTATGCTTCTTCAATGTTTTCGTGGAAATAATGTTTTTGTTGACTCCTGTAAAAATCAAGAGCGGTGTTGACAATAATTCGTCTGAACCACGCCTTAAACGGATACTTTGAATCGTACAAATCACCTTTTGTAAAAACCTTCAAAAAGCTATCATTGACGATTTCCAGAGCTTCGTCACGGCTCTGCGTATAACGCACACATACGCCCATGGCAAACCCATAGAACTGCCGATAGAGTTTTTCTTGACTCTTGCGGTCACCTCTCACACTCTTTTGGAGTAATTCTTCGGGGCTTTCGTTTGGCAGATTGTTCGCCATGAAGTATCTACGTAGGTTTTAGCTAAATGGTTGCGTTTCAGTGAAATAACTATCAATATTAATCAAAAAAGCTCAAATGACCAATAGGTATGTCTGTGAGTATTTCTTGATTTATGCCCAAGATAGTTTATATTTGGGAAACAAAGAAACAATTTTATAGAATGACGGAATATCTTGACTTAATGCTGCGAGCAGGGGCGGTTTATGTTTTTATTGTAGTGGCAATTAAGCTATTTGGGAAGAAAGAACTTTCGCAGCTTTCGGTAGTTGATTTGGTTTTTATCTTGCTCATTAGCAATGCTGTACAGAATGCAATGGTGGGGCCAAATACTTCACTTTTAGGCGGGATAGTGGCGGCAAGTACGCTTTTTGTGATAAATTATGTACTGAAAAAACTTATTTTTAGGTTTAAACCAATTGAAAAGTTTATTGAAGGAGAACCCATAATGCTAATTTACGAAGGAAAAATTCAGAAGCAAAATGTCGAACAAGCAGGTTTTACAGTACAAGAATTACAGGCCGCTGTGCGAGAACACGGAGTTGACACTATAGAAAAAGTAAACTTGGCCATGCTCGAAGTTGATGGCAATATCAGCGTTTTATCCGAAAATTATCAATCACAAACTCGCAAAAAGCGGGTTCATAAAACATTGGGTGATGTTGAGTAACTATCACAAAAACATCTTTTGGACTTCTTTTTTCAGTGTTTGTAGAGCTTCAGTAGTTGGCTGTTGATTTTCGTTGATTACTTTTTCAAAGATTTTTTTAGAGAGATTTATTGAAGTTGCATCGGGCGAAATTTCAGATGCTGAAGTATTTATCAAAGCCACGACATCATTCATGGCAGTACGGATTTTCTCCCAAGTTTCGTGCGAAATATACACCTGTTGAGCAAGGTTATGATTGAACTCTTCACGAATTTCTTGTAACAAAATTCGTTGATAATCAATGACTTGTATGTCGGGACTGCCGAGTCTGATAAGTAAGTTAGCGGGTGTGATTCGTTCCAAAAAAAGTGTCATACGCTCGTAGGCTTGTAGGCGAATAGGCGTAGTGATTTCAATAGTTTTGGCTTTGATATCCAGTTCTTTCTGCTCAAATTGTTTTTGCAGGAAGGTCTGAATTGTGAGATACATTCCATATAAAACAGCGGCGGCTGGAATTAATATTTTTAGGAGTTCAACGATGGCTTGCATTGTTATTTATGTTATTTATCGCAAAAGTAAGTCAAGCAAATTGGGCTTCAAAATCTTTTTAAGGAAGACTTCGCTTTAAGCGAAGTCTTCCTTTGAATTTCGTTATATATTTGCATCATGGTAACTTTTTCAGAAATAGCACGAACAGAAATATTAAAAAGTCTCAATTCTTCACAAATTCCCGAAGGCTATGCATTGAGAGTTGGTTTGAAGGGCGGAGCTTGCTCGGCAACGTATCTTTTAGGGCTTGATAAAGCCGCCGAAAACGATGAACTTTACGAAGTGGAAGGCGTTAAGGTACTGATAGATAAGCGTCATTTGATGTATTTGATCGGCATAAAAATTGACTACGCCGAAACCGAATCGGGAATGGGTTTTACGATTGAGAAAGATATAATGAAATAAAAGTTGGTCAGTAAAAGGGCCTGACTAAAAATCAAATGCTACCGATTGAACATTGAAGACTTTTAATTGCTGATTATAAATGGTCTTTGGCATGGTTTTCGATAAATAGGTATGGTAATATCTTATCAAAAAAAAGCATTGGAGTTTCTTAAAAAACATATTTTTCTAATTCTTTCGGTAGTTTTGTTTGGAGTGGCGGCATTAAACTTTTTCATTTTTGAGAAAGATGCCCCTGGGGCTTCCGAGCAACATTACATATCTTCGATTAGAAGTAGAGTAAAGTCAAAAATATTGGTCTCGAAAAATGAATTGGTTAATGTGGCTACGCAATACCAAAAATCCTCGGGAAATACTTTTTTAAACTTGGAAACACCTACGCTTTATCCATACTACGTTTTCCGTAATGGTCAATTAGTTTATTGGTCTGACCATCGTTATGTGCCTGATTATCAGCAACTTTATAAAGGAGAACAAGCCAGTTTATTAAGTGCAGATAATGGTAAGTATATTACCAATTCGATCGCCTTGAGTTATAAAGGAGCGAAAGTTGAGATTTTTTCGTTGATAAATCTTTATCGAAAGTTTAGAAATGAAAATGATTATCTCAGAAATGGTTATAACCACGAGGTTTTCATTACCGAACCCAAAGAAATTACGAATACGCCAAGTAGCAAAAGTCTTTACAATATCAACGACGAAAATGGTAAGTTTTTGTTTACTGTTGTTCCGCCTCAAATCGAAAAAATCAATTCGCCAAATATTCCAACCAATACGCTTTTTTTGTTGGCTATCAGTATCTTGCTTTTTGGCGTTTATATCATTATCTGGATTTCTCGATTACGCCAAAAACACCAATTTGGTCGAGCATTTATTTTATTGATGTTCTATTTGTTTTTTGTGCGTTTGGTGATGCTCGCCAATAGTATTCCGTTTATTTTTTATGAGTCGAGTTTATTCAATCCTAAGTTTCTTACTGTCAATGAGTTAGCTCCATCGTTGGGCGATGTGTTGCTCAATGCCATCGTTATTTTTATATTGGTAGTTTACTTGGTGCAGAGTTTTTATCGCTCAACACTTTATTATAAATTGTTCAAGGCTCCGAAAGTAGTTCAAAATATCATGTCGGTTACATTAGTTGTGATTGCTATTTTATTCACGTTTATTTGTTATCGAAACCTTTGTAATATTTACGAAAAATCGCAGTTTAGTCTTGACCTTTCACTTAGTATTTCGTTTTCTACCCTAAAAATTGCCACTTTATCGTTCTACTTGCTTTTATCAGTGATTTTCTTTTTGGTTATTCACTTACTCAGTAGCTTGTTTCTGCGGATAAATAAAAACACAAAAAATGCTATTGCTAAATGGTTATTAGGTTTGCTAATTGGTTTGGTTGTTATCACGGTTTTAGACCAATTCAGGTGGATTTATGTGCTGACTGGCGTGTACTTTTTGTTGGTTTATCTCTACAAATACCCACGTTTTTTGTATAGTTTTAAGTATAAAACCACGATTTATTTCTTTACGGGGGCGTTTGTTTTTGCTTTGATTGCGATGTATGTGATTCGTTCGGAAGAGCAGAAAAAAGATTATTTTGATAAACAGAATTTTGGACAAAAATATTTAGCTGAAAACGATTTATTGGGCGAAGGATTACTCACAAGAGTGATTCAAACTATAGAAAAAGATACTGCGATTCGGCAGGCGATTACCCGCCAAACGCTCGCCCGTGAGCAAACCCAACAGTTGGTCAAGAGTAAGCATCTGGATCTGTATTTCGACCGTTATGATACAGAAGTTCTGGCTTTTGACGCCAACGGAAACTCGCTTGATATTTCGGAAGGCTCAAAAAACCTTTCTTTTTATGAAGAAACCTTCAAGCAAGCTTCGTATAAGACCGCCAATCCATCAGTATTTTTTATCAATGATGTTGGCAATAATTTTATCAAACAATACCTGACTTTTATTCCGATTCAAGAAAATTCAAGCTTAGTGGGCTACGTAGTACTTGATTTGAAACTCCGTGATGAATTTGCTCAAAGTGTTTATCCAGAACTATTGTTAGATAAAAAATTTACACAAACGCCCGATACAAAAAACTATAGTTACGCAATTTTCGATAAAGGTAATCACTTGATATTCAGTTCGGGAAGTTATAACTATATAAGAAAATTACCGACAAGCATTTTATCAGATTCGACACTTTATGAAAAAGGAATTGAGCTAAACGATTTCAAACATGTCGGTAAAATTGGTCAAAACGGACGCAAAATAGTGATTTCTGCTAAATACCAAGCATGGCGAAATCTATTTTCTAATTTTTCGTTTTTGTTTTTGCTTTCAGTACTTTTCATAATTATCGTAATGGTTTTGTATGCGATTCGCTACGGTTTGAAGAACCTTAACGTCAATTTTGCTACTAAAATACAGCTTTATATTAATGCGGCATTTTTGCTGCCGTTGTTGTTGGTTATTATTATTACTTTGAGCGTTATCGACTCTACTTTTATAAGTAATCAAGAAAAAAGCTATCTCGATAATACCAAAAATATTACATCTACGGTTCAGCTCCAACTCGAAAGTTTTATTCAAAAACGTATGAGCAGGGCTTTTCTGGAGCAGGAAATCAATGATTTAGCACGTGATACCAAACTTGATATTAACTTTTATGGACTTAATGGAAAATTAGATTTAACAACTCGGCCGTTGGTTTACGAATACGGGTTACTCTCGTCTTTTATTAATCCTGAGGCTTACCGTCGAATTATTGAAGAGAAGGAAAATGAGGCCTTATTGCCAGAATCGCTTGGAAGTTTGAATTATAAAACCGCTTATATGAGCATCAAAGGACATGATAGCAAACCAATTGGAGTAATCGGGATTCCGTTTTTTGATGCTAAACCAACACTTGACCGTCAAGTAACCGATGTTGTGGCTTCGATTTTGAGCGTTTTCGCTTGGTTATTCTTGATTTTATTGATTTTATCGTATTTCGCATCCAATATTCTGACCAATCCGCTACGTATGGTGGCTCAGAAGTTGAAGAAAACGAATTTGGATAAATTGAACGACCGAGTGGAGTGGAATTCGGACGATGAAATTGGTATTTTGATGCGTGAATACAATAAGATGTTGAAAAAGCTCGAAGAGAGTAAAGTTGCGTTGTCGATGAGTGAAAAGCAAACCGCATGGCGAGAAATGGCCAAGCAAGTGGCTCACGAAATCAAGAATCCGTTGACACCAATGAAGCTCTCAATTCAGCAGTTACAACGAACGATTGTGGTCGATAATCCGAAAACAAAAGAACGTATTGCACGTGCCTTAAATTCTCTTACCGAGCAGATTGATAATATCAGTGAAATTGCCAATTCGTTCTCTGAATTTGCCAAAATGCCTGTGCCAAGGAATGAAGTTTTCGACCTTGTGCCGTTGATTCAGAAATCGGCCGATTTATATGCAGAAGATGAAAGAATTTCGCTCAATGCTTACATCAAAGAAAAAGAAGCATGGGTGGTGGGCGACCGCCAATTTATGAGTCGGGTAATTACGAACCTGATTATCAATGGAATACAGTCAGTTCCGAAAGAAAAGCGTGCCATCATTAATCTTCGACTTTATAGAAATGAAGATGATAATATTGCTATCATCGAAATTCAAGATAATGGTTCGGGTATTCCAGAAAACATTCGTCAGCGAGTATTTATTCCAAATTTTACGACCAAAGTTGGAGGTTCGGGACTTGGCTTGGCAATGGCTCGTAGGGGCGTAGAGCACGCAGGTGGAAATATTTGGTTTGAAACTGAAACCGACCGAGGAACAACTTTCTTCATAGATTTACCGCTGGCGATAAGATAAAAATTATGAATGAGTTACAAATTAATTGCATATATACCTCTTCTTGAAATATTAATATATGTAGAAAGCATTAACAATTTAGCATGAATAGTGCAAAAATTGTGGTTTACATCTCAAAGTTATAGGTATTGGTAATTATGATTTTTGCAATAGAAGAAAAACGAAAATAGGCGGAGGAAAAACCAGCGGCATAGTCAACAGCTGATAGCCGATAGTTCACAGAAGCAACAAAAGCGTAGGAGTTAAATTCCTACGCTTTTGTTGCTTCTGAAATAGAGTTTTCCTTTCTATGGCTGTTGTTTAATCCTTTGCTTAAAAACTTCATCCTTCAAACCCAACCTTCACGTGCGAGCCATCGCAGTAAGGTTTATTACTTGATGCTCCACAACGGCAAAGTGCCGTTGTTTTGTATTTTTTGGTCAGATTTCCTTCGGCATCTTTGATTGAGATATTTCCATAAACCAGCAAAGGCCCATTTTGAAGCGGTTCAACGATGGTTTCTACTTCCAAATTCTGTGGTTCTTCTGCGTGTTTGATATATGTCAATGCTCCCGATGGACAATCATCAATTTGCTTCATAATAGCCTCACTTTCAGCACCTTCTAAGGTTATCCACGGGCGTTTCTGTGGATTAAAGACATTTGATAAACCTCTGAAACAAATAGCAGAGTGAATACAGATATGTGGCTGCCAAACAACCGTAATATCATCGTTTTTATAATGCTTTGTTATTTTCTTTTGCTCTTCCATGATTGATTGGTTAATGTCCAAAATTGAGAAAAGTTTTTGCCATTTCAAAAAAGAAAGCATCAAAACTTCTGCATAATTTTAATCTCGTTCTTGTAGAAATATCATTTATTAATGATTAATTTGTATCCTTATTATATTTTATTGCTCAATGCGTTTCCGAAGTATCATTTTATATTGCCTTTTTGTGTGTATCCCTACACTTAGTTTTTGTCAAAGAAACATTGAAGGCCGAGTGATTAGTGGAGAAGACAAAAAACCGCTATCATTTGCCAATGTATTTATTAGTAACTCAACCAAAGGCCAACAAGCTGACGATAAAGGTCGATTTAAACTAACCAATGTACCTGCGGGTGTTCTTGATTTGGTGGTGAGTTTTATTGGTTACGAAACTATTTCTATCAAAATTAAGGCCGATACACTCCGAAAACCTCTACTTATTTTACTCAAACCTGATGCGATTGCTCTGCAAGGCGTAACCGTGAAAAGGCTTAGAAATGGTTTTGAGAGATATTATCCGCTTTTTAAAGAGCACTTCTTGGGCAGAACTGCTTTTTCGGAAGATTGTGTTTTGAAAAATCCGAAAGCACTTTGGTTTTCGTTGAGCGACGATGAATCTGAATTGACCATCAATGCCGATGAACCTTTGGTAATAGAAAACAAAGCATTGGGTTATACGATAAAATACGATTTAGAAGAGTTTAAGTACAGTTTCTCGCAAAGCTACGTAACGTATTATGGTTTTCCTTTTTTTCAGGAAATGACTACCAAAAACGAAAGAAAACAGCGAAAATGGCACGAAAATCGAGAAAAAGCTTACTTCGGTTCGCCTCAACATTTCTTGAAATCAACCATTAACCATGATTGGGCAAATGCTGGTTATAAAGTTTACACGATGATTCGAGAAGAAAAACGTTTTTTCTTAGTACCTCTTTTTCCCGAAATCAAAGACAGTCTGGGTAATATTATTCAGCACGCCGCAAAAGCAAAAAAAGAAGTCGATTCGACCGATATTATTTTGAGTAAAAATATTTGGTTGCATAAAGTTCCAAACCCCAAACGCTCGCCTTATGTCCAGTATTTGCACAAACTGCCACTGGATGAAAATTGTGTTTTTGAGGTTAGAGAAAATCTTCCTCTACTGAATTTTGAAAATTATCTCTACGTATTTTACGAACGAGAATTTGAAGAACCACAATTTGCCGATTTAGGAAAAAAAGACGCTCCACAAGTTTCGATACTTACACTTTTAGAACCCAAAACTTTGATTGAATCAACAGGGCATTTGGTTAATCCTTTAGCTGTTTTGTTTGAAGGCCGTTGGGGAATCGAAAAAATGGGAGAATTTCTACCAATTGATTATGAACCTGAGTCGTTTTAATAAAATAGACAATTTTTTAATAATCAAATTCATTATTAATTCTAAATTATCCATTAACTCAATACCCACAACCACCAATATAAGCCCTAAAAATACTACCACTTTGAGCCTCAAAGCCAGCTTGAAGTGTAATGGAATTTCCACCGTTAAAAGTTACACTCGTTCCTGCTAAAACTCTGGTTGGCATACCATTTTGGGTAATAATTGTAGCTGCGGCATCATATTTTCCTGCCGTCAGACTTCCCGAAAAAGTCTGAGCATTGGGGCATGGAGTTCCCAATTCTTGAATCAGAATATTATCTAAAAATAGCCGATTTCCCCATCCTCCAACATCTTCAAAAACCAATTCTATGGTTTTTCCTGCATAAGCCGAAAGATTGATTGTTTCGCTTCGCCATTGGTTGCAATCTGTGGGCGTAAAAAGCGTAGTTTGGTCAGGAGCGGTTGCCAAAGTACTGCCCGCTTTATCATAAATCAATTGTTGCGTACCATCGCATTTTATGGCATAAACTTTCAGCCTATCAAATTTTGTAGCATCGTATCGGGCATACGCCACATCGAACGAAAGTTGTGCTGCATCCATATTTGAAAGATCAACAAACCGTCTTAATCTATCAATTTTTCCAGTATTATCTGCGGCATGATTATTTATTACGGCGGCATTTGTGTGGCAATTATTGCTTTCGGTTGTCCACGTAACTGCATCATTATCAAGGTTTTGATTTATCCAATTTGCTAAATTTATCACAAATTTTTCGTTTACAGCTTCAGCAATATTCTTGGTAGGGTCATTTGGAAAAGCATCATAAATATCTTTTACGCCATCATTATCACTATCAATCATTTTTACGTGATTTAACAATGTTGTCAATGCTTGCGGAGCGTTTGTTGGTGAGGTGTTTCCTGCTTGATTAAGCGTACTTTCGCCATGACATGAAGTACAAGTACGCACTTCGCCCGACCTTGTACTTAACCATAAACGTTCTCGTACGATTCCTTTATTATTAGCATCAGTAAGTTGCCAAGTCAAGGCACGTTCGGCTGGAACAATCATTGCCGCTGAGCCATCAGGGTGAATGTTGGCACTTCCCTGCGAGCCAGTCGTTGGCGGATTATACGCCATCGCAGTTGGGTCATGTAAAAATTTTGCGATACCTCTTCTACCAGCTTTTGGCGTATTTATACCTCCAATTCCACGCACCAAATCATTCTGTAAAAATTGTACATGTTTTACTTCATAAATATTGGTCGGTTTGCTGGGGTTAATTGTTTGATGAGTCGAACCCGAAACTTTCAGATTAAAAGGTTGTTGCAGGTCGGCATCGTCTCGACTCGTTACATCTCTAATTGCCAAAACTGATAATTTATTACGACGAAGGAATTTCTTAAAATCATGCAGATTAACGCCCGCAGCCGTAAAAAGTGCTTGTTCGGACGGTGCAACGGTTTCTAAATTATTGGTTGTGGTCGTCGGAATTGGTCGAGCTTTTACTTCAACTGGATACAACTCCCAAAGTACACCATTATAACTATACATTTCGTCAGGACTCCACCACGAAACATTTTTTGTAATGCCCGCACCAGTAATAGCTGTATTTCCTTTCTGATAACCATTGCCTGCTGATTCAAGTAACCTAATTCTAAAATCATATTTACTTAGTGGAGTAGTCGAAGTGCCAATATTCGCATCTTGTTGTGTTGAATGTGAATGAGCCACCAAAACTTGTCCATCAGATAATGGTGTGGGATTTCGATATAAACCCGAATGATTAACACTCGGCGTATCATCAGTCGAGCGTGTATCGGGGTGCGTTTTGTATGTAAAAGTAATTTGTTCGGGGTGCATTCCTGGCGGAGCATTGACAGTTACAACCATTCCTGAGCCGTGAGTGCCAAATTCTGGAGCTTCGATGCCATAATACAGCCCCGCCGTAACAGGCGATTCTTGAATATGAAACATCGCCCGAATTGGTGTCGGACTTATGGGAGTATAAAAATCTGTAAGATTAGGGTCATTCGTGAAATTATTCAAAATATAATTTCCCATTTCATGGCGTCCTACGTGGTTGAGCATTTCCATTTCAGTACCATCTTCATTCATCATCCACGGATTGAAAATATTAAACGTCTGTGGATTTATATTTGCCCATTCGGGGAGAGAAAACAAATCCGTTCGACCATTTCTTGGCTCTGGAAATACCTCTCTATCAGGCAAAATAGTTGATTTTGTGGCATTGGCAGTTTCATCGGCATAATTGAAAGTTCCGTAGAGATAATTGCCTGTATTATTCAGAATGTTATAGACATCAGCATCGGCTTGTTGGTCACGCTGGAGGTGGTCCCATCTTGTAAAAATCAATCGCCCAGCTTGGTCGATGCTCGGTGTGAAATCTCCCGATGGCGAATGAGTTAGCATTTCGAGTCCACTCGCCACCGAACACGCCTTTGGGTCAGTTTTCCAAATACCCGAAACTATCGGTGAAGACTCATACTCATCATGTTGCGGATATAAATGAGCAACTCCCCCACGTGGCATATCAGAAGTAAAAATAATGCGGTCGTCTGTGCCGTAAATTGGCTGAATATTATTGTAACCAGCTGGCTGATTCGGCACAAGTGTAATTACTGGCGTATCAGCTTTACCCAAACCAGTGATTTCGTAAATCTTCCAAACATAATTTTGCACTTGATAACGTTGCGTAGCCGAGCCAATTGCCATGCTAAAAACGGCCTTTGTTCCAGACCAATGCACCGAAGGGTCACGAACGGCAATCGCATTTGCTCCTTGCATACCTGTTTGTCCATAACCAGCCGCTTGCGTAAGGTTTTTCAACGAACCATCAGTGTAACGAATATATAAATCACCACCACGTGGAGCGGCATAAGTACTTGCTTGATGATTTCCGAAGGTTTCAAATGCAGCACCAAAACCATTAGGTTGAGGAACTTGGGTACAGAATATTATCGGATTCGGCAATGTTTGTGCAACAATAGTAAAGAAACTAAAGCACAAAATGCTCAAAATGCAATACTTTTTCATAAATATAGGAGATAAATAGGAAATGTTTTTTCGATGGGTGTATCAACTTATCAAAGAAGTAGAAAAGTTTGATACACTTAAACAGCAGATTTGTAACAAATATAAAAACACGTTTTTCGGTTGACAATATTATCGGTTGTTTTCATGGTCAAAGTTTACTAAACGGTAAAAAAAGAAATAATTTCAAAAATATTTTATAAATATTTTGATATATAATTGAATAATTTTTACATTGCTTCACGAACATAATCCGAATGATTGCACTGTGAAATTAGCCGTAATTAGGGAAACCAAACCATTTGAACGCCGAGTAGCTCTCACGCCAGAAGTCTGCAAACAATTAATCCAAGCAGGATTTGAATGCCACCTCGAACACGAAGCGGGAAAAACATCTTTCTTTGACGATACAGCCTATACGGCAGTCGGAGTATCTATCCAAAACGATAAATCTGCATTGCTCGCTATTGCCGATGTAGTTCTGAAAGTAAATCCTCTCAGCACCGACGAAATCGCTTCCATGAAAAAAGGAGCTGTGGCTATTTCTTTCATGTATGCTGCTACCAATCCAGAAATGGTTGAAGCCGCTGCCAAGCAAGGTATTTCTGCATTTTCAGTTGATGCCATTCCTCGTATTTCACGGGCCCAAAAAATGGATGCTTTAAGTTCGCAAGCAAATCTGGCTGGTTATAAATCTGTCATTATTGGTGCATATCATTTGGGTAAAATCTTCCCTTTATTAATGACAGCTGCAGGTACAATAAAACCAGCAAAAGTAGTAATTATGGGTGCAGGCGTGGCAGGTTTGCAAGCAATTGCCACAGCTAAACGCCTCGGTGCGGTGGTTGAGGTAAGCGATATTCGTCCCGAAACAAAAGAGCAGGTAGAATCTTTGGGTGGAAAATTCATCGAAGTAAAGGGTGATGATTCTATCAAAATTGAAGGTGGATATGTAAAAGGCGTTTCGGAAGATTTCTTGAAAAGACAGCAAGAAGTTATCTCAAAACACATCTGCGAAGCTGATTTGGTCATTACAACTGCATTAATTCCTGGTAAAAAAGCTCCAATGTTAATTCCAGAGGATGTGGTAAAAAACATGAAGTTTGGCTCAGTGATAGTCGATATGGCGGTGGAACAAGGCGGAAACTGTGCTTGCAGCGAATTTGCTAAAACTGTTGAAAAACACGGAGTAACCATTGTGGGCGAGGCCAATATTCCATCAATGTTGCCACTCAATGCCAGCGAACTCTACGCCAAGAACATCGCAACTTTCTTACTTCACCTTGCCACAAAAGATGGCTTCAAATGGGAAATGGAAGAAGAAATCACGAAGGGCTCATTGATTGTTCATAATGGAAATATTGTTCACCCTTCGCTCACAAAATAAACTTTCAAAAATATAATGAATCAAATACTCACTTTCCTTGGCGAAAATATTCAGATGATATACATTATTATATTATCTGTTTTTGTAGGCGTTGAGGTTATCGGAAAAGTACCTGCTGTACTTCACACGCCTTTAATGAGTGGTGCAAATGCCATTCACGGAGTCGTGATTGTCGGGGCAATAATTGTAATGCTCAATACTCCTGCCGAAAATATATTGGCTTTGGCACTTGGTTTTGTAGCGGTCGTATTCGGCACACTCAATGTAGTCGGTGGCTTTGCGGTTACTGATAGAATGTTAGAAATGTTTAAAAAGAAAAAATAAAAGCCCCTCCCAACCCTCTCCGATGGGGAGGGCTAAATTCATTGTAGCATTTTCTTGACTAAAAATGGAAATAAAATATATTCTTGACATTATTTATTTAGTTGCTTCGGTAACTTTCGTGATTGGTTTAAAGATGCTCAGTCACCCAGATACTGCTCGAAAAGGCAATCTTTATGCGGCTTTTGGTATGGCATTGGCAATTGTCGGCACTATTTTCTTATACAACCATGCAGACGGTTATACTACCCGTGAGCCAATCAAAATCATCTTGATTTTAGCTGCAATCGGGGTCGGAACGGTGGCTGGTTGGCTGACAGCAAGTAAAGTTCAAATGACCAAAATGCCCGAACTCGTTTCCCTCTTCAACGGAATGGGCGGAGCTTGTGCTGCAATCATCGGTTTGATGGAATATGAGCATAATCTTGGCAAAACTGGTGCATTATCTACAATTATTGCAGGACTTATCATCGGTTCGGTTTCATTCAGTGGCAGTGTCATTGCTTTCTTGAAACTCAACGAAACCATGAAAAAACCAATCAGAATTCCTTCATATAACATTCTGAATACGGTTGTGATGATTGCCCTCATTTTATTTGGGGCATACATTGTTTACGCACAACCAGAGCATCTTCTTTTGGTGGTTTTGTTATTTGTTTTTGCATTAGTTTATGGTGTATTGTTTGTGATTCCAATCGGTGGAGCAGATATGCCTGTGGTTATTTCATTACTCAATTCATTTACGGGTTTGGCCGCCGCTTTTGGTGGATTTTTATACCAAAACCAAGTTATGCTCACAGGTGGAATTTTGGTAGGTTCGGCAGGAACAATCTTGACATTGGCCATGTGTAAAGCCATGAATCGCCCATTGAGCAATGTAATCTTCGGGGCATTCGGTGGCGGAGCTGCTGCTGCCAGTGGAACTGACGTAAAAGGCTCAATCAAAGATATTTCTATTTCAGATACCGCTATCTTGATGAATTATGCAAAGAAAGTAGTTATCGTTCCCGGTTACGGCTTAGCAGTTGCTCAAGCCCAACACGTCATTCACGAATTAGAACTTTTACTCGAAGAGCGAGGCGTAGAAGTTGTATATGCCATTCACCCAGTTGCTGGGCGTATGCCTGGGCACATGAATGTATTATTGGCCGAAAGTAATGTTTCGTATGATAAATTGGTCGAAATGGAAGACATCAACCCACAATTTGCTACCACCGATGTGGTTTTGGTGGTAGGAGCAAACGATGTGGTAAATCCAGCCGCTAAAACTGACCCATCTTCACCTATTTTCGGAATGCCAATCCTTGATGTCGAGAATGCAACAAACATCATCGTCAATAAACGAAGCATGAATGCAGGGTATGCTGGCATCGACAACCTTCTTTTCTACCAACCAAAAACAAGTATGCTTTTTGGTGATGCCAAAGGTGTTTTGGCAAAATTGGTAAGCGAGTTGAAGCAGATGTAAGAATCATAAAAGAGGTTAGTCGGGATGTTCCGAAGGACATCTTCGACTCAAATAAAAGAGGATTTATAATCCTCGTAAAACAAATGTCATTCAAATATCAAATAAGAACAGACGGCACATACTTCTTAACATTTGCAGTGGTTGACTGGGTTGATGTTTTCACCAGAAAAGAATTAGCTCAAATTGTCATTGATTCTTTAAAATATTGTCAAAAAGAAAAAGGATTACAAATTTTTGCGTGGTGCTTAATGCCAAGTCACGTACACCTAATTGCTTCGGCTGGTTTAAATGGCAATTTATCAAACATCATGAGAGATTTGAAGAAGTTCACTTCAAAACAAATCGTTGAAGCCATCAAAGAAATACCTGAAAGTAGAAGAGATTGGATGTTGAACAGATTTGAATTTGCAGGAAGGTACAATCCCAAAATCAAAGATTATAAGTTTTGGCAAGACGGGTTACACCCAATTGAATTATACAGTGAAAAGTTTTTCAAACAAAAATTAGATTATTTGCATGAAAATCCTGTTGATGCAGGTTTAGTTTGGGAAGCATGGCAGTATAAATACAGTTCTGCCATTGATTATTGGGATAAAGGTAAAGGTCTTATTGATATTTCCTATATCGGGTTAATAGGATAAGTATTTAGGTCATGTCGATTGCAAATCGACAATTATTTAAGTCGAGGATGCCCTTCGGAACATCCTGACTAACATTTGGATAAAATTTGTATTTATTTGCAGAAAATCATACCATCTTTGCCACTTTTCGTATTTCACAAAATAATATTTGGCAATGACTTATAAATTTAAGTAGTTTTACCTACGATTTCAATTTAAAACTATTCAACCATTGGAACCAACTAATGTACACGACCCAGAATATTATCACAAGGTCGTAGATTGTCAGTATGCTTGCCCTGCACATACACCTGTACCTGAGTACATCAGACTTATTGCCGCCGAAAAATACACCGAAGCCTACATGGTCAATTGGGAATCGAATGTTTTCCCAGGTGTTTTAGGCCGAACTTGTGATAGACCTTGCGAACCAGCGTGTCGTCGTGGTAGAGTCGATGAAGAACCCGTCGCCATTTGTCGTTTGAAGCGTGTAGCTGCCGATAACAAAGGCGATATTACTCATTTGCTTCCTAAGATTCCTTCAAAAGGAAATGGAAAACGCATTGCATTGATTGGTGCTGGCCCTGCCTCACTCACCGTTGCTCGTGACTTAGCTCCACTGGGCTATGAAATCCACGTTTTTGACGAGCAAATCAAAGGTGGTGGTATGATGCGTAGTCAGATTCCTTCTTTCCGTTTACCCG
>OFDC01000659.1_pt1 | contig 23555 bp, 10 predicted proteins | sample 1520941 | NCBI WGS metagenome assembly OFDC01 (sample SAMEA94258168, study PRJEB24077) | hot springs metagenome | biome: Aquatic biome; feature: Water | place: India | collected 2012-12-06 | depth 5 m | reverse complement strand
CATCTACTGCATGCCGAAAGAGGTGTTCGACAAGGACTACCCCTATCTGGCACGCAGCGATCTGTTGAGCTTCGAAGAGATCGAGCGCATCGCACGTCTGTTTGTCGCGCACGGCGTCAACAAGTTGCGCATCACCGGCGGCGAGCCGCTGCTGCGCAAGGACGTCGAGAAGCTGATCGAGCGGCTGGCGAAGCTGCCGGTCGAACTGACGCTGACCACCAATGGCGCGCTGCTGAAACAGAAGGCGCGTGCGCTGCGCGACGCCGGCCTGACCCGCGTCACCGTCAGCCTCGACGCGATCGACGACGCCACCTTCCGCATGATGAACGACGTCGACTTTCCGGTCGCGCGCGTGCTCGAAGGCATAGACGCCGCGCATGCCGTCGGTCTCGCGCCGATCAAGGTGAACATGGTGGTCAAGCGTGGCACCAACGACCACGCCATCGTGCCGATGGCGCGCCACTTCAGGGGCAGCGGTCACATCGTCCGCTTCATCGAGTTCATGGACGTGGGCTCGAGCAACGGCTGGAAGATGGACGAAGTGCTACCCAGCGCCGACGTCATCGCGCGCATCCATGCCGAAATGCCGCTGGAGCCGGTGGACCCGAACTACCCGGGCGAAGTCGCGCAGCGCTGGCGCTACACCGACGGCAGCGGCGAAGTGGGCGTCATCTCGTCGGTGACCCAGGCCTTCTGTTCGTCCTGTACGCGCGCCCGCCTGTCGACCGAGGGCAAGATATTCACCTGTCTTTTCGCGACCGAAGGCCACGACCTGCGCGCGCTGCTGCGCGAAGGCCGCAGCGACGAAGAAATGCTGTCGGCCATCGGCGCCATCTGGCAGCAGCGCGGTGACCGCTACTCCGAAATCCGCACCGCGGAAACGGCCGCAGCAAGAAAAATCGAGATGTCCTACATCGGTGGATAGTGTGCACAGACCCGAACTGACCGACGCCGCACGACCCGCCACGATAGAAATCCCTGCCATCAACGAGCGTGGCGAAACCGTGCCGACCGCGATTGCCGGCGAACACCCGCTGACCGTCTATCTCGACAAGCGCGAACTGGTGACGCTGATGACGCTGGGCGGCGCACCCGAGGCACTGGTTATCGGCTATCTGCGCAACCAGCGACTGCTGCCGGCCATCGACGACATCCTGTCGGTGCAGGTGGACTGGGACGTAAACGCCGCTGCCGTCACCACCCGCGCCGGCGTCGCCGACCTCGACGCGCGCATGGCCACGAAGACGGTCACCACCGGCTGCGGCCAGGGCACGGTGTTCGGCGACCTGATGGACGACATCGAACGCATCCGCCTGCCGGACGATGCCCGGCTGACCGAGTCGACGCTGTACGCGATGCTCGACGTGGTGCGCAAACACGAAACCATCTACAAGCAGGCCGGCGCGGTGCATGGCTGCGCGCTGTTCCGCGGCGACGAACTGCTGTACTTCGTCGAGGACGTCGGCCGCCACAATGCGGTGGATGCCATCGCCGGCCACATGTGGCTGGATGGTGTCGAAGGCGGCGACAAGATTTTCTACACCACCGGCCGGCTGACCTCGGAAATGGTGATCAAGGCGGCGCAGATGGGCATCCCCTTCCTGGTGTCGCGCTCCGGCCTCACGCAGATGGGCTATGACATCGCGCAGCAGGTGGGCATCACGATGATCGGCCGCTCGCAGGGCAAGCATTACCTGCTGCTGACCGGCATGCAGCGCTTCGTGCGCGATGGAGAGAGCGCATGACTATAAGCGGCGTGAGCGAGGCGATCACCGGTCTGGTGCTGGCTGGCGGCCTCGGCCGCCGCATGGGTGGCGTCGACAAGGGCCTGCAGGAGTTCCGCGACGAGCCCATGGTCGCGCACGTGATCCGTCGCCTGGCGCCGCAGGTCGATGCGCTCATCATCAACGCCAACCAGAACATCGAACGCTACGCCGCGTTTGGCCATCCGGTCGTGGCGGACGCGATCGGCGGCTTCGCCGGCCCGCTGGCCGGGCTGCACGCGGGGCTGAGCGCCTGCACGACGCCGCTGCTGGTGACCAGCCCCTGCGACTCGCCCTTCCTGCCGCTCGACCTCGTCGCGCGACTGCGTGCGGCGCTGGAGCGCGACGGCGCCGACCTCGCGGTGGCCATCACCGGCGACCAGCCGCATCCGGTATTCAGCCTGGTGCGCGCGCACGTGCTGCCCGGTCTGACACAATTCCTCGAAGGTGGCGGTCGCAAGGTCGACCTCTGGTACTCGGCGCTGAAGGTGGTCGAAGTGCCCTTCGACGACAATCCGGACGCCTTCGCCAACATCAACACGCTCACCGAACTGGCCTCGCTCGAAGCGCGGCCCGATGCCTCATGACTGATCGCTTCACTCCGGTCGCGGACGCCCGCGCCCACATCCTCGCCGCCTGCTCGCAGGTCGCCGGCACCCAGCGCGTGCCGGTGCGCGACGCGCTCGGCCGCGTGCTCGCCGTCGACGTGATTTCGCCGGTCAGCGTGCCGCCGCACGACAACTCGGCGATGGATGGCTACGCCGTGCGCCACGCCGACCTGTCGGCCGACGCCGATACGCGGCTCACCGTGGTCGGCACCGCCTACGCCGGCCACGCCTGGGACGGCGAAGTCGGTCCCGGACAGGCGGTGCGCATCATGACCGGCGCCGTCATGCCGCGCGGCGCCGACACGGTGGCGATCCAGGAAACCGCGAAGGTGGACGGCGACTGCGTCATCGTTCCGCCTGGCCAGAGGGCCGGCCAGAACCGGCGCCGCGCCGGCGAGGACCTGAAGGCGGGGGAGGCCGCGCTGCGCGCCGGCCGCCTGCTGCGTCCGTCCGACATCGGTCTGGCCGCCTCGCTCGGCGTGCCCGAACTGACGGTGGTACGTCGCGTGCGCGTCGGCGTGCTGTCGACCGGCGACGAAGTCATGTCCATCGGCGACGCGCCGCGCGAAGGCGGCATCTACGACAGCAACCGCTACACGCTGACCGCCATGCTGACGCGGCTCGGCTGTGAGGTGGTCGACCTGGGCGTCGCGCGCGACACGCGCGAGGCGCTGTCGGCTGCGCTCGAATCGGCGGTCGGCGAAGTCGATGCAATCATCACCAGCGGCGGCGTGTCGGTGGGCGAAGCGGATTTCGTCCGCGAAATCCTCGCCAGCCTGGGCGAAGTCACCTTCTGGAAGATCGCGATGAAGCCGGGCCGGCCGATGGCTTTCGGCCGGCTCACCCAGGGCGGCCGCGACACGCTGCTGTTCGGCCTGCCGGGCAATCCGGTCGCGACGATGATCACCTTCTACTTCTTCGCGCGTGAGGCACTGCTGACGCTGATGGGCGCCTCCCCCGTGCCGGCGCCGATCCGCTTCGACGCGATCAGCGGCAGCGCGATGAAGAAGCAGCCGGGCCGCACCGAGTACCAGCGCGGCATCCTCGAACTGCGCGACGGTCGCTGGCACGCCACGGTCACCGGTGCCCAGGGCTCGGGCATCCTGCGCTCGATGTGCGACGCCAACTGCATCATCGTGCTCGACGATGACGTCGGCAACGTCGCGGTGGGCGACACGGTGGGCGTCATCCCGTTCGAAGGCCTGATCTGAACGTGAGCACCGACGGCGACGACACGACGCCCTCGCCCTACCTGACGGCGCGCGAAGCGGCCGTCTACCTGCACCTGAACGAGAAGACGCTGTACGCGATGATCCAGGACAGCGGCATTCCGGCCACCAAGGTGACCGGCAAGTGGCTGTTCCCGCGCAAGCTGCTCGACGACTGGCTGCTCGAATCGACGCACGGCGGCGTGCTGGCCGACCGCCTGCTGATCGCTGGCAGTGACGACCCCTGGCTGGCGCACAGCATCGCGCGGCTGGCGCAGCGCGCCGACGACGGCACGCTGATCGCCTACAGCCCCTGCGGCACGCGCAAGGGTCTGGCGCTGCTCGCCCAGCGCCGCGCCAATGCCTGCCCCATCCACTGGGGCGAAGCACACCACGCGACGCGGCGGCACGCGCTGCTGCTGCGCGAATACACGGGCAGTTCGAATTGGGTCATGGTGCAGCTGGCGCTGCGCGAACAGGGCGTCATGCTGTCGCGCACGCTCCCCTCCGTCGGCGGCCTGCGCGAACTGTTCGAGCGCCGCCCGCGGCTCATTCAGCGCGGCGAAGGCGCCGGCTCTCAGCACTTCTTCGCCCAGGCCTGCACCGCCGCCGGCCTCGCCGCACCGGAGGCGGTGCAGGTCGCCGCCACGGAACGCGAAGCCGCCTTCATGGTTGCCAGCGGCGCCGGCGACTGCGCGCCCGGCACGCGGGCTGCCGCCGGCGAGTTCAACCTGCACTTCCTGCCGCTGGGCAGCGAAGCGCTCGACCTCGTGATGCCGCGCACCCTCTACTTCCGCGCCCTGCTGCAGCAACTGCTGGCCGAACTGGCCAGCGACGACAGCCGCGACCTCGCCGCCCGACTGGGCGGCTACGACTTGGCGCCACTGGGGCGGCTGCGCGAGGCCAATTCGGTTACCTGACCTTCAGTTCGACCGAGCCGGCTCACCGCAGTCCTTTTCGTCCTCGCGACAACCCGATCCAGTGGCCACATCACCCAGGCCGACCAGCTCGACCGTGAGGATAGAGTTCCGATCACGCTGTTCCTGCCCGCCTGATGCCGTTGCAGCAGGTTCAGCGGCAGCCCGCTGAGACTCGTTGTTATTGCTGCTAACACCGCTCACCGGCGCCGCTGCCGGTGCGCTGACTGCGGTACCACTGGAGGCACCTCCGACCGAAATATTGTCGGCGCCGATTACGCGTTGCGCGCCAACCTCAAAGTTTCCGCTGACGCGAATACCCGCGTCACCTGCATCGATCTGTCCATTAGGCGCGTAAAGCCGGACGTCCCCCTCTCGGGTATCCGGTCGCGTCTTCAGGGTACCGATACCCGATCCGGATACTGAGCCGCTGACGTCAAGAACGAAGCCGTCTCCCACCGCGCGCAACTGCGGAGGAGGCGTGGCAGCGGCAGTTTTCGAACCACGGCCAGCATCCTGGTCCCCGAAGCTGCTCCACTGCTGAATCGAACCACCGTCCAAGGTGAACACTCGCGACACACCGACCTGAATATCGTCACGCGCGATGACGTCGATATTGCCCTTACCGACCACCACGACACCTGAACGCGAGGCGTCTCCGCCACTGCCCGACGGCAGGCCGATATTCACGCTGCCGAAGGGTGCGAACAGCGCGATCGCTGACGCGTACTGTTTGGCGGATACAGGAATCGACGGATCTGCGAGCTCGCGTATTGACCACACGTTCTGCACGTCCTGCTCGGTCTTGATCTGGCTGCGGAACAGATCGATATTGCCTCCACCGCCGGCACTTTGCGGGTAGTGGATACCGTTCACCTCGGTCTGCACCACTTTGCCGTCGACGGTCAGTGCTTCGTACGGAAACACCTTTTCCATCAACTGGAAGCCGGCCGCGTACCCTGACGGGCCGAGGCCCAGCGCACCGCCCGCCCGGCCGACATAGCGCAGCGAGGCAAACAGTATTTCGTTCAGAGCAACGCGCTGGCTGCTCATGAAGCTGGTGCGTTCATCTTGAGACATGGTTGCGAACGCGGCGTGCGCGCCTTCCATGCTCAATGACGGGTCATTGCTGCGGCTTCTCATGGCGCCGAGCAGTGCTTCGTCCCATGCGGCAAACCACTTCGCCAGGTCGGCGCGCCCCCTTTCTCTCGCGCTGACCAGCCCGGCGTTCTGTTCATCGGCCAGCACGGCATCCAAGGAAGTGCCTTGGGCCGCCAACAAGGCCTGCAGGCTCCGATCGAAACTGTCGTCGCCAATCGCAGTGCCGGGACGGGCATATGCAAGGAGTGCCTCGTAGTCAATCACCGACGTGCCTGCCAGTACCTGGATGGCCGAGGCCGATGCTGGCAGATACGGATTGTCGTAGTTGCCACGCGACACGATGCCATAGGAGTTCGCCAACACGACATCGCGGCCGGCTGCGATCAGCAATTCACCACCGCCCCCGATTACGATGCCCTCTCCCTCGTTGTCGATCAGCGGCCCGCCGGGCGAGCTCGTGGTGGTCGAGAAAATGACATCGCGCCCGGCCGAGATCAGTGAACTGGAGTCGGCGGCCGGATGATCCACCCGAAGCCCGAAATCGCGGATATCGCGTGCAGCGCTGATCATCACCGGAATGGGAGACACGAGTGCATTGAACACGCCTGACGGGCTGCTCGAATCCGGACCATTCACATCGCCGGTTGCCGACAACACGTGCACGCGACGATCACCGCGAGCTGCCAGCAGGTCGGGGTCGTGACGGCCTGCGCCGGAGAACTCGCCAATCTGGTAGAGCGCATCGCGATCGGCTGTCGTGGTAACCGGCTTGCGGATCGACGGCAATGCAGACGGTGCCACATCAGACATCACCAGCGTTGCGGTGAAATTGACATCGTTCAGCGCCAGCACATCAAGAGCGCCCTGTGCCGACGGATGCATCACTCCGCCAGCGATACCGGCGCCGCCCGACACGGACACCAGCGAAAGCGATGCCGGGAGCTTTCCGCCTCCGCCAAGAAACACGTCGCCGCCGAGCGAGGTAAGACCCAACGAGGACTGCGCACTGTAGCTTGAGAAATATGCCTGCGTTCCGCTGCCCTCGAGAGTCGGGTTGCTGACCGCAGCGACGGCGGCATCGCCCTTCGCTGTGATCCGCACAAGGCTGTCCATCATCGATACGCGAACGCCGGACGTGCTGCTGTCTGCAGCCCCGACCCGACCGCCGGCATCCACGTCGATCTTGCCTGCCGACGACATCAGCGTTACATCGAGCACATCCCCCGCGCTGCGTATCGAGACATTACCCGCGTCGCTCACGCTCAACGACGACTCGGCCGCCTGCGTGCCCGCCTCGCCGCTGAGTTGAGCACCGCCCGCGGCGGCAAGGACGACGTTGCGTACGTCACCGCCCGTCTGCACGCGCAGATCGCCCCCACCAAGGGTGGCAACACCCTGTCCGAACTGACCGTATTCGGCCCACCAGCCAGGAGCCTGTCCCTGCAGAATGCTGCCATCAGCTGCCAGCACGGCCTGACGGCGAAGCCAGTTCGTTACATCGGCGGGTGGCGCCGTCACGTTATCGGCGGTGCGCAGATCACCGCCGGCTGTAACAATGACGTCACCGCCGGACTGCCCGTAGCGCACACCCAGTTCGAAATCTTGCGAACCGATGCTGTAAATGGCGGAGGTTGCGCTGCCAAGTATCACGTCGGCCGCCGCACTGACTTCGAGTCGGCCCTCGCCGGTGCGCAACTGCCGGCCGGCACCGACAATGACAGAGCCTGCATCGCCGGTTGTCGCCATCGAGTCGGCGGCCATCGCATCGGCCCCCGCCACCACTCGCATGGACCAACTGCTGTTATCCGCTGCAACCCGTGTGCGCGTATTGTTGAAGCGGTCCACCCCGTCGGAGATCGTCGCATTGATGCGTACGTCGCCGGTTGCTGCAAGGGTCAGCGAACCGGCGTGCTCGCCGTCGCGCCAGTAGGGCACATAGACCTGTGCGTTGCCGGCCGTCCCGCCACGTATCGCGTGCTCACCGAAATTGAGTTCCTGGCTCACCACGAGATCACCGTTCGCGCGGATCTCGGCTGCCGCGCGCACGCCCGCACCCGCCACATTGCCGAGTCCGACCGTATCGAGAATGCGATCGCCATGCTGTATCACCGTACGCGTATCGGTCAGCACTGCAGAACCCGCCCAGATTGCGTCGACCTTGGCCGACACGCTGGCTCCGACGGTCTGATAGACAGATTCACGACTGCCTGCGGCAACCGTCGTCGGCATCTGGAAGCGGTTGTAGGCATAGGCCGCAAAAGCTGCATCGCGCGCAGCGTCCGCGCTGCCGGCTCCGGCGGCAGCCCCCGCTGCCAACTCGACCGCGGTCGGGATGGTGATCAGGTCATTGACCCGGCTGTCGGCCAGCATCAGGAATGCCGGGTGGTCCGCCGCCAGACCCGTAGCCGCGCGCACGCTGCCGAGTATCTGGGTGGCGGTCGCACCCGTATTCCGTGCAACATCGGTCGGATTCGCACCGATACCCATGATGACGGCTTCGCGTGCCGCCGCGATCTGTGCCGCGGAAACCATCGGGTTGTCCGGATCGGTGTTGAACGCAGAAAGGGCTGCTGCCACGACGCCTGCAGCGCCCTCTCCGTTCAGGACAGCCTGCGCGATCGCCTCCTGTGCTGCAATACGTATCTCCGCGTCCTGGCTGTCGTCGGAGGTAACCTGGGTTGCCTGATAGGCCAGCGTCCCCGCCAAGTAGCTGGCGGCATCGAGACGGGTCAGCGCTGCAAAGTCATCGCCGTCGGCAGCCCCGCTCAAGTGCAAGCCGAAAATGACGCGCGCCGCTTCTTCGGCAGTGGTGCGCGCATTGGCGTTCACCGAGTTTCTCTGCGAAAGGTTGGACAGCACCGTCGCATCGACGTAGATCACCGAAGTCCCGGTCAGCGCACCGATCATGCCGCTCGATGGCGTGCGCGCACCGACTGCAGGCACCACGAAGCTCACCTTGCCATCGCCGCCCACCGCGGTGATTTCATTGCCGTCGTAGACCTTGACGCTCTCCACCCACACCTTGCGCGCGCCGTCGATCTGCGTCCCGTCGGCACGCAGCGCAAGGTCAAGACCATCGTCCGATCGCGGCGCACGCAAGACCACTTCACCGCCCGCCGCCCCGGCAGCATTGCTGCCGACATCGATGCGACTGCCTGCCGTCAGAGAGAGCATCGGCGACTGCGCACTGGTGTCGGCAGCCGATACGCCAAGTTCGACATGACCGCCATCGCCGACGCTGCCACGCGCCAGAATCCGTGCGGTGTCCTCCAGCGTCAGACGACCGCTGCCATCACGTTCGCCCGCCTGCGCGAAAACACGTACATCGCCTCCTTCGCGGCCGGAGGCGTCAAGCGTGCCGGCGAGCGTGATGGCGCCATCGTCCGCGGCCAGCGCAATACGCTCGGCACGTATCGTTTGTCCGTCATCAAGTCTGATATCGCCAGAACGCACGCGCACAGCGCGCGACTGCGTGAAGCTCCCGGTAGCGCCAGCAAGCGGACTGAGTGACCCATTGCCGCCCAGCGTATTGACGTCGAGGCTCAATGCCCCGCTGGCACCACCGTTCTCTGCAGCGCCATCCAGCGTCGCCCCGAAGTTCACCGTCCCCTCGATTGCCGAGAGCTTAAGCAGGCCGGCGTCAGCGCCGCCCTTTCCTGCGACGCTCACCTTGGCACCGGAGGCGAGATTGATGTCCCCGCTGTCGGAGCGCAAAGTGATCGCGCCGGCCCCGACGCCAACGGTCTGGCTTCCCAGTTTGGTGCTAAAGCCGTCGGCGCTCAGACGCGCCGCTTCGGCGACGGTAACGTCACCACTCAATGCCCGGACCTCAACGTCGCCACCGTTCATGTCGACGCGCCCCGAGATCGAAACCTCCGCCCCCTGCAGCGAAAGCGCACCTGCAAGCCCGGAGGGCGCTCTCGCAGCACCGTCGCCACCGCGCACGCTCAGCAGGCCGTCGGCACGGACAGTCGTGTTCGCAGCCGTCGTCGTCGTCACGCGTGCGGCGGAGACGTCGAGGGCGCCGGACACGCGATGAGTACCTTGTGCGCTGCCCACGACCTCGTCGCCCGCACTCAGGTTCACCTGATCGAAGCCCGCATAGGCGAGCCCCGCATCGTGCTCGCCACTGGCCGTACTGCCGAGCTCGATGTCGCCGCTGGCGACGATGTCGAGCTGCGCACCGCGACCGGCCACGCCGGACACGTCCGACGCCGCCGCTGACGAGTTCGTCAGCACAATGTTCTTCGCCTCAACGCGAGCGACAGCCGCAGCACTGCCTGCGGCGGCACCGTCTCGCCCCGTGATGGAGGCCGCATCAAGCGACAGATTGTTCATCGCTGCCGACCCGATGCGTACCGAATCGACCAGCGTGAGCTCGCCGTAGCTGCGCAGGTTCAGCACCGACAGCGCGGCCAGCGCATCAAGCGTGTCCTGCCGCAACACCAGACCGGCAGCGGTACCGGCGGGATCACCCAGTACGAGCTGGCCGGCTGACAAGGTCAGACTGCCGCCCGCCGCCGGGTTGAGCGACCGCACGTCGTTGTCGGGAAGCAGTACGGAACGGGTCGCATCGAGCGTCAGGTGGCGCCCCGCCAGCACGGCGCCATCGCCGACGATGACATCGCCTCGTGCACCGACCGGCGTGGTTCGAAGCAGCGTTGCCTGGCCAGCACTCGCAACACGGACAAACGCTCCGTCCGCCGATGCGCCACTGCCTTCGACCCGATACACGGCATCGCTACGGCCGGATTGCTGCTCGGCCTCTACACGACTGCCGGCAGCAACCTCTATACGGTCGGTTGCGGCAAACAGCAGTTCGGGTGCGCGCAGCACTTCACCGTCACCGGTCGCCACCCTGACCTGATCGCTCAGATCGGCCAGCACCCAGCCGCCGTCCGCTGCGCGCGCCCGCGTACCGCCGAGCAGCACGCTGTCGGCGCCCAAGGCGTTCAGCGTGGCAACGTCCACCGCCAGTTCAGAATCGTCAGATGATGCACCGCTTCCGATCACCGCCAGCTTCGTGCCCGACACATCGATCTGCGCACCGGCGCCACGGCGCCCCAGCGAATCCGTGCCGGCGGCCGTACCGAGACTGCCTGCCAGCGTGAGGCTGGATTGCGCAAGCAATTGCAGCCGTCCCGCGTCGGCGAAACGCGCGCCACCGTCTGCATCGAAGAACTCGCTGCCCTTGGTTTCGATGTACTCGGAACGCAAGCGCGTCTGCGCGCCGTTCCAGACTTCCACTGCAAGCGCCGGTGCCGCAGCTGCGAAGGTCGCTCCGGACAACGTGCGACCGATGCGTGCAGCCACCAGTTGGGTCCCATCGACCTGCTGGCGCGAGGCTGCAACGTCGAACTCGCCGGCCGCGCTGCGCACTGTCAGTACATACGCTCCCTCCATCAGACCGTAGCGGGCCGGCAACAGGACGTATCGGCCAGCCGGCAATCCGCCGGCCGCGGTGAGCAGTTCTATCGTGGCACCCGGCTCGAGTCCGCTCTCGGCCCACAAGGTCGGGTCATACGGAACCGACCCCGCGTTCACCATCGGCACGACCGCATAGCGCTGCAGACCGTCGGCAGGCGCCAGCACATCGGTCGAACCGCCCGGCCCAGGAACCCACTCGGCCGCACTGACATCGCCCTTGCCCGACAGGTCGACGAGCGAACCTGCTGCCGTGACCACGTTGTCCGCCTCAAGCCGCACACGCTTGTCCGGCGCGGACTCGATGTTCTTCACCACGCCCGGACTGAACACCCATTCGCGGCCCGACGTTGTCGTAGTCCCGAAGGGAACCACCACGTCATCTCCTGCAACCGACGTAACGCTGCCGGAAAGCAAGGTGACCGAACTTCCGGAGAAGGCCTGGCGCAACGCGCTGCTGTCGTTTACACCGGTGGTGTCGCCAATGCGCGCGGCCACCAGTGAGAGGCTGCCCATGGGCGCCCGCAGATAGCCCGCCTGTTCGATATGGGGCGCCACGAGCTCGAGATCGCCATAGGCCGACAAGGCCACGCCGGGCGTACGACCGCTGGATTCAATGCGCAGCACTCCGTCCGGCCGGTTGCGCAGTTCGATGTCGAACGCACTGCCCGAAGTCGGATAGATCTGTGCCGCACGCAGCGTCAGGTCAGCATTCGTTGCCAAACCTCCACGCAGTTCAACCGGCGCGTCAAGCTGATTGCTGACACGCTCCAGCGCACCGGTAGCCTGGATGTCGCCGGCTGCGGACAGCAGCACCTGATCGAAGCCATCGATGAAGCTGCGCCCGCGCAACATGATCTGTTCCGCCTGCACCGACAGCTTGCCGCTCCCCGTCGCAGTCGGCGGCAAAGGTCGATTGGACGCCGCCTGAGGGCCGAGCAAGACATGTGCTGCGGTCAGGTTTACGTTCGCATCGGACAGGCCGCGCACGTTGAATGCATCGATCTGCAGCTGACCGGGCAACTTCAGGTCGACACTTTCCGAAAACTCGACCAGCCGATTGCTGCGCAGGGTGAGATCGGAAAATCCGCCCGCCGAGATCAAATCCGTCGCGATACGCGCAACGCCGACGTTTCCGGTAACGGGAACACGTCCGCCAGCAGTGATCGATGCGGATCCCGCAGCATCATCGTCGCTGACGACGATACGGGGTGCTGCATTGATTACCTCGCTCAGCGCGGGATTACCCAGAGTGGTCTGCCCGACGTACAACGGGTCGTCGGTACCCAGCCAGTCATCGCCGACGGGCTTGGTCAATGCGAGCACCAGCGCCCCGCCTGCGACGCTCGCATCGCCGCCGCGTGCGCTCAGCCCGGCATCCCACATCACCCCTTCACGAGCCGAAATGCTGATGTCGCCGCCGGTACTCGCAACATCGGTGCGCACGGCCGCGGTACCTGAACGCAACACCAGATCGAGCGGGGCGACGGCACCGTCGGCCCGCACCTTGGCACCCGCGCGGGCAACGACAAAGCCGCGCCCGGCATCGATGTCGACATCGCCACCACCAAGCAGCGTGCCGACATAGCGTCCGGCCGCTCTCTGCAACGGGTTGTAGACGACGACGCCGGACACATCGATCAGGGCGGTATCCGCAAGGTAGATCTGGTCCGACGTCACCAGCGTCGTCTCGTCGCTACCCGCGACCTGGGTGGTCAGAACGACCGAGCCGCCGCGCGCAGTCAGTGTGCCACCCAGCGTGACATTCCCGTTCGACCGCAGCGCGATGTGTCCGCCCGCGTCGACGGCGATTGACGCTCCCTGTTCCACGGTCACACCGCCATTCGGCCGCAGCGCACTGCTCAGTTCGATGGACGTCGGCGAACGGAACCACAGGTCGAGCGGCGTCAGCGTGCCCGTGCCCGCCAGCTGACTGCCGCTGCGCGCTGCACGTGTCGCCTGATCGATCAGGCGCGCCACAGGTTGCGGCTGCAGGTGCGCGCCGGAACGCACGTTGAGTGCGCCGCGTGCACCCAGACTGATCTTCTCAAAGCCGCCGGCGCCGACCCAGTCGTCGCCCAGCGTCAACACGCCGCTGGCGCTGCTGTTCGTGTCGGCGCCATCGACGACCTCGATGGTCGAAGCAGTCAGATTCAATGTGCCGCCCTGCCCCGCCACCCGGCCATCGGTGATCGCGTAACCGGACAGCCTGCCGTCGATCACCAGCCTGGATTGCGGCGGCGTACCTGTGGACGCGCCGAAATTTCCGCTTGCCAGCGATATCTCTCCGGCATCGCCTGGATGAAACTTTCCGGCGCCGTCGATCCAGCCGCCCGCCGATACATCCAGAGCACCGGAGACCTGCAGATCGGATGTCGAAACGAGCTCTATCCGTCCCCCGTCCTCGCGGACGACCGGCCGATTGTTTACGCCAGGGCGCGAAATGCGATCGTTGGCCCACGCCCCCGACACGTCGATGGCGGCGCCACTGCCGACCACGATGTCCCGCGTTGCGGCATTTCCGCTGGCGCCATTAACATCGACCGTGCGTGCAACGAACGCTCCCCCAGGCAGGCGTACATCACCGAGAAGATCGATCTCGCGCGCAGCGAGCGTGATGCTCGACCCGGCTGCAGCCGAAATCCGGACGTCCTCGGGTAACACGACGTGGCCGCCCGAGGTCAGCGCCAGGTGATCGATACCGCCCGAGAACAGCCCGGCGGACAGCAGTAGTTCGCCAGGGGCACTCGACGTCATGTCGAAACTGCGTGCAGGTGTCGTGGTCACGAAGCGCACGTCGCCCACCGGAGCCAGCAAGGTGGTGCCTGTCATATCCCCAGTGATGCGCAGCGTTCCGCCCTGGGCTCGCGTCGATTCATCGACGTTCAGCCGTCCCTTCTGCTCGAAGAATCGGCGGTTCTCCGCCTGAAACTGCTGACGCTCGCGCTCGGTCAGCAACGCGTTGTAGCGATCAACAATCGCCGAGCCCGCGCTGGAAGCAAGTGTCAGCTCGTGCAGAGCGGCACGTGCGGCGGCGCTGTCCCGTTGATGCTGACCATTGACGGTGGTGGCGTTCACCCGCCCGTCGAGCGCGACGCGCGCACCGCTTACGGTAAGCGTTCCGGCATCGCTGCCCACAGTGCGCGCCGCTACCTGCCGGGTCGAATCGAGGATGTTTCCGGTGTAGCGCGCGTCCGCCGACGCTACATTCGCCTTCACACTGGTGCCGCCCACCATCTCAAGGCGCGACTCGTTGATGCTGCCCGCCTGATAGACGACGCTGCCACCCGAAAGGTCGAGTGTCGCGCCGCCCGACACCAGCACATCGCCTTCAGCCTGCAGCGCGATGCTGCCGCCGACCGTCGACAACTCCGACACGCTGCGCGAAATGCCAGCGCGGTAACCGGACACATCGGCAAGCGGTGCGCCGGTCGCCGGATCGATGCCGGTCATCACATCGACCCATATCTTCTTGCCAGACAACATGCCGACCGCCTTGCCATCGACGAGCCGGCCGTACTCGGGGTCCCGCTGCAGCGGCGAGTCCTTAAGCTCGTTGCTGCGCAGTTCGACCTGAACGATGTTGCGACCCGCATCGACGGCCACGCCTTCGACGCCCGACACATCGATGGACACGCCATCCCCCAGCACGAGGCGCCCCGCTTCACCGTCGCGTGCCAGTGCCGTTACCGCCACGTTCGCTGCGGGCGCCAGGATGCGCGCGCCACTGCCGCCACTATCCTTGCCGTCGAGCGACACGCGATGACCGGTCACCCTGACTTCGGACGGATTGAATGCCACGTCGTCGCGCAAGGTAAGTACATTGCCATTGGCGTCGTAGGTCTCCTCCGGCATCACCGAAGTCGTGCTCGCGCTACCAAGTCTGACATCACCGGTACGTGAAAACCCGGGCAACTGTACGTCGCCTGTCGCCGTACTCACGGTGCGCGCGACCATGGTGTCGCGTGCATTCAGGTAGATGGAGCCGTTCAGGGTGACACTGGTCGTCGTGCGCGCCGTTCCGAGCTGGTTCACGTTGAGCCCGGCCAGCGTGATGTTGCCGCGCTCAGCCACCAGCTTGCCGGCAACTTCGTTGCTCACCGTACCGCCATTGTCGACTTCGATCAGCAGTCCGCGCAGCCGTGAATCCAGCGAATCGGCCAGATAGACCTTCTCGCCGGCAGCCAGCAGCACCTGGCCCTGATTGGCCTGCAGTGTGCCGGCGTTGGACACGCGCGGTGCCGCGAGAACGATACGGCCGTTGTCCGCCGCAATGATGCGAGCGCCGGCCTGCACCATCACGTCACCCGCCGAGGCATCCCCACTCAACGCGGCACCGGTAACGCCCAGCGCCGACAGGGAGCGATTGATCAGCTCGTCATTGAGCTTGAGCGAAGAGGCGACAAGTCCGCCGACGTCTACCACGGCGTTTGGTCCGAACAGCACGCCGGCCTGGTTGAACAGGAAGACCTGACCATTGGCCTGAATGTTGCCGTAGATGTCGCTGCGCGGCCCGCCAGGCAGCACGACGTTGATCGCGCGCGACGTGACGTCGGGCTGCACGAAACGCACCGTATGACCCTGATCCACACTGAAACTGTTCCACTGCATGACCACGGGCGCAGCCGTGGTTTGCGTGATCGTCATGGTCGAGCCATTCACGACAGGCGCCGCCGCCATCCCCGGAGAATTGGGCGCAATGAACGTGCCGGCGGCAACAGGTAGAGGTCCGTTGGCAAGGGCGCCCAGCGAGAAGGCGGCAGAGACCGCACCAACCAGTACGCGCAGCGTGGCGCAACGGCCACGCTTTCCGCGGGCACGCATGTGCTCGGCGACTGGCACCCAGCAACCCACCAGATCATTGAATTTCAGACGATATCGATTGCGGTTCATGGCTCAACTCCTGCTGCTGTGGCGCCGATCAGACAAGCGTCCTCACAGTGCCCGCAAAACATGACCGGCTGGTTGCGCTGACGGCTCATGTGCATGACCAACCGCTAAACATTCGCAAACTGCAGGTGCCGGCAACCCGGCCCCCTGGCACCGGCGCCTAGAAAACGTACTTGATGCGCAGGATGGCTCGATCATCGCCGTCCCGGGTTCGCCCGGGGCCAGCGGCGCCGTCATGCAGGGCATGTGCCCACATCAGTTCGCCACTGAAAGCCTGGGCAACATCGAAGCGCAGTCCGATGCCTGCGCCCGCCATCAACGCGCGCGCATCCTGTCCCGGCAAGGGTTCGCGAATGCGCACCGAAGCCCAGTCATAGAAGGCAAGCGGCATCAGTCCGACGCGACCATCGGCAAGTGCCATGCGCGGCGCACGCAACTCGAAACTGGCGCGTGTGCCCATGTCACCAACGCGCTCGCTTTCAAGGTAGCCACGCACGGAATCAATCCCGCCCGCCGCAAACTGTTCGGTGTTGACCAGCGGCGAACCCGTGCGCTGCAGGTCGAAGCGGACAAAGGCGCTGACCCCTGCAAGGAGCTGCCTCGTGTGCTGCAGATCAAGACGCAGTACCGAGAAGCTCGGCGTTGCGCCCGGGCGTCTGCACTCGAACTGATCGACGACGACACCGTTGCAGTTGATCGAGCGCGCGTTGAAGGCCTCCATACCCAGAGTGAGCCCCGCACCGAAGCGCCACTCGCTGCCCGTGTCGACAGCAGAGCCATTCCAGTTCGCTGCCAGCGTCGTGTAACGCACGGGCTGGCTGAGATTGAGCACGCCGCCGAACAGCCGTGTGTCCTGCTTGTTGTCCTTGTAGTCGGCGCCAAGTGCAACCGAATGGAAGAGCCCCGCGCGCATCGGCAGCGGCTTTACCCAGCGCAGGCCAACGGTACTGCCGCGACCGAGGGACTGTGTTCCGAATACGGTCGGTACGTCGCTGTCACTGTTGACCGCGTAGGCAGCCAGCGTCGCGTCGCCTCCCACAGGCATCGAGTAATTCAATGCCCAGACCTCTACGTCGTCACGGTTGCGAGGCGATACGAACCAGCTCAACCCGATTGAATGGCGACGCTGCCAGAGATTGTCATAGCGCACCGAAGCTTCGATACGTCCGGTCTTCGTATCGGCGCTCTGCTTGTTATTCAGTTCGACGCTGCCGTGAAGTGGCGACTTGTCCTCGATGGCGAGTTCCATCTCGACGCTGCCGGGATTGCGGCCCGAGCGCAACAACGGTGTCACCCGCATGTCGGGATTGCGCGCCAGACGTCCGAGATCCTCCTGAACTTCATTGAAGTTGGGCACGGTCCCTTCGGCCATCGACGGCGTACCCTCCTTGAGCCGGGACGGCAGCGAGTACTCTGCGCCCGCCACCCGGGTGCGCTGTATCCGCCCTTCGACCACGCGCAGTCGCACCAGACCCTCGTCGACCTTCTGCTCCGGCACCTCGACGCTGACCGTCAGGAAGCCTGCATCGTGATAGGCCTTCTCCAGCGCCGCCCGTGCGCCATCGACGTCGGCGGCCGTACGGCGCTCGCCCAGAAAAGGGTACACCGCCCGCTCGATCGGCTCTTCGGGCAGCACCGTATTGCCTTCGACCTCGTACTCGAAAATGTCGAAGTGCTGAGCACCGTCTTCCGCCCAAGCGCCTGCGTTGCCCAGAAGCAGAGCGCAGCACGCCGCAACAAGGCCCAACCATCGTGTAACGCGATTCACTCAACCATCCGTTCCAGCCGCAGGGCGACAAAACCCTTGCCAGCCGCCACACATCCGAAAAAAAGCGAGCCCGTCACCGGGCTCGCCTGCTGCAGGCGACCGCGTCAGCGGCCGCCCCGGTGCTACATCCGATTAGAAGCGACGCATCGGCGAGCACGAATTGCCGCCGCGCGAGAACTTCGTGACGAAGGCCGGCTTGGCGGTGTAATCGCCGATGGTCGGCAGCGTGGCGTAGGCGTTCGGCACCGAAGTGAAGACGCCGCCGTCGTTGCCGGTGTAGGTCGTGCTGCCGGCACGCTTGATGAACTCGCTGATGAAAGCCTTCTTCGTGGCATTCACCGGATCGTTCATCGACGGCACGCTGTCACCCACATCATTCGTAACGGCGGCGTTGCGGTACTGCATCGACAGTTCGTAGGTGAAGTCCCACTTGCCATCAAGCAGGTTTTGCTTCGACGGGGCGATGCCGGTGGCGCCAGCCGACGAGGTCTGGGTCGACGGCGTGAACACGCCGGCACCATCCATATGGCGGTAGGTCCAGCCACCTTCGGTCGCATTCGTCTCGCGGCCGTAGCTGTCGAGCGACAGCACGCCGATGGCGCGGCCCGGACTGGGCAGCTTGTTGAACTGCACGCTGTACCAAACGTCGTTCGAACCGCGCACCTTGTACAACTGACGGTTCTGCGCTGCGAACAGGCACTTGCGCACATCGCCGGAACCGGAGTTCTCGACTACGACATAGGCCGGCTTGCCGTTCGCATCGAGCGCACTCGGGTCGATTTCAAACGGATCGGCTTCGCTGCCATCGCCGTTGCCGGTGAACACTTCCGGCGTCGAGTCGGCGATGCCTGCCGGCGCAACAGCCGCATTGGCCGCCGACGTGCAGGGGAAGCTACCGTAGAAGGCGTTATAGCTGGTTTGCGTGCCGGAACCATTGACGCGACGGCACACGATGACGCCAGCGTCCGTGCCATCGACCTGTTCCCAGTTGCGGATCAGACCCTGCAGCATCGAGCCGTAGGTGGTGCGGCTCAAAACGGTCGTCGCCGGCACGGCGTTGGTGGCCACCTGGCCGAACATCAGTGCATTGACTGCGAAATTGGCAAACAGGCCGCGCTCGGCGTCGGTCAGTTCGGGCTGACCGTTCTCGGTGTTGAACGGCTCGCGGAACATGCGCGGCTCGACGTCGGACACGCCAAAATCGGAAATCTCACCGTTGTTCAGACTCGGATCTTCGTGGTTCTCGACGCCCGGATCGATACCCTTCAGGCCGCAGCGACGGGTAGTCAGATCGCAGTCGTCCATATTCAGCGACTGAATGCGCTGAGCGCGGGCCACAGGATCGACGCCCCACACCGAGCCGCCCTTCGAGCGCTTGAAGAACGCAACCGGCGTGCCCGGGGTGACGCCCGGAATGCCGGACTTGGCCGTACCAATGAAGGCGCGGAAGTCGGTGCCGCTGATTTCAACGCCGGAGCTGTTGGTAGCACGATTGCGGTATTCCACGACGCCGTCGAGCATCTGGTTGGCCAGATCGGCCAGGAAGCTGTCCGGGGCGGTGGCGCCGGTCAGGTAAATCTTGGTGTAGCCGGTCAGATTGACCGAGGCGGCGTGCGCGGACATGCCGGTAAAGGCCAGCGCGCAACCGGCGACGAGAGCTTTGATCTTCATTCAGACATCCTTTCGGGTAAGGCGGGCGCAGACGCCCCCGCCGGATTCAGACTGGAGCGCACTCAGGCGCGACGGCGGCGGGCGGCGGCGCCAATCAGACCCAGGCCAGCCAGCAGCATCGCGTAGGTTTCGGGCTCGGGCACGGCAGAGATCTGCAGGCGATAGCCGTCTTCAGCCATGTAGGTGCGGGCGACGATCTGCAGACCTTCCTTGGTCACGAAGGACTTTGCGGTCGGTGCGATCGACGACGAGCCATAGAACACATTCAGATCCATTGCTTCACCGAGCGCAGCAGCAGTCGAGCCGTTGAAGCCGGCGACACCACCAAAATCCACGCCAAGATTGCCGGCATATGCAACGCCGTCGGCAACGACTGTTTCCGCATATCCATCTACCGCGTCAGTCGTACCAACGTGAGTTCCCTTGCCGTTTACCGCACCGATGTAAGAGTCAAACCGCGTACCAATATCGTTGAAGGCTGCAAAGTTGATCGCACCAGCTGTATCAACAGAGAAGGTCACCAGAAAGCGATCCGTACCAGCGGAATCACCGGCCATCAGATTCCACATGACGGAGCCGCTCGACTTCGACAGAAAGGACGCGAACGACGGCAGCGCGACGTCGAGGAAAATGCCATCAAGGGGGGTGTTCTTGACGGTCGAAATCGTCGAGCCGGCGGTCAGCGTCGACGTGGTGGCCGACACGTAGTTGTTCAGGCGGTCGGTGGTGGCGACGTCGAAGGTGTAGCCAACGCCTGCGACGCTGTCCCATGCCGAGAACACGAGTTCCGAATTTCCATCGATCGGCGCACCTTGACCGTTGGTGATGCGGGCTTCCGCGACACCGGCCATAGCGGTCATCGCAACGGCGACTGCCAGCAGTTTGGTTTTGAACATGGACTTCTCCTGTAATGGGGTTACGTGGGTTGGGTCAGAGACCGTTCCCGCTCCACGAGGAAGCAGGTAGATGGTGAGCAGTTCGAGTTACATCCGCTGAAGCGAGCAAACCCGAAGCGATGAGCCGAACGGACTATGTGGTGTAAAGAAAACCGTCCGTTATTGCGATGCCGAAGTTAGCGGGGCAAGGTGACGAATTTGTTTCAGGCGGCACGACGAAACGTAGTCCATACGGCTCAGTCGGCAATGGTTCCTCCACCGGGAACCGCGCGCGTGAGCCCTCACCACGTAGTCCTCATCTGGTGACCGTAAGCACAAATGCCCTCCAGATGACCTATTGACGACTTTGCTCGCGACCGTCCGGCGTATCTCCCACCAGGCCTGCCGACTGATCGAGGCGATCGCGCCACTTTTCGATCAGGTTCTCGAGTCTTACCCGCGCGGTCTGGGAGAACGGCTCCGCCAGCCCAATGCGGTCACCCAGCGTCTGCTTGCCGTAATGGTCGAGCACCTCGATTCCGGTGCGATAAAGCGCAACGTTATCCCGCTGGCACTGGCCAAGACGTTCGTCAAGAGCGCCCGCTTTAGCGCGGCTCGCGCCAAGATCGCCCTCGGTACGGGCAAGCGCATCCCGCGCCGAATGCAAATCGCGCTCGCGCGCGTCGATGCGTGCCTGGAGCGCCTCCATCTGGCGCATGAGGGCGTCGCGCGCCTCGCGCTCCGCCGCAAGATCCGCCTCCAGCTTGTCGACCTGGCTGCGTGCTCGCCCTGCCGCCCCTTTCGAGGCAATGATCTCAGATCGGAGCTGCTCGAGCTCTGCGCCCTGACCAAGCTTGAGTGACTGCAGTTCGAGTTCGGCGCTCTGTCTCGCCTGACGCTCGGCTCCAAGCGCCTGCTGCAGCTGCTGCGCTTGCCCTCGAAGACGCCGCAGCTGCTCTTCCTCGCGCGAGGGCTTCGACTGCGCAAGCGCGCCGCCACAACCCAGCGCGAGCAGCAGCAGACTGAAAACAATGCGCGCCATCATCAGAACCTCACGTTCATGTCGAGCATCAGCGTGTCGACCTTGAAGCGCTGACCAATGATCGATGCGTTCTGCGTCAGGTAGGTCATCGAATCGATATTCTGCGCGGAGTACCAGCGAAGGCCGACCGCCGTATCGCGATACACGCCGTAGCTGCCGCCTATGACGAAGCCCTTGAGGTTCGTTCCGCCGAGGCCAAAGTCGGAATCGGTAAAGGCGTCGAGCACGGCGTCCGAACCGATGTACTTGTATGACGCGAAGACCTGCCAATCATTGGACAGACGCACTGACGGCATCCCGACCTGCAATCGAAGGTGATAGGCGGTATCGTCCCCGTCGGTCAGCGCAAGACCGGTCCGACGCAGGATATCGGCGCGGTCAAAGCCGGAGTTCTTCACATACTCGGCCGTCAGCAGTACGTGAACCGGATCGTAGTGGGCGAGATCGGCCGCGACCGTCAACACCCAGGGTTCGAATTTGGAGGCCAAGCCCCAGTTCGGCACGCTGTTCGATGTGTCGTTTACCGGATCATTGGTCTTGAAGACGGTGTTGCCCTTTGCTCGGAAGCCGCTTTCATACGCATAGCGACCGTAGTCGGCATCGGGTAGCAAGGTGTTCGGGTTGAAACTCTGTATGCGGCCCTCGAGATTGCCGTAACGGAACTTCGCAAGCCCGATACGCAGTCGGGTCTGGCTGCTCAGGTCATAGTCGGCACCGAGCTGCACCCCCGCCAACCAGCGCTTGTCGGCCGAGGGCGGCGAATCGGCGCGCAAGGGGAACCAGCCTGCGGTCGCGAACGGACGCAACGACGATGTCGGTCTTACGTCGCGAAGAGTCGCTGCGACACCTTCGAAGTTGAGGTCTTCGTCCCAGACGAGGTCGGTGTTGAACCATGGATTGGGGATGCGGCCACCCGAGGCACTGAACCACTCGACCGGATCGAGCTTTATGTAAGCGCGATCAACAAGGAAGTTGTACTTGTTGAAATTGTTGCCGAGCGTCTGATTGGTGGACACCCGATCTTCGCGGTTACCCGTCGCCACCCGGACACCGGCGCTTACCGAATCATTGATCTTCGCGAGCACCCCAAGTCGCGCGCGAACGCGCAGCCTGTTCAGATCTTCTTCGACGTTGTTCACCGGAATGCCATTCGAATCGACCTCCGAACCCGCTGGATTCCGGGTGACGAAGGGATAGTCCTGAACTGCGCCCGTGGCACCGGGATGCAAGCCCGTCAGCCCCAGCGTTCCAGTGTTGTCGTCGCCGAGGCGATCCTCCTGATAACGCACGCGCAGATCGCCCTCGATCTTGATCCGCTCCGTCCACTCCGGAATCGCATTCGGCGCCGCCCAGCCTTCGGTGCGCGCCTGCGCCAGCACTTCCTGCTTCAGCTGTTCGCGGATTTCCGCCTTCACCGATTCCGGCACGTACTGCACGCGCACGGTGCTGTCCTTCTTCGCCTTCGCCGCCGTCTTCGCAGCCTTGGCTTCGGCCGCCTTGATCAGTTCGTCGGCTTTCTCGCGGGTGAGCACACCGGTATCGACCAGGGCGTCGATCAGGTTCATCGTGGTCTGGCGCAGGGTGTCGATCGATGCGCCTTCGTTCGCCTGCGCGGGCAGTGCGAACAGCGCGGCGAGCGCGAGCGTGGGCAGGGCTTTCTTCATCACTTCGGTTCCGGAGTGTCGTGTATCGGGTGGTTCAACCGGTCATCCGGTTGGTGATGCGCAGGCGTATCGGCTGCGGCATGTCGGACGGCGGCGCGTCGCGGAAGGCGCGCATCTGCGCCAGTGCGGCAGAGAGCGCGGCGTCGGACTTGTCGTCGCCGGTGCTGTCCACCAGTTCGGCGCGCCGCACGCTGCCGTCGCGGCCCAGCCAGATGGCCACGGTGACGCGGTAATCGAGCAGCTTCACTTCGCGGTTGCGCGCCAGCTCCTCCTGGATGTGGCGCTGCAGCGCGTTGGTGAAGAAGGCGTACTGCATGCGGTTGGGCTTGGCCGGACCTCCGCCTATCGTGGTGCCGACGTCGCCGCCCTTGTATTCGCTGGTGACGCTGCCGGCGGCGAACGGGCTCGGGCCGTCGCCGGCCGCGCCTTCCATCTTCAGCTGCTCGGCCTGCTGCGGCGGCGCCTCGACCGGCTTGGGCTGCTCGACCTTCACCTCCTTCATGTCCTTCGGCGGCTCGGGCCGCTTCTCTTCCTTCGGCGGCGGAGGCGGCGGCGGCGGGGTATCCGGGATGATGGAAATCTTCGTCACCTGGCGCGTCGGCGCCGACGGCTTCGAGAACAGGT
>OFDC01000658.1_pt1 | contig 23613 bp, 20 predicted proteins | sample 1520941 | NCBI WGS metagenome assembly OFDC01 (sample SAMEA94258168, study PRJEB24077) | hot springs metagenome | biome: Aquatic biome; feature: Water | place: India | collected 2012-12-06 | depth 5 m | reverse complement strand
TTCCGTTGTCCTCGGTCACGATAGGTACGTTTTTAGGGCGGTACAGCCTATAGAGGGTCGTGCGGCTGAGCGGAACAGGAAAGTGTCGTAAGGGGCATTATTTCCTTTCAAAAGTCCCATTCGGAATTAGGTTGGCGTAGCGGTCTGAGGCCGCCGTTTGCGACGGCGTCAGGCACGGAGAAGTCGTAGCGGCCGAGGAAATTGATGTGACGCCAAGATATCGGCGAGAGCCGAGCGATATCGGCGGGCAGCGGCGGCGTCCCGGCCTCGCTGAGTTGGCGCACGGTTTCCTGCATGTAGACAGCGTTCCAGTGGACGATGGAGTTGAGGGCCAGACCGAGGACCCCAAGCTGCTCCTCTTGGCCCTGACGCAGAGGGCTTCTGATTTCGCCCCGATCGCCGTGATGGACGCGCCGACCGAGCTTGTGGCGCAATTCCTGCCGGTTGAGCTGAAACAATATTCGTCGCCGGAACGGCCGGTCATCGATGTATCGCAGGATATGCAGCGTCTTGATGATGCGGCCGAGTTCAGACAGGGCCTTGGCCAGCGTTGTTGGGCGGTCTTTGACCTGCAGCATTCGCATGACGCCTGCGGCCTTGAGGTGGCCGAGCTTGAGCGATCCGGCCAAGCGGATAAGGTCGGACCAGTTTTCCCGGATCAGATTGATTTTAACCCTGCCCCAGGCGGTCTGATCGAACGGCCCATAGCTCGCCTGGCGGTCGATACGCCAGAGTTTGGCGTCGCCGATGTCCGCCAGACGGGGGCTGAACCGGTAGCCCAAGAGCCAGAACAGACCGAAAATGGCGTCGGAATAGGCGGCGGTGTCGGTCATGATCTCCAGAGGATCGAGCTCGGTTTCCTGCTCCAGCAGGAGAGCCAGGACGACCAGGCTGTCGCGCAACGTGCCGGGGATGACCGCTCCGGTCAGACCGCTGAACTGATTGGAAATCATGTTGTACCAAGTGACGCCGCGCTCCTGGCCGTAATATTTGGGGTTGGGCCCGGCGTGTATGGCGCTCGACGGAGCGACAAAACGCATGCCGTCGGCGCTGGCCACCTCGCCTGCGCCCCAATGTTGGACGATATCCAGACGACTGTGAGCGGAAACGATCGCGGCGTTGGCCGCGGCGATGGTCTCGGGCCGAATGAAATTCTGACCGACCCAAGAAAGACGGTCGCGACGCAGAGCCGCAAATTCCGGGCGCACGATCGGCTCAAGACCGATGTTGCAGGCGCCGCCGACCAGGGTCGCGCACAGGCTTATCTCGAAGTGCTCGACGGTGGCCTGACGCTCGCTCAGATGCGTAAAGGACTTGGCAAATCCGGTTCGCGCCATGACTTCAAGAAAGATGTCGGGCATTCCGGCCTTCGGCATGCGCGTTTGGACGGCGGCGCGAAGTGCTCGAAGGCTCTCGGGTTCATCAAGCTTGTCGAGGGGCGTGACCACAATCCCCATCTTGTCGGCGACCGTCTCAAAACGCAGGTCCGGATTGTCGCCGGCGCGCGCAACGACATGTCGATATGCCTCGTCGAGAAGGCGGGAGAGACCGTCAATCTCAATGTCGGCTTCCAGAGATCGGCCCAGGGCGCGTGCTACCATCAACCTGGAATTGTGCCAGGACTCGCCCTCGAGCATCCCGCGCCGGGGATCCCCGTATCGGATGCCGGGCTTGGCGAACACATCGCGACGCTTGATCGCCAGACGCCACGCATCGATGATCGCGAAGACATAGGCCTTCGGGTCGCGCATCCTGCCATCGTCATCCAGGACATGTTGCCTCCACGCCTTCGAGACCGCAGCGATCGGTGCGCCGCGCATCTTGACGAGAGAGGACCAGTCGTCCACGCCCTTGAGGTAGCTGATCGCGGCCTTGACGTTTTTGCCACCTGGGGCAGCGTCGGTCTCGATGCGGGTAGCGATTTCAAAGAACAATCGCCGGGCGCTCCGCCATTTTGTTCGCAGTTGATCATAGGGCTTGGTCTCCGCGGGCTTGGCGATCGCCTCCACCTTGGACATGGCGGCCTCGATGTCGGGACGGGGCAACCGCTCGAAGAGCACATCTCGCCATTCATTGAGGGGCAGGGCGTCGTCGGTCAAAACCAACAGACCCATTGCGTGGAGCAGCATCGCGGCGCCATCGAGATCGCGCAGACTGCGCAGGCGGGCCTGTTTGTCGGCGGCTTCAGCCCCTTTCACCAAGTCGGCGAGCAGAGCCTCGGCCAGCTCGGCGGCGTCGTCCTGGGCCGCCGCTTCGAGCGTATGGAAGAGCGCGGCTACGGTCGCGGTTCGACGAGGCTCCTGAAGGGCGGCGATGGCCGAGGGCTTGCCGACGCGCGCTACCCGCGCGAGCCGCTCAAGGGTTGTGGCGGGAACGCCCCGCGGTGGCGCCGGCCGCAGATTGAACGCCCGGACCGCATCGAGCCGATCAAGGTGTCGGAAGAGTTCGGTCGGCATGCGCTTGGAGGGAACGGTCCGGAGCGCGTCCAGGGCGGCGAACGTGGATGTGTCGCCATCGTCAAACAGCGCGGCGATGCGCACGCGCTGGTCATCGCTCAAGCTGGCGACCAGATGGCGCCAAAGCCTGGTCCGCGCACGATCGCGGATCCTGCCAACCAGGCGCTCGACGACCGTGACGCCCGGCAGCAGCACCTTGTTGGCGATCAGCCAGGCCGCAGCTCGATCAATCAGGGGGCCGGGCCGATCGTCGCCGCTCCAGCAAAGGGCGTAGAGCCATCGGGTCAGCCGGAAACGTGCCACCGCGTTGTCGCCAAAGTCCGTGAAGCCGCAGTGCGTCCGGATGAGCGCGAGGTGCCGGATGCGTCGGCTTCCCGCAAAATAGGCGTCCACGTCCGTGCCGGGTTCAAGAGCGAGTTGTTCGATCACGGCCGCCAGGACCGACGCTGGGATCTCGGCGGGCGAGACTGGAAATGCGCCCAGAAACCGGGCGCTCGTCAGCATCACGGCAAAGCCGAGCCGATTGTGGTCGCCGCGCAGAGTTCCAATGAGGTCGCGATCAGTTTGGTCCAGATGGAAATATCGCGCGAGTTGATCGGCCGACGGTTCGCCATCAAAGCGGGCAAAGCCCTGACGCTGGGCGTCAGTGAGGTGACGGGTGGGCATACCGTGCGAAACTTTCAACTTTTGCGAAGGGGACGGCCCATGCCGATAAACAAGGCGAATTTCTTCGCAAAACATATGTGCGAAACAAAATTGTTTTGCAGTAACTTTCGCACAATATCTGGAGCAGTCGCATGAAGCTCGGCTACGCGCGCGTTTCCACCGAGGATCAGAACTTGGAAATCCAGCGCGGTCGGCTCTCGGAGGCGGGCTGTGAAATGATGTTCGAAGAGAAAATATCGGGGGCCGCTCGTGGCCGGCCCGAGCTTGAAAAGCTGATGGGTCACCTGCGCAAAGACGATGTTCTCGTCGTCGCCCGCCTCGATCGTTTGGCGCGATCCACCATCGAACTCCTGCACATCGCGGAACGCATCAAGGAAAAGCAGGCAGGATTACAATCGCTTGATGAACCTTGGGCCGATACCACGTCCCCGTCTGGCGTGATGATCATGACCGTATTCGCTGGGATCGCCCAGTTCGAGCGGACTCTCATATTGAGCCGAACCGAGGAGGGGCGAAAGGCGGCGATGGCGCGCGGTGTGAGCTTCGGACGCCCAAAGAAAATGCGCCCAGATCAGGCGGAGCTCGCTCGCCAACTCGTTCTCGAGGGTAAGTCCATTAGCGCCGTCGCAAGGACCTTCAACGTTCACCCGGCCACCATCTATCGCTGTATCGAGCCAAACAGTGCCTTATGACACTTTCCTGTTCCGCTCAGCCGCACGACCCAAGTGCAGGGCTCGGACTGCGAGCGCTGCCGTGAGCCAATGTGGTGCGACGGTGATGAACAGCTGCTTGATAAAAAGCGGGTCAGGGAGGGGAACTATGAAGGTACTGAACAAAACGATTCTCATGCTGTCGGCGGCCATGATGATCTCGCCGGCCGCCGCTATGGCGCAGCAGGCTCCCGCAGCTGCGTCTGACGACGCGCCGAGCACCGATGTGGGCACCAGCGAGATCGGTTTGGCGGAGATCGTCGTGACTGCCCAGCAGCGCGGTGAAAATCTCCAGAAGGCCGCTGTTCCGCTCTCGGTCGTCACCGGTGAGGACTTGGTCAAGGCAGGTATCGTTGGTGTCGATACGCTGCAAAAGAATGTGCCGGCGCTGCAGGTCGCCAGCGCCTCGACCGGGAACCTCATCTTCATTCGCGGCGTAGGCAGCTTTTCGATCGCGCCGACCAGTGACCCGGCCGTGGCCTACAACTACGACGGCGTCTACATCGGACGCTCGGGATCGACGACCGGTGCGTTCTTTGACCTCGAGCGCCTCGAGGTACTAAAGGGCCCTCAGGGTACCCTCTACGGCCGCAATGCCACTGCGGGCGCAATCAATCTGCTGCCGGCGCAGCCCCGCCTCGGCGAGAACTCGGGGTACGGCACGGCCAGCTACGGCAACTACAATGCCTACAATCTCGAAGGCGCTGTCAACATTGCGGCAGGCGAGAATGCTGCGCTGCGGGTATCCGGAATTTACGCGCAGCACGATGGGTTCATGCGCGACGGAACGGGTACGGACAAGTCGCTCGGCCTTCGTGCCCAGCTGAAGGTCAAGCTCGACGAGCGGCTGACGCTGCGGATTGGAGCGGACTATGCCCACCAAGGCGGGACGAGTGCAACGTCGACCTACATCGGGCGCTACGGCTTCAATCCGGCACTCGGCGGCTTCTCGTTTACACCATCCAATCTCCCGGTGTCGGAGGGTCTCTACACCGCCGCCGCCCAGGCGTGGCGACAGACCGGGGCCGCTGGGCCCATTCCCGGCCGATTTAACGACCCGCTCAGCCTCAAGCAGTATGTCGACTCCGACCTTTACGGTGTGACCGCTCATCTCGACTACGAGACGTCGTTCGGTACGATCAGTCTTATCCCCGCGTGGAGGCACTCGCTTCGCGATATCCTGAGCACCAACGCGGCCCAGCTTGTCGGCAACACCTCCGAAGCCGATCAGAAGTCGGTTGAACTGCGCATCGCCAGCAAGCTCGGCGGCACGATCGACTACATCGTTGGCGCTTATTACTTCAGCGAAGATATCAACGACGACATCCATAATACTGCCGGGTCCCAGGCGGCGTTTCAGATCACCAAGACCACCACGCGCTCTCCGTCCGCCTATGGCCGCCTGACGCTCCATGCGACCAACAGTCTCCGGTTCACTGGAGGTCTGCGCTACACCCATGACAAGAAGACGTTCGGAAGTGACCAGCAGACCTTGCAGTTGCTCTGCACGATCCCGGCGGCGGCTGGCGGGTGCCCGAACGTCGCCCTGCTTCCCTACACGCGAACCTTTGCCGACCAGCCGGTCCGTCCGGCGGGCAATCTGGCCATCGTTCCGATCGCCAATGGCGGCGCGGTCCGCCGGGTCGATGCCGCACCGACGGGTCAGCTCAGCGAAGGCAAGTTGACCTACCGCGGCGCGGTCGAGTTGGATGTTGCACCGCGTTCGCTGCTCTACGCCAGCGTTGAGACAGGCTACCGCTCGGGCGGATTCAATCCGGACTCGCCCTACGGTCCGGAAAACATCACGGCCTTCACGATCGGCTCTAAGAACCGCTTCTTCGACAATCGCCTGCAGCTGAACGTGGAGGGCTTCTACTGGAAGTATCGCGATCAGCAGCTATCGTACCTCGGGATCAATTCCCTCGGTGCGATCGGCGTGATCACCAGCAACATCGGACGCTCGGTATCGAAGGGCGTGGAAATCGAGGCATTGGCCCAAGCCACACCCTCGACCCTGCTGCGCGCCAACATTCAGTATGTGGATTCGCAGTATAAATCATTCACATATGTGACGCCGGCCCCGACCTATACGGGCTGCGCCGTAAAGCCGGCCGCGACTGTGACGGGTGCTCCCTTCACGATCAATTGCGCAGGTCTGCCCCTGTTCAATGCACCCAAGTGGACGGTCAATCTGGGTGTTCAACAGAGCTTCGCTCTGACGTCGGACCTTCATCTCGTTCTTGATGCAGACACCCAGTATCGCTCGAGCCGCTACACCAACTTCACCTTCACGCAGCAGGACCTGCAAGGCCCGACCTGGAGTTCAAATGCCCAGGCGTCGCTGATGTCGGACGCCGGGGGCTGGTCGGTGACGGCCTTTGTCCGCAACATTGAGAACAATCGCTACCAGACCTTTGCAACCCAGGTTCCAGGATCGAACCTGTATGTCTCGCTGAACGCACAGCCGCGGACCTATGGCATCAGGGTTGGCAAGCAGTTCTGACAAACCCCGTTCAAGCTCCGGCATCTGCGCAATGCATCAAGGACCACTCATGATACGATCGCGCGATGATGCCGGGGCCGGGGCAAAGCGGGTTACTCCTCGTCCTTGGTCTCAAGGGTCGCTCGGGGAGCTTGCCACGCTCATGCGGTCCTTGATGGACTGCAAAGACCTGCGCAGTGAGCCAAGTGCCAGCGGGCAGATCGCCAAACGTGGTGCCGCCTGATGTCCGCACGTTCGGGCACCTCGGCCATTCGCAACCCGCTCGACGACCGCCCGCTCGGCTCTCGCCAGATTGTTGTGCTGGTTCTGGCCGTCTTGCTTGCCGCGCTCGATGGCTATGATGCCTTGTCGATGGCCTTTGCAGCGCCGTCGGTCGCCAAGGATTGGGGAATCGGAAAGGGGATCATCGGCCTGCTGCTGTCAAGCAGCCTGGTCGGCATGGCGGTAGGAGCCATTTTTCTTGCTCCGTTGGCCGATCGGATCGGCAGGCGCTGCGTTGCACTGAGCGCCCTGGGCATTCTGGTGGTGGGAGCTGCCCTGTCGGCGGTATCTCGCACGGTCCCCCATCTTGCTGGGGCAAGACTGTTAACCGGGGTCGGCATCGGCGTGATGGTGGCAATGACCACATTGCTGTCAGCCGAGTTCAGCAACGCGCGCTCGCGGTCTGTTGCCGTGGCAGCAGTCGCGACGATCGGATTTCCGCTTGGCGGCGTGATCGGAGGCCTCGCGGCTTCGGTCATTCTCGAGCGGGCGAGCTGGCACTGGGTCTTTGGCTGCGGATCGATCGTCGGCATTGTGCTTCTTGCGCTCATCTCAGTCACCCTGCCGGAGTCGCCGGCCTTCCTGACTGCAAGGAGCGGGCCAAATGCGCTGGCTCGCGTGAACGAGGTTCTTGCTCGGCTCAACCAGCCGCCGTTGGCAAGGCTGCCGGAAATCGCCAGCGGGCCGCGTGGGAACTATGCCGAGCTGTTTGCACCGTCGCTGCGGGGCACAGTGGCGCGTCTGATGGCTGTCGCCTCGCTCATTGCCTGCGCCTCATACTACATCTTGAACTGGCTCCCCGCGCTGGCGGTCGATGCAGGGTTTTCGCCTGCACAAGGCAGCCTGATTTCGGCCCAGTCCGGCACGGTTGGCCTGATCGGCGGAGTGTTCTTCGCTGCTTTCACCGCACGTCTGGAAGCCAAAAGAGTCGCGAGCACGGCGATGGTGGGAGTGGCCATCGCCTTGGCGGCGGTCGGCACAGTCCCGGCGTCGCTGGCCTCGTTCGTGCTGACCGCGGGCATCCTCAGCTTCTGTCTCGCAGGCAGTACCGGCATCCTCTATGGCTTGATGTCTACCGGGTTTCCAACTGGCCTACGCGCCTCGGGTATGGGGCTCATCATGGGCGGGATGCGCATCGGCAGTGCTGCGGGTCCGGGCCTGGCGGGGTGGATGTTCGCACAGGATATGACGCGCGCGAGCGTCTCCCTCATCTTCGCAGTGGGGCCCCTTATTGCCGCGCTGCTCATCCGTAATCTGCCCTCGCAAGAGGGCGCAGTTCACCCGCGCTGATCGCGGAAAAGGAGTTGGAAGAATGGCTGCTCGCAAGGTCATCATCACCTGCGCGGTAACTGGCGGCATCCACACGCCGTCGATGTCCCCCCATCTGCCCATCACGCCCGAGGAAATCGCCGATGCCGCGGTGTGCGCTGCCGAGGCGGGGGCGGCCATCGTGCACTTGCATGCGCGCAATCCCGTAGACGGCCGGCCAGATCAGTCCGCCGAAGCCTACGCGGCCTTTCTGAAGAGCATCAAGCAGCGCTCCAACGTGGTGTGCAACATAACCACCGGCGGTGCCCCCGGCATGACACGCGAGGAACGGCTGGCTCCAGCTGCAGCCTGGAAACCCGAGGTCGCAAGCCTCAACATGGGCACCATGAACTTCGGTCTCTTCCCGATGCTGAAGCGCTTCAAGGACTTCAAGTACGACTGGGAGCCGGCGATGCTTGAGGGTACGCGCGACATCGTCTTCCGCAACACGTATGCTGACATCCAGTACGCACTCGAGACGCTGAATGAGACCGGCGCACGGTACGAATTCGAGTGCTACGACACGAGCCACCTTCACAATCTCAATCACTTCTACAAGGAAGGCCTTGTGAAGGGGCCGCTGTTCATCCAGACCGTGTTCGGGCTGCTTGGCGGGATCGGATCGCATCCGGATGAAGTCCTCCACATGAAGCGCACGGCCGACCGACTCTTCGGTAACGACTACCACTGGTCGGTGCTCGGCGCGGGACGCAGCCAACTCCCGATCGCCGCCATGGCAGCGGCCATGGGCGGCAACGTTCGTGTCGGTTTGGAAGACAACCTGTGGATTGGCCCGGGCAAGCTTGCCGAGAGCAATGCCGATCAGGTCCGCCAGATCCGCCAGATTGTCGAAGGCTTGGGCCTGGACGTCGCCAGCCCCGACGAAGCGCGGGAGATCCTGCAGCTCAAGGGCAACGATCGCGTCGGTTTCTGATTGAAGCACGGAGCGCCGCGCAGGCGTTCCGTGTCGTGGGCAGGGGCCGCGATTCTCCTCGCGCCCCAACCGTGCTGATCAAGGTAGTTGGAAATTACGCCCGGCCGGACCACTGCATCGTTACCTTGAGGCTATCGGTATACTGCACTCCGTTGAGCCCGACTAAGCGCGGTGCCATCCGGCCGAGGCCAGCAGTGTTTAAGCACGTGGCGCTGCCTCGTCAGGCACCATGGCCCGCATTATGAGTTGCTGCGTACGGTATCTAGGTTGGTTTGCATCGATTAGATGCCACGAGGCCAGTCGACACTCCTGCCGACCGCAACCGGATCGCAGGTTGGAGGCGGCGCCGCGGCGGCATGGTGGGGCTCCGGTTGGTCGATACCTTGTAGGTAACAGTTTCAGCCAATTGCCATCTGACGACCAGATCGCGGGCGCGGTACGGACAGTCCGACATATTCGAGCTCGCCAATGAGTAGCAGAATCCCGGAGCGGTAACCGACATGCAGAACAATGCCGAGAGCCACGGGCAAAGTCCCCAGATCGATCCGGATGAGGCGGCCCGGGACCGCCTCGCGATTCGAGACCTTCTGGAGAACTGGGTGATCTGGCGTGATTCCGGCGATTGGGAGCGCTTCGCCACAGTCTGGCACGACGACGCACGTATGAACGCGACCTGGTTCCGGTCCACTGCGGCGGAGTTCATCGTGGGCTGCAAGCGTGCCTTCGACGCCGGCATGGTTGCCATCCATTCGCTCGGCGCCACCAGTATCGATCTCCTCGGCAGCCGTGCTGTCGCGCAGTCGCGCATGCAGATCATCCAGCGGGGCACACTGGAAGGGATCGAGGTTGACGTCACATGCTCCGGCCGATTTGTCGATGCACTCGAGAAGCGGCAGGGTCGCTGGGGCATGGTCTTACGGCAGCCCGTCTATGAACTCGATCGCATGACGCCGGTGCATGGGGCGCAGCCGCTCGTTCTCGACCGCGAACTCCTGGACTCTTTCCCTGTCGGTTACAGGCATCTCGCCTACCTTCAGGCGAAATCCGGTTTGCCCGTTTACAATGATCTGCCGGGCACCAGAGGTGAGGCCATTTCCGCGCTGCACGCCGGCTTGAGCCACTGGCTCGGCGGCGGGGATGACAGTTGCCTGGGATAGGCAAGCGGATGGCCTGCGGCTTACGGTCGAGCGCCTTGTTTGCCGCCAGCTCCAAGATCTCCCGTCATCAACAAACCAGAGTCACAGCACGGCTGTGCTGCCAGGCCGCGCCGCAGCGCCACACCCGGGAAGACGATCATGAGCTTTACTCCTCCAGCCGCCGAACAGCGTTTCGTCCTCGACCACGTCGTTGAGATTGCCGAGCTGTTGACGATATGAGCCTAGTCGATACCCTGATCGACGGTGTCGGGAATTTTGCCGCAGTGCACTACGGTCTGCTGAACCGGATCGACGGCACCATCGGCGCGCGCTGGCGTGACCGCGAGGTCACGATGCCGGAAGGCTATCGCGACGCATACCAAGTCTTCATCGGGGCGGGCTGGGGACGGATCGCCGTACCGGAGGCACCTGGCGGACATGGCCTGCCGGGAGCGCTCGCCGCTGTGGTCATGGAAAATATCGGGTTTGCGAGCATGGACTTCTCGCTGATCAACATGCTGACACCTGGCGCATTCGAGGCACTGATGTCGCACGGTTCCGAGGCGCTGCAGGCAGATTACCTGCGGAAGCTGGTGAGCGGAGAGTGGAACGGCACGATGAACCTGACGGAGCCGCAAGCCGGCTCGGACGTCGGCGCCCTGCGCACGTTTGCGCCACCCACCTGCACCTTGATCCTCGGCGACGGCGATGACTGCCATGGTTGGCTCATCGGATCCGAACATGAAGGTATGCGCTGCATATTCACCATGATGAACAACGCGCGGCTGAACGTGGGTTTGCAGGGGGGCGCGGGTGGGCGAGGCTGCCAGCCAGCGCGCGTTCCGTTATGCGGCACAGCGCGTGCAAGTTGGCAAGTCGATCACCGGGCAGGCCACTTGCGCCGCATGCTGCTGCGCATGCGTAGCCTGACGCAGGCAGAGCGGGCGCTCATCTACTATGCCGCCGGTCAGGGTGATTGCGCGCACGGCGGGGACGCACTGGCCGCGGCACAGCTGGACTTCCTAACTCCGCTGGCCAAGGCCTGGGGGACGGATGTCGGTTGCGAGGTCGCGAGTTTCGGGGTTCAGGTGCACGGTGGGATGGGTTTGGTCGAGGAGACGGGCGCGGCCCAGTTCTACCGCGATAGCCGCACCGCGCCCATATATGAACGGACCAACGGCAACCAAGCCGAAGTCCTCGTCAACCGGAAGCTTGGCTCGAACGATGGGGCAACGTTCGGCGCCTTGCTGTCTGACATGCGCGCGGACTGTGCCGGAGGAGGCTGCGTTGCTCGAATTGATCGACGTGACAGAGCCCATCGGACACCGCTTGCTGAAGGTCAGCGCTACGATCAAGCTTGCCGGAAGCTACTCCTTTCTCACCATGACTTCGGTGTCAGTCGCTGGATGGTTGATGGTGCGTCAGGCTCAAGCCGCCAATCAACTTCCGAGCAGCAACTTCAAGTTGATGAAGCAATCATCGCCCCGGTTCTTCCTCGACTTTGTCGTTCCCGCAGGGCGCGGACTGGCTGCGTCAGCCGAGGTCACCGGGCAAGCGGTGTTGCAGGTACCGGCAAGCGCTTTTTCTGCCTGAGCAGCTGCAAACGCCGGCAAATTCGGAGCTGACCCATGACCTACCGCGCTATCCACAAGCTGTTAGTCGCCAACCGCGGTGAAATTGCCGTACGGGTGTTTCGCGCAGCGAACGAGCTGGCGATCGGCACCGTCGCGATCTATTCGGATGAGGACAAACTTTCACTGCATCGGTTCAAGGCCGACGAGGCCTATCATTTGGGCAACTGCGGAAAGGGAGCGATCGGGGCATATCTCGATGTCGCCCGCATCATCGAGATCGCGCTCGCGGCGGGGGTCGATGCCATCCACCCCGGCTATGGCTTCCTCTCTGAAAATCCGGATTTTGCGGAAGCTTGCACCGCAGCAGGCCTGGTGTTCATCGGGCCCGAGCCGGCGACCATGCGACTTCTCGGAGACAAGGTCAGTGCCCGCCGTGCCGCTGTGCAGGCCGGAGTTCCGGTCGTGCCGGCCAGCGACCCATTGCCTCACGACGAGGATGAGATCCGCCGCATCGCCCGCGGACTTGGCTATCCGCTCATGCTCAAGGCAAGTTGGGGCGGCGGCGGGCGGGGAATGCGCGCGATCGAGGATGAAACACGTCTGCTTGAAGCCGTGCGATCCGGACGGAGCGAGGCACTGTCGGCATTTGGGCGCGATGAAGTCTATCTTGAAAGACTGATCCGCTGCGCGCGCCACGTCGAGGTGCAACTGCTTGGCGATAGCCACGGCAATCTTGTCCACCTGTTCGAGCGGGACTGTTCGATCCAGCGGCGAAATCAGAAGGTCATAGAGCGGGCGCCAGCACCCTATCTGGACGAAGCTTCCCGCCATGAGCTATGCGAGGCAGCCATCCGGATCGGACGGTTCGCTGGCTACAAGGGCGCTGGTACGGTCGAGTTCCTCCTCGACGAGACGAGCGGTTCATTCTTCTTCATCGAGGTCAACCCGCGCGTCCAGGTCGAGCATACCGTGACGGAAATGGTCACGGGCATCGACATCGTGCAAGCCCAAATCCGTGTGGCTCAGGGCGGCCGTTTAGGGATCGTGGCAGAAACCGGCGTTCCCCCACAGGACCAGATTGTCCTGAATGGCCATGCCCTGCAGTGCCGCATCACGACCGAAGATCCGCAGAATAACTTCATTCCGGACTATGGCCGGATCACGGCCTACCGGGGCGCCTTCGGTTTCGGTGTTCGCGTGGACGGCGGTACCGCCTACTCAGGCGCAATCGTAACCCGTCACTATGATCCATTGCTGGAGAAGATCACCGCCTGGGCGCCGAGCCCGGACGCTGTTGTCGCCCGGATGACCCGTGCGCTGCGCGAGTATCGTATTCGCGGTGTCGCCACCAACTTGGCATTTCTAGACAATGTGCTGAGCCATCCCTATTTCCGGGAAAATCGCTACAACACGCGGTTCATCGACGAGACGCCTGGCCTGCTTGAGCTCGATGCCCGGCGTGATCGCGCGACCAAACTGCTGACCTACATTGCCGATGTGTCGGTAAATGGCCACCCGGACACGAAAGACCGTCCGCATCCTCCCGCTGACCTGCGTCCCCCGTCCACGCCTGAGGCAAAGGCGCCGCTGCGGGAGGGGACCAGACAGATCCTCGAACAGGAAGGCGCGATGGGGTTGGTCCGCTGGATCAGAGCGCAGGAGCCTGTGCTCCTGACCGACACGACCATGCGCGATGCCCACCAGTCCTTGCTCGCCACGCGCTTGCGCACCCATGACATGGTGCGCGTGGCACCTGCTTACGCACGACTGCTCCCCCAGCTGTTCAGCCTCGAATGCTGGGGCGGAGCGACCTTCGATGTGGCCATGCGCTTCCTTAATGAGGATCCATGGGAACGCCTACACGCGGTTCGTGAGGCCGTGCCGAACGTGATGACGCAAATGCTGCTGCGCGGCGCAAATGGCGTGGGATACATCAACTATCCTGACAACGTGGTGCGCCGCTTTATCGCCGAGGCGGCCAGAGGGATCGACATCTTCCGTGTGTTCGACTGCCTGAACTGGGTCGAGAACATGCGCGTCGCCATTGATGCCGTGGTCGAAAGCGGCAAGCTGGCGCAGGGCGCCCTTTGCTACACGGGCGACATTCTCGATCCGGATCGTGCCAAGTACAGCCTCGGATACTATGTCGATCTTGCCCGTCAGCTTGAAGGCGCCGGCTGTCAAATGCTTGCCGTCAAGGACATGGCCGGATTGCTCAAGCCGGCGGCTTCGCGGGTGCTGTTCAAAGCCTTGCGCGAAGCGACGGACCTGCCCATCGCCTTTCACACGCACGACACGTCAGGCGTCGCAGCAGCAAGCGTCCTCGCCGCTGTCGATGCTGGCGTCGATATGGTCGATGCGGCAATGGATGCGATGAGCGGAACCACGTCGCAGCCTTGTCTGGGATCGATCGTGGAGGCCCTGCGCAATGGGCCGCGCGCTACCGGTCTTGATCCCGCTAACTTGCGTCAGATAAGCGCATATTGGGAAGCGATCCGCCGCGAATACATCGGTTTTGAAACCGATCTGCGGTCGGGCGCGTCCGAAGTCTATCTGCATGAGATGCCCGGAGGGCAATTCACCAACCTCAAGGAACAGGCACGCAGCCTTGGCCTCGAGGGGCGATGGCCCCAGGTTGCCGATGCATACCGCGAGGCGAACTTGCTGTTCGGAGACATCATCAAGGTCACCCCGTCATCCAAGGTGGTTGGCGACATGGCCTTGATGATGGTATCTCAGGATCTGAAGCGAGAGGACGTCCTTGATCCGGGACGGGATATCGCTTTTCCGGCTTCCGTGGTCGAGATGATGCGGGGTGACCTGGGGCAGCCGACGGGGGGATGGCCGGCTGACATTCAGCAGCGCGTCCTCGGCGCCGAAATGCCCACAACCGAGCGGCCCGCGAGCCTCCTTCCCAACCTCGATCTGGATGCTGACCGCCAGCAGGCGGAAGCCTTGTGCGGACGGGGGCTCAGCGACGTGGAGTATACCAGCTACCTGATGTATCCGAAGGTTTTCAAAGCCTATGCTGCCTCTGTTGCCCGGTACGGTCCCGTTTCCGTGTTACCGACCCGTGTGTTCTTCTACGGTATGAAACCCGGCGAGGTGATCGATGTCGAGATGGAGCGCGGCAAGTCGCTCGTCGTTGCGCTGACCGCCATCGGCGAGACGGACGAGGAGGGCAACACGCGCGTGTTCTTCGAGCTGAATGGTCAGCCTCGCTTTGTCAGCGTTGCCGACCGTAAGTCCAACAAGGTAAAAGTTGCGAGGCGCACAGCACAGGCGGGCAATGACAATCACGTGCCGGCGCCAATGCCCGGCCTGGTTGTCATTCTCGGCGCTGCAGTTGGACAGCAGGTTAACTCTGGAGATCATCTTGTCACTCTTGAGGCCATGAAAATGGAAACCTCGATTACTGCGCCTTGCTCGGGAACGGTGGAGTCGGTTGAAGTAAAAGTGGGGGACGTTGTCGAGGCCAAGGACCTGTTGGTTGTAATCCGGCCGTGAGCAAAGATGGCGAGCGGTCCTGAGCTTGGGGGCCCGTGTTTCGATTGTTCGCCGATGCGCTGGAAAACGGTGGGGGGCGCTGACGCATGGTCTTGCGCCAGCCGGTCTACGAGATGGCTTCCACTGCGGTTGTCCCCCCATGCGACCATCCAAGTGGGTTCGGAATTGTTGGCGACTTGTTTCGCCCGCTATCGCCATCTCGCTTACCTGGAGACCAAGCTCGGGGTTATCGATCACCGGTAGCTTGCCGGGGATCCGGAGGCACAGGTAGGGGCCTTGTTGCAACGACTGGGGTAGTGGCTCGACGGGGCCGACAACGCGTAAGAGCTTATCGGTGATGGCGCCCAGATGGAAAATAAGCGGGAGTACGGTGGTGCAAGAGGTGGTGGTTCTCGGCCGATGAAACGGTGCTGCCGGCACCCTGCCCGAGGCGCTCGACGTGTGTTGGCAACGTCGGTTCAAGCTAGTGAAACTGGTGGTCGAAACCAGCAACCGCATCGGCCAGCGTGTACAGCAGGATGCCCCCTCCGCCGAGAATCCCGAGCGGCTGATAAAGGAGTTTCGTGCCTTGGGAGAGCCCTACTGAGCTCTCCCAAGGTGTTCGTTCTAGAGAACCTGCGCGGCATCTTCGAACGGCAGGCGCGGCAAGCGGGGGAAGGGCTCGTCGTCGGCATAGCCCAGCGCGCACAGGAAGTTGGTCTTGAGCGTGGTTGTGGCGAAGAATTCGACGTCCACAGCAGCGGCGTCGAAGCCAGACATTGGGCCGCAATCGAGCCCGAGCATTCGCGCGGCGACCATCAGGTAGGCACCTTGAAGCGTCGAATTGCGGAAAGCGGTGTCGCTTGACAGCCGATCGTTCGCGGCGAACATATCACGCACACCCTCGCGGATCGGGAAGAGGCGGGGCATTTCCTCGAAGAAGGCGCTGTCCCAGGCGATGATCGCTACGCACGGAGCCGCACGGATTTTGTCGGCATTGGTCGCCAGGGCATGGGTGGCCAGTCGCTCACGCGCTTCAGCCGAAAGCAGGAACCGGAATCGCGCGGGCGAGGAATTCATCGAGGTCGGACCGAGCTTGACGATGTCGTAGAGCTCGCGCACTTGGGATTCGGTCACCGCCCTGCTCGACCAGCTGTTGCGGGAACGGCCTTCGAACACGCGGGCGAAGGCTTCGGGAGTGGGCGTAGGGCTATCGGTCATGGGTCATCCATCTGTGATTGGGAGAGTGATACGCGGCGGGGTTCGTTGCGGGGCTACTGTTCGGCGGCGCGCGCGGCCGCGACGATCAGATCGGTAGTCGTGCGGATATGCTCGGTCATTTCCCGGACCAACCCGTCTGCATCGCGGGCAAGGGCCAGGGTCTCGATCCGGTCGTGCTCGGCTCTCACGTCGCGCTCCGTTTCAACTACCGCCGACATGACCCTATACCGCTCGGACTGTTCGTATAGTTGGGCGTGGAGCGCTAGCAGGCGAGGGCTGCCGCAGGAGCTGATCAGAGCCGTGTGGTACTCGGCATGATAGGCCAGCCACTCGGAAACCTTGATGCCCGCGCCCGGCGAGGGATGGGGCAGCGAACGCAGCCGGTGCGCCGCGGAAATCAGTCGCACCTCCCAGTCGATGTCACCCCGCGCCACCGAACGGCGCAGCGCGATTGCCTCGATTTCGCAGCGCAGCTCAGTCAGGTCGAGGAGGTCTGCGATCGACAGCGGCGCAACCACGAAGCCGCGCTGGTCGCGAGAGATCACTAGCTGTTCTGGCACAAGCCGCGACAGGGCCTCGCGCACTGCGCCGGGGGCAACGTTCAGCTCGTCGGCCAAGTCCTGAATCTTGAGCTTCTTGCCCGGTTCGTGCACACCGGCGATGATGTCGCCGCGTATGGTTTCGTAAGCCATGCTGGTCTGGCTCTTGGCGCTTCCCGCAACCGACCGTGTATCGACTATGCTAAGCATTGTGTCCTCTTTACCACCAGATTGTAGGGATTCTGTCAGATTATAGACATTTCACGAAGCGAACCAAGTCAAACCCAACCTGATTGCCGACCTTACGAATGGATCTGCTGGGCCTCGTCTGCGTGACCGACGTCGACAATCACGTCCGTCAAGATGGTGCAATTTCGGCGGTGGCCACGTGTCATCGTCAAGCGGTGTCAATCGGCCCGCAAATGGGGACCGTGATCGGCGTGCAATAGGGGACCGGGGAGTTGATGCGCGCTTACGCCGTTGCGGGACGGCGGAGGGCGTAGCCCGGAGGCGTCCCACAACGGGGTAAGTCGGCTTGTTTTGAGCAGGTGGTCGGGCTCAGCTTCGGTTCTTGAAGCGCCAGCTGTCGTTGCCGGTCTCGATGATGTCGCAATGATGCGTCAGCCGGTCGAGCAGGGCCGTCGTCATTTTGGCATCGCCGAAGACCGTCGGCCATTCGCCGAAGGCGAGGTTGGTGGTGACGATGATCGAAGTCCGCTCGTAAAGCCGGCTGACGAGATGGAATAGCAACTGGCCACCGGTACGGGCGAACGGCAGATAGCCGAGCTCGTCGAGGATCAGCAGGTCGAGCCGGGAGAGATGCTCGGCAAGCTTGCCGGTCCGACCCTGGTGTGTCTCCAGTTCAAGCAGGTTCACCAGATCGGTGGTGTTGTAGAAGCGGACCCGGGCGCCGCTGCGGATGCAGTTGCGGGCGATGGCGATGCTCAGGTGGGTCTTTCCCGATCCCGTGCCGCCGACCAGCACGACGTTGCGCTGGCTGGCGAGGAAGCTGCCGGTGGCAAGATCGCGGACCAGGCCTTCGTTGATGGGCGTGCCGATAAACTCGAAGCCGTCGAGCTCCCGGGCGAGCGGCAGCTTGGAAGCGGTCATCTGGTACTTGATCGAACGGGCGTGCTTCTCGGCGACCTCGGCCTTCAGCAGGTCGCCAACGACGTACTGGACGGGATGCTGACGCTTGAGGGCGTCGGTAATGACCTCGTCATAGGCGTGGCGCATGCTGGCGAGCTTCAGCTCGCCCATCAGGCCAAGGATCTCGTGGCGCTCCATCATCATGCTGCCCTCCGCACGGGCAGTAGCTGATCATATCGACCCGCATCGGCGACGGGCTCGATCTTGCGCTGCAGATGTTCGGGCGTGGTGATGCTGGGCTCCATCGGCGCCGATCGGGACCGGGCCAAGATGTTGAGCACGACATCGGCGCTCGTGACCCCCTGGGCTAACGCTTCGGCCGCAGCTGCTTCCAGCGCGTCGAGACCGTCGACCGGTGCGGCCGTCAGGATCTTGACCATCTGCCGGTCGCCATCATCGCTGCCCTTCAGCTTGCTGCGCAAACGCTCCAGCGCTGGCGGCAGGGCAAGCTGCTTGAACGGTGCTCCATTCCTGAGGGCTCCCGGCTTCTTCGCCAGAACCGGCACATAGTGCCAGGGATCGTAGACGGTCTGCTCGCGGCCGAAGCGACGATCATGCTCGGCGACAATATCGTCGCCCTGACGGATGACGACGCGGTCGGAATAGGCGTGGACCTCGACCGGACGCCCGAGGGCGCGCGCCGCCACCGAATACTTGTTGTAGTCGAACCGCACCAGCAACGTCTTGGAGACCGAGGCGGTGACGGCGTGGAAGCCGTTGAACGCCACCGTCGGCATACGCATCAGCGCCGGCTTCTCGTCCTCGAACACGTCGGCGACGGTGCGGTCGCGAAGCTCGGGATGTCGATGGGCGTTGGCATGTTCTAGGCAACGGTCGAGCAGCCACGTGTTCATCTCCTCGTAGCTGGCAAAGCGCAGCCGGGGCGTGAAGAAACGCTCGCGCACCAAACCGACCTGGTTCTCGACCTGCCCCTTCTCCCACCCCGCCGCCGGCGTGCACGCGACGGGCTCGACCAGATAATGGTTGCACATCTGCAGGAACCGGCGGTTGAACTTGCGCTCCTTCCCCAGGAACACTGCATCCACCGCGGTGGTCATGTTGTCGTAAATCCCGCGCGTGCAGACGCCGCCGAAGCAGGCGAACGCTCGGGCATGGGCGTCGAACACCATCTCCTGCGTCTCGCGCGGATAAGCGCGCACGAAGAACATCCGGCTATGGCACAGCCGGACATGTGCGACCTTCACAGTCGTCGTCACGCCCCCAGCACCACGACCTCGTGACTCCAATCGAACTGGTAAGCCTCGCCCGGCTCAAAGCTCAGTGGCACACTTGCGCCGAGCCGGCCGGCCCTGAAGAGGTCTATGCCTGCAGTTCCAATGTCGCCGGGATCGTCCCCGAAAGCTCGGTTTCGAAGTGGTTCACCGAGACCTGGGCCGACAATGCCTGCTCGGTTGATCTCGGCTCCTGCACACTCGCCAGCGAGACCTGCACCGCACCCGGCGAGACCCGGCTCATCGACGGCGTGCCGGTAACGCGGCCCTGCTGGGAGAGCACCAAGACCTATCAATGCCAAACCGTGATTGGCGGCGGCAACGACTGCGGCAAGCTCGACGCGACACCCGGCTGCACCTTCGACCATGAGACTTGCCTCGACGATCCGCCAAGCGGCGATGGCTCGTGCAAGGTAGCCGAGCGTGTCTACAAGTGCCCGATCCCGGGAAGCAGCCAGCACAGTACATCTGCGGCGGCGACTCTACTGCGTCAATGGCGACTGCGAGCCGATCGTCCGCGAGGCCTCGGACGAGTTCAAGGATGCGGTCGTGGCGCTGAACGCGCTCGGCCAGTCCAATTCCGAATTCGACGAGTCCACGTTGACCCTGTTCAAGGGCACGGCCGAAAGCTGTGCGCACAAGGTCTTCGGCCTTGCCAACTGCTGCTCAGGAAAAGGCGTGCCGCTCCTCGTGCCGCTCCTCGTGCCGCTGCTGTGCAGCCCCTCGGAGGTCCTGCTCGACCAGAAGGACGATGCCGGGCTCTGCCATAAGGTCGGGACCTACTGCTCGTCGAGTTTCCTCGGCATCTGCCTCTCCAAACGCGACGTCTATTGCTGCTTCCAGTCGAAGATCAGCCGGATCCTCCAGGAACAGGGCCGCCCGCAGCTCGGCAAAAGCTGGGGGACCCCCAAGAAGCCCGTCTGCGATGGCTTCACCATCTTCGAGTTTCAGCAACTCGACCTTTCGGTGATGGATTTCTCCGAAATCTACGCGGAGTTCGTCGATGCGGCGAAGCTCCCCGACGAAGCCGCCGCGCTCATCGAAATCCAGGCAAAGATCGAGGCCTATTATGCCGCGCACAAGCCCTGAAGTGGGCCCTATCCCTCGTGGCCAGGCCATCACCTACATCATGGATGACCTGATGGGCGATTTGCGGGCGCACCGCATCAATGAGCTGACTGATGTCTCCGACATATCTGGCTCAGGTTCGTTGGGCAGCAACGCTAAAGCGGCGCGGTCCGGTGGGAGGTGGCCCGAACCGCGCCGCACCCCATCAGGCGTAGATCGCGCGGTCGGTGCACTCAGGGCAGTCGGCCTTGCGCTCTTCGCTGACGGAATGGTTATGGGCCTCGGCATCCTTCTCGGGGCAGTCCGAGCATAGGCCGTTGGCTTCATTCGGGGCGGCCGTTGTCCTTTGCTTGGCTTCGCGCTTGCGGGCTTCGAGGGTCTCGCGCAACTGGACGAGACCCTGCCGGACCTGATCGGACATCGCCTGGCGATCGGCGGTTCGCTGGGCAACAGCGGGGGCAGTCGGCGCCGATGGCCGCGCTTCCGAGGCCAGGGCAGGGGTGGCCGCGGCGGCAAGCATGCCCGAGCCCGCGGTGCGGGGCCTGGCGATCGCAGCGATGGTCGCGGTGGCCTTGGCGGCGAGCGTCGTCGCCTGCCTTGCCAAAGGCAGCCCCCCTCAGGGACGGCGGCGCGCACGCGCTGCCGCCGCGCGAGCGGGCGCGGGGGGAGCCGATTTTTGCTCGCAAGGCGGTAGCCGCAGCAGGCCAAAATCGGGGGGCACCCGCGATCCTTGACGGCCGCCAATCTCCCAGGCGTCATGCTATGGCGATGCTGATTTCGCTCAGCCACCGAGATGAGAGAGAGATTACGGTTTTGCCCCCGAACCCCAGCTGGGCGTTCGGGGTTAACCGCAAAACGCCGCCCTGGAACGAACTAGGAGGCTGCTCCCAATACGAATCTCGCTCTTTCGCGGCGGAGCATTTCGTACGGGCTCATGCAGGTAATACCGAGCCCGATGCATACATTCGGGATCTTTATCTTGCGGACCGAGTCCGAAGGCACTTCGTGAGTAACGACGACGCAGTCGTGGGCCTTGGCATGCGCCACCAGCCAATAATCGGCGACTTGCAAAAATGTCGCGATTGCTGCGGGCTCATAGGCTTGCCCGGTAGCCCAGGCGCTCACCTCTCCCAAGGCAGGAAGAACCGCGTCGTCGGGAGGTAAGAAGAATCCTTTGCCTTGGGCATGGGCCCAATCCGCAAGTTCATCACCGCCGCCCACGAGTTCGTCGCTGACCTTCTCGATGCTTGCGACAATCGCGGCCGCGTTCTGAGCCACCAGCCATTCCCAAAAGGCCGGGCAGAAATCGAAGCCATAGTGAAGGTTCTTGGCCTGGATGAAGACGTTCGCGTCGAGCAGGTAACGGGTCAAGCAAGCACCCCCACTTCCTGCCCTATGTGATTGAAGGTCTCGGTCTTCGCTACACCGAGCATACGAAAGGCATCGTGGTAAAGGGTCTGGCCCTCGAGGGTGCTTTCGACCAGGGCGCGGGCGAAACGGCGGCTGACGCGAGATAGGGTCGTACGATAGAAATCGCCGCCGCCGCCGCTCCGTTCTGCGATCGCCCGCAGGCGGGCGCGCTCGGCAGCCCATGCGGCTTCGAAGGCAGTTCGGGTCAGCCAACCGGCATCGAGAAGACGTCTCAGAATGACAAGACTGCTGACCTTGTAACGACGCGTGAGACGAGCGACGGCGTCGTCAAGTGCTTCATCCGCGACGAGGTCGGCTTGCAGTGTTACCAAGGGCACGAGTAATTCAGCTGCGACTGCGTTGCACCAGACTTCCTCACGCCGGAAACCTGCGACCGGCGCGGCGCTGGCATTCGATATCGCAGTGGCACCAAGCCAGAGGTGCGCAAGTTCATGGGCAAGCGTAAACATCTGAGCGGACTTGCTGTCCGATCCGTTGATAAACACCAGTGGCGCCTGGGTGTCGGCAAGTGCAAAGCCGCGGAACTCTTCCGGATCGAGCTTGCGGTTATTGTTACTGAGAACGACGCCGCTTACCATCACCAGTACGCCGAGAGCGTCGGCGTGGCCAATGAAGAGCCGCAGTGCCTCCTCCCAGGTGCGGCAGGCAGCACGGGCTTCTAGGTCAAAGCCGAGCGCTTCAGCCATCCGCGCTGCCACAGCGACTGGCTCGTCATTCAGCGAGGCACTGCCAACAAACGCGAGTTCGGGCAGCCGCACGGCCCGGGCATAGTCCTTGAACCATCCCTGGCGCTCCTGGCAGGCATAGACCATGTCGAGGAGGTTGGGACTGGGGCGGTGAATGGCGCGGCCATCGACCGTCCGAAAATCCGGGATCGGCAATTGCTCATGAGGCGGAGCAGGAAGAAACAGATAGCCAACCGGCACATGGACAGCATCGGCGAAGGCTTGCAACTGCTTGATCGTGGGCTGCGCGTCGCCCGCTTCCCACAGGGCAAGTTTAGGGAACCGGTGGTCCAAATCTTCTGGGCTTTTGCCTGCACGTTCGCGCGCCCAGGTCAGAAGCTCAGGATGGATGGCCGCCCGCGTCATGGGGACTTAGTAGTCTTGCATTGGACTCTGCGGCAAGACTGCATGGAATTGCCTCGCATCATCTGATCACCGACACTGCGACACCGGCTGCGTCCGCGACGGTGCGCCACTGCTTGTCGGCGGTCAGCGCCGGAAGACCGTCCCGGCGCGCGAGCGCCAGGCAGAAGCGGTCGCCGAGCGACAGGCCGGCATCGGCCGTCGCAGCACGCAGGCGCCCGGCGATGGTGGCGAGCGCCTGGTCGGCCTCGACGATCGCCATCGGCAGGGGCCGCAGCATGGCGTCGACTTGTTCGGCGGGCATGCCCGCATGGATGAAATGGCTGACGACCTCGGCGTAGTTCACGCTCGACATGCGCGAGGCACCGATCGCATCGGCGACCTTGCCCGCGCCGGGCTCGTCCCGGAGCAGGGCAAGCAGCGCGGAGGCGTCGAGTACGACTTCGCTCATTCGCCCGATTCCTCGCGGCGGCGGCCAAGAAAGGCATCGACCGAAGCCTCTGCCTTGTCGCCGGTGTACTTCTTGGCAAGCGCCTGCGCGTACGCGATCGACTGCGCCACGGTGCGCAGGATCACGCCGTCCTCGGTTTCTTCGACCAGTAACGCGCCGCCGCCGGCAAGGCCGAGCCGCTTGCGGATCTCGGCCGGCAGGCTCATCCGACCGTTTGGCGTGATCGTCACTTGCACCGTCATGGCACTGCTCCTGATGTGGCGAACGCGTCGCGAAGCGTGCGTGTGAGCCAATTTAGGGAACATATGCCACAAAATCGCAAACGTGTCACGAACAGCCCCACTTGGGTGAGTTCCATTTGAAGTGCGTCATCCGTCGAGCGTTACCATTTCATCCGGGG
>OFDC01000656.1_pt1 | contig 23707 bp, 22 predicted proteins | sample 1520941 | NCBI WGS metagenome assembly OFDC01 (sample SAMEA94258168, study PRJEB24077) | hot springs metagenome | biome: Aquatic biome; feature: Water | place: India | collected 2012-12-06 | depth 5 m | reverse complement strand
GCCGAAGAAATCGCAATGGCTGCCAACGGTGTTGCAGTTGGAACTTGAGTTAACCTTTCCCTAACGTCCGCGACCAACTCTTGATTCCAATAGCCTTACTGGTTTTGTCCACCGTGGACACTTTTCGCAGCTGGACCACAAACCTCGCAGTCCGCCCGCCGTTTCACCCCGATCACCCGGGTCTCGGCATAGAGGGCGTCGTGGATCATCAGCCGCCCCGACAGCGTCTCCCCCGCCCCGGTGATCTGCTTCACCGCCTCGGATGCCATCACCCCGCCGATGATCCCTGGCAGGGGTGCGGCCACCCCCGCCTCGGCACAGGTCGGCACCAGCCCGGGGGCAGGCTTCACGGGGAAGACGCAGGCATAGCAGGGCCCGCCCGTCGCGGGGTCGAACAGGGAAACCTGCCCCTCCCACTGCGTGATCGCCCCCGAAATCAAGGGCACCCCCGCCGCCACGCAGGCCCGGTTCACCAGATACCGGGTATCGAAATCATCGGTCCCGTCCAGCACCAGATCATAGTCCCGGACGAGGTCGACCGCGATCTCCTCGGTCAGCTTCCGGTGATAGGGCCGCACCTCGATGAACGGGTTCAAGGCCCGCATCGCGGCTTCCGCCGAGAAGACCTTCGGCATCCCGATCCGCCCGTCGGTGTGGATCACCTGCCGCTGCAGGTTCGACCCCTCGACCACGTCATGATCGATCACCCCGATCGTCCCCACCCCCGCCGCCGCGAGGTACAAAAGGACCGGCGACCCCAGCCCCCCCGCCCCCACGACCAATACCTTCGCCCCCTTCAGCCGCTTCTGCCCCGGCCCCCCGATCTCGCGCAGGATGATGTGGCGGGCATAGCGGTCCAGCTCCGCCTCGCGGAACGTCCCCGACGGCGCGGCGGCCACCGGCTCCTCCGCCTTCCGACGGTGCACAGCCCGCAGCACCTCCCGGTAGCCCAGCACGACCGCCGCAAGCAGCCCGAAGACCGTCCAGCCGCGGAAGTCGCCCCCCACCACCCGCGCCACAGGATTTTCCACCTGGATCGGCAGATGCGCGATCATCAGGATGACCCACCACCCCGCCGCCAGCCAAAGCCACCCCGCACCCCAACCGCGCCAGCGGCCGAGCAGCCAGAGGCCAAGAAAGCCAAGCAACCCGATCACGGTCTCGCCGCCCCGAACCCCGTCGACCCGAACCCGCCCGTCCCCCGCGCCGTCTCGTCCAGCGCCTCCACCACGGCAAAGCCCGCCTGCACCACCGGCGCGACGACGACCTGCGCCACCCGGTCGCCATGGCGGATCGTGTAGGGCTCGGTCCCAAGGTTGATCAGCGACACCCCCAGCGGCCCCCGGTAATCGCTGTCAATCGTCCCCGGTGTGTTCGGCACCGTGATCCCATGCTTCGACGCGAGCCCGGACCGCGGTCGCACCTGCATCTCATACCCCGCCGGGATCGCCACCCGGATGCCCGTCGGACAGATCGCCCGCCCCATCGGAGCCAGCACCATCCCCGCCTCACGCGCCCCCGGGGGGAAATTCGCACAAAGGTCCGCCCCCGCCGCGCCAGCAGTCTGATAGGCGGGCAAGGGCAGGCTCCGGTCCGCCCAGTCTTCCCACAGAACGCTTACCACCGGCCCCATCCAATGCCCTTTCATCTTTGCCCAAATATCCCCGCCGGAGGCTCCGACGCCTCGACTAGCGCAACGCCTCGGCAATCTGCGCCGCGAGCTTCCGCGCGACCTCGTCCTTCCCCATCCGCGGCCACTCTTCGGCCCCAGCCTCGGAAATCAAGACCACCGCATTCTCCGCCCCGCCCATGATCCCCGTCGCGGGTGACACGTCATTCGCCACGATCCAGTCGCAGCCCTTCCGCGCCCGCTTGGCCGTGGCATGGGCCACCACATCCGTGGTCTCGGCCGCGAACCCCACCACAAGCCGAGGGCGCCGCGCACCCTTCGACACCGCAGCCAGAATGTCCGGGTTCTCGGCAAACTCCAGCGCCGGGGCCTTGCCAGACCCGTCTTTCTTCAGCTTCTGCGCCGAGGCATTCGCCACGCGCCAATCCGCCACCGCCGCCGCCATCACTGCCGCATCCGCCGGCAAGGCCGCCTCCACTGCCGCCGCCATCTCCCGCGCTGTCTCGACCCGCACGACCTCTACCCCCGAGGGCGGGGGCACCAAGGCAGGGCCGGTCACAAAGGTCACCCGCGCGCCCAGATCACGCAGCGCAGCTGCCAAGGCCGTGCCCTGCGCACCCGAGGACCGGTTGGCAATATAGCGCACCGGATCAATGGGTTCGTGCGTCGGGCCCGAGGTCACGACCACATGCTTCCCCGCCAACGCCCCACCGCCCAACGCCGTCGCGATGGCATCGACGATCTCCAGCGGTTCAGCCATCCGGCCCTCGCCCGCCTCGCCGCTTTCGGCCATCTCGCCCCGGTTCGGACCGACAAACCGCACCCCGTCCGCCTGAAGCTGCGCATGGTTCCGCCGCGTCGCCGGATGCGCCCACATCGCCGGGTTCATCGCGGGGGCCATCAGCACCGGTCTCGTCGTCGCCAAGAGAACCGCACCTGCCAGATCTCCGGCCAAACCCTGCGCGAGCTTGGCCATCAGGTCCGCCGTGGCGGGGGCGACCACGATCAATTCGGCCTCACGCGCAAGGCGGATATGGCCCACGTCCTGTTCATCCTGCCGGTCGAAAAGATCAGTGAACACATGATCCGCAGTCAGCGCTCCGACCGAAAGCGGCGTGATGAACTCTTGCGCCGCCTCGGTCATCACCGCGCGCACCCAGGCACCGCGTTCCCGAAGCCGCCGGATCAGCTCCAGCGCCTTGTAGGCCGCGATTCCGCCGCCGATGATCAGAACTATCCGCTTGCCAGCCAGCATCGGCAGGTCTCCCGTTCCCTGCCCTCAGGTGTAGGGACCGCAGACGCCAAACTCAACACCCGCTCCGGCCTTTCCCTTCGGCAAATATCCCCGCCGGAGGCGGAGCCAAGCGCGAAGGCGCGCAGGCGACCCACAAGGCTTGCGCCGCACGGCGCTCAATCTGGCAATCGTCCGAACCCCGGGCCTCAGGCCAGGAAATGCCGCACTTCCCGCGACTGGGTTTCCAGCGACCGGCGCATCTTGGCGAAGGCCGCAGCTTCCAGCTGGCGCACGCGTTCCTTCGACAGGCCCAGCTCCTCGCCCAGGGATTCCAGCGTCCGACCCTCGTCCTTCAGCTTGCGTTCGGCGACGATATACCGTTCGCGCGCGTTCAGCCCCTGCATGGCCTTGACCAGCCAGCCCCGCAGACGCTCGCCGTCATGCGAAGTCTCGACCGCCTCGGCAGCCTGCTGGCCCTCATCCTCCAGCGCGTCGATCCATTCGCGCCCTTCTTCGTCCGATGACTGCGTGGCGTTCAGCGAATAGTCGGACCCAGAAAGGCGGCCTTCCATCATCTCGACATCGCCCACGGGCACGCCGACCTCGGCCGCGACCAGCTGGCGCAGCTGGTGCTGGTCCAGGATCTCGCCGCGCTGCGAGGCCTCGCGTTCCAGCTTGGCCTGCACCCGGCGCAGGTTGAAGAACAGCGCCTTCTGGCTGGAGGTGGACCCCGTGCGCACCATCGACCAGTTGCGCATCACATAGTCCTGGATCGAGGCCTTGATCCACCAGACTGCATAGGTCGAAAACCGCACGCCGCGTTCGGGGTCGAACTTGTCGGCGGCCTTCATCAGGCCCAGCGATGCCTCCTGGATCAGGTCGTTCATCGGTGCGCCATAGCGGCGGAACTTGGCCGCCATGGAAATCGCCAGCCGCATGTAGGCGGTGATCAGCCGGTGCAGCGCGCGTTCGTCGCGGAAATCGCGCCAGGCCCGGGCAAGCCGCAGCTCGGTCTCGGCATCCAGAAGTTCCGCCTTCATCGCTTGGCGCGACACGCTAAGGTCGGTATACCCGTCAAGTGCCATGACACCATCCTGATCGACGTTACGCGGCGTTTCTGCCTGTTCTTTCCCTGTCTACGAGGCCCGCCCGTGATCGGATCACTTCGCCCCCTTTCTCTTGTCGTCGGCGGTGCCAGGTCCGGCAAATCCGCCTTTGCCGAAGGACTTGTGACCGGCACGGGACGGCCCCGCCGCTACATTGCCACCGCCGAGGCCTGGGACGACGAGATGCGGGCGCGCATCGCCCGGCACCAGCGCGACCGGGGAAAGGACTGGACAACCGTCGAGGCGCCCCTTGACCTATGCGGCGCGCTCGCCATGGCCCGGCCGGACGAGACAGTGCTCGTCGATTGCGCAACCCTCTGGCTGACCAACCACCTGCTGGCCGACCACGACCTCAAGGTCGAGACCGCCCGCCTCATCGACGCGCTCGCCACCTGCCCGGCCCCCGTCGTCATCGTAACCAACGAAACCGGCTGGGGAATTGTTCCCGAAAACGCGCTGGCCCGCCGCTTCCGCGACGAACAGGGGCGTCTCAATCAGCGGCTTGCCGCAGTGGCCGACCTGGTGGTCACGGTCATCGCCGGATTGCCGATGGTCCTGAAAGGCCGCCTGCCGTGAGGCGGCTCTGGCTGGTCCGTCACGGGCCGACCCATGCCAAGGCCTTCGCCGGATGGCGCGACATTCCGGCCGACCTGTCGGATGCCTCGGCCCTGGCCCGGCTGAACGCCCATCTTCCGGCGCATGCCCCCGTCATCTCCTCGGACCTGATCCGCGCGTCCGCCACTGCTGATGCGCTAAGCCACAACCGCCCACGGCTGCCCCACGACCCCGACCTGCGCGAATTCCACTTCGGCGACTGGGACGGCCTTGGCTTTGCCGAGGTGTCAGAGCGCTGGCCCGATCTTTCCCGCCGCTACTGGGAGGAGCCGGGCCACATCAGCCCCCCCGGCGGCGAAAGCTGGGTTACCGCTGCCGCCCGGATCGACGCGGCAATCGACCGGCTGGCCCTCTATCCCGATGTGATCGTCGTCACCCATTTCGGCGTGATCCTGTCCCAGTATCAGCGCGCTGCCGGGATAACGCCCTCAACTGCCATCGCACAGCGGATCGACAATCTTTCGGTGACCTGCCTGACGCTGGACCCGCCCGCCGTCCTTGCCGTCAATCACCTCCCGTAATCACCATCCGTGATCCTGACCCGCACAAATCATCGTTTCCCTTCGGCCTCCGTCTCCGCTTCACTGGCGGCGAAAGGACAACAGACATGACCTATGACCTCGTGATCGGCGACCGCGCCTATTCCAGCTGGAGCCTTCGCGGCTGGCTGCTCTTCGACGCCTTCGGCATCCCCGTCCGAACCCTATCGGCCCGGCTCTACACCGACGAACTTGCCACCGTGCTGAAGGACTTCTTCCCCGCCCGGACCGCCCCAACCATGCGCACGCCCGAGGGCAGCATCGTCCCCGAAACCATCGCGATTGCCGAGGAACTGGCCACCCGCCACCCCGACGCGGGGCTCTGGCCTACCGACCCCCATGCGCGCGCCACCGCCCGCGTGCTGGCGGCCGAGATGCACGCAGGCTTCACCGCGCTTCGGTCCCACTGCCCGATGAACCTCCGCATCAGCTACACCGACTGCCAGCCGACCGCGGACGTGCTGGCCGATCTCCGTCGCCTGGAAACCCTCTGGTCCTGGGCGCGCCAGACGACCGGGTCCACCACCCCCTGGCTCTGCGGTGCCTATTCCGCGGCGGATGCCTTCTTCGCCCCCGTCGCCACCCGCATCGCCACCTACAACCTGCCCGTCAGCGCCGAGGCGATGCTTTACGTCAACGCCCACCTCGCGCACCCCTCGTTCCGCCGCTGGCGCGCGACGGGGCTTGTCGACGGCCCGGATCAGGAGTTCTACCGCCGCGACTATCCCCGCGACTGGCCCGGCCCGGTCCCGCTGCCCGCGCGCGCCGTTGACGGCACCGAAACGGTCAACGCCACCTGCCCCTATTCCGGCAAACCCGTCACCCACGCTTTGGAACTTTACGGCCGCCGCTTCGGCTTCTGCAACGCGCTCTGCCGCGACAAGACGGTCGCCGACGCCGAGGCCTGGCCGAAGTTCATGGCGCTTTACCATTCGTAAACCATTCCGCCCTACCCGTTAACCAAGATGAATCGGGTGGGGCGCATGAGCCGGTCCAGAACTGCACAAGAGATTTCCCTTCCGAAAGTATCCCCGCCGGAGGCACGTCCGAGCCGGTTGCGCGTTCTTCACGCGCAGAGGCGAGACAAAAGGCTTGCGCGGAACGCGCTCAATTCAACAGCCGCCCCAAGCCGCGAAACGCCGCAATGACCGCCCGCGCCTACACCGTCGCCTTCGAAGGGGTCGAGGCGCGCCTTGTCGAAGTGCAATGCGCCGTCTCTCCCGGCTCGCCCTCCTTCACCCTTGTGGGCCTCCCCGACAAGGCGGTGACCGAGGCCAAGGAACGTGTCCGCGCGGCCTTGCAGGCCCTCTCCATCGCCCTTCCCGCCAAGCGGATCACCGTCAACCTCTCCCCCGCCGACCTGCCCAAGGAAGGCTCGCACTTCGACCTGCCCATCGCGGTGGCGCTCCTCGCCGCACTCGACATCATCCCGCGCGAGGATGTCGAAGGCACCGTGGCCCTGGGCGAGCTCTCGCTCGACGGGCGTCTGGTGCCTGTCGCTGGTGCGCTGCCCGCCGCAATGGCAGCCGCGGTCGAGGATCGCGCCCTCCTTTGCCCCAAGGCCTGCGGAGCAGAGGCCGCCTGGGTAGGTGCCACGACCGTCCTCGCCCCCGCCTCGCTGGAAGAAGTGCTGCACCACTACACCGGTCGCGCGCCCCTCCTCCCGGCCGAGGCAGGCGAGGTTCTGCGCGACGGTGGCCACCGCGATTTCCGCGAGGTGAAGGGCCAGGAACGCGCCAAGCGCGCGCTGGAAATCGCAGCCGCCGGTCGGCACCACCTCTTCATGGTCGGCACACCGGGGTCCGGCAAATCCATGCTCGCCGCCCGCCTGCCCGGCATCCTGCCGCCGCTTTCGGCCCCCGAGGCGCTGGAAACCTCGATGATCCACTCGCTCGCAGGCCTTTTGACCGAAGGCGGCATCTCGCGCGACCGGCCCTTCCGTGAACCGCACCACACAGCGTCCATGGCCGCCATCGTTGGCGGTGGGCGCGGCGCGAAGCCGGGCGAAATCTCCCTCGCCCACAACGGCGTCCTTTTCCTTGACGAATTCCCCGAATTTCCCCGCACTGTCCTCGACACCCTGCGCCAACCGATCGAGACCGGCACCGTGATGGTCGCCCGCGCCAACGCCCATGTCCGCTATCCCTGCCGGTTCCTTCTCATCGCCGCCGCCAACCCCTGCAAATGCGGCTACCTGTCCGACCCGAACCGTGCCTGCGGCCGCGCGCCCGTTTGTGGCGAGGACTACCTTGGCCGCATATCGGGCCCCCTGATGGACCGCTTCGACCTGCGGGTCGAGGTGCCGCCCGTGGCCTTCACCGATCTCGACCTGCCTGCATCGGGCGAAAGTTCGGCCACCATCGCCGCCCGGGTGACCGCCGCCCGCGACCGCCAGACCGCCCGCTTTGCCGACGCGCCCGACCTTCGCGTCAACGCCGACCTTGAAGGTGCCGCGCTTGAGGATCACGCCGCCCCCGATGCGGAAGGCAAGGCCCTGATCAGCCGGGTCGCCGAAAGGATGGGCCTCTCCGCGCGCGGCTATCACCGCGTCCTGCGCGTCGCGCGCACCATTGCCGATCTGGACGAAAGTCCCACCGTCCGCAAACCGCATGTCGCCGAGGCGATTAGTTTCCGCCTCTCCGCCGCGGTCGGCGGGCTCTGATCCATCGGGCTGGCCGCCTGGCGCAACCCGGGCGCGGGGGCTCCTCCGGCCGGACGGCCCCCGACCTTCGGGCTGGCTGGGAAACCCGTTTCAGGCGGGGCCATTCTGCGCCCGCAACATGCTTTCCACGGCCCCGCCCCCGGCAGCGGCGCTGAGGGTCAGGCCATGACCGGGACGGTCGGGCAGGTCCAGCATTCCGTCGCGGATAGCAAGCGGCCGTTGCACCAGATGGTCGAAGTTCTGAAAGGAATACTCCAGCCAGCGAACCTCTGGCAGGGCCAGGGCCAGATGCGCGCCCACTTCCAGGAAGGTGTTTCCCAGGCTGAGGGGCACTCCCCATTCATTGGCGACCCAGGCGATCCGCAGCACGTCGGTGATCTGACCGTGCACATTCAGGATGTCCGTCGCGCCCGCCTGCATCAACGCAAGCTTCCCCGAAGCATCCAGATATTCGCCAGAGTTGATCATCGTGAACGGCAGGGATTGCCGCAGCAGACGCAAGCCGTCGAAATCGTGGCGCAGGATCGGATCCTCGACCCAGGTCAGTGCGAAGCCCGCGTCGCGCATCGCGGATATCTTCACCAACGCTTCTTTCGCGCCCCAGGCTTCGTTTGCGTCCACCATGATCGCCGCGCCGTTGCGCACGGTGCGGCGCAACAGGTCCAGACGGTGCAGATCGCGCTCTAACTCCGGATGACCGACCTTGATCTTGAACGCTGAATATCCAAGCGCGTCCGCCTCCCCGAAAAGCCTGCAGAACGCCTCATCCGACAGGTGGAAATCCAGCCCGCTGGCATAGACCTGAACCGCCGGTCGCTCGTCCGTGCCGCCGAGGAGGCGCCAAAGCGGCAAGCCCAGCTGCTTGCCCAGCAGGTCCCAAAGAGCCACCTGGACCGCCTCGTGGGCCGGAAGGGAAAGGGGCCGGATATTGCCCCCGCGCGGCCGCGCGATGCGGTGGACAAGGCCAGCCGGATATCCGCCGTCAAGACTTGGCCAGACGTCCTGCAGGAACAGCCGTTCCAGCTCTGGCTGATCGGGCAGCGGTGCAAAAAGCGATTGCATGAACCCCAGGCCCGACTGCCCGGCGGCGTCGATCAGCTCCAACGCGGCGACATTGACCATGTCGGCCCTGACCTGGCTGTCGCCGATGACCCGGTCCCGCGGAAACTGAAAGCGCGTGATGCGGAAATCACGGATCTGCATCAGCGGTACCGGATCTGGTTCCAGCGGTGGCCAAGCAGCGACAGGATGATGATCAGGCCGTAGAAGAACTGGACGTAAAAGCCTGACAGCCCGACGCCCACCACGCCGGTCTGGATGAAGGACACGGTGAAGGCCCCGATGGCGCTGCCGATGACCGTGCCGATCCCGCCCCAGGGCGCGGTGCCCCCTACAAAGACCGAGGCGAGGCCGGGCAGAAGATAGCTTTCGCCCGAGGTCGGCCACCAGGTGTAGTTGATGAAGACGGCGAAGACCCCGGCAAGACTGGCCCCGAACCCGACGAAGGCAAAGGTGAGGAGGCGCACCCTGCGGACATCAATTCCCATCTGCTGCGCGGCATCGGGGTTGTCTCCCACCACATGCACGCGAAGGCCAAAGCGATGGCGGTTGTAGACCAGCGAGCAGACAAGGACGAAAATCACCACCCAGGCCGCGCTGATCGGAACTCCGAAATACTGGGCCGCAAAGATCTTGTAGGCAAGGCTGTCCTGCAGGCCCGGAAGGGCGATCGACTTGCCCTCGGTCCGGATCTGGATCAGCCCGCGCAACATGAAGTTCATGCCCAGTGTGGCAATTAGCGACGACAGGTTGGCATAGACCACCAGCCAGCCAACGCAGAGCCCCAGAAAGACCCCCATCACCATCGCGGCAAGAAGGCCCACGACGGGATCGGCCCCGGCCTGAACCAAAAGCGCGAAGACCCATCCTGTCATGCCGATAGTGGCCGGGAAGGACAGGTCGATCTCGCCCACGGTCACGACATAGACCAGGGGCACGACGACGAAGACGACCACGGGCAGCCCGATCAGCACGGCGCGGTAGACGTTCCAGCTGGTAAAGACCTGTGGATCGCCGATCAGGAAGACCATCAGCATCAGGATCGTCACTGCCAGAGCGCCAAGCGCCGGGCGGTTCGCCCGTATGAACCTGCGAAGCCGACTTTCGTCCGCGTGGCGTCCGTCGGCCATGCGCCGCACCGCATCGGCATCCAGCGACCGCGCCAGGGAAGACCCCTCGCCCTGTGGGGAATGCGCGCTCATGCCGTCAAGCCCTTTGCCGTTGCGGCCCCGGGATGGGCCAGCTCTTCCATGAAACGCACCAGCGCATCGGCGCTGCCAAGCTCGGCCTTGGTGATCTGCGCAGCCACACGACCGCGGTCCAGCACGACAAAGCGGTCCGAGATGTCGAAGACGTGGTGAATGTTGTGTCCGATGAAAAGGATCGACCGCCCCGCCGCGCGCACCTGCTGGACAAAGTGGAAGACCTTGGCGGTTTCAGTCAGGGACAGGGCGGTCGTCGGCTCGTCAAGGATGATGAGCTCGCTTTGGTTGTAGATCGCGCGGGCGATGGCCACGCCCTGCCGCTCGCCCCCCGAAAGCTGGCCGACGATGGAGTCGGGGCCGAACACCTTCGATGTGAACCCGATCTCGCGCATGAGGCGCGAGGCTTCGGCCCGCTGCAAGCCTGCGCGCAGAAAGCCGAAGGGGCCGGTGATCTCGCGGCCCATGAAGATGTTCCAGGTGATGGACTGCTGGACGGCCAGCGCCCGGTCCTGGAACACGGTCTCGATCCCGGCGGCGCGGGACCGGGCGGCGTCCCAGCCCTGCACGGGCTGCCCCCGGACCAGGATCTCGCCACTGGTGGGCCGGACTGCCCCGGCCAGGATCTTGATCAGCGTCGACTTCCCCGCCCCGTTGTCTCCGACCAGGCCCACGACCTCGCCCGTGTCGACGTGCAGGTCGACGCCGCCAAGAGCATAGACCTGGCCGTAGGATTTGCGGATGTCGCGAAGTTCGATGATGCGATTTGACATGCGTGCCTGCGGTGACGTGCAAAACGGGCCGGGTCGATCACCCGGCCCCCTTAAGGAACCTTAGCGCAGACCTTCAGCCGCAAGTCCCGCGACCGCCTCGACGTTGTCCGCGGTGACGAACCCCGCGCCGGTGTCGACGTTGATCGCACCCAGGCCATAAACCACCTGCTGGCAGAGGCTCAGGACCGGCATGTATCCCTGCAGGAAGGGTTGCTGGTCCGAGGTCAGCTGCACCCAGCCGCCCTTGAACGCCTCGACGATCTGCGGGCTGGTGTCAAAGCCGATGTTGATGATGTCGCCGGGGCCCTTGCCCGCCGCCTCCATGTAAACCTGCGCGTTGCCCAGCGGCTGGCCTCCGGGATAGGCGATCAGCTTGACCTCGGGGTTGGCGGTGATCGCCGCCGTGATCACGGGGATGCCTGTGTTCGGGTCTGTCCCAAGCTCTTGCGGCGACTGCAGTTTGACCACCGTCATGCCGATCGCCTCGAAGGCGTCGATCGTGCCCTGCTCACGCTCGGACCGTTCCACCTGCGACCAGTCGCTCAGAACGATTGCTACATCGCCAGCCTTCAGTCCGAAGCGGCGGATCGCTTCCTCGCCCAGGGCGCGGCCTTGCGGCTTTTGTTGCGCGCCGACATAGCCACCCCCGAAGGCAGCCGTCACTTCGTCCACCGGGACGTTCTGGTACATCATCTTGATCCCGGCTGCGCTGGCCTCTTGCGCCAGGGGCATGATGGCCGCGTTGCCGGGATGGCCCATCATGGCAATTCCCGCCGGACCGGCCGCCACCGCCTCGCGCAGCTGCTGGACCATCTTCTCCGAACTCCAGCCAGAGAACACATATTCGACCTCGGCCCCGGTGTCGGCTGCGGCCTGCACCGCCCCGTTGTAGACGATCGAGGCGAAGGCATCGCCTTCCGCCCCGCCCGCGAAGAACCGCAGCTTCACTCCGCTGCACCAGTTGTCGCGCAGCGTCTGGGCATCCGCCGCCCCGGCCAGCACCGCCGCAGTTCCAGCCGCAAGCAAGATACGTCCTAGCATCATTCCCTCCCAAGCCCCTGTCAGGGCATCCATTGTGTCCGTTCCGGTTATCTCCTCGGACCTTGAAGAGGTCACGACCCTTGCCGACCGGATCGGCGTGATGAACCGGGGGCGTCTCGTGTCGCTGCGTCCCGCCGCCGGTGTCACCCGCCAGGCGCTGATCGCCGAGATCGGAGCCGACGCATGCTTTCGTCACCGTGCTTGCCATGCTTGAACCCGCCTTCCTGAGCGGATCGAACCTCATCGGCATTCTGCGATCGGTCTCGCTGATCGGGATCATGGCATTGGGCATGACCTTCGTCATCATGACCGGCGGCATTGACCTCTCGGTCGGCCCGGTCAGCGCGATTGCCGGGCTCGTCGCCTATTTCGCCCTTCTGTCCGGCTACGGGGTCGGGGTCGCCCTGCTGGCCGGGGCTGGCCTTGGCCTGCTGATCGGGATCGCGAACGGGCTTCTTGTCGCAAGCCTTGGCCTGCCCGCGATCATCGTGACCCTTGGGACCCTGTCCATCGTGCGGGGCACCGCGCTTCTGCTTGGCGGGCCGGAACTCCACGCGATCCGCGACCAGGCCGCCTACAGCGCCATCGGGGCCGGAAACCTGGGCGGTGTGCCGGTGCCGGTGCTGATCTTCCTTGCGCTCGCCGCCCTGGCCTGGATCCTGCAGGACCGCACCCCCTTCGGGACCGTGGTGGCCGCAGTGGGCGACAACGAACGTGCCGCCTGGCTGTCAGGCCTGAACGTCACGGCGACCAAGGCCGCGGCTTACGGACTCTGCGGCTGCCTCGCCGCCGTGGCGGGGATGATCCAGTCATCGCAGGTCCACACCGCTTCAGCCACCTACGGCAAGTTCGGGACCGAACTTGACGTCATCGCCGCCGTGGTGCTGGGCGGCACCCAGCTTTCGGGCGGGGCCGGGTCGGTGACACGCACGCTTCTGGGCGTGCTTTTCCTGGGCATCCTGAACAACGGCATGAACATCCTCAACATCTCGATCGACATCCAGCTGATCGCGAAGGGCATCATCATCGCGCTTGCCTTGTCGCTGGCGGCCCGCCGGGCGGGGTGACAATATGGCGGCGGGGCTGGAAGGAATTTCGACGTGCAGGCATTGATGATCGACGGGCTGAATTCCTGCCGCATGGCCGAGGTCGCCGACCCGCGCCCCGGCCCCGGCGAAGTGCTGGTCGATGTACGGCACATCGGCCTTTGCGGATCGGACCTTGCGACCTTTGCCGGGCTCAACCCGCTGGTCAGCCTGCCACGGATTCCGGGCCATGAACTGGGCGTGGTGATCCTTGAACCGGGACCGGACGTGCCGGCCGATTATGCACCCGGCAGACAGGCGATCGTGATGCCCTACACTGCCTGCGGCATCTGTTCTGCCTGCCGTGCTGGCCGGGTGAACGCCTGTCGCTTCAACCGGACGCTCGGCGTGCAGCAGGACGGCGGCCTGTCCGAACGCTTTGTCCTGCCGTTCGAAAAGCTGATCCTGAACGACCGTCTCGCCCCCCGCCACCTGGCCCTGGTCGAACCGCTCTCTGTTGGCTTCCACGCCGTGAACCGGGGGCGGACCACCGACCGGGATACCGTCGTGGTTCTTGGCTGCGGGATGATCGGCATGGGCGCGGTGATCGGCGCGGTGGCGCGGAAAGCGACCGTGATCGCCGTCGACTTCGGCGACAAGACCCGCATCGCCCGCAGCTGCGGCGCGGCGCACAGCATCGACCCCGCCACCGAAGATGTCGCTGCCCGCGTGGCGGACCTGACCGGCGGCCACGGGGCCGACGTGGTGGTCGAGGCCGTGGGCCTGCCCGCGACCTTTACCCAGGCCATCGATTTGGCCTGTTTCGCCGGTCGGGTGGTCTACATCGGCTATTCCAAGGCCCCCGTCAGCTATGAGACGCGCTTCTTCAACTTGAAGGAACTGGACATCCTCGGCTCGCGCAATGCGCTCCGCTCCGACTTCGATGCGGTTATCGCCTGGATGGAGACACGCGAAACGCCGCCCGATGACCTGATCTCGCGGGTCTTCCCCTTTGCCGATGCTGCTGCGGCCCTGCCCACCTGGGTGCGCGAAAGGGCCACGACGCTGAAGTTCCTGATCGAACGGTAGTCACATGGACCGGATCTCCGCCCGCCACCTGAACGGCCGACCACGCCCGACGCCACGCATCCTGCAGTTCGGCGGCGGGAATTTCCTGCGCGGCTTCATCGACTGGAAGATCGACCGGATGAACCAGGCGGCGGACACGGACTGGGGGATCGTGATCTTGCGATCCGTCGGAGGGCGGAACGGCTCGGCGCTGAACGAACAGGACGGGCTCTACACCGTGGTCTCCCGCGGCATCGGGTCCGACGGTGCCCCCGTCACCAAGCCGCGGATCGTCGCCGCCGTGCGCGAAGAGATCGACTGTTCCGCCGACTGGGCGCGCGTCCTCGACCTTGCTGCCCGCCCCGAGATCGCGGTGATCCTGTCCAACACGACCGAAACCGGAATCGTCTTCGACCCCTCCGCAGGTCCGACCGATGCCCCGCCCGCAAGCTTTCCCGCCAAGCTGACGGCCCTCCTCGTCCACCGCTGGCGGACGCTTGGGCCGGACGCTCCCGGCTGGCAGGTCATCCCCTGCGAACTGACCGACCGTGCGGGAGACATGCTTGCAGCTCTTGTCCACGACCATGCCCGGGCATGGAACCTGCCCTCGGGGTTCCTTCACTGGCTGGACGCGCAGGTCCCGTTCTACAACACGCTCGTCGACCGCATCGTCACTGGGGCTCCAAAGACCGACCGACCCGCCGTCGAGGCTGCGCTCGGCTACCATGACCCCTGCCTGACCACGGCCGAGCTGTTCCATTTCCTCGCCATCGAACAGCGCCCAGACCAGCCGCCCCTCGCCTTGCGGCTTGCCGACCATGACCCCGGCACCGTCGTCGTGCCGGATGTAGCCCAGCTCAAGTTGCGCAAGGTCGCGATCCTGAACGGCGCTCACACCGCACTCTGCCCGCTGGCACTTCTTGCCGGTGTCCCGACAGTCGGCGCGGCGATGGAAGCGCCGGCCGTCCGGCACTTCCTGACCCGGCTCTTCGACCGCGAGATCCTTCCCTTCCTCGACCTTCCGCCCGATGATACGCGGGCCTTCGCCCAGGAAGTCCTGCGGCGCTTTGCGAACCCCTTCGTGCAGCATCACTGGCACGACATCAGCCTGAACGCCGTTTCCAAGATCCGCGCCCGCAATCTTGACCGGATGGCCGCCTTTCACGCCGCAACGCACCAGGCACCGCCCGGCCTGACCCTGTCGCTTGCCGCCTGGGTCCTGTTCTATCTCGGGCGCTTTCCGGACGCCGCAAGGCTGCCGCCGCGGGACACGGCCGAGGTGCTGGATGTCTTCGCCGGCCTGCGGGCGATCACCGACGCGGATGCCCTGGCCCAGGCCGTGCTGGCCGAGACGCGGCTCTGGGGCAAACCGATTGACACCCCGGAACTCCGGGCAGCGGTCGCGCAAGACCTGCGCCGCCTCTCCGACCAGCTTCGCAGGCAGCCCGATCTTCCCGCGCTTCTGGCGCTGGCGGTCTAGGCCACATGGCGCAGTCCTGCAACATCGCGTCCATCGGTGAATGCATGGTCGAACTGTCGCCCGAGCCCGGCTCCGGCAGCGCGCCACTGTTTCGTCAGGGCTTTGCCGGGGATACGCTCAACACGGCCTGGTATCTGCGCGCCCTGATGCCGCAGACCTGTGCGGTCCGCTATGTCACCGCTGTCGGCGACGATGCCCTTTCCGACCGGATGCTTGCCTTCCTCTCTGACAACGGCATCGACACCAGCGCGATCGCGCGGCTCTCGGGGCGGACGGTCGGTCTTTACATGATCTCCGTGTCAGCGGGCGAGCGTGCGTTCACCTACTGGCGCTCGCAGTCTGCGGCACGGGCGCTGGCGGATGATCCGGACCGGCTGGTGCGGGCACTGGCGGGATGCAGACTGGCCTATCTGTCCGGGATCACGCTGGCCATCCTGCCTGATGCCGCGCGCACGACCCTGCTTGCCGTCCTGGCGCACTTCCGCGCTCAGGGCGGGCTGGTGGCGTTCGATCCCAACATCCGGCCCGTCCTTTGGTCCGACACGGCGACGATGCAGGCCTGGATCACGCGCGGCTATGCCAGCTGCGACATCGCCTTTCCCACCTTCGAGGACGATGCGGCCCTGTTCAAGGACGCAACGCCAGAGGCCTGCGCCAGCCGGATTTCGGCCCTGGGGGCCTATGAGGTCGTGGTCAAGAACGGTGCCGGACCGGCGCTGCTGGATGCCGAAGGCCGCCAGGCCCGCATTCCGCCGCCCCAACTGGTCAAGCCCGTTGATACGACCGCCGCCGGGGACAGCTTCAATGCCGGATGGCTGGCCGCACGCCTGGGCGGAGCCTGCGCGACCAGTGCCGTCCACCAGGGCCATGCGCTTGCCGCGCAGGTCATCCGCCACAAGGGGGCCCTGATGCCGATGGACGCAATCAAGGGTCCAGCCTCCCCCTGACAGCGACGGGCGACCGTTTCAGTCGGCCAGTCCCCGGGACTTCAGGATCTGGTCGGTGTTGCGCAACAGCGCCTTCACCGCCTTCCGCGCGGCGTCGGGCCGCTGCTGCCGGATCGCGCGCTCGATCGCCTCGTGCAGGTCCTGCGCATAGCGCAGATCGTTCACCTCGCGCGTGACGAAGGTGAACAGATAGTCCAGCGAGGAATCGATCATCGCGCCCAGCGGCATCAGAAGTTCGTTCCGCGTCGCATTCAGGATCGCCTGATGAAACCGCCGGTCGGCCCGCGTGCGCTGAGACAGGGTGGCCGCCGTGCCCATGTCGTGACACGCAGCGCTGATCTGCGCCATTTCGCCCTCGGTCCGGCATTCGGCGGCCAGCGCGGCGGCTTCAGGTTCGATGATGTGGCGCAACTGCTGGACGGACCGCATCAAAGCCTCGCGGCGCGGCGACTGCGACACCCAGGCCAGCACGTCGCGGTCCAGGTGGTTCCAGTTCTCGCGCGGTTCGACCCGGCTGCCGATCTTGGTGCGCGACACCAGAAGGTTTTTCGACATCAGCATCTTGATCGCTTCGCGCACGACCGACCGGCTGGTGCCGAACATCTCTGACCATTCCGCCTCGTTCGGCAGGATCGAGCCCGGAGGATAGTCGCCCGACACGATGCGGCGGCCGATCTCCTGTGCCACCGAATAGTGGGCAAAGGACCCGGCCTGTCTTGGCAACCCGGCCTTGGGTGCACTTTGCACCTCCTGGGGCGCGGCCGCAGACGACTGCCCTCCCTTGGCCTTGCCCTGCCGAAGCGTCACGCAACCACCTGCCCGTTCCCCCTGTCCCAACCCCTAGCGTGAGAAAATGCATCTGACAATCATCGGCATGCCAGCCTGCCGCTGCCGATCCCTACGCCTCATGTCGCGAACCCGCCTTGCGCTGCAGAAACCAGTGGTCGACCAGCACTCCCAGGATGATCACCGACCCCATCACCGCGAAGTTCAGCGATGACGGGATGCCCAGAAGGTTCACCAGGTTCTGCAGGACCTGCAGCAGCACCGTCCCCAGAACCACCCCAAGGATCGACCCTTCGCCCCCGCGCAGGGAACAGCCTCCAAGAACGGCGGCGGCGATCGCGTAAAGCTCGTAGAAATTCCCGTGCGAGGCAGGCGAGATCGACCGGGTATACATCGCGATGAAGATTGCCGAGACGGCAGTCAGGACCGCGCATAGCACATAGGCCACGACAAGCACCGCTTGCGTGTTGATGCCGGAGTACCGTGCGCCCTCGGGGTTGCGGCCGGTGGCAAGAAGCGTCCGGCCATAGACTGACCTGTGCAACAGGATACCGGTCAGGACCGCGATCAGCAGCATCGCGACCAGGCTGTTCGGCACGCCCAGAATCCTCCCGGCGGTCAGCCACTCCAGCACCGGAAAACTTGCGCCGAAGGCAAAGCCCGCCGTGGCATCCTCGGTGTAGTAGCGGGCGACCCCCCGATAGATCAGCAATCCGCACAGCGTGACGACAAAGGGCTGCAAGCCAACCCGGGCGATCAGCACCCCATGCAGCGCGCCGATCAGGGCCCCAAGCGCAAGGACAAGAAGCGTGGCCATCAGCGGCGAAAGCACGTCGTTTCCAACCAGATCGACGAAGATCACGCCGAAAAGCGCGATGACCGACCCCGACGACAGCTCGATCCCGCCCGAGATGATGACAAAGGCCTGGGCGATAGCGAAGATGCCGAACAGGCCGATCAGGTTCGCGGTGTTCGACAGGTTGACCGGCGACAGAAACCGCGGGTTCAGGACCGCGACGGCGGCGGACACGACAAGGATCAGGATCAGCAGGCCAAGGTTCTTCCGGTCGATCATGCGTGCCTCGCGCTTTCGGGCTGGCCCACCGCCAGCGACAGGATGGCGTGTTCGGATAGCTGGTCGCGGGTCAGGCTGCCCGCGATGCGGCCCTCGTGCATGACGAGGACGCGGTCCGAGACGCCGATGACCTCCTCCATGTCGGACGAGATCATCAGGACCCCCACGCCCTGATCAGCCAGCCCCCGCATCAGCCGGTAAATCTCGGCCTTGGCGCCGACATCGACCCCGCGCGTCGGCTCGTCAAACAGGATCACCCTTGGCGACAGGGCCAGCCAGCGGGCCAGCACCACCTTCTGCTGGTTGCCCCCCGACAGGGCGCTGGCAGGCAGGCTCAGGTTCGACGCCCGCAGGTCCAGCGCCACTTTCTGCCGCTCGGCCAGACGCCGTTCAGCCCGGCGGTTGACCAGGCCCCGGGACGACAGGTCGCGCAGGCTGGGCAGCGAGATGTTCTGCGTGATCGGGAAATCCAGGATCAGGCCATGCGCCTTGCGATCCTCGGGCACCAGGAAGATGCCCCGCGCAATCGCCTGTCTGGGGCTGGCGATGCTGACCTCGCCCCCCTCCACGGCAATCCGGCCGCCCCGCGCGGGGGTCAGGCCAAAGACCGTCTCGGCCAGTTCGGTCCGTCCCGCGCCGATCAGGCCTGCGAGGCCGAGGATTTCACCCTTCCGCAACACTAGGCTGACGGGACGATCCGGATAACGCGGGGTGCAAAGGCCAGAAAGCTCCAGAACCGGGGGGCCCGGCGGCGCGGCAGGTGGCACGTAGACGGACTTCAGGTCGCGCCCGATCATGTGGCGGATCATGGCCGGGGCCTTGATTGCAGGCCGATCCAGATCGGCGACATGACGCCCGTCGCGCAGGACGGTCACCCGGTCGGCAAGGCGTTCGATCTCGCTTAGCCGGTGGGTGATGAAGATCAGCGCCACCCCGCTGTCGCGCAGTCCGGCAGCAACGGTCAGAAGCCGGTCGGTCTCGGTCGCAGTCAGGCTGGAGGTCGGCTCGTCCATGATCACCAGCCGCGCGTTCAGCGACAGCGCCTTTGCGATCTCGGCCAGTTGCATCTGCGCCAGCGACAACCGCGACAGGGCCGTGTCCCCGCTGAAGGTCGCGCCCAGTCGGTCCAGCAGCGCATCGGCATCGGCGTTCATCGCGCGGGTATCGACCAGCCGCAACGGCCCGCCGCGGGTGGGCATCCGCCCCAGAAAGATGTTCTCGGCCACCGTCAGGTTGTCGAAGTTCGACAGCTCCTGATGCACGAAGGCGATCCCTGCCGCGATGGCGCGGGGGACCGTCAGCCGGTCCATCGAAACCCCGTCAATCTCGATCCGGCCCTCGCTTGGCGCATGCACCCCGCCGATGATCCGCATCAGCGTCGATTTGCCCGCACCGTTTTCGCCGACCAGCCCCAGCACTTCGCCGGGGCCAACCGCCAGGTCGACGCCCGACAGGGCCGCGACGGGGCCGAAACGCTTGTGGATGCCGGAAAGGCGCAGGAAGGCGGTCATGTCACTGTCCCATTGGGGATGCAGGCCGGAAAGGGAGGAAACCAGAACAATCCGGCCTGCACCTTGCCCAAGCCGTCAGCCGCCGATGCGGGCCTTCAGCTCGGCTTCGAAGGCATCGACATTGTCCTTGTCGATGATGGCGGTGGGGACGATCACCAGCTTGTTTTCCGGGATCATCGAGGTGTCACCTTCCAGGAAGGCGGCCATCAGCTTCATGCCCTGAAAGCCCCATTCATAGGGCTGCTGGACCACGGTCCCCGCGATGGTGCCCTCGCGCACCCCGCCCAGGGTGATCGGGTCCTCGTCAAAGGCGACGACGGTCACTTCACCCAGCTTGCCCGCCTCTTTCAGCACCTCGTAGATGCGCGGCGGGTTGTAGCTGTAGAAGCCCACCATGCAGTCGATGTCGGGGTTCGCGGCCAGCGCGTCCTCGACATTGCGCTTGGCGCGGGTCATGTCGATGTCGTCGCCGCGCACGTCGACCAGCTCGACGTTGGACCCCTCCAGCGCCGCCTTCATCCCGTCGATCCGTTCCCGCGCGTTGTCCGCGCCCAGCAGGCCCACGAACCCGATACACTTGCCGCCGTCCGGCATCGCCTTCTTGGCGATCTCGCCCGCCTGCATCCCGGCATCGGTGTTCGAGGACCCGATATAGGCCACGCGGTTGGTGTCCGGCGCGTCGCTGTCGGTGGTGAACAAAGGCACCTGCGACCCGATCCGGTTCAGCGCCTCGGTCGAGGATTTCGGGTCCACCGCCGAGACCATGATCGCCGACACACCGGCGGCAACCAGGTCATCCATCAGCCGCTGCTGGATCGCGGCGGCGGCCTGTTCGGGGTATTTGAACTGCAAGTCGTAATTCGGCAGTTCCTCCTGCGCCTTCTTCACGCCGGCCTCGGCCAGCTTCCAGAAGTCGGAAGCGCCGTTGACGACGAAGGCGAGGGTCTTCTTGTCTTGCGCAATGCTTGCGGTGGCCGTCAGGGCAACAGCAAGGGCCAGCGCGGAAATCCGGGCATTCATGGCAGTCTCCATTGTTGAACGTTAGATGCCGGGCCGGACGTAGGGAGCCATCCGGCCCGGGCCTGCCGTCAGCCGCCGATGCAGCTGTCGGCGTTGTCCTGCGTGCACTCGTCAAGCCCGGTGTAGATCACCGGTTCGACCGTCTTGCCGTTCAGGATGTCGAGCATAACCGTGGGCGCGCGGTAGCCCATCTCGAACGGGCGCTGCCCGACCTGGACATGGCTGCGACCGGCCTTCAGCGCCTCCATCTGCGGCGGCAGGGTGTCGCCCGCGACGATGACCAGCGACTTCTCCTTCAGCTTGTCCATCACCTGGTCGGTGACCTGGGCATAGGCCTGCGGCGCGAACTGTGCCCAGCCGCCGACCAGCATGAAGGCCGTAAGGTCGGGGTTCGCGGTGAAGGTGTCGGCCATCTGCTGGTTCGCCAAATCGGCCTGGTCATTGGTGAACACCGGGCAGCCGGCAATTTCTGTCCAGCCGCCCTGGCCGGTCAGCATCTCGATGCCCTTCTCCCCCGCTAGCGTGTCACGGGCCCCGGCGGCGCGGGCATTGATGTTCGCCGCCGCCACATTGCCCAGTTGCAGACAGACCGTGCCGCCCTCGGGTTTCAGCGCCTTCAGGTGCTCGGCGAACTTGACACCCATCAGGTAGTTGTCGGTCCCAAGGTAGGTCACCCGCAGATCGGCGTCCTCCTCCAGAAAGTCGGCGTCGATCGTCATGATCGGGATCTTCGGCGCCTGTTCCCGCAGCATCTTGGCCATCAGCGGCGCGTTGGATGGCGAGATGGCAATGGCCGCCACGTCCGGGCGCTGCAACAGGTCCTGCACGATCTGCACCTCGCCCACCTCGTCCGCCGACGAGGCGGGGCCGGTGTAGAAGCAGGTGTAGCCCGACCCGGCATTCTCGCCGTTCCACTTCTGGCAGCCCTTGTTGATCTGCTCGAAGAACGGGTTGTCCAGGCCCTTGACCACGATGGCCAGGACCTTGTCTTCCGCCCAGGCTGCGCCCGAGGCAAGGAGCGTGGCCAATGTCGTGGCCATCAGAATTCTGCGGTGCATGTCAGTCCTCCCGTAGGTTGTTGTCGTTGCGGCCGGATGGCCCTGGTCAGCCCGGATACCAGACCCGCCGCGGATCATCCGGCGCGCGGGTGTAGGCCCAGGATTCGGTTACAAGTCGGCGGGTGTCATAGGCAGGGCGCCAGCCCAGCTCGAACCGGGCGCGGGCGTTGGACAGCCAGGTGGAATGGAAGTTCGACCGCAGCGGAACGGCGTGCAGACCGTGAAGCTCGGCCAGGATGCGCGCGACGACCTCGTAGTCCACGGGTTCGTCCATCGTGATGTTGTACAGCCGTTGCCGGGCGGCGGGCGCGGTCAGGGCGGCACAGATTGCCGACACCAGGTCGCTGACATGGATGAAGTTGCGCTTGATCGCCACGCCGTTGCGGTCCTGCAAAATCGGGATCGCACCGGTCCGTCGCGCCGCCTGCGCTTGGGCCGGTCCCGCAAGCGCCGCCCAGTCCGGGCCGCCGAACCGGTCCTCGCCAAAGGACAACGAGGCGCGGAAATCGTCCTTCTCCATGATCCAGGGCGCGCGCAAGGTGCACCAGTCGATCCCGTACTGGATGCCGTATTGCGTCAGCATCACATCTTCCAGGACCTTCGACAGCGCATAGCAGCCCGGATAGGCCCGGTGCGGCGTGGCCTCGGTCACCGGGCCTGCGTGGTCATGGAAGAAATGCCCCACCGCCGCGTCGCCGCCGATCAGCAGGAACCGTCGCGCCGCCGGGTTCTGCCGCCAGGCCTCCAGCAGCCAGAACAGGCCCTTCACCGTCACGTCCATCACGTCGTCGGGGGTTTCCTTGCAGGTCGCCAGATGCACGACATGCGTGCAGTCCCTGACGGCCTCCTCGGCCACCGCGCGGTCGGCCAGCGTTCCCTTGATCGTGGACAGACCCGGGGCCGCGGGCAGGTCGCGGCTGTGCAGCAGGGCACGGATGCTGGCATTTGGATAGGCCTCGGGCAATGCCGACAGCAATGCCCGCCCCACCTTGCCCGTCGCCCCCGTCACCAGAATCCGCATCCATCCCCCCACGTTGACACGGGAATAGACGAGGCGGAAAGATTCGGTCAACGCATTTGTATGACAAATAGGATAAAACTATTTAACCGGTGTATTGACGGACCGCGCCACCTCGCATGATATGGCCGCAAGGTGCAGCAAGGGACGGGGCGGATGACGGTTCTGCGGCTTGAAGGGATCGCGAAGAACTTCGGTGCGATCGAAGCCCTCAAGGGCGTGTCCCTGGGCATCGCAAAGGGCGAGGTCATCGGCCTGATGGGCGACAACGGCGCTGGCAAGTCCACGCTGGTCAAGATCATCGCCGGGAACTTCCGCCCCTCGGCCGGGCGGATATTCCTGAAAGAGCAAGAGGTTGCGCTGCACGGGCCCTTGGATGCCCGGCGCCATGGCATCGAGATCGTCTATCAGGACCTCGCCCTCTGCGACAACCTGACGGCGGCGGCAAATGTGTTCCTCGGTCGCGAGCTGACCCGCCGCTTCGGGCCCTTCCGGATCAACGACTACGCCGCGATGAACCAGCGCGCGGCCAGACTGTTTCAGGAACTGAAGTCGGAAACCCGGCCGAAGGATCTGGTGCGCCAGATGTCCGGCGGCCAGCGGCAGGCCGTCGCAATCGCCCGCACGCGCCTGTCGAACGCCGACATCGTCCTGATGGACGAACCCACCGCCGCCATCTCGGTCCGCCAGGTGGCCGAAGTGCTGAACCTGATCCGGCTTCTGCGCGACCAGGGTGTCGCCGTCATCCTGATCAGCCACCGGATGCCGGACGTCTTCGGCGTGGCGGACCGGGTCGTCGTCCTGCGCCGTGGCTCGGTCGTCGCCGACAAGCCGGCGGCCGCGGCCTCACCCCAGGAA
>OFDC01000654.1_pt1 | contig 23762 bp, 20 predicted proteins | sample 1520941 | NCBI WGS metagenome assembly OFDC01 (sample SAMEA94258168, study PRJEB24077) | hot springs metagenome | biome: Aquatic biome; feature: Water | place: India | collected 2012-12-06 | depth 5 m | reverse complement strand
CGCTGGGGAAAAGACCCCGATACCCTCTTCAAAGAACTCACATTGCTGGTCTAGAGCCTTGCAGAAGAGAAAGGGCTTTTGCCCTCTCTGAAGGAGCGGAAATGGCGGGGCAGCAGGCGAAGTTCGTCGAGGGGAACCTTTTCCGGCACGTGTCGGTGATGGCGCTGACCTCGTCCGTGGGACTGATGGCGGTCTTCGTCGTCGACCTGGTGAACATGTTCTATATCGCCCTTCTGGGACGCGAGGAACTGGCGGCGGCCATCGGCTATGCCGGCGCGATCCTGTTCTTCACCACCAGCTTCGGGATCGGCATGTCCATCGGCGTGGGTGCCCTGGTCGCCCGGGCGCTGGGGGCGCGGGATCCCGGGCTTGCGAGAGAGAAGGCGACGACCGGACTGGTGCTGGGCGCTGTCTTCGGATCACTGTTTGCTGCGGTGGTCTGGGTCTTCCTCTGGCCGCTGGTCGGGCTGTTGGGCGCTACCGCAGAGACGGCGGCGCTGGCGGTGCATTTCCTGCAGATCGTGATCCCCTCGCAGCCCCTGCTGATGGTCGGGATGATCGGCGGGGCGATCCTGCGCAGCCATGGCGACGCGCGCGCGGCAATGATGGCAACGGTCTGGGGGGCGGTGGCGACGGCTGTGCTGGACCCGATCCTGATCTTCGGGCTCAAGCTGGATCTGACCGGGGCGGCGATTGCCAGCGTTGCGGCCCGGGTGGTGATCGCCTGGGTGGCGCTGCAACCGATCCGCAGGACATACGGCGGTTTCAACCGCCCCTCGACGCGCCAGGTCCTGGCGGACATGGGGCCGATCTGGGCCATCGCGATCCCGGCGATCCTGACCCAGGTGGCGACCCCGGTCGGACAGGCCTTCGTCACGCGCGCGACCTCTGCCTATGGCGAGGCGGCCGTGGCGGGGATGGCCATCGCGGGCCGCCTGACCCCGGTGGCCTTCGGGGTGATCTTCGCCCTATCCGGAGCCATCGGGCCGATCATCGGGCAGAACTTCGGGGCCGGCCGGATGGACCGCGTGAGACGCACTCTGATCGACGGGCTGATCTTCACCGCGCTGGTGATCCTGCTGGTTTCGGCGGCGCTGTTCCTGCTGCGCGACCCGATTGCCGATGCCTTCCAGGCCGAGGGGCTGACGCGGGACCTGGTCTACTTGTTCTGCGGGCCGCTGGCACTGCTCTGGTTCTTCAACGGGATGATCTTCGTGGGCAACGCGGTCTGCAACAACCTTGGTCGTCCCATCTGGTCGACGGTGGTGAACTGGGGACGGCATACGGTCGGGACGATCCCGCTGGCTCTCTGGCTGGGACAGACCTGGGGGGCTCAGGGCGTGCTGGTGGGACAGGCGCTGGGCGGCGTGATCTTCGGTCTTGCAGCGGCCTGGCTTGCACTGGTGGCGATCCGCTCGCCGCACCTGCCCGGCCCGCGTGGCCGACCCGCCCCTGCTGCGGCCCCCGAGACGGAGCCCGTCGCAAGCCCGGGAGAGCGGCGGGCCTGACAATCCGCAGAGTTTGTTCTGGTTAAGTTCTCGTCAACCGCAAGCTGATACTCCGGTGTCGCGAGACGCGGGAGAAGCCCATGGCCGAGAACAGCAGCACTGCGCCCGGGATGGCCGGCAGCAACACCTACACCGGCACGACCGCGAACGATGCGTTAACCGGCGGGGGCGGCAACGACGTGGTCGGTGCCGGGTCGGGTGACGACCGGATCGCGGGGGACGGGCCGCTGGCGGGACAGTGGACCTACGGGGTCTACACGCGGGATTTCACCAGTGCCACGAACCAGACCGGATCAATCTCGTCTGGCACGCTGCGGGGCACTGGCTATGTCGACGACTTCAACGTGCTTGCATTGCGCAACACCCTGGCGGGGACGGCGCAGGGAACCAATCAGGACGACTTCGGGGTCATCTATCAGTCAACGCTGAACATCACCTCTGGCGGCACTTACACGTTCCGTGTCACGTCGGATGACGGCTCGCGGATCATCATCCGGGACAGCGGCGGTAACATTGTCTTCAATCTGGACAATGACCGCCAGCAGGCGGCCACCACGGCTGGCGGATCGGTCGACCTTCAGGCCGGGCAGACCTATTCAATCGAGCTTTACTACTGGGAAAACTGGGGCGAAACCGCATTCGCCTCAACCATCGCCGGACCCGGTCTTGCAACAGCCGATCTTGCGACATCGTCGCTGGTCGGCACTCCGCCCAGGGCATCCGGGCATGTCGACGGCGCCGATACGCTTTACGGTGACGGCGGCAACGACACGCTGACCGGGGGCGGCGGCGACGATTTGATCTATGGCGGGACCGAGGCGGACAGCCTGCTGGGCGAAGCGGGCAACGACCGGCTGTTTGGCGATGCGGGCAGTGACACCCTGTCCGGCGGCATTGGCAACGATACGCTTTTTGGCGGGGCGGATGCCGACAGCCTGTCGGGCGGCGATGGCAACGACCTTGTCTATGGCGATGCGGGACTTGACACCCTCATGGGTGGGGCCGGCGACGACACCCTGTACGGCGGGGTCGAGGCCGACAGCCTTGCAGGCGAAGACGGCAACGACCTGCTTTATGGCGATGACGGGCTCGACACGCTGCTGGGCGGTGCGGGCAACGATTCGCTGTTCGGCGGCGGCGATGCCGACAGCCTGAACGGCGGGCTTGGCGACGACCGTCTGTCCGGCGGGGCCGGGCTTGATACGATCAGCACCGGGGGCGGTGAGGATATCGTCTACGGCGGCGGCGATGCCGACAGCATCCTGGGTGAGGACGGCAATGACCGCCTTTACGGCGATGCGGGGATGGACACGCTGGTCGGCGGGCTTGGCAATGACCAACTGTTCGGCGGGACCGAGGCCGACAGCCTTTCCGGAGACGGCGGCAACGACCTTCTCGACGGTGGCAGCAACACCGACACGATTTCCGGCGGGGACGGCAACGACACGATCGACGCCGGGACCGAGGACGACACGGTCTTCGGCGGCACGGGCGCGGACCTGGTCTACGGCGGCGAAGGGCGCGACCACCTGATCTTCGGCGAGGGCGAAGACACCGTCTACGGTGGCGGCGGCGACGATTTCATTGACGACATCGAAGGCTATCGCCTGTCTGGCAGCAATCTCGTCTACGGCGGCGAAGGGTCTGACCGGGTCTACACCGGCCACGATTCCGACACCATCCATGGCGACGCAGGCGCTGACACGGTCGACGGAGAGGAAGGCAACGACCTGCTTTACGGGGGAACCGGGGCAGACAAGGTCTACGGCGGCGACGGCCGAGATACCATCTCGGTGCGGGACGGCGACTACGCCTGGGGCGATTATGTGGACGGCGGGGGCTGGGGCGACGACTTCGACGTGCTCGACCTGTCGGGATACGGCTGGGCCCGCACCGACATCGCCTACAGCGGCGCGGAATCGGGGACCGTGACGTTCTACGATGCCAATGGGGCTGTCCTTGGCACGATGGACTTCGTCGAGATCGAACAGGTGGTGCCCTGTTTCACGGCCGGCACGATGATCGAGACGCCCGACGGCCCGCGCGCGGTGGAAGACCTGCGGCCGGGCGATCTCGTCCACACGCGCGACGACGGCCCGCAGCCCGTCCGCTGGGTGGGGCAACGCCGCCTGGGCCTTACCGACCTGATGGCCGATCCCAGCCTGCAACCCGTTGAAATCTCGGCCGGGGCCTTGGGTCCCGACCTTCCCGATCGGCCGGTCCAGGTCTCGCCGCAGCACCGGGTTCTCTTCCGCGGCGCGGCCTGCGAGCTTTACTTTGGCATGGATGAGGTCCTGGTCCCCGCGATCCAGCTTCTGGGGCGGCCCGGCCTTGTGCAGCGGATGCAGCCGGTGACCTATGTCCATATCCTTTTCGACCGCCACCAGATCGTCGAAACGCATGGGATGTGGTCGGAAAGCTTTCAGCCCGGCGCCCGGGTCATGGACAGCATGCCCGACCCCCAGCGCGATGAACTGCTGCGGCTTTTCCCGGAACTAAAGGCACCCGGCGCGTACCCCGCCGCGCGGATGACGCTGAAAGCCTACGAGACCCGGGTTCTCCTGCAGGCGTGACGATTCCCGACCGCGGGGCCGGGGTCATTGCCGGTACAGGTTACGACCACTGCGGACGGTCGCCAAGACGTCGCCCCAGCGCGGCATACCGTCGTATCCCGAATTTCACTTGCCCGACGGGGGGAATTTGCGGTAGGCACAGGCCGTCAGGTTCGGGAGAATCCGGCGGGTCTTCGTGGCCCAAAGGTGCCGAAGGAGCAACCGCCCCGGTAAACTCTCAGGCGCAAGGACCGTTTCTGACAACAGACTCTGGAGAGTTCCCGGGAGATCCGGGACGCCGAAGGGATAACGATCTCAGGCGCGCCAAGCCTTCGTTTCGGGGGGGGCGCAAGGACAGAGGGGGCATCGCAGGGTGGGGATTGGCCCGCCTGACGGTGCCGGTGCGTTTTCCGGCCAGAGATGACGGGAGGGACGGCGATGGCCGACCTGGAAGAGCCGGAGCTTTTGCACCTTGGGCTTGAGCCCCTGCATGAGGAGTTGGGCGGCAAGATGGTGCCCTTCGCGGGCTACCTTATGCCGGTGCAGTATCCCGACGGGGTGCTGAAGGAACACCTGCACACGCGCAGCGCGGCGGGGCTGTTCGACGTCAGCCACATGGGGCAGGTGATCCTGCGGCCGCGTGGAACGATGGAGGAGCTGAAGCTTGCGCTCGAGGCGCTGATGCCGGTGGGCGTGCTGGGCCTGGCCGAGGGGCGCCAGCGCTATGGCCTCTTCACCAACGATGCAGGCGGAATCCTCGATGACCTGATGTTCACCAACCGGGGTGACCACCTCTACGTGGTGGTGAACGCGGCCTGCAAGGCGGCGGACATCGCCCACATGACAGCGGGGATGCCGGGCGTGTCGGTGGAACCCGTCACCGACCGCGCGCTTCTGGCGCTGCAGGGACCGGGGGCCGAGGCGGCGCTGGAGGCCGTGGTGCCGGGCGTAGCCGCGATGCGGTTCATGGATCATTGGGTGTTCGGCGACATCTGGGTCAGCCGGTCCGGCTATACCGGAGAAGACGGGTTCGAGGTCTCGGTCCCCGAGGCGCAGGCGGATGGGTTTGCCCGCAAGCTGCTGTCGCAACCGGGCGTGGCCCCCATCGGCCTGGGCGCGCGCGACAGTCTGCGGCTGGAGGCGGGGCTTTGCCTCTATGGCCATGACATCGACACCACCACCAGCCCGGTCGAGGCGAACCTGACCTGGGCGATCCAGAAGGCCCGCAAGGCTGGCGGCGCGCGCGAAGGCGGTTTCCCCGGTGCCGCGCGTATCCTGCGCGAGCTGGCCGAGGGGCCGGAGCGGCTGCGCGTCGGCCTCCGCCCCGAGGGCCGCGCCCCGATGCGTGAAGGCGTGGAGCTTTTCGCCGAGGACGGGACTCCAGTGGGTCGCGTGACCTCGGGCGGATTTGGACCATCGGTGAACGCGCCGATTGCGATGGGCTATGTGGCCCGCGCCCATGCTACCATTGGCACGACTCTTCTGGGCGAAGTGCGCGGCAAGCGCCTGCCCGTGACCGTGACCGAGATGCCTTTCCATCCCACCAGCTACAAGCGTTGAGGACCAGATGAAATACACCAAGGAACACGAATGGCTGCGCGTCGAGGGGGACCTCGTGGTCGTCGGCATCACCGAACACGCCGCGACCCAGCTGGGCGACGTGGTCTTCGTCGAGCTGCCCGAGACCGAGACCATGGTGGCCGAAGGCGACGAGGTCTGCGTGATCGAAAGCGTCAAGGCCGCCTCCGACATCCTCGCGCCGATCGACGGCGAAATCGTCGCGGTGAATTCAAAGCTGGTCGACAACCCCGCGATGGTGAACGAGGACCCCACGGGCGCCGCCTGGTTCTTCAAGCTGCGCGTCGATGACCTGAGCGTGCTCGACCAGTTCATGGACGAGGACGAATACCAGGACCTGATCGGCTGAAAAGTGATTTTTCGTGAGACAAAATCATGCACGAGTTTTCTGCGAAAACTCGGATTCCCGTTGCGCGAGGATGACACGCCATGACCTTCACGCCCACCGACTACAACCCCTATGACTTCGCCAACCGCCGCCATATCGGCCCCTCTCCCGTGGAGATGGAGGAGATGCTGTCCGCCGTCGGTGTCCGGACCCTGGACGAGCTGATCGACCAGACCGTGCCCCCCGTGATCCGCCAGTTGAAGCCGCTCCCTTGGGCGCCTTTGGCCGAGCATGAGCTGCTTGCAAAGATGAAGGAGGTCGGCGCGAAGAACCGGGTCATGACGTCCCTGATCGGGCAGGGCTACTACGGCACGGTGACGCCCCCGGCGATCCAGCGCAACATCCTGGAGAACCCGGCCTGGTACACCGCCTACACCCCCTACCAGCCCGAGATCGCCCAGGGCCGGCTGGAGGCGCTGCTCAACTTCCAGACCATGGTCTGCGATCTGACTGGCCTCGACGTGGCGAATGCCTCGCTGCTGGACGAGGCAACGGCGGCGGCCGAGGCGATGACGATGGCGGAACGCGTCGCGAAGTCGAAGGCGAAGGCCTTTTTCGTCGATCGCTTCTGCCACCCCCAGACCATCGCCGTGATCAAGACCCGCGCGCTGCCTTTGGGGATCGAGATCATCGAGGATGACGTCCGGAAACTGGACCCCACAAAGGTCTTCGGCGCGATCTTCCAGTATCCCTCCAGCTATGGCCATGTGACAGACTTTACCCAGCGGATTGCTTCGCTTCACGCCGCAGGGGCCATCGCGATCATGGCGACGGACCTTCTGGCGCTGTGCATGCTGAAGGAACCGGGCGCGATGGGGGCGGATATCGCGGTGGGCTCGGCGCAGCGCTTTGGCGTCCCGATGGGCTACGGCGGCCCGCATGCGGCCTTCATGGCGGTGAAGGATGCGCACAAGCGGCAGATGCCGGGGCGGATCGTCGGCGTCTCCATCGACGCGCAGGGCGGCAAGGCCTATCGCCTGTCGCTGCAGACCCGCGAACAGCATATCCGGCGCGAGAAGGCCACGTCGAACGTCTGCACGGCGCAGGCTCTCCTCGCCGTCATGGCCTCGATGTACGCCGTCTTCCACGGTCCGAAGGGGCTGCGGGCGATTGCCGAGCGGGTGCATTTCCTGACCCAGCGCCTCGCTCGCGCGCTCAAGGCAGCGGGGGCAAAGGTCGACCCGCGGGCCTTTTTCGACACGATCACGGTCGAGGTGGGCGTCGGGCAGGCGGGTATCCTGGCCGCCGCCCGCAACGAAGGGCTGAACTTCCGCAAGATCGGGAATGATCGCGTGGGGATCAGCCTGGACGAAACCACCGACGAACGCGTCCTCATCAAGGTCCTCCGCGCCTTCGGCATCGACGGCGTGCCCCCGCACCGCGCCACCCTGGGCTTCCCGGAGGAGATGCTGCGGACTAGCGCCTACCTGACCCATCCGGTCTTTCACATGAACCGGGCCGAGTCGGAAATGATGCGCTACATGCGCCGCCTGTCGGACCGCGACCTCGCGCTCGACCGGGCGATGATCCCGCTCGGCTCCTGCACGATGAAGCTGAACGCGGCGGCCGAGATGATGCCGATCACTTGGCCGGAGTTCGGATCGCTTCACCCCTTCGCGCCGCGCGACCAGGCGGCGGGGTATCATGAGGCGATTAGCGACCTAGGCCAGAAGCTCTGCGAGATCACTGGCTACGACGCGATGTCGATGCAGCCGAATTCCGGCGCGCAAGGCGAATATGCGGGACTTCTGACCATCCTCGCCTACCACCGCGCGCGGGGGGATACCCAGCGGACGGTCTGCCTGATCCCGACCAGCGCGCATGGCACCAACCCGGCCTCGGCGCAGATGGCGGGGATGGAGGTCGTGGTCGTCAAGTCCGCCCCGAACGGCGACGTGGATGTCGAGGACTTCCGCCAGAAGGCCGAAGCGGCGGGCGACCGGCTTGCGGCCTGCATGATCACTTACCCGTCCACGCATGGCGTCTTCGAGGAAACCGTCAAGACGATCTGCCAGATCACCCATGACCACGGCGGGCAGGTCTATATCGACGGGGCGAACATGAACGCGCTCGTCGGGCTGGTGAAACCGGGCGAGATCGGCGGCGACGTGAGCCACCTGAACCTGCACAAGACCTTCGCCATCCCGCATGGCGGCGGCGGGCCGGGCATGGGTCCGATCGGTGTGAAGGCCCACCTCGCGCCGCATCTGCCGGGGCATCCGGAGACGGACAATCCCGAAGGCGGGGGCCTCAAGAGCACCGATCAGGGGACCGTGTCGGCGGCGCCCTATGGGTCGGCGTCAATCCTCCTGATCTCCTGGGCCTACTGCCTGATGATGGGCGGGCCGGGGCTGACGCAGGCGACCCGCGTGGCGATCCTGAACGCGAACTACATCGCGGCGCGGCTGTCAGGGCACTACCCGATCCTCTTCATGGGCAACAAGGGCCGCGTGGCGCATGAGTGCATCCTCGACACCCGTCCCTTCGCGGAAGCCGGAGTCACGGTGGACGACATCGCCAAGCGCCTGATCGACAACGGTTTCCACGCGCCCACGATGTCCTGGCCGGTGGCGGGGACGCTGATGGTGGAACCGACGGAATCGGAAACCAAGGCCGAGATCGACCGCTTCATCACCGCGCTTCTGTCCATCCGCGACGAGATCCGCGCGGTGGAAAAGGGCGAGATCACGGCCGAGGATAGCCCCCTGCGCCACGCCCCGCACACAGTGGCCGCGCTGGTGGGGGAGTGGGACCGGAAATACAGCCGCGAGACGGGCTGCTTCCCGCCGGGGTCGTTCCGGGTCGACAAGTACTGGCCGCCGGTGGGCCGGGTCGACAATGTCTATGGCGACCGCAACCTGATCTGCACCTGCCCGCCGGTGGAAGCCTATGCCGAGGCGGCTGAATAGCCGCCAAGCGCACAATTCTTCTGCGAAGAATTGAAGCAACGCGGTGGCGATGCGCGCATGGCCCGACCCTGGCTCCACATCAATTCTTCGCAGAAGAATTGTGGCCCGGGCCGGGCTCGATCAGGGCTGCGGTTTCGGTGCGGGTGTCCCGAGCGCCCCGCCGGGCCGCGTCCCGATCCCGCCACCTGACCCCACGCCGCTCGTCTTGGGTTTGGCGAGGTCCGGAACCTTGGGCGGTGCCTTAACCCCCGGCGAAGAGCCCAGCACCCGGCCCCCGCCCGCTCCGCTTTGCCGCGCGAGGCAGTCCTGCGTCTGGACCAGCGCCGGGCCGATGCCGTCCACGTCAAAGCCGTCGTCGATCCCCATTCCCAGCATCCGCAGATAGCGCCCCGAGTTCAGGAAATCGACCGAGGCCTGGATGCCGTCATATGTGATCCCGGCATAATCCGCATCCCAGGCCTCGCCGTTGCCGATGGCGGGCAGTCCGGTTTCCATCATCACCCAAAGCTCGAACTTCTGGCCGGGCTGGAACTTGACGTCCGGCTGCGACAGAAGGATCGACAGCGTGTCGTTCGGGTAAAGCCCGATCCACAGCACCTGGCCGTTCTGGTAGCTGACCGTGGTGTAGCAGTAGGAAAAGGCCCCGGCGTCGTCGGTATAGGCCCCGCCGACCCAGTTGCCCGCCTCGAACTGTGAGCCGGGGATCTCCACCACCTCGGCCAGCGCCGGGGCAAGGGAGGCGGCAACGAAGGCGGCAGCTAGGGCAGGAAATCGCATGGTCTCATCCGGGAAAAAAGGGTTTCGCGGCCAGAATGCCGGGGCCGCCCGAATCGCGCAAGTCAGGCTTTTGCCTGTCAGCGCACCGGCATTGACCTGCGGACCAGCCCGGGCTAGCCCTCTGCCCGATGTCCGCGACCAAGCCCTTGTTCCGCGAAGGCCTTCTGGCCAGCCTGCCCATCGTGATGGGCTACGTCCCCATTGCCTTTTCCTTCGGCGTCGCCGCGACCCGGGCCGGGTTCGGCGTCCTTGACGCTGCTGCACTGTCGCTGATCGTCTATGCCGGGGCCTCGCAATTCCTGGCGCTGGCGCTTCTGACGTCGGGGGCACCGGTCCTGATCTCGGCCTTCACGCTGATCGCGATGAACCTGCGGCATGTGCTGTATGGCCCGGCCCTGATGCGCGAGGCCGGGAAGGATGCCGCGACGCGCCACGCCTGGGCCTGGGCCTGGGGCCTGACGGACGAGGTCTTCGGCCAGGCGCTGGGCTCGCTTGCGCGCGGGCAGAAGTTTTCCGAACCCTACATGTTCGGCCTGGGCCTGGGGGCCTATGCCGCCTGGGTCCTTGGAACCGTGACGGGGGCAGTGGCAGGGGCCGGGGCGCTGGACGGCTGGCCCGCGCTGAACGCGGGACTTGGCTTCATGCTGCCCGCGCTGTTCCTGGCGCTTCTGTTGTCGATCCTCAGCCGCCGCCAGCTGCCGGTGATCGCGGTCGCGGGCGCGGTCACGATTGCCGGGACCTGGTGGATTTCCCCAACAAGCGGCATTCTTCTGGGCATGCTGGCAGGCGCAGTGACCGGGGTCCTTAGGCGATGAACTGGGACCTTCTTGCCGTCGCCATCATGGCCGGGGCCGCGAACTGGGCCTTCCGCGCCGGGCCGATCCTTGCCCGCAGCGACCGGATGGGCGCGCGCGGCTGGCTTGAACGCTTCCTGTCGGCCACCGGCCCGGCCGCCATCGCCACGCTGTTCGTCGCCTCGATCCTGCCCGCGCTTGGCACCGAGGCGCACCGACTTGTCCCGCTTGTCGCCGGGACGCTCGGCGTTCTTGGCACCTGGCTGGCCCGCCGCTCGGTCGTCCTGGCCACGCTGGCGGGCGCGCTGGCCCACGGTCTTGCGGTCTGGCTTTTCGCCTGACGCTTGCGCCCTGCCGTCCGATGCGCGACCATCATGCCAGGCAAGGAGGCAGCCATGTTCGAGATCAGCGCGGCAACGGTGGTGCAGGTGATCTTCCTTTCGCGTGAGGGGCCTGCGGGCGAGGCCGAGCTCCATGCCTTCATCGACGGGCTGAACGACGACGAAAAGGCGCAGCTGACCGCCGTGGCCTGGGTCGGTCGCGGCGCCTTCGAGCCCGAGGATTTCGACGAGGCAGTGGCCACAGCGACCGCCGAGGCGACGACGCCCACGGCCGATTACCTGATGGGCATGCCCCATCTGGCCGAAAACCTTGAGGCCGGGCTTGATGCCCTGGGCATCGACGTCGCGGGCGAGGAGGAGGACCTTCTCTGACCCCTTTTCCTGGGGCCTCTTGAACAGCGCCGCGGCGCTACACATCTTCAAAGTCTGCTAGATGTGAGGTCTGCCATGCCCGTTACCGATGCGGTGAAACTCACTTGCGCGACCTGCGGCCAGGCCAACCGTGTGCCGGTCGCCCGGCTGTCCGAGGGTCCGAAATGCGGCACCTGCGGCGCGGCATTGGCCGATGGCCGGGTCGCTGACCTTGACGCCGTGACGCATGACAAGGTGACGCGCGGCGACGGCGTGCCGGTCCTGGTCGACTACTGGGCCCCCTGGTGCGGTCCCTGCCGGTCGATGGCCCCCGAATTCGCCAAGGCCGCCAAGACCCTGGCCCCAGCCGTCCGGCTGATGAAGCTGAACACCGAGGATCACCCGGCGATCTCGTCCCGGGCCGGGATCCGCGGCATCCCGGCGCTGATCCTGTACCGGGGCGGCCACGAGATCGCGCGCCTGGCCGGGGCCCGCCCCGCCGCCGACATCCTCGCCTTTGCCCGCCAGCACCTGACGGGCTGACCCCAGCGCCGCAACTTGACAACGCCCGCACGTTGGGTAACACACCGCGCAAGGTCATTGGGGCAGTAGCTCAGTTGGGAGAGCGTATCGTTCGCAATGATAAGGTCAGGGGTTCGATCCCCCTCTGCTCCACCAATGACCCGCTTCCCCGGCTGCCGATCTGAAACGCCCCCCGCTTTCCGCACGAATCGACCGTTCCTGCGGCGTCGCGGCTGGCTTGACCTTGCGGCACTCTTCCAGTCTGGGTTGTGCGCGGACCCCCCGATCCCCGCGGTCCTCGCCGGTCGGTTGCACACAAAAGCCTTGATCGGGCAGCGGGATCAGGCGACACTTTTGCCATCGGCAATGGAATTATTGGGAGTGTGCTGCGCGGTCACGGCACTGTGACATTCGCATTAAAAACGATTTTGCAAGGGGGATGGGCGGCCACAGCAGGACGCCCGGCTTCCGGGCCCAGAGTACGGGAATACACTTTGACAATGAATTTCACACCTGACGACGTCGGACTTGCCGGTCATGCCTCATTCAGATCAGGCCCGGCTTCGCGTGGGGCAAAGTCGGCGCCGGTCCTGCACCTGCGCCATGACGCGGGCCGGACCACGGCCACAGGCACGGCCAGGGCTTTCGTCGGGCATCGCGTCGGTCCGGCGGATTCCTCGCTTGGCCTCCATGGCAGCTGGGCCTGGGACGGCACCACATTGCAGGCCGAGGTCGATCCGCTTGGCTACTTCAGCCTCTTCGTCTATCGCAAGAGTGGTGAGATCGCGATTTCGCCGTCGATCCTGCAGCTGCTGGCGCTGGGGGCCGACCCCGAACCCGATCCGGTCGCTTTGGCAGTCTTCCACCGCATCGGGCATTTCCTGGGCGAGGACACGCCCTTCCGGCACATCAAGGTGCTGCCGCCGGCGGGCAGGCTGACCTGGCAGGCCGGGGTGGCGACGATCAGCGGCACCGCGCCGGTCCCGCGCGAACGGGCGCTGACCCGCGATCAGGCGGTCGAGGCCTTCATCGAACTGCCCCGCGCCGCGATCCGGCGGTTCCTGGCAGCCTGGCACGGGCCGGTGGTGCTGCCGCTGTCGGGTGGGCGGGATTCGCGGCACATCCTTCTGGAAATGCTGCACCAGGGCCGCAAGCCCGACACGGTGGCGACCTTCCATCAGGGCGGCCGCTACCTTGACCGCGAAGTGCAGGCCGCGCGGGCGCTGTCGGCACGGGCCGGGGTCCGGCACACGCTTCTCGGGCACCCCCGGCCCCGGCTTCGCGATGCGCTGCGCGGCGTGCTTCTGACCCAGCTTTGCGCCGATGAACACGCACAGATGATGCCGATGCGCGATTTCATCGCGGGCAACCCCGGCGCGGCGGCACTGGACGGGATCGGCGGCGACATCCTGACCAACCCCGACGACGATGCCGCCGATTTCCTCGACCGCGCCCGCAAGGGCGACTACGACGGCATCGCCCGCAGGCTTGCGGCAGGCCATGGCCGCGTCATCAGCCGGACGGGTCAGCCGGGCGGGGCGGGTGCGATCTATTCCCCCGACCTCGAAGACGCGGCCATGGCGCGCATCGCCGATGCGATCCGGGTGTTCGATGCCGCGCCCGACCCCTATCAGGCCTTCTGGTTCTGGAACCGCACCCGGCGCGAGATTTCCTTCGTCTCGACCGGCATCCTGGGCGGCGCGGCGATGGTTGCCTGCCCCTACCTTTCGCCCGAGTTCGTCGAGCTGGGCCTGTCGCTGCCCTTTGCCGTCACGGGCGACCAAAGGCTGCACGACGACGCCATCGCCCGGGCCTACCCGGACTATGCCGACATCCCCTACGAGGCCGGGTTCAAAAGCCAGCCGCTGCCGCGCCTGCGTCCGGGACGGCTGACCAATCTTGTCGACGGTCTTCGGGTGGCGGCGATGATCGAACCGGGCAGCGGCGCTTTGCCCGCCGTGGCGCGGAGCCTTGTGAAGTCGCCATTGCGCAACGGCCCGGCCGACATCTACCGGATGCACGCCAGGATGGTTGCCGCTATGGACGCGGACGAGGCAAAGCGGCTGATCGCGATCGAGGACCAGCTTCTTGCAGCAGCACCCACAGGGCAAGAGGTGGCAAGCGATGTCTATCCCGCCGCTTGAGGCCCATGTCCTTCGGGTACGAAAATATCTCAGACGCCGCCGTGCCGACCGGATCCGGCATCGCGCGATGGCAAGGCCGTTCTCGCCCGACGCGCCGTCCCGGCTTCTTCTGGTGACCCAGCCCGAGCGGCTGCCGCAAAGCCAGGTGTTTCCCTTCCACCACTACGCGGCCGATCTGCAGCGTCTCTATGGCACCGAGGTGCGCGAGGCCGATCTGGGGGACTTCCTCTCAGGCAAGCCGATCCCGGCGGCGGGCGCTACGGCCGTTGCCTTCCAGACTGCCTTCGACGTTTCGGATGCCGATCTCGACCGGCTCTTTGCCCGCATCCGCGCCGATCATCCCGGCGCAAGGGTCGCCTGTCTGGACTGGTTCGCGCCGACCGACCTGCGCAATGCGGCGCGGATGGATGGACAGATCGACCTCTACATCAAGAAGCACGTCCTGCGTGACCGCGGCCATTACGGCAAGCCGACCCTTGGCGACACGAACCTGACCGACCACTACGCCAGGCGTCTGAACCTGCCCGAGCCCGAAGTGCGATTCGACATCCCGCCGGGCTTTCTGGACAAGCTGGTCATCGGCCCGTCCTTCGCCACCGCGCCGACGATCCTGCCCGAGCTTTTGGGCAAGCAGCCCCCGGCAGGTCGGCGCGAGATCGACCTCCATGCCCGGTTCGAACAAAGCGGAACGCCCTGGTATCGCGCCATGCGGGCCGAGGCACATGCCGCGGTCACCGGGCTGCAGGGCGTCACGATGGTGCGTGGGCAGGGGGTGCACCACGCGCAATTCCTGGTCGAGATGCGCCACTCCAAGCTTTGCATCAGCCCCTTCGGCTATGGCGAGGTCTGCTGGCGCGACTATGAGGCCGCGCTGACCGGGGCTGTGCTGGTCAAACCGGACATGAGCCATGTCGAGACCGATCCCGACATCTTCATCGCCTGGGAAACCTACGCCCCGGTGGCCTGGGACCTGTCGGATCTTGCCGACGTCGTGCAGCGGCTGCTGGCGGATGAGAGGTTGCGGACAAAGCTTGCGACCCAGGCCCGCGAGGTCCTGCGCCGGTGGCTTCAGTCCGACGCCTTCGCCCGGCGGATGGAGCCGCTTCTGGCGACCTAGCCCACCACCTCCACCCCCGTCCCCCAGGCCTCGCATTTCCGGGTCAGCTCGTCGGGCAGGGGGCGGTCGGTGAAAAGGCGGGTGATCTCGGACAGCGAGGCCAGCCGGGCGGGGGCCGAGCGGTCGAGCTTGGAATGGTCGCAGACGAGGAAGGCCTGCCGCGACTGGCGGATGATCGCCTTCGACACCCGCACTTCGGCCAGGTCAAAGTCCAGAAGGTCGCCGTCGCGGTCCAGGGCCGAAGTGCCGATCACCGCGTAATCGACCTTGAACTGTTCGAAGAACTGGGTGGTGAGCTCGCCCACGAGGCCCCCGTCCGTCCGCCGCAGCGCGCCCCCCGCCACGACGATCTCGCAGCCCGGGTTCGCCACCAGGGTGTTGGCCACATTCATGTTGTTGGTGATCACCGTGATATTGCGATGCGTCAGCAACTCGCGCGCCACCGCCTCGGTCGTGGTGCCAAGGTTCAGGATCAGGCTGCAGTTGTCCGGGATCGCCGCAGCACAGGCCCGGGCGATGGCCGCCTTCGCGCCCTCGTTCATGCGGCGACGCGCCTCGTAGCCGATATTCGCCACGCCGGTCTTCAGCATCGCGCCGCCATGCACCCGGTCCAGATGCCCAGCGTCGGCCAGATCGGAAAGGTCGCGCCGGATCGTCTGCAGCGTCACGTCAAAGCGCTGCGCCAGGTCCTCGACCATCACCCGCCCCTCGGCGCGGGCGAGTTCCAGGATTTCCGTCTGCCGGAAGTTCAGCGCCACCTGGGGTCCCTTTCCCGTTCCGGCCCGTTCTGCCACGCCGTCCCGCCGCTGTCAGCGGCTTTGTTGCGAACACGCGCCAGGTTTCGTTTGTGTGCGATTGCAGCATAATGCCCTCGCACTTGCAGAAATGACCTTGGGTCACTGCGCGTAGATGTTCGGTTTAGCAAAAAGCGCGCGAAAACGAAAGATTGTCGTTGACGCTGTCGTGACAATCGTCAAAGCATCATGCCCGGGGAGGAATTGTCGTGACACAGGACAGCGAGGCGGTCGCAAGCGACCTCTTCATCATCGGCGGCGGGATCAACGGCTGCGGCATCGCCCGCGACGCCACCGGGCGCGGCCTGTCCGTCACCCTGGCCGAACAGGGTGACCTGGCGCAGGGCACATCCTCGGCCTCGACCAAGCTGTTCCACGGCGGCCTCCGCTACCTTGAATACTTCGAATTCCGCCTGGTCCGCGAGGCGCTGGAGGAACGCGAGACGCTCCTTGTCGCGATGCCGCACATCAGCTGGCCGATGCGCTTCGTCCTGCCCCTGTCGCCCGACATGCGGTTCGAATCCGACACGCCGACCTCGCGCCTTCTGGGCTGGGTCATGCCCTGGGCCAAGGGTCGCCGCCCCGACTGGCTGATCCGGCTGGGCCTTTACATGTATGACACGATGGGCGGCCGAAAGATCCTGCCCGCGACCCGCACGCTGGACCTGACCCGCGACCCGGCAGGCAAGCCGCTGAACCCGAAATTCCGCAAGGCCTTCGAATATTCCGACTGCTGGGTCGAGGATTCGCGCCTTGTCGCCCTGAACGCCCGCGACGCCGCGCAGCGGGGCGCGAAGATCATGACCCGCACCCGCGTGGTCAGCGCCGAACGCCGTGACGGCCTCTGGCATGTCACCACCGAGGGCCCCCACGGCATCGAACACTTCCGGGCAAGGGCGCTGGTCAACGCCGGCGGGCCCTGGGTCGAGGACGTGATCCGCAACGTCGCCCGCATCAACTCATCCGAAGGCGTCCGGCTTGTGCGCGGCAGCCACATCGTGACCAAGCGCCTCTTCGACCACGACCGCTGCTACTTCTTCCAGGGCTCTGACGGCCGCATCATCTTTGCCATCCCGTACGAGCAGGACTTCACCCTGATCGGCACCACTGACAAGGACCACAAGGGTGCCCCGAAAGACGTCCACTGCACAGAGGAGGAGCGGGATTACCTCCTCGCCTTCGCGTCGCAATACTTCGCCAAGCCGGTGACGAAAGACGATGTGGTCTGGACCTATTCCGGCGTGAGGCCCCTCTACAACGCCGGGGCCAAGTCGGCCACGGCGGCGACGCGCGACTATGTCCTGTCGTTGGACCAGACCGGCGCGCCGCTGCTGAACGTCTTTGGCGGCAAGATCACCACCTACCGCCGCCTTGCCGAGTCTGCGCTGGCGAAGCTGACCCCGTTCTTCCCTGAGGCGAAACCCGCCTGGACCGCCCGCGTCGCCTTGCCGGGCGGCAGCTTCCCGCATGACGGGGTCCCGGCGCTGATCGCCAGCCTGAAGGCAAAGCACCCCTTCCTGACCGACTACTGGGCTGCCCGCCTGGTCCGCGCCTACGGGACCGAGGCCGCGACGATCCTTGGCGACGCCACCAGCGCGGACGCCTTGGGCCAGGACTTCGGCGCGACCTTGACCGAGGCCGAGGTTCGCTGGCTGATGACCCATGAATACGCTGTCGCTGCGGCCGATGTCGTCTGGCGGCGATCCAAGCTGGGGCTGCGGATGACCGCGGACCAGATCGAAACACTCGACCGCTTCATGGCTGATGCGGGCGCTGCACGGGCCGTAAGCCCGGCGGCGGAATAGGGGGACGGGATGACGCTGGAACTGCAGGGGGTCTCACGGTCGGTCGGGGGCAGGGTACATATCCACCCCACCGATCTGACCCTGAAAAACGGCACGATGAACGTGCTTCTGGGCCCCACCCTCTCGGGCAAGACCAGCCTGATGCGGCTGATGGCCGGGCTCGACAAGCCGTCGTCGGGCCGCATCCTTTGGGAAGGCAAGGACGTGACCGGCCAGAAGGTGCAGGACCGCAAGGTGGCGATGGTCTACCAGCAGTTCATCAACTACCCCGGCCTCACCGTCTATGAGAACATCGCCTCGCCCCTGCGCCTGATGGGCCGTGGCCGCGAGGAGATCGACCGCGCCGTTCGCCAGACCGCCGAGATGCTTCGCCTGACGCCGATGCTGACCCGCAAGCCCTTGGAGCTTTCGGGCGGCCAGCAGCAGCGCTGCGCCCTGGCCCGCGCGCTGGTCAAGGGCGCGGGGCTGGTCCTTCTGGATGAACCGCTTGCCAACCTGGACTACAAGCTGCGCGAAGAGCTGCGCGTGGAAATCCCCCGCATCTTCGAAGCCTCGGGCGCGATTTTCGTCTATGCGACCACCGAACCCGAAGAGGCGCTCCTCCTTGGCGGCAACACCGCGACGCTCTGGGAAGGCCGCGTCACCCAGTTCGGCCCGACGCCTGATGTCTACCGCCTGCCCGAAGACGCCCAGACCGCGCGCGTCTTCAGCGACCCGCCGATGAACTTCGTCACCGTCCGCAAGGAAGCTAGCCGTCTGACCTTCGGCGACAATGCCCATGCCGCCGCCGAAGGTCCGACCCGCGATCTGCCGGATGGCAGCTACACCGCCGGGTTCCGCGCCAATCATGTGACGCTGAACCGGCATTCCGGCGACGCCGTCGAATTCCGCTGCACTCTGGGCGCGACCGAGATCACCGGGTCGGAAACCTTTGTCCATCTGGTTCACGGCTCGGACCGCTGGGTCGGGCTGATCCACGGGGTGCATCCTCTGACCTCGGGCGCGCAGACGTCGATCTTTGTCGACCCCGCCCACGTCTACCTGTTCGACACCACGGGCCGCCTTGCAGCACCCGCCCCTTATGCGATGGCGGCCTGACATGTCCCGGATCACGCTTTCCAAACTCGCCCACAGCTACAACCCGAACCCGACTTCGGACGCCGACTATGCGCTGAAGGAGATGGACCATGTCTGGCAGGACGGCGGGGCCTATGCGCTGCTGGGCGCCTCGGGCTGCGGCAAGACCACGCTTCTGAACATCATCTCGGGCCTTGTGCGTCCGTCGCAGGGCCGCGTGTTGTTCGGCGATACCGACGTGACCGATGCAGCGACCACCGAACGCAACATCGCCCAGGTGTTCCAGTTCCCCGTCGTCTACGACACGATGACCGTGCGCGACAACCTGGCCTTCCCCTTGCGGAACCGGGGCATGGACGGAGGCTACATCGCCAAGCGCGTGGGCCAGATCGCCCAGATGATCGGGATGGAGGACATCCTGAACCGCAAGGCACGCGGGCTAACCGCCGATGCCAAGCAGAAGATTTCGCTGGGCCGCGGCATGGTGCGCGAGGACGTGAACGCGATCCTCTTCGACGAACCGCTGACGGTGATCGACCCGCACATGAAGTGGGAGCTTCGGACCCAGCTGAAGGACCTGCACCGCGAGTTCGGGCACACGATGATCTACGTGACCCACGACCAGACCGAGGCCCTGACCTTTGCGCAGAAGGTCGTCGTCATGCACGAAGGCCGCGTCGTCCAGATGGGCACGCCGGAGGAACTCTTCGAGACCCCGGCGCATACCTTCGTCGGCTATTTCATCGGCTCGCCCGGCATGAACCTGTTCGACGCCGAAATCGCGGGTTCCGAGGCGCGCCTGCAAGGCGTCTCGGTGCCGCTGGGTGCGGCCTATGGGCCAACAACGGGCCGCACCCAGATCGGCATTCGGCCGGACTATGTGACCGTGTCTGACCAGGGCCTGTCCGTGACCGTGAAGCGGGTCGAGGACGCGGGCCGCCACCGCATCGTCCGCGCCGAGTTTGCGGGTCAGCCCCTGAACGCGATCCTGCCCGAAGGGATGACCGTCCCGGCTGACCCCCGCGTCGCCTTCGCGACCGGAAAGATCAACGTCTACGCCAACGACTGGCGCGTTTCGCCGATGGGGGCCTGAGCCATGGACAAGACCCAGAACAACAAGGCCTGGTTCCTCGTCCTGCCGGTCCTGGTGCTGGTCGCCTTCTCGGCCATCCTGCCGCTGATGACCGTCGTCAACTACGCCTTCAACGACACTTTCGGCCAGAACGAATTCTTCTGGGCCGGGATCGACTGGTTCGAGGAAATGGTCACCTCTGACCGCCTGCACGAAGCCCTTGGCCGCCAGGTCCTGTTCTCGCTCATCATCCTGGCGATCGAAGTCCCCCTTGGCATCTTCATCGCCTTGAACATGCCGAAATCCGGCTTCTGGGCCTCGTTCTGCCTCGTCCTGATGGCGCTCCCGCTCCTCATCCCGTTCAACGTCGTCGGCACCATCTGGCAGATCTTCGGCCGGGTCGACATCGGCCTCCTCGGCCACACGCTCGCCGCGATGGGCATCGACTACAACTACACCAACGACCCCCTCGACGCCTGGATCACCGTCATCGTGATGGACGTCTGGCACTGGACCTCGCTCGTGGCACTCCTCTGCTACGCCGGTCTCCAGTCGATCCCCCAGGCCTACTATCAGGCCGCCAAGATCGACCAGGCCACCCGCTGGTCCGTCTTCCGCTATATCGAACTGCCGAAGATGAAGGGCGTCCTCCTCATCGCCGTCCTCCTCCGCTTCATGGACAGCTTCATGATCTACACCGAGCCCTTCGTCGTCACCGGCGGCGGCCCCGGCAACTCCACCACCTTCCTGTCGATCGACCTGGCGAAGATGGCCACCGGCCAGTTCGACCTCGGCCCCGCCGCCGCCTTCTCGATCATGTACTTCCTGGTCATCCTGTTGATCTCATGGGTCTTCTACACCGTCATGACCAACCTCGACCGCGAGGAGAACCGCTGATGCGCATCCGTTCCAACGCCGTCGTCATGACGATCTACCTCCTCTTCCTCCTCATCCCGATCTACTGGCTGATCGGGATGAGCCTGAAGACCAATACCGAGATCACCGGGTCCTTCACCCTCTTCCCCGCGGACCTCACGTTCCGCAACTACATGGTCATCCTGACCGACCCAAGCTGGTACATGGGCTACGTCAACTCGATGATCTACGTGACGATGAACGTGGTCATCACCATCACCGTGGCGCTCCCCGCCGCCTATGCCTTCAGCCGCTACAGCTTCATGGGCGACAAGCACCTGTTCTTCTGGCTGCTCACCAACCGCATGGCACCGCCCGCCGTCTTCGCGCTGCCCTTCTTCCAGCTCTACTCGGCGATGAACCTGATCGACACCCACATCGCCGTGGCCCTGGCGCATTGCCTGTTCAACGTGCCGCTGGCCGTCTGGATCCTGGAAGGCTTCATGCGCGGGGTCCCGAAGGAGATCGACGAGACGGCCTATATCGATGGCTACAGCTTCCCGAAATTCTTCGTGAAGATCTTCATGCCGCTCATCGCCTCCGGTATCGGCGTCGCCGCCTTCTTCTGCTTCATGTTCAGCTGGGTGGAACTCCTCCTTAGCCGCACCCTCACCACCACTGACGCCAAGCCCATCGCCGCCACGATGACCCGCACGGTCTCGGCCTCCGGCATGGACTGGGGCGTCCTCGCCGCCGCTGGCGTCCTGACCATCGTGCCGGGGGCCTTGGTGATCTACTTCGTCCGCAACTACATCGCCAAGGGCTTCGCCCTCGGCCGGGTGTGAGGAGCCGCAACCCATGGACCATTTCGCCTGGATGGCCTGGACCTGGCCGACCGCCGCCTTCTTCGCCGGCATCGCCCTGGCGTTGGCGACGCTGACGGTGCTGGCGGTGCTGCGGCCGGAGACGCCGCGGCACGGCATCCTCGGGCTCGACACCACGCGCGGCGACCGGCTGTTCCTGTCGCTGCTGGGCAGCGCCTTCATCCATCTGGGCTGGTTGGGGCTGGTCGGGCCGGACCTGACCATCGCCTCGATCCTGTCCCTGCTCTACGCCGCGGCGGTCTTCCGCTGGGTGTAGCCAACAAAGTTCCGCAACCATCACGTCTCTGGGGGAGGAAACAACCGTGAAGAAGTTCTGTCTGCTCACCACATCGGCCGCCGCCCTGCTGCTCGGCACCGTCTCGGCCAAGGCCGACATGGAGGCCGCGAAGCGCTGGATCGACAGCGAATTCCAGCCCTCGACGCTGTCCAAGGAGGAACAGCTCAAGGAGATGGAATGGTTCATCAACGCCGCGAAGCCCTTCGCCGGCATGGAGATCAACGTCGTCTCCGAGACCATCACCACCCATGAGTACGAGGCCCGGACGCTGGCCAAGGCCTTCAGCGAGATCACCGGCATCAAACTGCGTCACGACCTGATCCAGGAAGGCGACGTGGTCGAGAAGATCCAGACGCAGATGCAGTCGGGCAAGAACATCTACGACGCCTGGATCAACGACAGTGACCTGATCGGCACCCATTTCCGCTACCAGCAGGCGATTCCGCTCACCGACTGGATGACGGGGGAGGGCAAGGACGTCACCTCACCGACTCTCGACATCGAGGATTTCATCGGCCGGTCCTTCACCACCGGGCCGGACGGCAAGCTCTACCAGATACCCGACCAGCAGTTCGCCAACGTCTACTGGTTCCGCTACGACTGGTTCCAGCGCCCGGACCTGAAGGAGAAGTTCAAGGCCAAGTACGGCTACGATCTCGGCGTGCCGGTGAACTGGTCCGCCTATGAGGACATCGCCGAGTTCTTCACCAACGACGTCAAGGAAATCGACGGGGTGAAGGTCTACGGCCACATGGACTACGGCAAGAAGGACCCGTCGCTGGGCTGGCGCTTCACCGACGCCTGGCTGTCGATGGCCGGCAACGGCGACCGCGGCATCCCCAACGGCAGGCCGGTGGACGAGTGGGGCGTGCGCATGGAGGGCTGCCGCCCGGTCGGCTCGTCGGTCGAGCGCGGCGGCGACACCAACGGCCCGGCGGCCGTCTACTCCATCGCCAAATATGTGGAGTGGCTGAAGAAATACGCCCCGCCGCAGGCCGCGGGCATGACCTTCTCCGAATCCGGCCCGGTGCCGGCGCAGGGCAACGTGGCGCAGCAGATGTTCTGGTACACCGCCTTCACCGCCGACATGGTGAAGGCCGGGCTGCCGGTGGTGAACGCCGACGGCACGCCGAAATGGCGCATGGCCCCCTCGCCCAAGGGCGCCTACTGGAAGGACGGCATGAAGCTCGGCTACCAGGACGCCGGGTCCTGGACCCTGCTGAAGTCCACGCCGGTGGACCGCCGCAAGGCTGCCTGGCTCTACGCCCAGTTCACCATCTCCAAGTCGGTCAGTCTGAAGAAGAGCCATGTCGGCCTCACCTTCATCCGCGAGAGCGACATCTGGGACAAGTCCTTCACCGAGCGGGCGCCCAAGCTGGGCGGGCTGATCGAGTTCTACCGCTCGCCGGCGCGCGTGCAGTGGACCCCGACCGGCGTCAACATCCCCGACTATCCGAAGATGGCGCAGCTCTGGTGGCAGAACATCGGCGACGCGTCCTCGGGCGCCAAGACCCCGCAGCAGGCAATGGACGCGCTCGCCGCCCAGCAGGACGAGGTGCTCGGCCGTCTGGAGCGGGCCGGCGTGCAGGGCGACTGCGGGCCGAAGCTGAACAAGAAGGAGACGGCGGAGTTCTGGTTCGCCAAGTCGGAGAAGGACGGCAACGTGGCGCCCCAGCGCAAGCTGGCCAACGAGAAGCCGAAGGGTGAAACCATCGACTACGACACGCTGATCAAGTCCTGGCCGGCGACCCCGCCCAAGAAGTGATCGGCGGCCGGGGGCGGGCGGGGGAGGATCCTCCGCCCGACCCCATGCCTGCGAACGACAACCATCGGGAAATTGTTGCTATGGCCGCGTCCGGCTTCGTGCTCGCCATCGACCAGGGAACCACCTCCACCCGAGCCATCGTCTTCGACCGGGATGGCGTTCCGAAAGCCGTGGCCCGGCGGGAGTTTCCGCAGCATTACCCGGCCGACGGCTGGGTCGAGCATGATCTGGAGGACATCTGGCGCGACACGG
>OFDC01000652.1_pt1 | contig 23857 bp, 24 predicted proteins | sample 1520941 | NCBI WGS metagenome assembly OFDC01 (sample SAMEA94258168, study PRJEB24077) | hot springs metagenome | biome: Aquatic biome; feature: Water | place: India | collected 2012-12-06 | depth 5 m | reverse complement strand
CAATTCGCCAAAGCGTTGATCTATTGAGGTTATATTCTCCCCCTCTAGCCGTATTCGCGATGAAAAGAGCTTTTCCGCGGCATTTAAGAACCCGGCTAGCGCCTAGAATGCCCGAATTCGGCGGCTCTTGGATTCCCTCAGGATTGCTACCCCGTAGCGTGGTGTGTGCACATTCTAGCAAAAAAAGCGCGAAGAACCCGCTGAGGTTATTGATGCTCTTCGAGGCTGCCTGACGGGCAAATCCGGTGGGACAGGAACGGCCCGATGACCACTCGAGATCATGCGACAGATTGGTGATCGTGGTCATGCCGGATCTCCCATGGAGGTGCCGAGGCGCGAAAGGATTTGGGTTGTGAGGGAGGTCATGCTTTGGCCTTGCTCAGGTTCGGGTAACGATGGCGCTGATTGGACACAGGGCGTTGCCGCCTCTTCCCGCTGGAAAGCCCTTAGCAGCCCATCGAGATTGAACCCGGCTTTGGTGGCACTGCGGACCATGCCGCTGAGACACTTGCCCGGATGCCGTGCCTGATAGCGGTGACCCATTCGCAGACGTGCGTTGCGGTCAATCACCAGCACGCAAAGGGCGGCTCGTTCCCGGCCAAGAACGGAGCAGGCATTGCCCCAAGTACGTTGCCTGATGCCAAGCCAGCTTGCCGTCTGCCGCGATGCCTCGATCAAGCTCGGCCACCCTGGATCGCCAAAGGCGCGTGCGATTGCGCGATACTCCTCGGACGCTAGGTCCAACGCCGCGCGCGGCGTGATCGTCGGCTCCGGCCGCTCGCTACAGGATCGTGATGAATCCTGATTCTGTATGTTGGGTCGGTCGTTTTCTTCCGATCGATCGGAAGTTTTCGTCGCACGGGAATCGCTCGCGAGGTCCGCAAGCACCGCCTCAAGAGCAGACTGGATCGCTTCCAGCCTCTCGATGCGGTGGATGGGAGCTACCCGGCCATCGGGAAGGATTGCGTCGGCCCGTGCGATCAGCTTCGGCTCGCCCACATCGCGGATCAGGCGGCGTGTTCGGCGGATCTCGGCCTTGCAGGTATCGACTGCCTGCTGTTCCATACGGCGAGCTTCCCAGGCCGCCTTCAGGTCGACATAGCGCTCCACCAGGGGCGCAAGGTTGATCCCTGCCGCCCATCGGATGATCCCGCCGCTCCTGAGGCCTGAGCGGGCACCATTGCCGCCCGTGGTCCTGGCGATCAGTCCCTTTGCCTCAAGTTCGCGCTCGGCATCGTTGATGGCACGGCTGCAAAGATCGAGGTGATCGGCAGTTCGGCACACCCGATCCCAGACAGCGCAGATGCGACCGGCCCGGTAATCATCGTCACGTGAACGCCAGACATAGTGCCTGAGCACCCGCGTCGCCGTGCTGGACAGACCCAGGCCACGCTTGCCGAGATCCTCGACCAGTGACAGCAGATCGACGCGCCTGACGCCCTCGGGAAGCCCGCCATGGGCAAGGGTCGCGCTCACGAGAGACCGCCAGCAAGCTCGGCGCTTGCACGGGAATCCGCGATATCGTATGAGAAGGCAGTAGCTGCAACGCTATCGAAATGACCGCTGGCGAGGGTGGCAGCCCTTCCGGCGGTTTTTCGTATCCTGTCTGGTGGTCTGGCGACCACCTGCGTCGCTGCCGAAATCCGACCAGATCTGCGCGTTTCCGAGGGTCTCCAGAGGCCCTCTCGTACAATTCGCGTACAACGCCCTTCGTACAAGAGGCTGTTTTTGCAACCAAAACAGCTAACTATCTGATTTGGCTGGCTCCCTTCACACGGGTGGGGTCACAGGTTCAATCCCTGTCGCGCCCACCAGAAACGGCCCGCGAGAGATCGCGGGCTTTTCTGTATCTGGCGGAACCGCGCGTTGCCCAGGTGGATTGGTCTTTCTCCCCCACGGAGAAATTTCCATGCAAAACAAGGATGAACGCACGCCACCGCTGGAGCCGAAGAGCGACAACGCAAGCCTCAACAGCGAAGTCCACGCGACCACCAAGATCAATTCAAGCGTGACGCCCGAGCAGTATCCGGAAGATCAGCGGCGGATGCAGGCGATTTCCTCGCAGGAGCCCAGCGAGGGTAAGAGAGAGAAGTGAGTGCAGTTTGCGCGAAATCAAGGAACTTCTAATATAACGCGGCATCATGGGCTGGTTAGCAAGGAGGACCAGACCCATGTTCAAGACCAATGTTGGCGGGATCGACCGCGCGGCTCGCATCGTGCTTGGCCTTGTGCTGATCGCGCTCGTTTTCGTCGGGCCGCAGACGCCGCTGGGCTGGATCGGCGTGGTGCCGCTGCTGACGGGGCTGCTGCGCACGTGCCCGCTCTATTCGCTGCTGGGCATGAATACCTGTCCCCGCACGTAAGAGCGCTGAGGGCGGGTTGCGCCGGGGGGCACGAGACGGCATAGCGCTGCGCCATGCACGATATCCGCCTGATCCGCGAAAACCCCGCCGCTTTCGACGCCGCCCTAGCCCGCCGCGGGGTGGAGCCTGCTGCTGAAGCCATCCTCGCGCTCGACGCGCGCCGCCGCGAGATCGCGACGCGGATGCAGGAAGTGCAGGCCCGCCGCAATGAAGCATCCAAGGCCATTGGCGCGGCCATGGGCAAGGGCGACAAGGATACGGCCGAAGCGCTGAAGGCCGAAGTGGCGGCGCTGAAGGTGGAACTGCCCTCGCTGGAGGAGGAAGAGCGCCAGTTGACGGCGCAGCAGAACGCTGCGCTGGCCGCCTATCCCAATGCGCCTGCCGCTGATGTGCCGGAGGGTGCGGACGAGAGCGAGAATGCCGAACTGCTGCGCTGGGGAAGCCCGCGCGAGTTCAGCTTCACGCCGAAGGAGCATGCCGATCTCGGCCCGGCGCTCGGGCTTGATTTCGAAACCGGCGCGCTGATTTCGGGCGCGCGGTTCACGTTCCTCAAGGGCGGGATGGCGCGGCTGCACCGGGCGCTGGCGCAGTTCATGCTCGACCGGCAGACCGGCGAGAACGGCTATCTGGAATGCATCCCGCCGCTGCTGGTCAAGGACGAGGCGGTGTTTGGCACGGGGCAATTGCCCAAGTTCTCGGAAGACCTGTTCAAGACCACGGACGGGCGCTGGATGATCCCGACCGCCGAGGTCAGCCTGACCAATGCGGTGCAGGGCCAGATTCTGGGCGAGGCCCAGCTTCCCCTGCGCATGACGGCCCTGACGCCGTGTTTCCGCTCGGAGGCCGGTGCGGCGGGGCGCGATACGCGGGGGTTCATTCGCCAGCACCAGTTCGAGAAGGTTGAACTGGTTTCGATTACCAAGCCCGAGGATTCGGAAGCCGAGCATGAGCGCATGACCGCCTGCGCCGAGGGCGTGCTGCAGGCGCTGGGCCTGCCCTATCGCAAGGTGTTGCTGTGCACCGGCGACATGGGCTTCACGGCGCGCAAGACCTATGACCTCGAGGTCTGGCTGCCGGGCCAGGGCGCCTATCGCGAGATTTCTTCGTGTTCCAACTGTGGTGACTTCCAGGCGCGGCGGATGAATGCGCGCTATCGCCCGGAAGGGGCAAAAGGCACCGAGTTCGTTCATACTCTTAATGGTTCGGGCCTTGCCGTGGGCCGTACGCTGGTGGCAGTCTTGGAGAACTACCAGCGGGAGGACGGATCGGTGGACGTGCCGGAAGTGCTGCACCCCTACATGGGCGGGCTGACCCGCCTCGAACCGCTGGCGTGATCCGCGCGCTGGCGGCAGGCCTTGCGCTGCTGGCAGCGGCACCGGCTGTTGCGCAGGGCGCGCGCCCGCCGATCGTGGCCTGGACCTATACCGTGCAGGCGGGCGATACCTTCTCGGACATCGCGCGGCGCTGGGGCGTGGACATGGCGACGCTGGGCGAGGCGAACGCGATCCCCAGCCCTTACGTCATCCGCATCGGGCAGGTGCTGAAGCGGCCAGAACCCAAAGGCGCGCCCAAGGGTGCGCCCAAGGCTCCGGCAAAGCCCTCCGCCTCGGCTGCTGCGGTCGAAACCCAAAAGGCCGTGCCCCGCCCTGCCCCGACGCTGCGACCCGCCCCGCCTGCGCGCGCGCCGCTTGCGCCGCGTGAATCCGACGCACCGAAGATCGGCTGGCCCACCGAAGGCGCGGTCGTCAGCCATTATCGCGACAAGGTGGCAGGCATTCCTTCGAACGGGATCGACCTGATTGCCCACCCCGGACAGAAAGTGCGGGCGGCGGCGGCGGGCACGGTGCTCTATGCCGGGAAGGAGCCCGAGCGCTTCGGGCAGTTGATCCTGATCGATCATGGCGGCGGCTTCGTCACGGCCTATGCCTATCTTGGCATGATGACGGTGAAGGAAGGGCAGGCCGTGACCAAGGGCGAGCGCATCGCGCTGGTCGGGCAAAGCGGTGAAGTGCAGCGGCCTACGGTTCATTTCGAGCTGCGCCGCAACAATGTGCCGCGCGATCCGGAACTATACCTGCCGCCGCGGTTGTAACGCTGATGGACCTTCACCTTCTCCGCCGTGGCGGGCGCAAGCCGACGAACGTGTTGCGGCGAACGCTGAAGGTCTCGGTCTGGGCCGACCTTGGCCTGCGACTGGGTGCCGCGTTTGCGCTGGTGGCGATCGTGGTGGCCGTCCACTGGCTCGACCGGGCCGGCCTGAAGGACAGCCACGACGGGACGATCAGTTTCCTCGACGTGGTCTACTTCACGATGATCTCGATCACGACCACCGGCTTTGGCGACATCGCCCCGGTGAGCGACCGTTCGCGGCTGATCGAGGCGGTGATCGTCACGCCGATCCGGGTGGCGGTGATCTTCATCTTCGTCGGCACGGCCTACAATTTCATCATCAAGCGCACCTGGGAGCGGTTTCGCATGGCGCAGATCCAGAAGAACCTGACCGATCATATTGTGGTGCTGGGCTTTGGCGTATCGGGGGCCGAAGCCGTGGCCGAACTGGTCGCGCGCGGCACCGATCCGGGCTGTATCGTGGTGATCGATCCCTCGGAAAGCGCGCTGGCTGCAGCGGCCAACATCGGCTGCAATGTCATGGCTGGCGATGCCACGCGCGATGCAACGCTGGTCGACGTGCGCATCGACCGGGCCTGTGCCATTCTGGTTTCGGCCGGGCGCGACGATACCTCGATCCTGATCACGCTGACCGCGCGGCACCTGGCGCCGGGCGTGCCGATCAGCACCGTGGTACGCGCGGCGGACAACGAGGATCTGGCGCGCCAGGCCGGGGCCAGCACGGTCATCAACCCCGTGCGCTTTACCGGGCTGCTGATGGCCGGGTCCGCGCATGGCAAGCACGTCGCCGAATACCTGACGGATCTCGCCTCGGTCGAAGGCCGGGTGCAACTGGTGGAGCGCAAGGTGCGGCCCGAGGAAGTCGGCCGTCCGCTGGCGGCGCTGGCCAGCGGCGGGCGAGGCTTGAGGATCTATCGGCGCGGCACGGTCATCGGCTTCTGGGAAGCGGCTGCCGAACGGCTGGAGGATGGCGACGAGATCGTCGAGATCGCCCCGACCCCGGCTACTGGCCGAGAAGCATGAACGCGAGACCCATCGAGAGGTAGGCGGCGAGCCAGAAGCCACCGTCAATCAAGGCGAGGCGCGTGCTGATGCGCTGCTGGCTGTAGCTGATCCACAGCGAGGGGATGATGAAGGCGATGGCAAGCCCGCCCGACATCATGAAGTAGAGCCACCACTTCACGTCGAGCGTGGCCGCCCCGACGCGGGCGAACATGTGGCCCATCATGCTGGCGGAAATGAACAGCAGCGCAGCAGTGATCGCAGCGGTTCGCGCAGGCGAGCGGCGAATGCCGAGCTTGCCGGGGCCGACTTCCTCCAGCCGGGCACGGCCGAACAGCGGGCCATACCAAAGGGCTGACGCACCGAGCGCAAAAAGCGTTGCAACAACGACGGCTATCCAGTTGACCGGGCCCATCTTTTCCTTCTTTGCCAAGCCCCCGCTGCAACCATCTGCTACGCCTGAGAAACGCGGAAGGCAACGCCAAGCGGGCCAATGGTGACGTGGCGTGCTTTTTAGCCTATGGGCCGCGCCACGATGGCAAGCCAGATTCCCCCTCTCGAAATTCCCGAAGCCCCCAAAGTCGGCATGGTCAGCCTCGGCTGTCCCAAGGCGCTGGTCGATTCCGAACGAATCCTGACCCGCCTGCGCGCCGACGGCTATGCGATGAGCGCCGATTATGCTGGTGCCGACGTGGTGCTGGTCAACACCTGCGGCTTCCTCGATTCCGCCAAGGAAGAGAGCCTTTCCGCAATCGGCGAGGCGATTGCCGAGAACGGGCGCGTGATCGTGACCGGGTGCATGGGCAACGAGGCAGACGTGATCCGCGCCAAGTTTCCGCAGGTGCTGGCGGTAACGGGCGCGCATCAGTACGAGGCGGTCGTTGAAGCGGTGCACGAAGCCGCGCCGCCGAGCATGGGCCCCTATATCGACCTGATCCCGCAGGCCGAGCCGGGGGACATCAAGCTCACCCCGCGCCATTACAGCTACCTCAAGATTTCCGAGGGCTGCAATCACGCCTGCGCGTTCTGCATCATCCCGAGCCTGCGCGGGAAGCTGGCCAGCCGCCGGATCGACGCCGTGCTGCGCGAGGCCGAAAAGCTGGTGGCGGCAGGCACGAAGGAACTGCTGGTGATCAGCCAGGACACTTCGGCCTATGGCGTGGACGTGCGCCATGAAGAGCGCATGTGGAAGGGCAACCCGGTCCGCACGCACATGACCGACCTCGCCCGTGAACTGGGCAAGCTGCGCACGCCGGAAGGCGAGACGCCGTGGGTGCGGCTGCACTACGTGTACCCCTATCCCCACGTCGACGCGGTGATCCCGCTCATGGCCGAGGGACTGGTGACGCCCTATCTCGACATCCCGTTCCAGCACGCCAGCCCGAACGTGCTGCGCGCGATGAAGCGCCCGGCGAACGAAGCCAAGGTGCTGGACCGCATCAAGGCCTGGCGCGAAATCTGCCCCGACATCGCTATCCGTTCGAGCTTCGTCGTCGGCTTCCCCGGCGAGACCGAGGCCGACTTCGAGTATCTGCTGGAGTGGCTGGAAGAGGCGCAGCTTGATCGCGTCGGCGGCTTCCGGTTCGAGCCCGTGGCAGGTGCCGCTGCGAACGACCTTCCCAACCCCGTGCCCGAAGCGGTCAAGGAAGAGCGCTATGCCCGGCTGATGGAAACCACCGAGCGCATCAGCGCGGCCAAGCTGGCGGCCAAGATCGGCAGGACGATCAAGGTGATCGTCGACGAAGTGGGCGAGCCGGACGAGGACGGCGACATCGGTGCGACAGCGCGGTCACAGGCCGATGCGCCCGAGATCGATGGCGCAGTCTATCTGCGCAACGTGCCAGCCACGCTGAAGGCTGGCGATTTCGCGCAGGTGCTGATCGAGGACGCCGACGCGCACGACCTTTACGGCGTGATAGCAAACTAGGATCAGGCCGCTTCCTTGCAGGCGGCGGCCAGCAGGCTTTCGCGCAGCGCGCCGATATCCGGCAGATCGAGCCCTGCAATATCGGCGATGCCTTCGATGGCATCGTCGCCGTAGCAATGGGCAAGCGCGATCGTCTCGCCCTTGAGCCGTTTGGCGAGAGGCAGCGACCAGAAGGTGCGGACCACGGGAAGCGCGGTGTCTGCCGGGTCCTCGTCTACCACCATGGCCAGGCGGTCGGACCGCAGGCGGACGAAGGAACCGATCGGGTATACGCCGACGGTTTCGACGAAACGTTCGAGGATGGCGGGATCGAACGATCCGGGCTGTTCGCGCAGGCGGCGGATGGCGTCGGCGGGGTCCAGCTGTTCGGCACCGGAAATCAGCGTGTCATAGGTGTCGCAGATTGCGGCCATGCGGCTGAGGGCTTCGATTGCCGCGCCGCTCAACCCCTGTGGATAGCCGCTGCCGTCGAGCCTCTCGTGATGGTGCAGGATTACCCGCAGGACCGGCTCGGGAATGTCGCCAGCCGCCTTGAGGAAGGTGTAGCCAAGCACGACGTGCTGTTCGCGCAGGTCGGGGCGCAGCAGCGAATAGTCTCCCCCGACCGAGGCGAGATCGACCGGGAGCTGGCCCACGCCGACATCCATGAGCAGGCCTGCCATGCCCGCGTCGCGGATGTCTACCGGCGAGAACTTCATGTGGCGGGCCAGCGCGATCATCAGGGCGCTGACGGCGAGCGAGTGCCGATAGACCGGCTCGTTGTCGTTCTGGCAGCGCAGCAACCCGTTGAAGGCATAGAGATTGCGCTGGACCGAGGCATAGACCGCATCGAGCACAGGTTCGATTTCCTGCACCTTGATCGCCTTGCCGAGCCTGACCTGGATGAAGGCCTTGCTCACGACGCGCAGCGCATCGCCGGCGGCGCGCCTCGCCCGGCCGAATTCGCGGGCGATGGGCATCGCGGCTGGCGCGCGGCCGAAGCCGGGACCGGGCCGCTGCGGCACGGGTTCGATGGCGGCGCGCGTTGCCTGGGCGATCATCCCGGCGTTGCGCGGGCCTGAGACGATCTGCGGGGCCACCGTCGGTTCGTCCGCCGTGGCCTTGCCCAGCGCCGTATCGATGATCACGCCGTCCACCTCGCTGTCGCGCAGGCGTTCGAGCATATCGGGATCATCGAGCAGGAACTTCCGCTTCCAGAAGGGATGGCTGAACCAGCTCCCTTCGAGCTTGTGGATGAACATGCCGAGTTGGACTTCGTCCGTGGATATGCGCTTGAGCATGGCCCGCCTGCTTGAATGACGGGCACTAACCTAGGTTATAGCGGGTGTGGCATTTCCAGCCGGGGAACTCCGGGGAAATGCGTAAGGCCCCGCCCCTTCCCGTTAGCCATTACAGCCAAGGGACGAAGCGGGGCGGCACGTCTTACTGGTTGGGGTCCTGCACCTTGAACGGATCGGTGGCGTCAGGCTTGGTCGGCAGCGGCGAGCGCGGCAGTTCCTTGTCGCTCATCGCCGCCTGCAGCAGCATGCCGGCAAGGATCACCGAGGCCTGGCGCATGTCGTCGGCGCGCATGTGATCGAGCGTGTCGACACTCGAATGGTGGACACGGCTTTCGTAATCGAGCGGGTCCTGGATGAACTGGTAACCGGGCAGGCCGATCGCCTGGAGATAGACGTGATCGGTGCCACCGGTCTTGCTCATCACCACCTTGTCGGCGCCGAGCGAATTGAACGGGCTGAGCCATTCGCGCAGGATCGGCGCGGCCGCGACATTGCCCTCGGCATAGATGCCGCGGAACTTGCCCGAGCCGTTGTCCATGTTGAAATAGGCCTTGAGATCGGCATAGCCGGGCTTGGGCGTGATCGGGTAGGCATTGCGCCAGGCCGAGTAGCTGTCGATCCCCTTGAGCGCGGGATCGACCGGACGCGAGGCCAAGTGTCGTTCGATATAGGCCTTTGAGCCCAGCAGGCCCTGCTCTTCCCCGCTCCACAGGGCAAAGCGGATGGTCCGCTTCGGCCGGACGCCCGACTTGGCGAGCAGACGCGCGGCTTCGATTACCGCAACGCTGCCGGCGCCGTTGTCTGCTGCGCCATCGCCGGCAATCCAGCTGTCGAAGTGGGCGCCGGCCATGACGTAGCCGGCCTTGGGATCGGTGCCGGGGATTTCGGCGATGACGTTGTCGGCCATCAGGTCCTTGTCATCGAAGCTGGCATCGATCGACAGGGAAAGCTGCGGGGCGGCGCCGGTCTTGGCGAGGCGCACGAGACGGCGGTAGTCTTCCTGCGCCATGTCCATGGCCGGCAGGCTAAGCGTTTCGCCGGGGATGAAATCATAGCCTTCGCCGTGGACCAGCTTGCCATCGCGGTAGGTCATCTTGACCATCGCCAGAGCGCCTTCGGCCTTGAGGAATTCCGAAAGCTTGCGGGCAAAGCCGCGGCGCGCCACCTGCATGGCGAGGCCTTCGGGATCGTGGCGCGGCAGGGTATACTTGTCGAGCTTGCCGATATCCTCGCCCGAGAGGCGTTCGAACATCGGGTCCTTGGACTCGCTGCTCTCGCCCGGGAGGCTGACGAGGACGATCTTGCCAGCGAGCTTGCCCTTCCATGCGTCAAAATTCTCGACCTTGCTCATCGGTGCGACCACGACCGGGGCGGTGATCGTGCCGTTCGTGGCGGGTGACCATGCCACCGGCAGGACGGTCAGCGGGAGGCTGCGCGGGCTCGTCATCGTGGCGGAATAGGACTTGAGGTTCCAGCCAAGCCCGAATTCGAAGGGTTCGCGGTGAATGTTCTTGAGGCCGTAGGACGCGAACTTTGCCGCAGCCCAGTCTTCGGCCTTGCGGTGGTTTTCCGAGTTGGTGAGACGCGGGCCGATGCGGTCCATCAGTTCCGAGGCGGTTTCCATCGCGTCGGAGCGGTTAAGGCCTTCGTCAAGCAATTGGGCGATCAGCCTGTCCTCGGCAGGTCCGGCAAAGACAGGGGCAGCGGTGGCGCAAAGCGCAATGGCGGCGACGCCGGTGGCGACGCGCGAGCGGGCAGTCATGTCTGGAAGGCTCCCTGAGCAAGTTTCTATCGCAACCAGTCTTGCCGCTGGAGCCGCGCTTGCCAAGTGCCTTTTTTACGCCGGCCTGAGCAGCCAGTGGCTGACGCCCCATTCCCTGCCGCCGCGATGGCCGAACAGGCCCGCCGTGGCGAGGTAGAACAAGCGCCAGCGGCGCATCCACAAGGGCGTATCCTTGCCATAGACCAGGCGCAGCACCAGCTCGATCTCCGCCGCCTTGGCGTCGAACAGCGCAAGCCAGTGGCGCGCGGTCTTCTCGTAGTGCGTGCCGTCCCACCACCATTCGCGCTCCAGCGCAAACAGATCGGCGAATTGGCCGATCAGGGCATGGCTGGGCATGATGCCGCCGGTGAAGAAATACTGCGCAATCCAGCTCGACTTGTCGGCCATGTCGAAGCGGTAGGGATATTGGCGGTGGCTGAAGACGTGGAGGAACAGGCGGCCATCGGGGCGGAGCCATGCCTTCACCCGGCCGAGCAGTTCGCGCCAGTTGGCCATGTGTTCGAACATCTCGACCGAGACGACGCGGTCGAACTGCCCATCGGGTGCAAATGCGTTCATATCGGCAGTAAGCACGGTCAGGTTGGTGAGGCCGCGCGCTGCCGCCTTGGCACGAATGTGTTCACCCTGAGGCCGTGAATTCGAGACGGCGGTGATGCGCGCATTGGGGAAGCGCGCGGCCATGAAGAGGCTGAGCGAACCCCAGCCGCAGCCGAGTTCGAGGATGTGCTGGCCGTCCTCCAGCGCGGCGTGTTCGACGGTCGCCGTAAGGGCGGCAAGTTCGGCCTGTTCAAGCGTCTCTTTGCCGGTGGGATAGAGGCAGCAGGAATACTTGGCGTTTGGCCCAAGGCTCAGTTCGAAGAAGCGCGGCGGCAGTTCGTAGTGCTGTTCGTTGGCGGCATCGGTGTGTTCGGCAACGGGCCGCTGCGCCATCCACGCGGCAAACAGGGCATCGGCCGGCTGATCGCGATGGAGGGCGCGGCGGCGCTTCTCGCACATGAAGGACACGCCGGCGCGGGTCAGCGCATCGGGCAGCGGGGCGCGCTCTACGAGCGAGATCAGCGGGGCAAGGAGGCTCACGACAGGTAACTAGCCATTGGGGTGTGACTTGTGTCAACCTGTCACCACGGGAGCGGTCTATAACGGGAAACGGACAGGTAAGGTCACGGCGCTTCGTGTCGCGGTGCCTATGGGGGTCATGGTGTGATAACAGAGAGTGGTGCGCCGGGGGGCGCGCTCGATATTGCCGTGGTGGGGAGCGGAATCTCCGGCCTTTCGGCCGCGTGGCTGTTATCGCAGCGGCACCGCGTGACGCTGTTCGAGGCGGCGGACCGGCTTGGCGGGCACAGCAACACGGTCGAGGCCGATGGCGTGCCGGTGGACACCGGGTTCATCGTCTACAACGAGCGGACCTACCCCAACCTGACGGCGCTGTTTGCGCATCTGGGCGTGCCCACGCGCGAGACGGTGATGAGCTTTGCCGTCACGCTGGACCAGGGGCGGTTGGAGTATTCGGGCGACTTGCGCGGATTGTTCGCACAGCGGCGGAACCTTGTGTCCCCGCGCTTCTGGTCGATGCTGCGAGACCTGGTGCGGTTCTACAAGGCTGCACCCCGCGACCTGCCGGAGATGGGCGAACTCGGGCTTGGCGCCTATCTGGACGGGCTGGGCTGCGGGCCGGCGTTTCGCGACGATCATCTCTATCCGATGGCGGCGGCGATCTGGTCTACCCCGGTGCGCGATATTCCGCACCATCCGGCGGCAGCCTTCGTGCGCTTTTTCGAGAACCACGGACTGCTGCAGTTCCGCGAACGGCCGCGCTGGCGCACGGTCGATGGCGGGAGCCGCGAATACGTGAAGCGCATCAGCGCACCGTTCATCGAGCGCGTGCGGCTGTCTTCGCCGGTGCAACGGATACGGCGCCTGCCCGATGGTGTTCTGATAGATGGCGGGTGTGGCTGGGAGCGGTTCGACCAGGTCGTGCTCGCCACCCATGCCGACCAGTCACTGGCCATGCTGGGCGATGCCGACGACGACGAGCGGCGCCTGCTCGGGGCCTTTCCCTATCGCCATAACGAAGCCGTGCTCCATGCCGATGCGCGGCTCATGCCGCGGCGGCGCAAGGTGTGGTCGGCGTGGAACTATGCGGCGCAGCGGGGGGCGGAACAGCACCAACTATCGGTGACCTACTGGATGAACCGGCTGCAGCACCTGCCGACCGACAAGGACCTGTTCGTCACGCTCAATCCGCTGGACGAGCCTGATCCGGCACTGGTGATCCGGCGCGAGGCCTATGATCACCCGGTGTTCGACGTGGCCGCGGGCCTTGCACAGAAGCAGTTGTGGTCGTTGCAGGGCCGGCGCCGCACATGGTTCTGCGGCGCGTGGTTCGGGGCGGGATTCCATGAGGACGGGCTGCAATCGGGCCTTGCCGTGGCCGAGCAGCTGGGCGGCGTGCGGCGGCCCTGGAACGTCGCGGACGAATCCGGGCGCATCCATGTGACGCATCAGGCGCGCGTGCCGGAAATGGCGTGATGGACGACGGGGCGCTGTACCTCGGTCATGTGCTGCACCGGCGATTGCGGCCCTGCATCCACGTGCTGCGCTATCGCGTGCTGCACATGGCGCTCGACATCGACCGGATCGACGACCTTGCGGCGCGGCTGCGGCTGTTCTCGCGCGGGCGGTTCAACCTGTTTTCCTTCCATGACCGCGATATCGGCGACGGCAGCGCGCTGCGCCCGCACGCCGAACGGCTGCTGCGCGAAGCCGGCATCGAACCGGACGGCGGCCGCATCGTGCTGCTGACGATGCCGCGCATGCTGGGATATGCCTTCAATCCGTTGAGCACATGGTTCTGCCACGGCGCCGACGGGACCTTGCGCGCCGTGATCTACGAGGTCTCCAACACCTTCGGCGAGCGGCACAACTATGTGATCGCGGCAAAGCATGGCGGCACACTGCACCAGTCGGTGGCGAAGCGGTTCCATGTATCACCGTTCCTGCCGATGGATCTGGACTATGCCTTCCGCGTGCAGCCGCCGGGCGAGCGGCTCGGGATCGGGATCACTGTCTCCGACGCAAAAGAGCCGGTGCTTGCCGCAGTCCATACCGCGCGGCGTCGTGAACTGACCGACGCCGCTCTTCTGCGGGCGGCGCTGGGCTACCCTCTGGCAACTCTCAAGGTAACTTCAGGTATTCACTGGGAAGCGCTGAAGCTGTGGCTCAAGCGCGTGCCGCTGTTCCGCAAGCCGCCGCCGCCCGCGACGGCGGTGACGGTGGGGCAGTAAGATCAGAACAGGCGGGTGAGCAGGTAAAAGGCGGCGCTGACGGTGGCGCTGGCCGGGATCGTGATGAACCATGCCATGACCACGCGCTGCGCCACGCCCCAGCGGACGGCGCTGGCGCGGCGGGCAGCGCCGGTGCCGATGACGCTGCCGGTGATGGCGTGGGTCGTCGAAACCGGGATGCCCAGCGCGCTCGCCCCGAACACCACGATCGACCCCGCAGAAGAAGCGCAGAAACCGGTGTGGTGGTTGAGCCGGGTAATCTTGGTGCCCATCGTCTTGATGATCTTCCAGCCGCCCGACATCGTGCCCAGTGAGATGGCTGCATAGCACGACAGCACGACCCATTCGGGAATGTGGAATTCACCCTTCAGATAGCCCGTCGAGTAGAGCAGCACGGTGATGATGCCCATCGTCTTCTGCGCATCGTTGCCGCCATGGCTGATCGAATAAGCCGCCGACGACAGCAGGTGCAGCCCCTTGAACACGCCTTCGGCGCGGCGCGGCTGGAAGCTCTTGAACAGCCAGCTGGTGATCAGCACGAAGAACATGGCCAGCGCCATGCCGATCATCGGCGACATGAAGATGGCGACGAAGGTCTCGATCGTCTTCTTGGATTCGATTGCGTCGAAGCCGCCATGCATCACGCCCGCGCCGAGCAGGCCGCCGATCAGCGCGTGGCTCGACGACGACGGGATGCCCTTGATCCAGGTGACAATGTTCCAGAACATCGCCCCGATCAGCGCGCCGAACACGACCGCAGGCGTAACGATGTCCTTGTCGATGATGCCTTTGCCGATAGTGTCGGCGACATGGAGGCCGACCAGCCAGTAGGCACCGAAGTTTCCTGCCGCAGCAAAGATGACGGCGGCGACCGGCGACAGCAGGCGCGTCGAGACGACGGTGGCGATGGAATTCGCCGCATCGTGCAGGCCGTTCAGAAAATCGAAGGCCAGCGCCAGCGCAATCAGGCCGACCAGCAGCGGAAAGGCGAGCTCGTGCATCGGATCAGCTCCTGTCCCGCGCCGTCAGGCGTGGTCGATGACCAGCGCGTCGATCTCGTTCGCGACGTCTTCGAAGGCGTCAGCGATCTTTTCGAGGTGCTTGAAGATCTCGCGCGAGACGATGAAGGCGATGTGATCGCCATCGGCGCGGTGGCGCTGGAAATTGGCCTTGAGGCCTGCCTGGTGGATCAGGTCGACCTCGCCCTCCAGCTTGACGATGCGTTCGGTCAGTGCATGAAGGCGGCCGCCGTTGCGCTCAATATCGCGGAGCAGCGGCATGGCTTCGGCGATGAGGCCGACGGCTTCGACGATCTTGTCGGCCATCGCCTGCATCTCCGGCTCGAAGCCGACGATTTCGTAAAGCTCGATGGCCGATGCGGCAGCCTGCATCTCGTCGATGGTGTCATCCATCGCGCCGATCAGCGAAGTGATGGCCCCGCGATCGAATGGCGTGAGAAAGGTGCGGCGCACGGTGAACAGCACTTCGCGGATCACGTCATCGGCGGCATGCTCGCGGTCGCGGATCTTGCCGACCCACTGCGCGGAATCGCCTTGGGCGCGCGTCAGCCTGGCAAGGGCATCAGCCGCGTCGACGCAGGCCGCCGCATGGCGTTCGAACATGCCGAAGAAATCGCCCGACTTGGGCAGGAGACGCTGGAACCAGCCGAACATCGATAAGCTTCCCGAATTGCCGCACGCACCAGGGGAAACGACTCGTCTCCTCCTGTGCGCGCACTAGGCCAGTCATAGTGCGGTAACAATCGGAAAGCGCGTGCTTGTCCACACGATCAGAGCCAGCCGATCCGCCTGAAGCGCAACCACAGGCCGCCGCAGATGGTGATGATCACGCCCCACACCGCAAAGTAGCCATAACGCCACTTCAGCTCGGGCAGGTATTCGAAGTTCATGCCGTAGATGCCGGCGATGGCGGTGGGCACGGCGAGGATGGCGGCCCAGGCAGCCAGTTGGCGGGTCATCTCTCCCTGCCGGTGCTGTTCGAGCAGGCTGGCGGTTTCGACAATGGCCGCAAGCGTTTCCTTCAAGCCCCGCATCCGCGCCATGGCCCGACGGACATGATCGAGCACATCGCGAAACCAGATCCGCGCGGCGGGATCGATGCAGGGAAGATCAGCCGTGACGAGACGTTGGCAAACCTCCTCCATTGGCCCGATCACCCGCTCGAACCGGCGCAACTGGCGGCGCAGGCGGAAGATGCGGCGGATGACCGACTGCTCGGGAAACACGTCGATGGCGGCTTCTTCCATCTCCTGCGCGATCTCCTCGAGGCGTTCGAGCAAGGGCAGGTAGCCATCGACGATGAAGTCGAGCACGGCGTGGAGAATGTAGTCCGGCCCTTCGGAAAGCCTGTCGCCCTGCGCCTCGATTTCGGCGCGCAGAGTCACGTGCGGCCGGGTGCTGCCGAAGCGCACGGTGATGAGAAAATGAGGGCCGACGAAGAAGGCTGTCTGGCCATAGCCGATTTCCTCGCCTTCCTGCAGTTCGGCGGTGCGGGCGACCACGAACAGCGTCTTGCCGTAAACCTCGACCTTGGGCAGCTGGCGGGGATTGAGGGCGTCCTCGACGGCGAGAGGGTGCAGGCCATACTGACGGCGCACGAGATCCATCTCCGCCGCGTCCGGTTCGCACAGGCCGATCCAGTCAAAGCTGTGAGGCGCAAGCTCGGCTACGCAAGCGCCGGTCAGTTCAAGGGCTTCATCGTGAGCGATGCCATTGCTGTAGCGGCGGGCGGCGATAACGGTCATGCCGACATGAGTGGCAAAGTCGGGCGCCACTGGCAATCGCGCGCAAGTGTGCTAACATTTCTGTAAATAGAAACGATGGAGAGCGATCGTGGGTGCAGAGCAGTCCACCTTTACGGCAGACAAGCCGGATACAGACGTGCTGATCGTCGGCGCCGGAATTTCCGGTATCGGCATGGCAGCGCACATGAAAATGCTCTGCCCCGACCGCTCGTTCACGATCGTGGAGCGCCGCTCGCAGATCGGCGGCACGTGGGATCTGTTCCGGTACCCCGGCGTGCGTTCCGATTCGGACATGCACACGCTGGGCTTCGTGTTCGAGCCATGGAAGCACGAGAAATCGATCGCCGACGGTCCGTCGATCCTCGACTATCTGAACCGGATTGCCGACGAGCGCGACATCCGCCGCCACATCCGCTTTGACAGCAAGGTGGTGAGCGCCGATTTCGACAGTGCCGCCGGGTACTGGGTGGTGACCCTGGAAGGCAAGGACGGGCAGCGCAGCCGGGTGACGGCGGGCTGGCTCTACCTGGGATCGGGCTACTACGATTACGACAAGCCCTACGAGGCGCATTTCGAGGGGCGCGAGGACTTCAAGGGCGAGATCGTCCACCCGCAGTTCTGGCCGGAGAACCTCGACTACGCGGGCAAGCGGGTCGTCGTCATCGGATCGGGCGCGACCGCGGTGACGATCGTGCCGTCAATGGCGGACAAGGCGGCACACGTCACGATGCTGCAGCGCACGCCGACATGGTACGTCACCCGGCCAGCCAAGGACGCGATCGCCAATTTCCTGCGCAAGTTCCTGCCCGAGGAGACCGCGTACCGGATCACCCGGTTCAAGAACGTCAAGCTGCAGAACCTGTTCTTCAAGCGGGCACGCACCCGGCCGGACAAGGTTGCCGCGTTCCTGACCAAGCGGCTGAAGTCGTTGCTGGGTGACAAGTACGACGAAAAGGCCTTCACGCCGCCCTACAATCCGTGGGAGCAGCGGCTGTGCCTGGTGCCCGACGCCGACCTGTTCGAGGCGATCAAGGCGGGCAAGGCCAGCGTGGTGACCGACCGGATCGAGCGTTTCGATGCGACCGGCATCCAGCTGCAATCGGGCAAGCATCTCGATGCCGACGTGATCGTTACGGCAACCGGCCTCAAGATGGTCATGGCCGGCAAGATCGCGATCAGCGTGGACGGCATGCCGGTCGATTTCGCCGAACGCTATTACTACAAGGGCGCGATGTTCTCGAACGTGCCGAACCTTGCGGCGGTGTTTGGCTATCTCAACGCTTCGTGGACGCTGCGGGCCGATATCAACGCGCGCTATATCTGTGACGTGCTCAACGCGATGAAGGCGCGCGGGATGGAAGTTGCCGTACCGAAGCTGGCGCCCAACCACCATCTGGACGAGGACAACATCTACGATTTCTCCTCGGGCTATATCGAACGCGCGCGCCATCTCCTGCCCAAGTCGGCAAGCGACATGCGCTGGCGATTGAACCAGGATTACGTGCGCGACGTGGCGTGGATGCGCGATGACCCGATCGAGGACGGTGTGCTGCAATTCGGCCATCCACGCCCGGCAACCGCGCACAAAGCGCACATGGCGGCAGCGGAATAAGCGCTTTTGCGGGAGCGTCCCTTGCGATACCAATCGCGCGATGACTGACGAATCCCGCATCTGGACCGCCGCGCTGATTGTCGTGGGTGACGAAATCCTGTCCGGCCGCACGCAGGACAAGAACATCGCCCAGGTGGCGACCTGGCTCGGCGTCCAGGGCATCCGCCTGCGCGAGGTTCGCGTCGTGGCGGACGACATGGTGGCCATCATCGAGGCGGTCAACGCCCTGCGCGCCCGCAACGACTACCTCTTCACCACTGGCGGCATCGGCCCGACGCACGACGATATCACGGTGGATGCAGTAGCGGCGGCGCTGGGCGTGGACGTGGTGATCCACCCCAAGGCCCGAGCGATCCTGGAAAACTACTACGCCACGCGCGGTGGCCTGAACGATGCGCGCCTGCGCATGGCCCGCGTCCCTGCCGGCGCGGACCTGATCGAGAACCGCGTTTCCGGCGCCCCCGGCATCCGCGTGGGCAACGTGTTCCTGATGGCGGGCGTGCCGGGCATAACCGCACAGATGCTCGATGGCCTGACCGGTCAGCTCGAAGGCGGTTTGCCGCTGCTCTCGACAACGGTCGGCTGCTGGGTCGCCGAAAGCGAGATCGCCGACCTTTTGCGCGAAACGGAAAAGGCGTTCGATGGCGTGCAGATCGGCAGCTACCCGTTCTTCCGGGAAGGCAAGACCGGGGCGAACTTCGTGATCCGTTCGGTCAGCGACGCGACGCTCAAGGCCTGCGCCCATGCGCTGGAAGAGGGGCTGGCCGCAATCGGCCGCTTCCCGGTTGCCGGGGGCATCTGAGATCGTGCTGACCCGTCGTCTTGCCCTGCTGGCGCCGATCGCCTTCGCTCTGGTTGCCGCCGCGCCGGTAAAGAAGCGCGCCCCCGCCCCGCGCCCGGCAGCGCCGGCCTATCCCGCACCGTCGACCGCTCCCCTGCCCGACACGGTCCGTGTGGCGCTGGAGACCGAGGCCGGGCGAATCGTCGTCGAAGTAGACGTGAAGCGCGCGCCCGCATCCGCGACGAACTTTGTCCGCTATGCCGAGACGAAGCGCTTCGATGGCACGGTGTTCTACCGCGCGATGCATCTCAACTGGGGAGAGCAGCCCAACGGCCTGATCCAGGCCGGAACGCGCGGCGACCCGAAGCGCAACCTGCCGGCAATCGCGCATGAGCCGACCAATGTGACCGGCATCCTGCACAAGGCCGGCACGCTTTCGATGGCACGCTATGCACCGGGCACGGCAACCGGCGACTTTTCGATCATGGTATCGGACCAACCGGGACTGGATGCCCAGCCGGACTCCACAGATCCCGAGGCCAAGGCAGGATATGCCGCATTCGGCCAGGTTGTTGAAGGCATGGACGTGGTGAAGGCAATCTTCGCGGCACCGATCTCGGAGACCGAGGGCGAAGGGATCATGCGCGGCCAGATCCTGGCAAAGCCGGTGAAAATCCTGGCGGCCCGGCGCGTGACCGTTGTTGCGCCCGATGCGCCGCCCGCGCCTTGATCGCCTGCTGCTGGCCCTGCTGCCAGCGCTTACGGGATGCTCCCCGGCCCTGAATGACTTCGAACGCACGCTGGCCGCAAACGACAGCGCTACGGCGGCACTCGGCCAGTGGTGTGAACGGCGGCGGCTTGCCGAACCTCCCGTGATCCGTGCCTTGTCCGATCCTGCTGCTTCACCGGTCTCGGCCATAATCCGCCAAAACCTCGAGATTTCCCGCGACGAGCCAGTGGCCTACCGTCATGTGCGGCTGGTCTGCGGCGAGAGAACGCTGTCGGTAGCGCACAACTGGTATGTCCCGTCACGCCTGACGCCCGACATGAACCACACGCTGGTCACGACCGATACGCCGTTCGGGAAAGTCGTGGCGCCGCTCCGCTTCCAGCGTGAACGCCTGGCGCAGACGCGCGGGGCGATGGAACAGTGCCCACAAGGGACAATCCTCTCGCACCAGGCCCGGCTGCGCACGGCGCAGGGCGAACTGATCAGCCTGGTTATCGAGTGCTATACGAAGGAAAACATCCAGTAACTTTTCTTTACGCAAGACGGGAACGCAATGGCGACCTGAGGATTTCCTGCGTCGACGGGAGTACAACCTTACGATGCCGACGACGCCGACCTACGCTTTCTCGCGCGATGCGGGGAACAACCGGCTTATCCTGCTGCTGCTCGCAATCGGCTTCGCCGCCGTGGTTGCGGCGGTTGCCGCCGTGGTCATCGTGCAGAGGCAGGCAGAGACCGATGCCTACTGGGTGGAGCACACGCTGGACGTGGAAGCCTCGCTCAATCGCTTTGTCCGCCACGCCGAGCGGACCGAGACGGCCCGGCGCGGGATCATCATCGCACCCACCGAGACAACTTTCACGACCATCGCCGAGAAGGCCATCGCCGACGCGAATGCCGAACTGACGCGGCTCGAGGCTCTGGTACTGGACAACTCGTCACAAGTCCGGTCGGTCGAGGGCTTGCGCAAAGCTTTCGACAGGTATTCCAGACAGGCGCGCACCACCGAGGCGGAAGCCAAGCTGGGCATTCTCAAGGTGGAATCGCTCGACAGCGACGAGACGGTTGCCGCCATCCGCTACATCCGCGCTTACGTCGACGAGATGCTGGCTCGCGAGGACAAGCTACTGCGCGGGCGAAACCAGGCGCAGGACAAAACCCGCACCCTGCTTTCGGCAATGCTGGCGCTTTGCGCCGCGCTGGTGATCGGTGTCGCCATTGCGGCAGTTCAGATCATCCGTCGCAACATTGCCGAGATCGACGGCAACCGGCGTGAACTCCACCTGCTCAATCAGGAGCTCGAATCGCTGGTCGACGAGCGTACGGCCGAATTGCAGCGCGCCAACGCCGAAATCCAGCGCTTCGCCTACATCGTCAGCCATGACCTGCGCTCGCCGCTGGTCAACGTCATGGGCTTTACCGCGGAGCTTGATGCGGCGCGCAAGGTCATCGGCGAACACGTGCTGAAGGACGGCGAGGAAGTGCCGCAGCAGGTGCGTCTGGCGGTGGAGGAAGACCTGCCCGAATCCATCGGCTTCATCCGGTCGTCCACGCAGAAGATGGACCGGCTGATCAACGCGATCCTGCGCCTCTCGCGCGAGGGCCGCCGTACCCTTGCCCCGGCGCGCGTGGCCATTGCCGATGTGGTTCAATCCATCGTCGAGTCCCTGCAGCACCGCATCGACGAGACCGAAACGCGCGTGGAACTGGGCGAACTGCCCGTGGTCGAAACGGACCGGCTGGCGATCGAACAGATCCTGTCGAACCTGATCGAGAATGCGCTGAAGTACCTGCAACCGGGCCGCCCCGGCGAGATCCGCATTGCCGGCAGCACTGCGCACGGCCGCGCCATCATCACGGTGACCGACAACGGCCGTGGCATATCCGCCCGTGATCACGAGCGCATCTTCGATCTGTTCCGTCGATCGGGCATGCAGGACCAGCCGGGCGAAGGCATCGGTCTCGCCCATGTACGCGCGCTGGCCTATCGCTTGGGCGGGCTGGTCGAAGTATCATCAGAAGAAGGACAAGGTTCGACCTTCACGGTCAGCCTGCCGATCAAGTTTCAATCCGGAGTAGCCGATGCCTGATCAACTCGCCGTCAACATCGTCATGGTCGAGGATGACGAAGGTCATGCCCGGCTGATCGAGAAGAACATCCGCCGCGCCGGTATCTCGAACATGATCCATCATTTCACCGATGGCACCAGCGCGCTCGACTACCTGTGGAACGATCCGCACGGCCCGGCACACAATGGCCCCGCCCTTGTCCTGCTCGACCTCAACCTGCCGGACATGAGCGGGATCGACATCCTGTCCAAGATCAAGAGCGATCCGCATCTGCGGCGCACGCCGGTGGTGGTGCTGACCACGACAGACGACAAGGTGGAGATCCAGCGTTGCTACGACATGGGCTGCAACGTCTATATCACCAAGCCGGTCAACTACGAGAACTTCGCCGAGGCGATCCGCCAGCTCGGCCTGTTCCTCTCGGTCATCCAGGTGCCGGACGCCGAGGAGGCCCATTGAGCGCGGAACCCGTCCGCCTCCTTTATATCGATGACGATCCGGCGCTGCGCCGTCTGGTGCAACGTCGCCTCGGCACGCTGGGCTTCGAGATCACGCTGGCACCCGACGGGCACGAGGGCCTTGCGGCGGCGCAGGGCGAAGATTTCGACGTGATCGCGGTGGATCACCACATGCCGGGCATGGACGGGTTGCAGACGCTCGAGCGGCTGCTCGAGCTGCCCTCGTGCCCGCCCGTCGTCTACGTCACTGGTGCCGATGACGGCCGCCTTGCCGCAGCGGCCTTGCGCGCTGGTGCTGACGACTACGTGGTCAAGTCGATCGGCGAGGACTTCATCGAGCTGCTGCGCTCGGCCTTCGCGCAGTCACTCGACAGAGTGCGGTTGCGCCGCGCCAAGGAACAGGCCGAGCGAGACCTGATCGCCAGCAACGAGCGGCTCGGCGCACTGCTGCGCGAGGTCAACCATCGCGTCGCCAACAACCTGCAGATGACGATGAGCTTCATCAACATGCAGGCTTCGGTCCTGCCCGAAGGCGAGGCGCGCAACGCGCTGCTGGCCTCGCAACAGCGCATCGGCGCCATCGCGCACGTCAACCGCCACCTCTATGCCACCGGCAATGTCGAGAGCGTGGCGCTGGACGAATATCTCGCCAATCTCGCCCGCGATCTGACCGAGACCTGGACGTCGCCACACGCGCCGCGCACCGTCGTGGCCCGGACCGAACCGATGGAATTGCAGACGGACAAGGCGGTCACGCTTGGCATCATCATCTGCGAACTCGTGGCAAATGCGTGCAAGTACGCCTACGACACTGATTGCGCGGGCGAAGTGCGAATCATCCTGGCGAACAGCGGCGGAAACCGCATACGCCTGACCGTGGAAGACGATGGCGCGGGGATCGGCGAAAGCGTCGAGACCAAGGGCACTGGTCTTGGGCAGCGGCTGGTCAAGGCCATGGCGCGTGGCCTGGGCGCCTCGATCTGCGCGCAGAGTGCCAACCCCGGCTTTCGGGTCAGCCTCGAGTTCGATCCGGGCTGACCGTCCAGTCGCCAATCGCGCCTTCCATGGCGGCGTCGGCATAGGCTTCGAGTTCACGCCAGTGGCGATCCCAGCCGGGCCCGCGCTTTTCGGGCGGAATGATCGCTTCCACCTGCAGGCGGGCAACGGTGACCGGGTTCTTGGCGAGTTCGGGATCGGGCATCCGCCGCTCCTAGACGAGTGGCGCTGGCAGAAAAAGGGCCGGAGAGGTTTCCCTCCCCGGCCTTCTTATTTATTAGCTTCGATCGTTGAAGATCAGCCGCCGTGAACCTGGGCAACGTCGATCTTGAGGCCGGGGCCCATCGACGAGGACAGGCCGACCTTGCGGACGTACTTGCCCTTGGCGCCAGCGGGCTTGGCCTTGACGACCGCATCGACGAAAGCGTCGAAGTTGGCGCGCAGCGCTTCGTCCGAGAACGAGAGCTTGCCGATGCCGCCGTGGATGATGCCGGCCTTCTCGACGCGGAATTCGATCTGACCGCTCTTGGCAGCCTTGACCGCATCGGCGACGTTCGGCGTGACGGTGCCAAGCTTCGGGTTCGGCATCAGGCCCTTGGGGCCCAGCACCTTGCCGAGGCGGCCGACGATGCCCATCATGTCGGGCGTCGCGATCACGCGGCCATAGTCGAGGT
>OFDC01000651.1_pt1 | contig 23860 bp, 23 predicted proteins | sample 1520941 | NCBI WGS metagenome assembly OFDC01 (sample SAMEA94258168, study PRJEB24077) | hot springs metagenome | biome: Aquatic biome; feature: Water | place: India | collected 2012-12-06 | depth 5 m | reverse complement strand
CGACGAGGTTCGAGCGGTGGATGCGCTCGAAGCTCTCGACGATCACCATGCGCACGCCCAAGAGGATCGTGCCCTTGGCCGCCCAGTCGCGGCTGGAGCCGGTGCCGTATTCCTTGCCGCCGATGACGACGAGGGGCGTGCCGTCTTCCTTGTGCTTCATCGCCGCGTCGTAGATCGGCATGGTCTCGCCCGCGTAGGTCGAGAAGCCGCCTTCGACGCCCGGCACCATCTCGTTCTTGATGCGGATGTTGGCGAAGGTGCCGCGCATCATCACTTCGTGGTGGCCACGGCGCGCGCCGTAGGAGTTGAAGTCCGCCTTCGAGACCTGGTGCTCCATCAGCCACTGGCCGGCGGGGCTGTCAGCCTTGATCGAACCGGCCGGCGAGATGTGGTCGGTGGTGATCGAATCGCCGAGGATCAGCAGCGGCTTGGCTTCGATGATGTCGCTGACCGGAGCCGGCGTCATCGACATGCCTTCGAAGTACGGCGGGTTGGCGACATAAGTCGACCCGGCGCGCCACGAGTAGGTTTCCGAACCGGTGACGTTGATCGCCTGCCAGTGCGCGTCGCCCTTGTAGACGTCGGCATAGCGGGCCTGGAACATGGCGCGGTCCATGCAGCCGGCCATGGTGGTGGCAACTTCGCTGTTCGAGGGCCAGATGTCCTTGAGGTAGACGTCTTGGCCGTTCTTGCCCTTGCCGATCGGGGTGGTGGTGAAGTCTTCGACCACGGTGCCCTTGAGCGCATAGGCGACGACCAGCGGCGGCGAGGCGAGGAAGTTGGCGCGCACGTCAGGCGAGACGCGGCCTTCGAAGTTGCGGTTGCCCGAGATCACGGCGGCGGCGACGAGGCCGTTGTCGTTGATCGCCTTGCTGATCGGTTCGGCGAGCGGACCCGAGTTGCCGATGCAGGTGGTGCAGCCATAGCCGACGAGGTTGAAGCCAACCGCATCGAGGTGCTCCTGCAGGCCAGCCTTGTTGAGGTAGTCGGTGACGACCTGCGAACCCGGGGCGAGCGAGGTCTTGACCCAGGGCTTAGGCTTGAGGCCGAGTTCGTTGGCCTTCTTGGCGACGAGGCCAGCGGCCACCAGCACGCCCGGGTTCGAGGTGTTGGTGCACGAGGTGATCGCGGCAATGGTCACGTCACCGTCGCCGATGTCGAAGTCCTTGCCTTCGACGGGCACGCGGGCCGGGGTCTTCTTGTAGGTGTTCGCCATGTCCGCATTGAACACGTCATCGACTTCGGGAAGCGAGACGCGGTCCTGCGGGCGCTTCGGGCCGGCGAGCGAGGGCACGACGGTGCCGAGGTCAAGCTCCAGCGTCGAGGAGAAGATCGGCTCGACCGCCGGGTCGATCCAGAAGCCCTGCTCCTTGGCATAGGCCTCGACGAGCGCGATCTGTGCTTCTTCACGGCCGGTCAGGCGCATGTAGTCGAGGGTCTTCTCGTCGATGCCGAAGAAGCCGCAGGTGGCGCCATATTCCGGAGCCATGTTGGCGAGCGTTGCACGGTCAGCGAGGCTGAGCGCGGCAAGACCGGGGCCGTAGTATTCGACGAAGCGGCCGACCACGCCATGCTTGCGCAGCATGTTGGTGCAGGTCAGCACGAGGTCGGTGGCGGTGACGCCTTCCTTGAGCTCGCCCGTGAACTTGAAGCCGACGACTTCGGGGATGAGCATCGAGACCGGCTGGCCGAGCATTGCCGCTTCGGCTTCGATGCCGCCAACGCCCCAGCCCAGCACACCAAGGCCGTTGACCATGGTGGTGTGGCTGTCGGTGCCGACGCACGTGTCGGGGTAGGCAACCGTGACGCCGTTCTGGTCGGTCGAGGTCCACACGGCCTGGGCGATGTTCTCGAGGTTGACCTGGTGGCAGATGCCGGTGCCGGGGGGCACGGCGTAGAAGTTGTTGAGGCTCTTCGAACCCCACTTGAGGAAATCGTAGCGCTCCATGTTGCGCTGGTATTCGATCTCCATGTTCTCTTCGAAGGCCTTGGGGTGGCCAAACTCGTCAACCATGACCGAGTGATCGATCACGAGGTTCACCGGGACCAGCGGGTTGATCTTGCTGGTGTCGCCGCCGAGCGTGGCGATGGCGTCGCGCATCGCGGCGAGGTCGACCACGCAGGGCACGCCGGTGAAGTCCTGCAGCAGCACGCGCGCGGGGCGGTACTGGATCTCGTTGTTGGATTCGGTGGGGCTCTTCTGCCAGTCGACGATCGCCTTGACGTCGTCAGACGAGACGGTGAAGCCGCCGTCCTCGAAGCGCAGGAGGTTTTCGAGAAGGACCTTCATCGAGAAGGGCAGGCGCGAGATGTCACCGAACTTCTCGGAAGCCTTCTTGAGCGAGTAATAGGCGTAGTCCTTGCCGCCCACGTTCATCGTGCTGCGGGTGCCGAGCGTATCCTGTCCGACCTGGGTCATGGCTTTGCGTCTTCCCTCCTGTCGCGGCCGTTGCTGTACGGTGCCACGCGGGGAATCGCTCTTGGACCAAAGGCCCGTGGCGGCGCGGCAAGTTACGGCCTGAAAGCGAGAGGGCGATGCGCGCAAAGCGCGGGCGCGTCAAGGGCGGGAGGGGCGCAATTTGTGCAGGTGCAGAGCGATTCGTCGTGGTAGAACGCTTATTGATTTGCAATTGCAAAAACGATCCTCATTGCGAGGGGTTCACTTCTGAGCGATCACGTCCGGCGAGGCCTTTCTGGTGGCATAGAGGCAACCTGCGACGATCAGCGTCACTCCGGCCAGCATGGGTACCGTCACCGGCTCGGCGAAGGCGATCCATCCGACGATCGCTGCCCAGATGAACGCGGTATATTCCAACGGCACCAGCACCTGCGCTTCCGCACGGCCATAAGCCCAGCTCAACAGCATGATCGAGGCAGCAGACAGGATCGCCGACACAACAAGCAGCCACCAGACCGCGCCGGTCGGGAATGGCGCAAACCACCACGCGCCAATGCCGAGAAATCCGAACTGGACGAGGGCCTGGAAGAAGGCCACCTCCTCGGGCTTGGCGAGGAGCGCCTGCTGACGCTGCAGGACAAGGTTCCAAGCGTAGAGCACTGCCGAGACCAGCGTGGCGACGAGGCCCTTGACCGCTTCGGCATCGGCGGGACCATCGAACTTGCCGCCAGCAATGACGACAACGCCTGCAAGCGCCAGCACCGAGCCGCCGATGGCTGCGGGTCTGACCGTTTCTCCGAGCATTATCGCTGCGAGATAGAGCGCGATCAGTGGCGCAATGAAGGACAGGGCAATGCCCTCGGCAAGCGGAAGCCTGACGATCCCATAGAAGAACAGCGTCGCCATCACCGAGGCGACCGAACCGCGCAGGAGGTGCACCTTGAGGGCCGGCCAGGCGGGCCATCCCTGCCCGCGCCAAAGCCACAAAGGGAACATCAGTGCTGATCCGGCAAGGCCGCGCCAGCACATCGCAGCGTAGGCACCGATCGCCAGCGACGCGGCCTTCATCACGCCGTCCATCACCGAGAACAACGCGAGCCCAAGCATCGAGGCAAGAACCGGGAGCAAGAGCGGGCGATGATCGTTCATCGGCAGGCCATAGGCAAACTGGTTGCGGTTTGAAACGATGTTCTGGCCAACCGGCGCGATTCAGGCTCCAGTCAGGCGCAATCTTCGATAGCGCCGTGCTTGATAGTCTGGTGGGCTTGGGGCAGGACACTGGCAATGGTGCGGCCGCCCGGGACGACGTAATTGAACAGGGAAGTGCGGAACGTGAAGCTTGCGAAATTCGGAATCGGTACCTCGGGCAAGTTTGGCGTGGCTCTGGTGGCGCTGACGTTCGCGGCCCAGCCGCTCGTTGCGCAGACAGCCCCGACTTCCGGGCCGATCGACCTTACCAAGCAAGCCCAGCCCCCGGTGGTGGCACCAACCGTGGCGGCTCCGGTCGCGCCCGTGGCTCCGTCTGCACCGGTTGCCGCGCCGAAGTGGACGCAGTCCGATGCGCAGGCGCTGCTGGCAGCCATCAAGGGCATCGGTGCCGAAGGCCTGTTCCCGAAGGATTATCAGCCGGAAGTCCTGTCAGCCGCTATCGTCAAGGGCGAGGGCCAGGAACTGGATGAGACCGCGACCAAGCTGTTCACCTGGCTGGCAGAGGATTTGCGCGACGGGCGCACGCCGATGACAGCGCGGGTGCAGTGGTTCGCGGTGGACCCCGATCAGGATACCAACCCGACTTCGCTGATCCTCGCCGAAGCCCTCGAGAAGCATGACGTGAAGGGCGCGCTCATGGCGCTACTGCCGACCGTGCCGGATTACGCTGCGCTCAAGGCCGCGTTGCCCAAGGCGCAGACCCTGAAGCAGGCCGCGCTAATTCGGGCCAACATGGACCGCTGGCGCTGGCTCGCCCGCGATCTCGGCTCGCAGTACCTCTTGACCAACGTGCCCGAGCAGATGCTGCGGCTGACCGTCAAGAACAAGATCATCAGCACCTACAAGGTCATCGTCGGCAAGCCCGGCAAGACCGCGACCCCGCAGCTGGCCGAGACGGTCGAGGGCGTGATCTTCAACCCGACGTGGACCGTGCCGCAGTCGATTGTCGTCGGCGAAGGGCTGGGCGCACGTCTGGTCGGCAACCCGAAGCAAGCCGAGCGCGAAGGTTACAAGGTCACCAAGGCGGCTGATGGCACGATCTATGTCGTCCAGCAGCCGGGCGACAACAATTCGCTTGGGCGCATGAAGCTCGACATGCCGAACGAGCATGCCATCTTCCTGCACGACACGCCCAACCGCAACCTCTTCAATCTCACCGCTCGTGCGCTAAGCCATGGTTGCGTGCGCGTAGAGCGGGCGACGGAGCTGGCGATGACGATGGCAATCCTGGGCGCAAGCATGACGCCTGACGATGCCGTCGCCGCGCATACCTCGAAGGTCTACACCAAGGTGCCGATGACCAAGACCTTCCCGGTCTATCTCACCTATTTCACGGTGGCGCGCGACGTGACCGGGATGCTGCGTTCATTCCCGGACATCTATAGCCGCGATGCGCCGGTGCTGGCGAGCTTCGCCCAGCCGCGCCAGCAGCACACCACGCAGCGCAAGAGCAACGAGGAAGTCATCAAGCTGGACAATCCTCTTTGATGCTCTTGTTGTGAGGACGAGGCTCAGCATCTGTCGGCGCAAGCAGCGGTTCTGCACCAAGCAGGACGCCGATGCGGCGGCGGCGGCGAGCGGGCTCGTTCTGCATCCGTACAAGTGCGAAAGGTGTTTTGGCTGGCACCTGACGAGCAGGACGAAGGGACGGCGCGTCCCTCGCCCTCAAACCGGTGTTCAGCCGAGACCCAACCTGTCGGCGTAGAGCAGGCGTCCGCCGGAAAGGTGCCACAGGGCTTCGTTGAAGTCCGATTCGCTCATGGCAAAGCAGCCGTCAGAGCGACCGAGCTTACCCCATTTTTCCAGCATTGAGGGATTGGCGTACCACGCGGAATGCAACACGATCGCGCGGTCAAGCACGTTGGAGTTGTCCGGTTCCAGCCCGCCCAGGCGGATCGAGGTTCCGTACTTGCCCTTGTACCATTCCCAAGTGACGTAAGCGCCGCGCGAGGTGGCGAGGCTGCCGACCTCGTTGGAAAAGGTCTTCAGGAAGCCATCGTGTTCAGGGTCCGAACCGCGGCCGTGCGCGACGAGGAAAGACCTGACCTCGCCGCGTTCGAGATTGGCGAAGTGGAAGCGGGGCAAGGACGAGGGCATCGCGAAGTCGGCAATGCCGACGATGTCGGTGCGCCACAGCGACGCGCGGTGCTTTTCCACCTGCTCGGCGGCAATGCGCAGGACTTCGCGGTGCTGCTGGTTGGGGTAGTAGGTTGCTGCCGCCACGCGCGGCGGGAACACGGCAGCGACGGCGCTTGCCGCAGCGCCTGCCAGTACCGTTCGCCTGTCGACTTTGTCTGTCATGTCCGGTCCCGTACCACGCTTTCGCCTTATCAAGCGTGAACGGCGGGCATTCTATGCATTTGCGACCGGATTTCCAGCACCTGCGCCAAGCTGCGCCGCAAACTGGCTTCCCAGCTGGCTCAGGGCCTTGCCGTCGACGCGCATGACCGTCCATTCGTCCATGAACTTCGCGCCGAGCGACTTGTAGAAACCGATCGCAGGCTCGTTCCAATCGAGCACTGACCATTCCAAGCGCGCGCAGTCCCGCTCCACCGCCAGCGCGGCGAGGTGCGACAGCAGCGCCTTGCCGAGGCCGGAGCCGCGGGCCTCGGGCTGCACGAACAGGTCTTCGAGGTAGATCCCCGGCTTGCCCTCGAAAGTCGAAAAATTGTGAAAGAACAGGGCAAACCCCTGCGGCTTGCCGTCGAGTTCGCCGATGACGACTTCAGCATAGGGGCGCGGTCCGAAGAGCTTGGCTGCCAGTACCGCCTCGTCGAAACGGACCTCGTGCGCCAGCTTTTCGTATTCGGCGAGAGCGCGGATGAGTGCGGCGATCAGGGGTGTGTCGGCAGGGGTGGCGGGGCGGATCGAGATGGTCATGGCCTTCGCCTAGCGCTTCGCAAGGAACCTTGCCAGCTTCGCCGGATTACGAAAGACATGAACGCCATGATCCGCACCACGCTTGCCTCTGCCCCCGTGCTTCTGGCACTAGCTGGCTGTTCGACTGATGGCGCGAGGCCGGAGAGTTCGCTGCCTACGCCGGAGACTTCTGCTCCGTCATCTTCCGAACCTGTTACCCGGATACTCGACCGAACGGCGGCGGATCAGTTGCTGCGCAATGCCGGCGTGACCTTGCAGTGGATCGACTGGAATACGCGCGGCACGGCCAATGCGCGGGACGAAAATGGGGTGATCCGGTTGACCGCCAGTCAGGCTGCATCCAGTGGTCCCGGCCGCCTCTGGCTGGATGGCCAAGTGACCGAGATCGGCGCGGATTACTTCGTCTTTTCAGGCACGATCCGCATCACTGACACACCGGATGCTGGCCGAAAGTGCGAGGCGACACGAGAAGACTGGCGCTTTGCCGTTACACAGAATCGCCCCTACTGGCGCCTGCGCACCTTTGAATGGTGCGACGGGCTCACCGACTACATCGATATCTACAAGCCCACGGCAGGACGCTGACAGGTTACTCCGCTGCCTCGGTGACGTTGCCGGCGTCGGTCGTCGCCGCTTCGATCTCGGCGGCCTTCTTCTCGACCAGCGAGACGATATGGTCGAGCATCTCCTCGGACTGCACAATGTGGTCGGTCACGCCCGAGAGGTAGACCATGTGCTTGCCGTTGCCGCCACCGGTGAGGCCGATGTCGGTCTCGCGTGCCTCGCCCGGGCCATTGACGACGCAGCCCAGCACCGACAGCGAGATCGGCGTCTTGATGTGGGAAAGACGGCTTTCAAGCGCCTCCACAGTGCGGATCACGTCAAAGCCCTGACGCGCGCACGAAGGGCAGGAGACCACGCGGACACCGCGCGTGCGCAGGCCGAGGCTCTTGAGAATCTCGAAGCCGACGCGGACTTCCTCTTCCGGTTCGGCTGAAAGCGAGACGCGCAAGGTATCGCCGATGCCGGCCCAGAGCAGGTTGCCGATGCCGATGGAGGACTTGACGGTGCCGCCGATCAGACCGCCGGCCTCGGTGATGCCAAGGTGCAGTGGGCAATCGACCGCTTCGGCAAGGCCCATGTAGGCGGCGACCGCGAGGAACACGTCGGAGGCCTTTACCGCCACCTTGTATTCGTGGAAGTCGTGGTCCTGCAGCAGCTTGATATGATCGAGCGCGCTTTCGACGAGGGCCTCGGGACAAGGCTCGCCATACTTCTCGAGCAGGTCCTTCTCGAGGCTTCCGGCGTTGACGCCGATGCGGATCGCGCAGCCATTGGCCTTGGCCGCGCGGACCACTTCGGCCACGCGCTCGGACGAGCCGATGTTGCCCGGGTTGATGCGCAGGCAAGCCGCGCCGGCATCGGCGGCTTCCAGCGCGCGCTTGTAATGGAAGTGGATGTCGGCAACGACCGGGATGCGCGCCGCCTTGGTGATCTGGCGCAGCGCCGCGGTGCTCTCGACGTCGGGGCAGGAAACGCGGATGATATCGGCACCCGCATCCTCGCAGCGGCGGATCTGGTTGATCGTCGCCACAGCGTCGGACGTCAGCGTATTGGTCATCGTCTGAACGGTGATCGGGGCATCACCGCCAACGGGGACGCTGCCGACCATGATCTGGCGGCTCTTGCGACGCGCGATATCGCGCCATGGACGGATCGAGGACATGGGCTCTCTATAGGGACTAAGGCGCCGGTTCGGAAGGCGTCTAAAGTGGGCCTGCAAACATGAATTCGGGATCGCAGTGCTCACCCACCCAGAATTCGATGTCTGCCACCTTGTCGAGTCCATAGCGCCGGTAGAAACGCTGTGCATCGGGGTTGTGGGCATAGACCGAAAGCTGCATCTCGTCTGCGGCCCAAGCCCGCGCTTCGGCCAGTGCCCAGTCCATCAGTCGCGCGCCGTGGCCGCGCCCGATCAGGTCGGGATCGGTATAGAGCTGCTTGAGCTCCATCGGCGAGCTCGCCTGAGTCTTTTGGGGGAGCGAACTTTTCCGCACGATCTTGCAGAAGCTGGCCAGCACGCCCTCTTCCTCGATCACGGCGATCTTCATCTCCGGATCCGCGAGTTGCGTCAAAACGGTCGCTTCTGAGTGGGATTCCTCAAGAAAGCGGGAAAGGTTCTCGGTGCTGTAAAGGTTGCCGAACTTGGCGATGAAGGCGCGGCGGCCAAGGTCGGCAAGGGCGGGAGCATCGGCAGAGGTGGCGAGGCGGAGCGTCATGCTCCGCCTTTAGCGCTTCAGCCCTGCCAATTCAAAGCGGTCAGCTGGCCTTTTCGGCCTTCACCTTGGTGTAGGGCACGAACTTGCCGAGACCGACCGATCCGCGCCAGAAGCCGACATTGCGATCGACCATGCGCACGATATCGACACTGCACAGCTGCGCTCCGAACGGTGTCGTGACCATGATGTCGTTGTCGGACAGCGAGCTAGCGCCAGAATCGGGACGGTTCACCCAGATGGTGCTGCCAGTGTCGTAGACGATGGCTGTCTTGTCATAAATGCGCGTATTGACGACGCGCGGCAGATACAGGCAGTCCTGCGGCTTGCCCGCCACGCGCCCTTCAAGCGTCTTGGCGAGTTCCTGTTCCGGGGTGAGACGCGGCTTGGCGTCGGCAGCGGCTCCGGCAAGAAGCAGCGATCCGGCGGCCAGTGCCGCAGCGAATTTGCTGGCGGTCTTGATCATCTGGCACTTCCCTTTCAATTCGGTCCCTGACCGTTAGCGCGAAACGGCTTAACCCGCGCTGACCACATAACGCCGCAGCGCCAGCAATCCTTCGATCAGGCCGTGCCGCCCACGGTGAGGCCTTCGACCAGCAAGGTCGGCTGCCCAACGCCTGCCGGAACACTCTGCCCGCCCTTGCCGCAGACGCCGACGCCTTCATCGAGCGCAAGATCGTTGCCGATGCCAGTCACCTTGGTGAGGCAGGTCGGCCCATCGCCGATCAGCGTAGCGCCTTTGATCGGCGCGCCAAGCTTGCCGTTCTCGATGCGGTAGGCCTCGGTGCAGGAGAACACGAACTTGCCGCTGGTGATATCGACCTGCCCGCCACCGAAGGACTTGGCGAAGATGCCGTTCTTCACGCGGGAGAGCAGTTCGGCGGGATCATCGTTGCCGCCGCGCATGAAGGTGTTGGTCATGCGCGGCATCGGCGCGTGGGCAAAGCTTTCGCGGCGGCCGTTGCCGGTGGGGGCAACGCCCATCAGACGGGCATTGAGGCGGTCCTGGATATAGCCCTTGAGGATGCCGTCCTCGATCAGGATGTTCTCCTGCGTCGGCGTGCCCTCGTCATCGATCGAAAGCGAGCCGCGACGGCCCTGGCCATTGACGCCGAGCAGAGTGCCGTCGTCGATCACGGTGACGCCGGGCGCGGCCACGCGCTCACCGATCCGACCGGAGAAGGCGCTCGTGCCCTTGCGATTGAAATCGCCTTCGAGACCATGGCCGACCGCTTCGTGCAGCAGCACGCCCGGCCAGCCTGGGCCGAGCAGTACGGTCATTTCGCCGGCAGGCGCGGCCACCGATTCGAGATTGACCAGCGCTTGGTTCAGCGCCTCGTCGATCGCACGGTTCCACGTATCGGGCGAGAACAGGTCGTCGTAGAGGCGGCGTCCACCTATACCGAAGGATCCGGTCTCGCGTCGCCCGTTCTGCTCGGCCACGATCGAGACGTTGAGGCGGACGAGTGGCCGCACGTCATGGGCGACAAAGCCGTCGGCACGGACGATTTCGACTACCGACCACGAACCGGAAAGTGACGCTGAAACCTGCGCGACGCGGGGATCGCGCGCGCGCGCGGCGGCGTCGATGGTTTCGAGCAGCTTGACCTTGGCCTCGAACGGCACGGCATCGAGCGGTGAGGCTTCGGTGTAGAGGTGTCGGTTGTTGTTGCGCGGTGGCGGGGCAGCTTGGCCCTTGGCAGGATCGAGCAGCTTCAGCGTTTCGCCTGCGCGGGCGATAGCGGCGGCGGAAATCTCGTTGGCGTGGGCGAAGCCGGTCATCTCGCCGGAGACGCCGCGCAAACCGAAGCCGGCATCGCGCGAATAGTCCGCCGTCTTCAGGCGGCCATCATCGAAACCAAAGCTCTCGCTGGCGATGAACTGGAGATAGAGTTCGCCATCATCGCAGGATTTCAGCGCTTTGGCGGTGAGGTTTTGCGCCTCCTCGGGCGAAAGGTGGCCAGAGCGATAGAGCAGCGAGCGGGTGTCGAGATCGGTCATGTTGACCGATATAGGCGCTCAAGGCACAAAGGCCATAGAGCGAAGAGGATCAAGCGGCCGCAGCGTTGTCCGCTGGGCCGTCCTTCAGCACGAAGCGCCTGTCGCAATATCCGCATTCGACATAGCCCTTCTCGTCAATTTCGAGCCAGACGCGCGGATGGCCAAGGGCAGCGCCGCCACGGATGTCGGACGCGCCGTCGCACTTTACGCGATGATGATCGGTGTAGACGGTTTCGGGTGCCTGAATCATGCGCTGCGGCTAGCAAATCGGCGGGCTTCAGACAATTGCGTTTTCGCTGGCACTGGTGCAGGCAGCGGCCATGGCAAGCACCAACGAAAATCCTCCCGCAATCCGAATTCGCGATCTGGTCAAGCGCTATGCGCCGACGGGCAAGGCGCCGGGCAAGCTGGCACTCGATGGCGTCAGCTTCGATGTGCCGCAAGGGCAGATTTTCGGTCTCCTCGGGCCAAACGGTGCGGGCAAGTCGACACTGATCAACACGCTGGCCGGGCTGGTCATGAAGACCTCGGGCAGCGTCGAGATCTGGGGGCATGACATCGATCACGATGTGCGCAATGCCAAGGCTTCGATCGGGATCGTGCCGCAGGAAATCGTGTTTGACCCGTTCTTCACGCCGGCCGAAGTGCTCGACAACCAGGCCGGCCTCTATGGCGTGCCGAAGACGATGCGGCGCACGATGGAGCTGCTGCGCGCGGTGCATCTCGCCGACAAGGCCGATGCCTATGCCCGCTCGCTGTCAGGCGGCATGAAGCGTCGCCTGCTGATCGCCAAGGCAATGGTGCACGCGCCGCCGGTGCTGGTGCTTGATGAGCCTACAGCAGGCGTCGACGTCGAACTCCGGCGGCAGCTGTGGGAACTGGTCGGCGAGCTCAATCGCGATGGCGTGACAGTTGTGCTGACAACCCATTATCTCGAGGAAGCCGAAGAGCTTTGCGATCGCATTGCGATCATCAATCACGGCAAGCTGATCGCCAACAAGCCGACGCGCGAGCTTGTTGACATGGCGCGGGAAAAGATTGTCCTGCTTACGCTGGATCGTGAGCTCGATGCTGCGCCGCAACATCCCGCGTTCCTCAAGAGCCACCTGTCTGGCGAGCGTCAGGTCGAGATCAGTTACGACAAGGATCGCACGACCGCCGGCGAAGTCATGTCTCTTGTGCAGGGGCAGGGGTATGCGATCGTCGACGTTTCGACGCGGGAAGCGGATCTGGAGGACGTGTTCGTCAGCTTGACCAGCATGCCAAAAGAAACTGCCTGATGCGCTGACGCGCCGGGGCTAGGTCGCTGCGCCATTCTTGACGGCGCGCCAACCACCGCGCTCCAGTCGGCGGATCGGTGCATTGCAGTTCCGGCAAGTGCCGACGAACGTCCGGCCGTTCCATTCCACGGCAGAGCGTTTGGGGCGATGGCGATTGAGCATGCAAAGGAGCCTGGTCTCAAGCATGAGCGGTCAATCTGTGTGAGGGTTTTACGCATAAATACCTATCATGCTGCACCTGCGAAGCAAGTGGCCAAGGTGGTTAATGGTATTAAAAGCTGGTTACACTTGGCCGGATCCAGCGCTAGGCGCACTTTCGCATGGTGACATGAACCGTTACGGCAAGGCCAAAGGCAAGATTGGGAGTTATCCGCTTGAGCGGCAACGCAGCAGCAAACGACGGTGTGCCAGGCCAGACCATTCACGATGTGCTGGTGGTCGGTTCAGGTGCGGCAGGATTGACGGCCGCCCTGGTCCTCGCCGAGACTTGCCGCGTGCTGGTGCTGGCGAAAGGTCCACTGGACGGCGGGTCAACGAACTGGGCGCAGGGCGGCATCGCAGCGGTTCTCGATGAAGGCGATACCTTCGAGGATCACATTCGCGACACGATGATCGCAGGGGCTGGTCTCAACCGTCGCGAGACGGTCGAGTTCGTCGTTGAGAATGCGCCTGCCGCGATCCGGCGCCTTGTCGAACTCGGTGTGCCTTTCAACGCGGCACAAGGCGCCTTGCACCTGACCCGCGAGGGAGGACATTCCCATCGCCGCATCGTCCATGTGGATGACGCCACTGGCGCCGCCGTGCAGAAGGCCTTGCTCGATGCCGCGCGGGCGCATGCAAACATCACGCTGCTGCCGGGGCGGACCTGCATCGACCTGATAACCGGGCGGCACGAAGCCGCCCGTTATTCAGGCTCCGGCAGGGTTTGGGGCGTCTATGCGCTTGATGAAGCCAGCGGCAAGGTCGAGGCGCACACGGCCAGCGCGACGATCCTGGCCACTGGCGGAGCGGGCCGCGTCTACCAGTTCAGCACGGCTCCACGCGGAGCCACCGGCGATGGCATCGCCATGGCGTGGCGCGCGGGGGCACGCGTTTCCAACATGGAAATGATGCAGTTTCATCCCACTTGCCTCTACAACCTCGAGGTCAAGAACTTCCTCATAACCGAGGCGGTGCGTGGCGAGGGCGGGCGCCTGATCAACCCGCGTACCGGCAAGCGCTTCATGGAGTTCTATGACGCCGAACGGCTCGAGCTTGCGCCCCGCGATGTCGTGGCCCGCGCGATCGATGCCGAGATCAAGAAATTCGGCCTCGATTATGTCCACCTCGATATCAGCCACATGCCGGCCGATTTCGTCCGCGAACACTTTCCCAATATCTACGACAAGTTGATGGGCTTGGGCATCGACATGACCACCAGTCCCATCCCGGTCGTGCCGGCGCAGCACTACACTTGCGGCGGTATTCTCATCGACCTTGCAGGACGGACGGATCTCCCCGGCCTCTACGCTGCGGGCGAGTGTACGGAAAGCGGCCTGCACGGCGCAAATCGCCTCGCGTCGAACTCGCTGCTCGAATGCTTTGTGTTCGGCGATGCCGCTGCGCGCGATATCCTGCGCCAGAGGGACAGCTTTGTCGCGCCTCCCGAAGTGCGCGCATGGGATGAAAGCCGGGTCACCGACTCTGACGAGGAAGTGGTGATCAAGCAGAACTGGACCGAGATCCGCCGGTTCATGTGGAACTATGTCGGCATCGTGCGGACCAACAAGCGGCTCGAACGCGCGGCCCATCGCATCCAGATGCTGAGTGGTGAGGTCAACGACTACTACGGCCACTTCCGCGTGACGACTGACCTGATCGAGTTGCGCAACCTGTTGCAAAGCGCGGAACTTATCGTCCGCTCGGCCCGGGCAAGGCATGAAAGCCGGGGCCTGCACTACACCCTGGATTATCCCCAAACAGACGCCGTTGCGCGCGATACCGTGCTGGTGCCCTAGGCGGCTTCGGCTTCGACGAATTCCGGGTAGAATACCGGTTCGCGCAGCGACCAGCCGTGCGCCGTTGCGGCGGCTTCGCTGATCGATTGCAGCAGAGCGCGACGGCGGTCCGGTCGAATGACCGGCAAGGCTGCCGCTCCGCAGAACGCCCCCGGCAGCCAGGGACGGGCAGCGGCGCCAAGCAGTCGCTCATAGAGGAAGCGATAGGCCGAGAAGCCGGTGATCCTGTCTTGCGCCAGGTCGAAGGCCGTCAACCGCACTAGCGGGCCCATGAAAGGCTCGAGCGCATCGATCCCGTCGACATGAGGGAGCATCTGGTGCAGCAGCGGCAACTCGCGATAGAGATCCGCCTGCTCCTGGATCGAAGCGGCCTCGTCAGCGGTGCGGCCCCAGCGGCGAACGGTTTCCTGACGACCGCGCGCGACGTCGAGGCTGCGGCGGATATAGCGCTGTTCAGCAGCGGTGAAGCTGGCAAACTCTCTCATCTCGGCAATGGTTATGCCACTTGCGCCCAAGTTCGCCATGAAGACCTGCCCTCCAGCCACGGAGTCGCACTCGACCCGTCCGAGTCTTATTGCACATCATGGTTAATGCGCAGTGATCTTCAGGCAGGGGCGGGCCCTCACATCAATTGAGAAGCCCGCAACGCCTCAGGAAAAGGCCTTGTACGCGCCGTAGAGGCTGGTGAGGGTGAGGACGGTGCCGACCATGATCAGCATCGTCTTGGCCGGAATGTGCTTGGCCGCCCAGGCGCCGAACGGTGCCGCTGCAAGACCTCCGATGAGGAACCCGAGCGTCGCGCCAGCAACATCGGCCACGCCGAGGTGCCAGATGAACGTGGCAGACACTGTCAGCGTCAGGAAGAATTCGACGGTATTGACCGTACCGACCACTTTGCGCGGATCGGCGCCCTGGATCAGCAGGTTGGACGTTACGACGGGACCCCATCCGCCACCGCCTGCAGCATCGAGGAAGCCGCCTACCAGGCCAAGCGGTGCAACCCATCCGGCTTCCTTGATCTTGGGCGGATAGAGAATGCCCCGCACCAGCAGGTAGATGCCGATCGCCGAAAGGTAGAGGAGCACCCACGGCTTCACCAGCGATGCATCGATCGATGACAGGACATAGGCCCCGAGTATGCCACCCGCCATCCCGGGCAGGAGCAGGCGGAAGAATAGCTTCTTGTCCACGTTCCCGTGCAGGAGGTGGCTGATGCCCGAGGTGGCAGTGGTGAAGCATTCGACAATGTGCACGCGCTGAGAAGCCAGGGCGGGGGGAATGCCAAGCACGCCGACCATCAGCGTGTTCGAAATCACGCCGAACGCCATGCCTAGCGCGCCGTCGACCATTTGCGCGGCGAAGCCAACGGCAATGAATGGCAGCAACGCGGCAAAGTCGATGCCTGCGATAAAGTCCATGCGATTCGGTCCCCCTGTCCTGCCGTTGTCGGCCGGGAGGATCAGCTAGCCCGGATCAATCTCTACCAAAATAGAAGAATTTATACTCTACCTTAAAGGGAGAGTTTTTTGCGACGAAGCGTTAGCTGCGTTTCCGGTAGCGGAAATACCACACCTCAGAGACAAAATCGTAACATTGCATTGATATCAAAACGGAATTTCCGGAGAATCCCGTGGGGATTTTCATCGTTGCAATCACCCGGTAATCACCATTTCCATCGCAACTGCGTGGTAGCGGGCCCTAGGCAGCCCTTCATCCTAGCGTTGCCGGAGACGCTTCACAAAAGCCCCATCGAAGGTAGCTCCGCTAGGCAGTCGCCGAGCCAAGCACCGCTTCGTCAATGGAGCGGAACACCGTATGGATCAACCCGTGTCGGCTTGCGAGAATGGCCGAGTATGTCCTCAAATTGGCGGCGTTCGGAGAGGTTCATCGGCCGAGGCCGCACGAAGCCGCTTTACCCGGGACATCGGGTAGAGTACCCGTTCTCGGGGGAGATCGGGCACGATACCCGATTTAGGCCGTTTGATGAATTATGTCGCTACGCCAGTTGCCAGCCGCCTGACCGGCCTTTCCATTGACCTGCTACGGGAATGGACGGTTCGGCGCGCGCTCATTCCGGCAGACGAACGGCCTGGTCGCAAGGGTGCGCCGGCGCAATATAGCTGGCAGACGATCCTTGTCCTCCGCTTGGCAACGACGCTGCATCGCCAGTTCCGCATTGAGCTGCAGGGGCACAAGGACCTGTTCGACAGCCTGCGCCAGACACTGAAGGGCACTTCGTTCATTGCGCTGTGGGGGCGACGTATCGCCTTTTATGGCAATGATCGTTGGGAGTTGCTGGGCGCCGGCGATACCCCGGCGTCTGGCGAAGACGCCCTCATCCTCGGTCTCGATCAACATCTCGATATCCTCCGCGAGGGCTTTGCCCTGCCATCACCTGTGCGCCGCGAAGGCCAGCTTGAATTGTTTCCGGTCCGCGCGGTGCGTGACACGGCCGCTTCGCCGGCCATGCCTGCAAGAGCTAAGGCAGCCGGGCGATGAGCGAGATGCTGCAGGGTTGGCTCGACCGCCTCGGCTATTCGGCCGAGCCGGCGCAACTGCATCTGCGGACCGACGACGTCCCGGACACGCACCCTTACGCGCTCGAACTACGCGCGATGCTGAGCGACGACGGGGCGATCGGCGCGCGCGCAGTCTTCGATGTCGAAGGCGTGCCTGCGGTCGTGTTCGTCTCCCGCGAGGATCAGCCGCTGTCGCGCGACCAGCTCGACACTATCCGCCAGCGCATCTGGAACCAGAACCTCGCCACCGTCGTGATCGATGTGCGCGGCGACACCGCCGTCGCCTTACCGGTCCGGCGCCTCAAGAATGCACAGGAGCGTCTGACGCTCGCCGAGGCGGCCCCCGATGGCCCCTTTTCGGCACTGGAGGTCGCATCGGCGAATCTCTCTGAGCGCCTACCCAAATGGTTCGAGTTGCGCGCCCGCGTCGATCGCAAACTCTTGGAAAATCTCTCGGCTGCCGTGGAAATCCTGGCGGAAGAAGGCTTCAAGCAGCGGGACGATCTAGACCCCGAACAACGCGAGCGGCTCTGGCGCCGTCTCGCCGAACTGCTGATGGGGCAAATACTTTTCATCTCCTATCTCGAACATCGTCAGATCGTCGGCGCACACTATCGGAAGCGGCGCGGCGTGACCTCCCTCCATGAACTTGTCACGGCCAGCGACCGGGACGGCATCATCAAGCTGATCGATTGCCTGCGACAGGACTTCAACGGCGACTTCCTGGGGGACGATCGCCACGATCCCTGGTCGGAACTCGACAGCAAAGGTTTCCTAACGCTCGATTCGTTCCTGCGACGCACCAACATGCGCACCGGCCAGGGATCATTCTGGAATTACGACTTTAGCTACATTCCGGTCGAGTTGCTGTCGGGCCTCTACGAGGAGTTGCTCTCCGACGAGCAGCAGGAGCGTGACGGCGCATATTATACGCCCCGGCACCTTGCGATGCTGGCGGTCGAACAGGTCCTGGCGCTTTCGGACAACCCGCTGGCAGAACGGATTTTCGATGGCGCGTGCGGGTCGGGTATTCTGCTCACCACCGCTTTTCGCCGGCTGCTCGCCCATGCGGAGGCGATTTCCGGCCGCCAGCTCGGTTTCAAGGAACGCGGCGAACTGCTGCAGCGCCAGATCTTCGGTGCCGACATCAACGAGATGGCATGCCGAGTGACGGCGTTCAGCCTCTATCTCTCGGTGCTTGAAGGTCTCGATCCCGCGGACATCCTCACCGCCCAGGAGCGCGAGCAGGTCAAGCTTCCGTCGCTCAAGCAGACCAATCTCTTCTATGGCGCAACTGGCGACCTGTTCAGTCCGAAGCACGGTTTCACGGGGAAGCGCTTCACGCTGATCCTGTCGAACCCGCCTTGGACTGAGCCCCCCGGCGATGTGAAGACCAGTGCGGACGTCTGGGCCGAATCGACCGATATTCCCTTCGTGCGACGGCAGATCGCCGGGGCGTTCGCCATGCGTGCGCTCGACTTCGTCGAGGGCGGCGGCAAGATCTGCCTCATCCTCCCGATCGGGCAATTCCTCGGCGCGTCCAGCGCGGTCTTTGTCAGCGAATTTCTCGAACGTGTTAAGCCGCTCCGGTTGATCAATTTCGGCGATCTTCAGCAGCTCCTGTTCCCGACCGCGGCGAACACATGCCATTTGTTTGTCGGGACAGCGCGGCCCGCAGCCGAATCCCGCGACGACGGCGTAGAACGAATCCGGGCAACACGCATCCCGCACGGCGAAAGCTTCGACTATTGCGTGCCCAAAGCCGATCTCAGCCTGGCGTTCGGTCGTCTCACCATGCAGACCGCTGATCGCCATTTCCTCGATACGAGGTCGATCGCGCAGGACCCTCAACGTCTCATCACCTATATGTGGGGCGACGCAAACGATCTGTCTCTTTGGTCGCGGCTCAGTGCGCTTGGCTCGTTTGGCGACCTCTGGAAAGGCCCGCAGGAATTCCGGCAATGGGTCAACCGGAAAGGCGTGCATCTCGAAGACAAGAGCCGCACACCGGAAAGCGCTGACCGGCTCAAGAACATGAAGCATGTTCCGATTGAGGCGCTGCGCACCGGCGCACCAGTGCTCCATCCCGATCGCCTTAGTGCCTGGCCCCCTTCGCGCACGACCGTCGTCGGGCTGAACGACAGCCTGATGTCGGTGTTCGACGGGCCCCGTGTGCTGTTCCCGGACGGCTTCTCGCGCGCGGAGTTATCGATTCGCGCCGTTTTCTTCGATAAACCTGCGAGCTTCACCCACAGCGTCGGCGTGATCTCCGGGGCGTCTGTCGATGCCCCCTTGCTCCGCTTTGCAACCATCTATCTGCGCTCAAGCCTCGCCCGCTATTTCCTGATGATGCGCGCATGGAAGATGCTCGCGGAACGGAACGGCGTCCATCTCAAGGATGTCGAGACCTTCCCCTTCTTCCGCCCCGAGATGGCTCCTGATCCCTCCAAGGCGCTCGTCGCGATGCAGGCCATCAGCGACTGGTTGATCGCGCTGGAGAGCGTACCCGAATTGCAGCAAGCGGCACGCTACGAAGCCGACCAGGCGACGCTCGACGAGCATGTCTTCAATTTCTTCGATCTCGGCGCGACCGAGAAGGAATTGGTGCGCGAGACGGTCGACAAGCTGATGCCGGCGATCCGTCCGCGCGGCTTCAAGCGGATGCGCGAGCTGGCGCAACTTCGGCTCGCTCATGGCGACCTCGATGCCTACGCCCGCACGCTCGGTCGCGCATTGACCGAGTGGCGAGAACGGATGGGGGGTCAGGGGCAGTTCGAGGTCGGCGTGATGGCGAGCGAACCAAGCCGGGCGGGACCGCTCGGCATCGTGCGCGTGCGGTATCGCCCGGACGTGACTGATAAACCTGTTCTGGACCGCAGCCAGATAGATGACGCGCTGGTGCTTGCCACCGTTGCGCAGCTTCGTGAGGCTGGGCTGACGGTCATCCCGTCGGGCGATGCTATGCAACTAGTTCCTGACACGCAGATATGGAACGGCGGCGATCTCTATCTCGTACGCCCGCTCGCCCGCCGAAGTTGGACCGTTCGCCATGCGCTACGCGACGCCGAGCAGATGGTCCGCACAGTGCAGCGCGTGGCGGCCGACCCTTCTCCATCGAAGCGAGTGCCTGCGTGACTGGCACATCCGACTGGCTAACGGCATTTCCTCTCCAAAGCGCGACCGAGGCGGTTGACGCGCTAATGGAGAGTTGGTCCACGCTTGCCGCTCACCAAAAGCCAGGCTTCCATCCGAAACTTCATGAACCCGTGCTCACAAAGGCGCTGAAGACCCATGCTGAGTTGGTGACGGGCCGGCGCCGTGGTCTGCTCGGCCACTGGTCCGCCGAGAATGTCATTCTGGAAATGGATCTCGAAACGGCGGAGGTTCAAGAGGAGCGACGGACTGATATCGTCTACAGCTTCAACACCACCACTCAATCCGTTGCGTTGGTATTCGAGTTCAAGAAGATGAGCCGCTTCAAGGCCGACCGGGATCATTATCTTGGCGACAAGGGTCTGGGCCGCTTCGTGACCGGCATCTACGCGCGCGGGGAAGCTGTCGCCGCGATGGTCGCTATGCTGACCGATCCCAAGCACGATGTGCTGACGCCGCTGTGCGAAGAGTTGTCCAACGCGGCCCGATCGACAACTCTTCGGCTGAGACCGTCACCGACGGGCGGCGCTTTTGAGGCCCCTTCGACGATGTTTCCCGCCGCTGATTTCGACACCGAACATGACCGGGACGCGCATCTCGCACCGATCCATGGGACGATCAGGGTCGCACATTTCTTTCTGGAATTCGGCTATTCCGTCTCCAGCCAGCGGTCCGCTAGATCGCGGAAGAAGATCGCAAAGGTTGAGCTCATAGAGAAGGCGTTACCACAATCCGGGGTTCGCGACTGATGGGGGCCGCATTATGACAGCGTCTTCCGCACAGTTTCTTATCCCTATCATCGCGTCGCTCGGCGCCGCCCTGATCGCCGGTATCGCGAGCTATGTCGCAGGGCGCGGGATGCGCTCGCATGAGTGGAAGCTTGGGCTTGTCCGCGAGCGCCTGTTGGAACGGCAACGGCTCTACGCGAAGTTCATCGCGGAAGCGGACCGCAATGTGCTGCTCGTCGCAGGGGCCGGTTCGAAGTCGATCGACAACGTCACGCCGTTGCTTGCGCTCTACGCGGAGATATCCCTTCTCTCCACCGATGCCGTGCAGCAGTGCGCGAAGCGAGTTTGCGATTTGGCGCTTTCAGCCAACGGCAGAGAAAGCAGCGGGGAGGACGGCGATCACTTCGCGGCGAAATGCGCGTTCGTCGATGCGGCCCGAAGTGAGCTCAAAGCGATTGAAGTAGGCGCGCGCTCGGCAGCCCCCTGATCGATGGAGGATGGCCCGGTCGTGCCGAACTTGGTCCTATTCGACGATCCTCAGCCCGCACCGCGCTCATCGTCGCGGGTCCGGTATTGCAATTTGAATGGACCGGCGTAGTTTCTGGCGTGCGCCGCTATCGTCGGCGCGGCCGCTGCCTTGGCGAAGGATCGTTGATCCAACGAATTTTGCTCTGTTGTGACCGCAACTTTATTCGGCCGCTAGAGAGATGAGCAGCGCATCTTCAAGGCCGGAATGAAGGATGCGACGATGTACTCCACTCTCGATGGCGCCAAGAAGTGCGCCAAGCAGCTCAAGCGCCTCCTCCAGGCCAGCGCGATGATTTTTCCGCTGTCCGAATGCCAGAATGCCGTCGCTGTGGCGGGTGGCTATCGCAGTTGGCACGATCTCAACGCCCGGATCGGTCAGCGGCAGGGCGCGGCCAGTCCGTATGATTATTGGGGGAATCTGATCAAGGCGCTGCCGCAGGCTTGCCATCGTCCGGTATCGGCTTCTCTCGATCAGAAGAGTAAGGGAGCGCTGACACCCTCAGACCTGTGGGTGCGCGATGTCCTTCCCTATGCGCTCAGTCTTGAGATCGTCCTTCGGGCGAACGCATCGTTGCTGCGGCCTGGTTCGGGTCCGGGGCAGCGTCTGCGCCTTGCGATCATCTCGGGAATGCTGCTGAATGTCGAAGGCGGTTCCGGCTTCACGCCTAAGCTTGATCCCAAACGGCTATGGCTGACCTTCGAGGGAACGCCTGTATCGATACTGCCCAACCTCGCGCGCGATCCGAATTTCGATGTCGCCCTGCACTCGCTGGTCGATGCCGGCATCTTGGTGGTCGAGAAGAACATGACGACGGTCCAGATCGCGGATGACTCGGAACTGCACACAGAGATTCTGCGCCGGGCGTCGCAATGGGGAGCGCCGCAGACACCGCCGGTCGACTATGAGCAGATGGACGACGATCTGGCCGCCGCGCTCGCCCATCAAGAGGGGATCGAATGGCGCGATGCTGGCCCCAAGGTCCCCTACGATGAACTGGAGCATCGAGGGGTTCTCCTCCAGAGCCGCTACTCGGTCGCACATGAATTGCAGACGATGAAGGCCGTCGTGGACGCAATGCCTGATGACGTGCGGCTACGTGTCTCCACAATCTGGTGCGATTCCAAAGCCTCCGCCATCTACAGCGTCACGGTTACGCTCGGCATGGATCGACGCGGACTCGCCGATGCCATCTGCGACAGTTTCCGCACCGCAACGAGCGGGTTTAACGGCATTTTCGTCGAACATGGAGACGACCAGAAATTCTTTGATCCAGAATGGCCAGGCGATGAAGAGCTTGAACTACTGGCTTAACCGGAGGCATGGCCTGAAAGTCGATATACTCGCCGACGACGGGGATGAGCGCATCCGCCGTCGGCGGCGTGTAGGACGGCGAATGGCACAATAGGCCAAATTGAACGGGGCGGTCTCGGCGGATTCGCCTAGTGCCGGGCAGCGCAGATAAGAACGGACGGCGGCGCAGTCCATGTCTCTGTCCAAGGGTTTACCACCGCGATGCCGCAATCGGTCAAGTCGATGACATTGCGAATCGCTAACCGTGCGCCGCGCTGGCGCCGCGATGTCAGGATAGGCCAAGGTGGCACCGCTATCGAACGATAGCCCCCCGGCCAGATCGACCTCGAACATCGGCAGCGCGGCCACCATCGGCGCGTCCCGACGGCGGTCTTCGGGCGGCAGCGCCAAGCCATAGAAGATTTCCGCCTGCGTCAATGTCGTGGTGAAGCGCCCTCCGTCGGTCGCTGCCCGATCCACGCGATCACCGCTGCGTCGGGCTCGCGCCGCATCAGCTCGGAGATGACGTTGATGCCGGGGACGATCATTCGCCAAAGTTCACCGGCCGCTGGATGGCCTCGCGGGGCGTCTCGGGAAGCTCGACACCGCCGAGCGGACCGAAGCGCCGATGGATCGCTTGCGCGAGATTGCGGGGGCGCGGATCATCGGTCGAAAGCGCTGAGCGCAAGATGTCGCGCGCTTCGTCCTCCATAGAGTGGCCGTTGATCGCGGCGCGCACGCGCAGCCGCTTCTCGATCGCGTCGTCGATGTTTCGGATCGTTATCACCGCCATGCTGACCTCCATAAGTCAATGACTGCATGTCAGTCGATGACGCGCAAAACTGCAAGGTTGTGCACCTTAGGGCAGCGGCCCGAACAGATCGTCCAGCTCGCTTCGCATGTAGCGTTCGATGACCCGCAGTTCGTCGTCACCGATCGGAATCTCTTCGGGCCAGTCGTCGGTCACGACGATCGGACCATCATCCTTCCGGCGACGCAGCGGCGGATTTTTCGGCTCATCCGGCGGGAACGTCAGCCCCTTCGCCCACCCGCGCGGCAACCGGCGCTTGGCCCGGCGCTTCATTACACCGGCCCTCGGCCCGAGGATCGTCCATGTAGCAAAGCGCCGACATGCTCTTGGATGGCGTCGTGGGAGACCACGCGGCCCGCATCGACGTCGTCCAGTCCTTCCCATGTCATGCGGTGCCTCTCCTCTTCATCGTGCAGCAGCCATGTTTGCAATGCCTGCTGCACGGCTTCATCGCGTGTCATGCCGTTGCAGGCGGCGATTGCATCGACCCTCGCAGCAAGTTGGGTCGGCAGTTCGGCGGTGAATCGCTTGAAAGACATCGGCCCAAAATAGCAGCCTCATTTACTCCGGAAAGAGCAAGGGCTGCATGAAGCGATGCCGATTCATCATCGTTGCTTCACTGATGGCGTTCAGCATTTGAAAGGCGGTTTGGCGCCTCCCTGCGGGACCGCCGCTCTATCTCCGCTGCGCTCCGACCGAGCCCCTGACAGGTCTCGTCCGTGCCGGTGACGATCAGCATGGCGGGTTGGCGCTGGCGCGCCGATGGGCCAATCCGCGCCGCGGATTGTA
>OFDC01000648.1_pt1 | contig 23920 bp, 23 predicted proteins | sample 1520941 | NCBI WGS metagenome assembly OFDC01 (sample SAMEA94258168, study PRJEB24077) | hot springs metagenome | biome: Aquatic biome; feature: Water | place: India | collected 2012-12-06 | depth 5 m | reverse complement strand
TGACAGACCCGGTCTACCCGGCACCGAAACGAACTTCGCTTTGTTCACGGACGACCAGCTACGCTTTGCCGGCTTGACGACGTCAGAATGTCGACTTCTGACGGAACCTGGCATTCGTCACCTCTTTGGCGAATGGCAGAAGAAGCTCGAAGCGAATCTCAGCCGCGGCTAGATGTGGGCAATTGGAAGTCCCGCCGGACGCATACCATCACGGTGCGGCGCGCCTTATGTCGACCGCGGCTATCGCCGCCACAAGCATCGGCCCGAGGCCGACGCCTACGTCAGCCACAGTCCACCCGCCGACTAAATTGCCAGTGCATTGACCACGATGCGCAGGCGCTCAGCTTCCGCCCCTCCTTTCATGAGAGTTGCCGCAACACGCCGTAGCAGGTCTTCATCTTCGTCTGCGGAAGGAGCATCCACTTCGGCATCGCTCATGCCCGCAAGGGCGGCCGCGATTTTCTCCGCGACCCGGTCGGCCGCTCGCCGTGCCGGATTATGCTGAACATGGGCGTAAATGGCCGTCGAGCGGGGATTGGAATGACCCAGAATCGCTCCGGTAAAGGCCATCGCTTCACCCGAAGAAATAGCCGTCGAGCCCATTGTGTGTCGCAGTGTGTGGGGGGTGACGTCAGCCAAATCCGCTTTGTTTACAGCCTTCTTCCAAGGCGTCTTATACCCCCTGAAATAGCCGTCGCCATCCTCGGCAGGGAAAACGAAATCGGAATCCTCACAGCGTTCGACGGTGTTGAGCACCGCGACCGCGGCCGCACCGATCGGACGAACATTTCTTCCTGTCTTGCTATCCTCGAACCGAAGGCTGCCATGCTCGAAATCGACTTCCTTCCATCTGAGACTGGCAATTTCCTCGCGCCGGCATCCGGTCAGCATCCACAAGCGCATGATATCAAGAGCCTTTCGATTGACCCCTTCATTCTCGAGCTTGCGCAACGCATCACCGAAGCGCTTGACCTCTGCCAGAGTGAGATAGCGATCCTTATGATTGTCCGTCTTGCGGACAGACGCGGTATCGCAGGGATTGCGATCAACCATCTCGCGCCGACGGGCGAAGCTGAACACGGCCGACAGATCGCGGAAGACCTTGCGGGCCGCGCCGCTCCCTCCTTTCACGATGATACGCTTGCGGGGACCAATCATTTCGTTCTTCGCAGTCTTCCCGTTCTCCACGTCGCGAAAGAAGCGCTCAATCTCGGTCGCACCGATTTCCGTTATACGATGCCTGCCGAGCAAGGGCAGCACATGATGGCGCAAGCGCGCGATCGTGTACTGTTTTGTGAGCGGCTTCATCGGCGCACCCTGATGTTTGCCGCGCTGGATGAAGCATCCCTCCTCCTCATAAAGATCGATCAGGTCGCTGATCCGCATTTCCGCCCGCTTGTCGTTCCGAGCCTTTGCCGGATCCTCACCCACAGTCGCCTGAGCAAGAAGCTGCCGTGCCTGGCGGCGGGCCAACTCGACAGTGAGAGGGCCGAAGCGACCGATCGTGATATGCCGTTTAGGCGCCCCTCGACCGCCATTTTCGGCGCGATAGCGAAGCACGAATGTCTTGGTTCCGCCAACGCCTACGCGAAGGCCGAACCCGGCGATCTCGCTGTCCCAGATGTCGTAGCGCCTTTCCTCAGCGTGTGCGGCGTCAATGACTCGCTTGGTCAAAAGCACGGTATTCTGGGCCATAAACTACCTCCTGCGCCCCAATTTGGGCGACCACCGGGCGACCACGTGTGTCGGAAATGGGGGTGTATTTCTCGACAAGGGTAGCGTATCAGAATCCACGATTCAACAATAATAACAATATCTTATAGAAGAATGGCGAAGTCTGTCGCAGGCCGGAAAAGTCGATCTGCAACTTTGCCAAGGTTGGGGTCGAGGGTTCGAATCCCTTCGCCCGCTCCAGTTTCTCACTTCACCACATAGCTGAATTCGGGATCAGATTATCCCTTCGGGGAATCTCCCATCCATGCGCGTCTTCGCGGCAGGCCCAGCGTCTTGACGGTGATCACGGCGTCGGATGGGAGCGTGTGGGCCCCGGCCTGCGCCGGGGCGACGATTCTTGATGGACGCGTCACCGGCCTCTGGCTCGCAGTCCTTGGGCCGGCCAACCGGCTGCTCACCTTTTGGGTCAACCCGGCGAAGGCCGGGATCCAATGGCTTCCCTTCTTCCTTGGTCAGCAATCGGATTTATTGCTCGATTGCTACAAGATGAACGACCCTGCCGATAACTGTAATAGGACTAACCCGTTGGTCTGAGGGTTTTGAGTGATTTATCCGATTGCCAGCCCGTTATCGTGCGGGGCAACAGGAGGAGAGAAGCTCATGCAGATCAGCAGGATCGCGCTGGCTGTCGTGCTGGCGGCCACTGCGCCGCTCGGCAGCGCGGCAATGGCCGAAACCGTCACCCCCACCAGCGAACCCGCGGCCAAGGAATGGTACCCTCGCACTCTGGACCTGACCGCGCTGCGGCAGAATGAGGCGACCAAGGCCAATCCCTATGGCCCCGACTTTGATTATGCCAAGGAGTTCGCATCGCTCGACCTCGACGCGGTGAAGGCCGACATCCGCAAAGTGCTGACAACGCCGCAGCCGTGGTGGCCGGCGGACTATGGCCACTACGGCCCGTTCTTTATCCGCATGGCCTGGCACAGCGCGGGGACTTATCGCACCGGAGACGGGCGTGGTGGATCGGACGGCGGCGAGTTGCGCTTCGAGCCGCTCAATTCGTGGCCGGACAACGTCAACCTCGACAAGGCCCGCCGGCTCGTCTGGCCGATCAAGCAGAAGTACGGGCGCAAGCTTTCTTGGGGCGACCTGATGATCCTCACCGGCAATGTCGCCATGGAGGACATGGGCTTCAAGACGCTCGGCTTTGCCGGTGGCCGTGTCGATGCCTGGCAGCCCGATCTGGTGTTCTGGGGCCCCGAGACCAAGCTGCTCGACGACGAGCGGCGCGATGGCAAGGGCAACCTCAAGGGGCCATTGGGCGCGACGCAGATGGGCCTGATCTATGTGAACCCCGAAGGTCCGAACGGGGTGCCTGATCCTCTGGCGGCCGCGGCGGACATCCGCCGCGCCTTTGGCGCCATGGCGATGACCGATGAGGAGACAGCGGCGCTGATCGCCGGTGGCCACACTTTCGGCAAGGCACACGGCGCGCATAAGCCGGAGGAATGCGTCGGCAACGATCCCGGGCAGGGGAAGATCGAACAGCAGGGTCTTGGCTGGGCCAACAAGTGCGGCAAGGGCAATGCCGAGGACACCGTGACCAGCGGGCTTGAGGGCGCATGGTCGGCCAATCCGATTGCCTTCACCACGCAATACCTCGACAACCTCTATGGCTTCGAATGGGTCAAGACCAAGAGCCCGGCGGGCGCGACGCAGTGGATCCCGAAGGACCCGGCAGCAGCCAATCTGGTGCCAGACGCACACCGTCCTGACGTGCGCCATGCGCCGATCATGTTCACCACCGACATCGCGATGCGCGAGGACCCCGGCTTCCGCAAGATCACGCTGGGCTGGAAGAAGAACCCGCAGGCCTTCAGCGATGCCTTTGCCCGCGCATGGTTCAAGCTGACCCACCGCGACATGGGTCCGCAGGCGCGCTATCTCGGCAAGGATGCGCCGAAGGTGACGATGACCTGGCAGGACCCGCTGCCAAAGGCCAGCTACGCGCCCGTCGATGCGGCTGACGTCGCGGCGCTGAAGGGTTCGATCCTGTCGTCGGGCCTGACCACGGCAGAGCTGGTGCGCGCGGCGTGGGCCTCGGCCTCGACCTTCCGCGCTACCGACATGCGCGGCGGGGCCAATGGCGCGCGCGTGCGGCTTGCTCCGCAGAAGGACTGGGCGGTCAACGATCCGGCGGAGCTGGCCAAGGTGACGGCCAAGCTCGAGGAAATCCGCCTGGGCTTCAACAAGGCGGCGAAGGGCGGCAAGCAGGTGAGCCTGGCCGACCTGATCGTGCTGGGCGGCAATGCCGCGATCGAGCAGGCGGCCAAGGCGGCCGGCCATGACGTGAGCGTACCGTTCACGCCAGGCCGCGTCGATGCGACGCAGGCGCAGACCGAAGTCGAATCGTTCAACTACCTCCAGCCCAAGGCCGATGCCTTCCGCAACTACTATGCGGCGGATTCGTTCTATGGGCCGACCGAGGCGCTGGTCGACAAGGCCGACATGCTTGGCCTCACCGTGCCCGAGACGACCGTGCTGCTGGGCGGCATGCGCGCGCTCGGCGCGAATGCGGGTGGATCGAAGGCGGGCGTGTTCACCGACCGGCCGGGCACGCTGAGCAACGACTTCTTCGTCAACCTGCTGTCGATGGACACGGTCTGGGCGAAGTCGGCGACGCCGGGGCTCTATGAGGGCAAGGACCGGGCGAGCGGTACGCCCAAGTGGACGGCGACGCCTGTCGACCTCGTGTTCGGCTCGAACTCCGAACTGCGCGCGGTGGCCGAGGTCTATGCCTCGGACGATGCCAAGGCCAAGTTCGTGACCGACTTCGTGGCGGCATGGACCAAGGTCATGAACGCCGACCGTTTCTGATCGGATCGGCATTCAAGGCGGCGGCGGAGCTTCAGGCTTCGCCGCCGTTTGCTATTCTGGGGCACCTTGGGCCAAGCGCGGTGCGATGAGGGCGCAGGCGATGAGCTGCAGCTGATGGAACACCATCACGGGCAGCAGCACGATGCCGACCGAAGCCGCCGGGAACAACACGCCCGCCATCGGCACGCCAGAGGCCAGGCTCTTCTTCGAGCCGCAGAACAGCAGGACAATGGCATCCTCGCGCGGGAGCTTCATCGCCTTGGCGGTCTGCCAGGTGGCGGCAAGGACCAGCGCCAGCATGACGAGGCAGACCAGCGTCAGCACGAGCAGGCTGACGGGCGCAACGCGCTGCCACAGTCCCTCGACAACGGCTGCGCCGAACGCAGCATAAACGACGAGCAGGATCGATCCGCGATCGACTTTGCCGAGCAAGGTTTTGTGACGGGCGATGAAGCCGCCAATCCACGGACGCAGCAGGTGCCCTGCCACGAAGGGAAGCAGCAGTTGCAGCACGATGGTTTCGGCAGAAGCCCAGGAAAACCCGCCCGTTGCCCCGCCCATCAGCACGGCAACAAGCGCAGGCGTGGCGAAAATCCCGGCGAAGTTCGAGAACGACGCGGCACAGACTGCAGCGGCCACATTGCCGCGCGCGATGGCGGTAAAGGCAATGGAGGACTGTACCGTGGACGGCAGCAGGGCGAGGAAGAGCAGGCCCGCGCCGAACTCGACCGGGAGAAACGGCAGGGCGCGAGCGGCAAGCCCAAGAAGCGGAAACAGCACGAAAGTCGTCGCCAGCACGGCAAGGTGCAATCTCCAGTTGCGGGCCCCCTCCCAGATCGCCTCACGCGACAGCTTGGCACCGTGGAGAAAGAACAGCAGCACGATCCCCGCATCCGCCGCACCATCCACCAGCGGTACGAATGCGCCACGCGCCGGCAGCAGACTGGCGAGGACGACTGTTGCGACAAGGGCAAGCAGGAAGGGATCGAGCAGGGAGGCGACGCGCCGGAACATGCAAAGGACCTGCTTCAACGAAAGGGGTGCCGACCTCTTGGGCGCTCACGACAATGTGTCAAGGCAGAGGGTGCTGGCGTCCGACGCGAGGACCTGAGCTTTCGCGCGCGCAGCCGACGATCATCACAGCGAATGGTAATGGCGCACCCGACAGGATTCGAACCTGTGGCCTTTGCCTTCGGAGGGCAACGCTCTATCCAGCTGAGCTACGGGTGCAGGGCCGAGACGGCACCTAGCAGCGCCTTGGCGGGCATGCCAGCGATTTTGTGTTCCAGTTGCGCTTAGCAATTTGGGAACCGGTTGCGGGCTACGCCGAAGCCATGAACGGGGTTTCGACGTCATCAGGTGATTCGCGCGCTGCGCCGCCGCAGGCGGGCCGGGCCGAATTTGGCCATGCCGCTGGCAACGCCATGTCGATGAAGTGGTCGGCACTGCACGATGCCGCGGCCGTGGTCTGTACCCTGGCGGGACTGCAGCAGGAAATGCGCAAGCCCGAAGTGCGCAACTTCCCGGCGATCATGCGTGATACCGGCGGATGGCGCTATGATCTGGCCAAGCAGGGTGTGGACGATCTCGCCGCGATCATGGAGCCGGGACTGGCGGCCTTGCTCGCAGTTTCGGCGCGCGGGCAAACCCCCGGCCCGGCCGCAACCGCGCTTTGGCATGAATTCCTGGCATCCCGCGCCGCCTTGCTGGCGCTGGTGCCGCCTCTGGGAATAAAGCGGCGGGCCTGATCAACCGCCCCATGCGGCGCATTGGGGATCAATGCCGACTAGCTGGCGGCGCAGCGAGGCGCGCGCGAGCCGCTCCACTTCGGCCTTGCGGCGCGCAGCAGCCAGCGGAATGGTGGGAGCCGGGCGCAGTATCTCGGCATCATAGCCGTCGGCGACGATCACCCCGCAGGCATGGGGCAGGAAGTCCTCGGTTTCGAGCACGGCACGGTCAAGATGGGGGGCAAGACCCCAGTAGAACCGGTCGCAGTGATCGAGGTAATCGGTCCACTTGCCATCGCCGAGCAGGTCCGCGCGCGAAACTTTGATCTCCACGATCACGACCTGTCCCTTGGCATCGATGCCCATGAGATCAGCGCGCCTGCCCGAACGCAGCGGCATTTCGGGCAGGCACCAGATGTCGTTGCGGGCGAACAGGCGGCAGATGCCGCGCGCGACCGCGCGGGCTTCGCGTTCGATCACATCCGAGGCGGTAGCGGCTGATTCGATCATGTCAGCACTTTAGAACAAATACCGAACACGTAAAGGCTTAGAAGATGCCGAGGGTCTGGACGAACAGCCAAACACCCGTGGCAACGAGCAGCGCAGCGGCAATCATCCGGACGACATCCAGAGGCACGCGCTTGATCAGTTCGTTGCCGAAGAACACCGCAGGCACGTTGGCAAGCATCATGCCGAGCGTGGTCCCGGCCGTGACGGCAAGGGCATCGTTGAAGCGCGCACCCAGCGCGATCGTGGCGATCTGCGTCTTGTCGCCCATCTCGACGATGAAGAACGCGACCAGCGTGGTGAGGAAGGCGCCAAAGCGCGAGGGCTTGGGCGCTTCGTCCTCGTCCATCTTGTCTGGCACCAGCGTCCACAGACCCATGGCGACAAAACCAATGGCGACGGCAAAGCGGAACCACTGGCCATCGAGGTAGGCCGCGGCGGTCGCACCGAGCAGGGCGGCGAGGAAATGGTTGGCGAGGGTTGCGACCAGGATGCCGAGCACGATCGGCAGCGGGCGCTTGAACCGCGTGGCGAGAATGATCGCCAGCAACTGCGTCTTGTCGCCAATCTCGGCGAGGGCAACGATCGCGGTGGAGGTGGTGAGAGCTTCGAACATCAGCAATTCCGGGGCCGGGCGGAGCGATCAGGCCAACGACAGCGTGCCCCTCCGCCCGGCCCGGACGATGGGTTCGCTGTCATTGGTCTCGCCCGGTGGACAAAAAGTCCTTCCGCCTGCGCCATGGCCTCTCGACCAAGCATGTTGACGCTGAGGGCCGCGGAACGCGGTGGCTACTCCCCAAGTGACGTGGGGTGCCGTTAGCGGCCTATGGCGCCGCGTGCAAGTGCGGGCTATGGCGCGGGCAATGCGCCAGCCGACAACGGAGGCGCCAGTGGAAACCCATCGTGAAGCGAACTGCTGCCGTCGCCATTGCCTGTTGCCTGGCGCTTCCCGCGCGAGCGGAGGAAGACCCGTGGACTTTGTCAGCCTCGACCCGGCTGCGGGTGGAATCGATCGGTGGGCAGTTCAGGCCCCTCCCCGCGCCTGCAACAGACACCATGATTTCGCTGCGGACCGAGCTTGCCGCCAGCTATGATGCCGGGCCGGTGTGGTTCAATGCCGAGATGTGGGATGCGCGAGCGTGGGGGCAGGACGCGCGCTCTTCCGCCAATGCCGGCGAGGTCAACGCGCTCGAACTGGTGCAGGCGAACGTGGCGGTGAAGCTTTCGGGCAAGAGCACGCTGACATTGGGGCGCTATACGCTTGATCTCGGCAACCGGCGCATGGTGGCGCGCCAGCGGTTTCGGAATACGACCAATGCCTTCACCGGGGCGCATCTCGCGCTGGACGGGGGCAAGGGGCGCAAACTCGACCTGATGTTCGCGCTGCCGCACCAGCGCCTGCCCGATGACGCCGCGAGCATCCGCAACGACAAGGTGCAGTGGGACCGCGAGAACTTCGACGTGATGTTCTTCGGCGCGCATGGAACCCTGCCGCAAGTGCTGGGTGGGACACTGCAGCCCTATGCCTTCGCCCTGATCGAGCGCGACGGCGCGAAGCTGGCGACAGCGAACCGGCGGATCGGCACCGTCGGGGCGCGGCACTTCATCAAGGCGAAGGCGGGCGAGTGGGACCACGACATCGAAGGCGCGGTGCAGTTCGGCAAGGCACGGCGGACTGCGAGTGCGGCGGACGTGACCGACCTCGATGTGTTCGCGTGGTTCGTCCACGCCGATGCGGGATACACTTTCCCGACTGGCTGGAGCCCGCGCTTGGTGGCGATGTTCGATGCCGCGAGTGGCGACAAGGGCGACCCGCGCAAGTTCACCCGATTCGACACGCTCTATTCGGCGCGCCGCTTCGAGTTCGGCCCGAACGGCCTCTATGGGCCATTCCGGCGGAGCAATATCGTCTCGCCGTCGCTGCGAGTGGAAGTGACGCCGTCGAAGCGGACCGATGCTTTCGTGGCGTGGCGAACCGCCTGGGCCGAGAACCGGCGCGACCAGTTTGCCGCGACCGGCGTGCGCGATGCCAGCGGCAGTTCCGGAAGCCTTGGCGGGCACCAGATCGAAGGGCGCGTGCGCCACTGGATCGTGCCGGGTTTGCTGCAGGTGGATGGCGGGGCCGCGGTGCTGTTCAAGCGGGGTCTGCTGCGCGACGCGCCTAATGCGCCGCCGACAGGGAACACCACCTACGGCTATGTGGACCTGATGCTGACGCTCTGACGGGCGGCGAGATCGCGCAGGATCGCATGCTTCTCGCGCGCCGTGGCGGTGAACCATGCGGTGATTTCGTCGAGCGTGCGCTGGCAGCCGCGGCAGACGCTGGTGACCCGGTCAACTTCGCAGACGCCGGTGCAGGGACTGGGCGGGTGGGCCTCGCTCACCGCGTGGACTTCTCTGCCGAGAGACGGGTCATCAGCAGAGCAGCGCGCTTGGCCTGGGTCCAGATGCTGGGCACGTCGACCGTTTCGCCCGGCGCGTGATCGCCGGTCGAGTGCGGGCCGAGGCCGACCAGGCCATCGACGTATGCGGCAACGAAGCTGATGTCGCCCGCCCCGCGCTTCATCGGATCGAGCGGCTGCATCTGCGGCAGGTCGAGCGCCGTATTCACCTGATTGAGCTTGCCGAGCAGCGCCTTGTTGCCTTCGGTCGGGGCCATCGGCGGATAGCCTTCGCTGAAGGTGATCTTCGCCGAGGTCACGCCCGGATAATTGCGCGCGACGATCCATTCCATCTTGCGCATGACGGCGGCGTTCTGTTCGGGACTGAGGGTGCGCAGATCGCCGCGCGCCACGGCTTTGCCAGCGATGATGTTGGTCTTGCCCTGCGCCGAGACATGGGCATTGTCTTCGGCCACGTCCGCCTCGGCCCCGCCGGCGATCAGGCCGACATTGAGAGTAAGGTAGGGTTCGGGCAGTTCGGTGCGAAAGGCGTCGACGATCTTCGCTGCTGCATAGATTGCGCCGTCGCCCGCGTTTGCGCCCCACACGCCGCTGGAGTGGCCAGACTTCGCCTCTATAACCAGCGTCCAGCTTTGCGAGGAACGCCGGGCGATCGATCCCATGTCCCTGCCGTTCTCGCGTGACAGGCCTTCGAAATCGAGCGCGACGTCGGCAGCCTTGGCGGCAGCGACGAGATCGGCGCGAGCGACTTCGGTGGGAGAGCCAGCTTCTTCCTCGTCACCGGTGAGGAACACTTCGATGTTGGCGCTCTTCAGCGTGCCGGCGGCATGCATGGCCCGAACGGCGGCGAGGATCACGGCGATGCCGCCCTTGTCGTCACCCACGCCGGGGCCGGTGGCTTTATCACCATTCAGGGCATAGGTCTGGAACGGGGAGTCCGGCTCGAACACGGTATCGAGGTGGCCGATCAGCAGGAGTTTCTTCACACCCCTGCGCCCCTTGTGGGTGAGAACAAGGTGTCCGGCGCGCCCGGTCTGTTCCATCGGGATCCAGCGCGAGGTGAAGCCCAGCGCGGTGAATTCGGGCACGACGATATCGCGCACCTTGCGCACGCCCTCGAGATTACGGCTGCCCGAGTTCTGGTTGACCAGCGTTTCGAGGAACTTAAGCGTGCGCGCCTGTTCGGCATCGACGGTGGTGGCCATCTTCGCCTCGGCCCCTTTTGGCGCGGCTTGCGCGGTGCCAGCGCCGAGCACAAGAGCAGCCATCAGACCAGACGTGAAACGCATCGACCCACTCCTTTTGCCGTCACGTTGGCGGTGCAGGAGGCGGCATGCAACCGCCTTTTGCCCGAATTTCCTTGCTTTATCGCGCGCCCGTGCCTATGTGCGCCGCAGCAAGACCGGTGGCGGACCATTCCGCTGCAGTCCGGATGCTGGCGTGAGATTTCGCTGAAATGGCAGAAATCCGCTCCGGACGAACGGTTGTTGCCCCGCCCGCTTCCCCTTTCACGCATGGGTCGCACGATCGACCCCGCTCGTGCCGTCTTGGCGCGTGCGCACAAGCGAACACCCTCGCGCGTCGGCCCTTTGCCGATGCGCCGACGAAAGCATATTCATGTCCTTCTTTGCTGAACTCGGCCTTGCCGAACCCATTCTCCGCGCCCTCGAAACGAAGGGCTACAACGATCCCACCCCGATCCAGCGCCAGGCGATCCCGGCCCTGCTGCAGGGCCGGGACCTGCTCGGCATCGCGCAGACCGGCACCGGCAAGACCGCCGCGTTCTCGCTGCCTTCGCTGCACCGCCTTGCTGCCAACCCGCAACCGCGCAAGCCGGCCTCGTGCCGCATGCTGGTGCTTTCCCCGACGCGCGAGCTGGCCGCCCAGATCGCCGACAACATGAAGGGCTATGCCCGCTACCTCAACATGTCGGTGGACTGCGTGTTCGGCGGCGTGCCGGTGGGCAAGCAGGCCCGCCGGCTGGTTCCGGGGGTCGACATTCTCGTCGCCACGCCGGGCCGCCTGCTCGACCTGATCGACCAGCGCGCGCTGACGCTCTCGCGTACCGAAATCTTCGTGCTCGACGAGGCTGACCAGATGATGGACCTCGGCTTCATCCATGCGCTGAAGCGCGTGGCCAACCTGCTGCCCAAGACCCGCCAGAGCCTGTTCTTCTCGGCAACGATGCCCAAGGCGATCGAGGACCTCGGCAAGCAGTTCATCGTCAATCCGGTGCGCGTCGAAGTTGCCCCGAACTCGACCACGGCCGAGCGCGTCGAACAGTACGTGACGTTCATCAACCAGGCCGAGAAGCAGGCCCTGCTGACGCTGCGCATCCGTGCGCTGCTGGCATCCAAGGAGCTTGACCGCGCGCTGGTGTTCACCCGCACCAAGCACGGCGCCGACCGCGTGGTGCGCCACCTGACTTCAGCCGGGATCGACGCCCGTGCGATCCATGGCAACAAGAGCCAGGCGCAGCGCACCGCTGCTCTGGAAGCGTTCCGGCAGGGTTCGTGCCCGGTGCTCGTCGCCACCGACATCGCCGCGCGCGGCATCGACGTTTCGGGCGTCAGCCACGTGTTCAACTTCGAACTGCCCAACGTGCCGGAACAGTACGTCCACCGCATCGGCCGCACCGCGCGTGCCGGGGCTGACGGCATCGCTATCAGCTTCTGCGCGCCGGACGAAAAGCCCTACCTCAAGGACATCGAGAAGCTGACCCGGGTCAAGATCGACACGATGGGCCTGCCCGAGAACTTCATGGCCGAAGCCGCCAGGCTGCCGGCGCCGAGCCGCAAGCCTGCGGAAATGGAGCAGGATGCTCGCCGTGACGCGCGCGATGCACGCGGCAATGGTGGTCGCGGCAGCCAAGGTCAGGGCCGTGGTGGCGAAGGACGTGGTGGCCAGCGCCGCGACAGCCAGGCCCACGGCGGCCGCGCGCAAGGTCGCGACGGTCGTCCGCGCGACGTCTCGCCGCGTCAGGAGCGTCGTGATGGCGGCGCTGCCGATCGCGGGCCGGTGCGCAATCCGGTGCTCGAAGCCACGCTCAACGGTGGCGAGCGCGAGGACGCGGGCAAACCGCGCCGCTTCCGTCCGCGCGGTGCGCCGGGCGTCGGCGCCCACAAGCACAAGGTTCGCCGCGCGAGCTGAGCTGCGAGAGGTTCGGCCCTGCTCCAAGGCAGGGCTGTCCTCGCGCTCAAAACCTTGGCATAGAGCGACGCGATGGACAGCGTTCTAGCCTCGGCGATTGCCATGACCGTGATCGTCGCGGTGCGCTACCTGATCACCAGCGGCATGTTCGCCTGGGCGACGCACAAGGTGCGGCCCGGCCACTACGCCGGGCTCGACAAGCAGATCCGTTCGGAAATCACCTGGAGCCTCGCGACCGCCGCGATCTATGGCGTGCCGGCAGGCGTGGTCGCGTGGGGTTGGCAGCAGCGCGGTTGGACGAAAATCTATGCCGATCCGCTGGCCTATCCGCTGTGGTGGATGCCGGTCTCGCTGCTGCTCTACCTCTTCATCCATGACACCTGGTTCTACTGGACCCACCGCTGGATGCATCGCCCGGCGGTGTTCAGGCAGGTCCACGCGATCCATCACGCCAGCCGCCCGCCGACGGCATGGGCCGCCATGAACTTCCATCCCATAGAGGCGGCGATCGTCTCGCTGCTGATCCCGGCGCTGGTCTTCGTGATCCCGATCCATGCCGGGATGCTCGGACTGGTGCTGCTGGTGATGACCGTGATGGGCGTGACCAATCACATGGGCTGGGAGATGTTCCCCCGCTGGCTCGTTCATTCTGGCGCAGGGAATTGGCTGATAACGGCGAGCCACCACCATCGTCACCACGAACTCTACCGCTGCAACTACGGTCTCTATTTCCGTTTCTGGGATCGGCTGTGCGGCACAGACAAGGGACTGTCCGCACCATGAAGCGCATCGCATTCCTGCTGCCCCTCCTCCTCGCCGGAAACGCTCCCGCGCCGACCAGCGTCACGGTCGACATCAACGGACTGCGCAATGCCAAGGGCATGATCTGGCTGTGCATGAGCGCAAATCCCAAACTGTTTCCGGAAGGATGCGACAAGGACCCCAACCGCCGCACCGCCTCGATCCGGGCAGACCAGCCCGGCCCCCTGGTGATCCGCGACGTGATGCCGGGGCGATATGCCATCGTTCTCCTGCATGACGAGAACGGGAACAAGAAGATGGACAAGACGCTGTTCCTGCCGAAGGAAGGCTTCGGCTTCTCGCGCGATGCGCCGGTCAAGATGTCGGCGCCCAAGTTCGAGGCAGCAGCCTTTGACGTTACCGGCGGCGCACCTGTCCGCATGAAGATGAAGGTCCGATACCTGTAGTGCCAGCCGCTTCTGCCAAGCCTGCCAATCGAAGTTCCCTGGCGCCGTTCCGCTACCCCGCATTTCGGGCCATCTGGACGGCCAACCTGTTCTCCAACATCGGCTCGATGATCCAGTCGGTGGGCGCGGCATGGCTGATGACCGAGCTGACCACCAGCCACGTGCTGGTGGCGCTGGTTCAGGCCTCGGCGACGATCCCGATCCTGCTGCTGGGCGTGTTCGCCGGTGCCATTGCCGACAACTACGACCGCCGCCGCGTGATGCTGGCGGCGCAGACGGGCATGCTGGTCGTGTCCTCGGTGCTGGCCGTGCTCGCCTATACCGGCAATGTCGGGCCATTATCCCTGCTGGCGCTGACGCTGATGGTGGGCATGGGCACGGCGCTGAACGGGCCGGCCTGGCAGGCATCGGTACGGCTGCAGGTCGGGCGCGAGGATCTGCCGCAGGCGATCTCGCTAAACGCGATCTCTTTCAACCTGGCGCGGAGCGTTGGGCCTGCGTTGGGCGGGATATTGATCTCGCTGTGGGATACCAGCCTCGCTTTCGCGCTGAACGCGGTGAGCTATCTTGGCATGATCGTGGTGCTGTCGCGCTGGCGGCCCGAATCGCTGCCGCCGATGCGCGAACCGATGCTTGCCGCGATCGGCCGAGGTGTCCGCTTCTGCGCGTCGTCTTCCCCGATCCGCAAAGTCCTGCTGCGTGGCCTCGCCATCGGCTTTGGCGCGGCAGGCCTGCAGGCGCTGATGCCAAGTGTGGCGCGCGACATGCTCAAGGGCAGCGAGCTCGATTACGGTCTGATGCTGGGCGGGTTCGGCATCGGCTCGATCGTGACGGCGCTGTTCGTCTCGAAAGTGCGCCAGCGGCTCGGCAGCGAGACCGTGGTGACCGGCGCGACGCTGATCTTCGCCTGCGCGCAGGTGCTGATGGCTTCGGCGACGGGCATTCCGATGGCAGTCGTGGCCGCTTTCGTGGGCGGCATGGGCTGGGCCAGCGCGATGACCAGCCTTAACGTCGCGATGCAGCTCCGCAGTCCGGAAGACATTCTCGGCCGCTGCCTGTCGATCTACCAGGCGGTCACGTTCGGCGGGATGGCGCTGGGGGCATGGTGCTGGGGCACGGTGGCCGATCTCTCGAGCCTGCCGGCCGCACTTCATGCCGCTGCTGCATGGCTGGTGCTTTCGCTTGCCATGCACTTTTTTGCGCCTATGCCGACGCGCGAAGAGGGGCGGCTGGACGCTGTTCCTGCCGTGAAAAGCTGAAGACGGAAAGTTCTCGCGATGACCGACGCCCGCCCTTTGCGCTCGCTTCTCTACATGCCAGCCAGCAATGCTCGGGCGATGGCCAAGGCGCGCAGCCTTGATTGCGATGGCGTGTGCCTCGATCTGGAAGATGCGGTGGCGCCCGAAGCCAAGGCCGAAGCGCGCGCGGCACTGGTCGCCGAAGTGCAGGCAGGCGGCTTCGGGCATCGCCGGCTGATCGCGCGGATCAACGGCCTGTCGACGCCTTGGGGGCATGACGATCTCGCAACGCTGGCGCAGGCGCCGGTCGAGGCGGTGCTGGCCCCCAAGGTGGACGATGCCGGCGATGTCCAGGCGCTTTCCGCAGCGATGGACGCGGCTGGATTTGCGCCCGAGGTCAGGCTGTGGGTGATGATCGAGACGCCGCGCGCCGTGCTGGCGCTGGAGCGGATTGCCGATTGCGCCGCAACCACGCGCCTTGCAGGCTTCGTGCTGGGGCTCAACGATCTCGCCAAGGATAGCGGCATCGCCCAGTTGCCGGGGCGCATGGCGTTCCTGCCGGTGCTGACCATGGCAGTGCTGGCGGCGCGGGCCAATGGCCTCGTGATCCTCGACGGGGTGTGCAACGCGATCGAGGATACCGCACGGCTTGAGGGCGAATGCGTGCAGGCGCGCGATTCGGGATTCGATGGAAAGACGCTGATCCACCCGGCGCAACTTGCCGTGTGCAACCGCATCTTTGCCCCGTCGGAGGGAGATATCGCCGAAGCGGAAGCAATCGTTGCGGCTTTTGCCGACCCTGCCAACGCCGGCAAGGGCGCCCTGCGGGTGAACGGGAAAATGGCGGAATTGCTGCATCTTGCGCAAAGCGAACGGCTGCTCGCCAAAGCTGCGGCCATCGCCGCGCGTTAACCTGACATAAGCTCCACTGGCGCAACTTAAGCACTTCTTCACGAAGTTGCGCCAGACCTGCATCCCATAAAGGGGACCAGGTGAGCCTGATGGATACTTTGCGTGGATTTGATCGTGATGCCGCCGAGGCCGAACTCGACCTGAGCGGTTTCGAGGACGATGTTCCGAGCGAGCCGCCGCCGGTGGTGGGGCAGGACGAGCGCCGCATGCAGGTGCGCGCCTACAACTATTGGGCAGGCCTGCTGGGCGAGCATTCGTTCCCGCTGGTCGCCCCGCTGCTCTCGGGCACTTACCCGGACTTTGCCGACAACCTCGTGCTGCTGCACTTCGACGAAGGGATCGAAGACCCGGCGATCGCCTTCCTCGGCGCGAAGCTGGCCGACGAGTGCGGCACGGAAAGCTCGATCACCCGCCTGAGCCAGGTGCCCGGCCGGTCGCTGCTGTCACGCATCACCGACCATTACATGCAGATCATCGCCAATCAGGCACCGATCGGCTTCGAAGCCGAGTTCGTGAACCACTTTGGCCGCACAATCCTCTACCGTGGCATCCTGCTGCCGTTCTCTTCGGACGGAACGCGCATCGACTACATCATGGGCGCGATCAACTGGAAGGAACTGGCCGACCAGGCGACGACCGACGAGTTGCTGCTGGAAATCGGGCAGGCGCTCGATTCGGCACCGATCAAGAGCCAGCCGCGCCGTCCCCTGATCGAGCCGACCGATGCCTGGGCCGATGGCCCGGCCTCGCTTGACGGCGATATCTTTCCTGAGCCCGCCTTCGGGCTCGACGACGATATCCTGCCGCTGCCCGCAGGCGCACCTGCCGATGAACCGGAAGCCCTGGCCGATTGGCTCGCTTCGGCGCGCGAACTGGCCTTGGTTGCCAATTCGAGCGAGGACCGCACCCGCAGCGCGCTTTATGCCGCGATCGGGCGGGCCTGGGACTTCGCTCTGGCAGCGCAGGCCGAACCTGAAGAGTTTGCCGAACTGCTGGACGACGCAGGGCTGACCATGCAGGAGCGCGCGCCGATGACGCCGGTGGTCAAGCTGGTGTTTGGCGCCGACTACGACAAGACGCGCCTGACCGAGTACGCCACCGCGCTGACCCATGCGCAACGCATCGGCCTGCGCCGTGGCGAGCTGGGTGCCTATCTTTCCGAGGCTGCCGGCGGCCTCAAGGGCGTGATCAATGCCGAGCGCCGTCTGCGCCGCGAGGAAGCCGGCAAGGCGCTGGCCAAGCGCGGGCCCGAAGCGTTGGCGCAATCGCTGCGCGCGCTGCCGGCACGCAAGGTGAGCGAGATCGCGCCGCCCGAAGGCGAGGAGTTCGCGCTGGTGGTGGTGCGTCGCCTTGAAAGCGGCGAGATCGTCGCGCTGGGCGAAGTACACGATGACGCAGCCCTGTTCGAACGCGCGGCGCGCCATCTGATCGGCTGACCCACTGCCCCTGCAGGTGCCTTGCGCAATGGCGGCAGCCTGCTAGCCAGTGCCCCATGGCACGGACGGTCAAGGGCAAGCGACGCATGGGATGGATCGGCTGGACGGTGCTTTGCTTCGTCCTGCTCGGGCTGGTGGGCTATCTTGCCTATCGCCATGCCATGCAGGAAAACGCCGTGGCCGTGCTCGACGGCGCCGACAAGCTGCTCAACGGTGGCGATGGCGCGATCCAGCAGGTCGCGGCCGAGCGCTATGGCAAGGACCCGGCGCAAAAGCTCGAGATGTTCGTGCCGCAAGGCGCCAAGGGCACGCTGCCGATCGTGGTGTTCGTGCATGGTGGCAGCTGGGCGAGCGGCGATCCCCACGACTATCGCTTCATCGCGCGGACGCTGTGCGCGCAGGGCTATGCGGTCGTGCTGGCGGGTTACCGGCTCTATCCGCAGGCGAAGTTTCCCGGCATGCTGGAGGACGGCGCTGCCGCCCTGCGCTGGGTGCAGGACAATGCCGCGAAGTATCATGGCGATCCGGCGCGCATGGCGCTGATGGGGCATTCGGCCGGGGCCTACAACGTGGTCATGCTCACGCTTGATCCGCACTGGCTGAATGGCGTGGGGCTGGATACGCGGGTAATCCGCGGGACGGTCTCGCTTGCCGGACCGTTCGATTTCCTGCCCCTCGATTCGCCGGCGACCATCAACAGCTTCGGCGATGCGCCTGATCTTTCCGGAACTCAGCCGGTGAACTTCGCACGCCAGGACGCGCCGCCGCTGCTGCTGGTGACCGGGGATGCCGACACCCGGGTAAAGCCGCGCAATTCCAAGGCGCTGGCCCGGCGATTGACCGAGGCAGGCGCGCCGAACCAGCCGGTCCTGCTCGACGGCGTGACCCACGAAGGCATCATCATGATGTTCGCGCGCCCGTTCTCGCGCGATACCCGCGCGCTCGATGCGGTGCTGCCGTTCCTCGCCAGGGTCACGGCACCTTCAGTTGCGGTTCAGGCTGCTGGCCGATAGTCCGAGCGCCGTGACAGTCCGAATCCCCGCCCTGCTCCTTGCGCGCCTGCTCGCCCTCCTTGCCGTGCTGTCGCTGTGCATCCAGCCTGCCGCAGCGCAATCGGTGCTGCGCGATGCGGAGACCGAGGCGCTGTTCCGCGATGCCTCCGCGCCGATCTTCAAGGCGGCGGGGTTCAACCCTAACGCCATCGATCTGGTCCTGTTGAACGACGGGTCGATCAATGCCTTCGTTGCCGGTGGGCAAGCGATCTATATCCATTCGGGGCTGATCAGCGCGGCTGACAACGTCAACGAATTGCAGGGCGTGATCGCGCACGAGCTCGGCCATATCACCGGCGGCCACATCATCCGCTATAACGAGGGGCTGAAGCCGGCCACCGGCATCACTGTGCTGTCGCTGCTGCTCGGCGGGCTGGCGGCTGCCGCAGGATCGCCCGATGCCGCGCTTGGCGTGTTCATGGCCGGGCAGCAGGCCGCGCTGGGCAAGTTCCTGGCTTTCAGCCGCGCGCAGGAAAGCTCGGCCGACGCTGCGGGCGCGAAGTTCCTTTCAGACGCCGGCATTTCCGGGCGCGGTTCGATCGAGTTCTTCAAGAAGCTGCAGAACCAGGAATTCCGCTATGGCTACAATGCCAGCAAGAATCCGGACGCGGAGTTCTACAGCACCCACCCGATGACGTCCGACCGCCTGACCACGCTTCAGGATGTCTATGAAAAGGACCCGGCGTGGAACACCCCGCCCCCGGCCGAGCTGCAGGCGCGGTTCCAGCGGGTCAAGGCCAAGCTCAATGGCTATCTGGCCGAACCGCAGGACACGCTGCGCGCCTACCCCGACTACATGACCGATATTCCCGCGCGCTATGCCCGCGCCTATGCCTTCCACAAGGAGGCTTACGTCGACAAGGCGCTGGCGGAGACCAGGGCCCTGATCGCCAGCGATCCGGACAACCCCTATTTTCTCGAGCTGGAAGGACAGATCCTGCTCGAATCCGGCCGCCCCGCCGATGCCCTGCCGCCACTGCGCAAGGCAACACAGCTGACCGGCAACGAGCCGCTGATAGCGACGACCTTTGGCCACGCCCTGATCGCCACCGAGGACAAGGACAATTTTGCCGAAGCCGAGAAAGTGCTGAAGACCTCGGCATCGCGCGATCGGGACAACCCCTTCACCTGGTACCAGCTCGGCGTGGTCTATGAAGCCAAGGGCGACATTCCGCGCGCGCGCCTTGCCAGTGCCGAACAGCAGCTGATGAACATGCAACTGGCCGAAGCCGTGCGCAGCGCCGAGGCGGCCGAAGCGGCACTGCCCAAGGGCACGCCCGACTGGCTGCGCGCGCAGGACATTGCGATGTCGGCGCGGGCAATGATGGAACGCCAGAAGAAATCCCGCTAGGCACCAGTCGATGTCAGATACACAGCCCCGCCGCATTGGCGCATTCGCCGCCCTCGCCCTGCTCCTTGCCGCAGGCGGCGCTGCTGGAGGATGGTGGTACGCCCACCGCGACGCCGGCACCGCAGCAAGTGACGACGCGCAGCTCGAAGCCTCGCTGGCGAGCGCCGGGATCGACGGAAAGGAACGCGCCGCGATCGAAGGACTGGTGCGGTCCTATATTCTCGAACACCCCGAAGTCCTGCCCGAAGCGATGGAGCGGTTGCAACAGCGCGAGGCGGCAGCACAGATCGGTCCGATGCGCGGCGCGCTGGAAACGCCCTTCCCCGGTGCGGTCATGGGCAATCCCAACGGCAAGGTCACGCTGGTCGAGTTCACCGACTTTGCCTGCACTTATTGCCGACAGAGCGTGAAGACGCTCGACGCGCTGATCGCGAAGAACCCGGACCTGCGCGTGGTGGTGCGCGAATTGCCGATCATCGCGCCCGAAAGCGCGCCCGCCGCACGCATGGCACTGGCCGCCGCAGCGCAGGGCAAGTATCCCGCCTATCACAAGGCGATGTTCGAAGGCGCCCGGCCTTCGGACGCCAGCATCACCGCTGCGGCAACCGCGGCAGGGCTCGACCTCGCCTCGGCAAGGACCTTTGCGGCCCGGCCCGATGTCGAGGAAGAGCTGAAGCGCAACCTGCAGCTGGCCCGCCAGCTCGGCATAAATGGAACGCCCGCCTGGGTGATCGGCGAACAGTTGGTTCACGGGGCAGTTCCGCAGGAAGACCTGCAGGCCGCCATCGATGCAGCACGCAAGGGCTGAGCCGGAAGAAACAGGGGCGGACTAGCCTAGGCCGGTCCGAACGGTTACAAACCTTTTCATGGCCGCGCTGCCGTTCAGACCGACGCCGTTCTTCGGCAACAAGAACAGAGCCTTCTGGCGCCTGCAGTTCATGGGCTGGGGCGGCGCTATGCTGCTGCGTGCGATGTCGTCCATCGCCAATGCACAACCGTGGTCGTTCCTCGTCATCGTCGTCATCGCCACGATCACCGGCTTCTCGATCTCGCTGATCCTGTCGGTGATCTATCGCGCGCTGATCAACCGGCGGCCGATCGTGACCTGGGGCGTGACCGCCATCGCGATGTCGGTGGCCGTCGGCCTCTACGCCTTCATCGATTCGTGGGTGATCAGCCTTTACCGGCAGGGCGGCGATGCCAGTTTCGCGCAGCTGTTCCTCGGGGTTTTCTACCTCGACCTCACGCTCGTGATCTCGTGGACCGGGCTCTATTACGCGATCAACTTCTTCCTGCAGGTGGAAGAGCAGAACGACCAGCTGATGCGGCTGGAAGCGCAGGCGACCAGCGCCCAGCTGGCCATGCTGCGCTACCAGCTCAACCCGCACTTCCTGTTCAACACGCTCAACTCCATCTCCACACTGGTCCTGCTCAAGCAGACCGAACCGGCCAACGCGATGCTTTCGCGCCTGTCCTCGTTCCTGCGCTACACGCTGGTGAACGAGCCGACCGCACGGGTAACCGTGGCGCAGGAAATCGAGACGCTGAAGCTCTACCTCGATATCGAGCGCATGCGCTTCGAGGAGCGCCTTCGGACGGAATTCCGCATCGACGATGCCGTGCGCAACGGGTTGATGCCCTCGCTGCTGCTGCAGCCGCTGGTCGAAAATGCGATCAAGTATGCCGTCAGCCCGATGGAGTACGGCGCGGAAATCACGGTTGAGGCGCAACTCGTCGGTCCAATGCTGCGGGTCACCGTGTCGGACACCGGGCCGGGCTTGCCCCCGGGCACCGATCCTTCAAGCGTGTTCGGCGTGAGCAGTGACAGCACCGGGATCGGTCTTGCCAACATCCGCGACCGTCTGGTCCAGGCCTATGGCGAGAACCAGCGCTTCGATATTTCAAACCGCCCGGAAGGGGGTTTTCAGGTCGTGCTCGAACTGCCGTTCGAAGCAAAGGCCGAGCCTGTACCAGGCATTCCCGTCCGGCGCCCGATCGGGGCCGGCATGGGGGTTGGTGCATGATCTCGGGAACCGACTGCCACTTTACCCGTCCTGCCATCAGGCAGACTCCAACGGGGGACCGTTTCGGGGGCGCAACGTGATCCAAGTCTGGACAAGACCCAAGGGAACCGCATGACGATCCGCACGATCCTCGTCGACGACGAGAAACTGGCCATTCAGGGGCTGCAGCTCCGCCTTCAGGCCTTCCCCGATGTCGAAGTGATCGACACCTGTTCGAACGGCCGCGAGGCCATCCGCAAGATCAAGACCGAAAAGCCCGACCTCGTGTTCTGCGACATCCAGATGCCCGGCTTTGACGGCTTCTCGGTGGTCAAGGGCGTGATGGAAATCGACCCGCCGTTGTTCGTGTTCGTGACCGCATATTCCGAACACGCGATCAAGGCGTTCGAGGCCAACGCGGTCGATTACCTGCTCAAGCCGGTGGAGGAGGACCGCCTTGCCGACGCGCTTGACCGCGCGCGCACCCGGCTTTCGGAAAAGCGCAGCCGCGAAGAGGCCGACAAGCTCAAGAACGTGCTCGCTGAAGTGGCGCCCGGCGCCATGCCCGAGATCGAGGACGAGGGCGAGCCGGTGGTCGGCCGCTTCGAAAAGCTCATCAACATCAAGGACCGCGGCAAGATCTTCCGCGTCGACGTCGACACGATCGAGCGCATCGAGGCTGCTGGTGACTACATGTGCATCTACACCGGCGACAATTCGCTGATCCTGCGCGAAACGATGAAGGATCTCGAGCGTCGCCTCGATCCCCGCGTGTTCCAGCGCGTGCACCGCTCGAAGATCGTCAATCTCGATCAGGTCCGCCAGGTGAAGCCGCATACCAACGGCGAATGCTTCCTGGTGCTGGAAAGCGGTGCCGAGGTGAAGGTGTCGCGCTCCTACCGCGACGTGGTCGCGCGCTTCGTTCACTGACCTCGACAGAAAGGCCGGGAATGGTAATGCGCTCTGCATGAGCAGTTTCTCCATTCCCGGCTTCGATCTGGAAGCCTTCGTCGCGGCAACGCTGGCCGAGGATCTTGGTGAAGGCTTGCCCGGCGGCGGGCATGACGTCACCAGCGAAAGCGTGATCCCGGCAGACGCCCGCTTTTCGGGCGTGATGGACAGCCGCGATGCGATCACGGTCTGCGGGTTGCCAATCGCGGCCGCGTTCTTCCGCGCGCTCGATCCGGACATGACAATCGAGATCCTGGTCGAGGAAGGCGCAAGGGCGGCACCGGGTTCGGACCTGATGCGGCTCGAAGGCAATGCCCGCGCCATGCTCACTGGCGAGCGCAGCGCGCTGAACACCGTGCAGCACCTGTCGGGCGTGGCGACACTGACCCGCCAGTACGTCGATGCCATGGGAGACACGAACGCAAAGCTGCTTGATACCCGCAAGACCATCCCCGGCCTGCGCCACCTCGAAAAGTATGCCGTGCGCACCGGCGGCGGGACCAATCACCGCATGGGCCTGTGGGATGCGGCGATGATCAAGGACAACCACGTGCTGGTGGCAGGCGGCGTGGCCGAGGCCGTGCGCCGCGCACTGTCTGCCGGCGTCAAGGATGTGATCTGCGAAGTCGATCATATCGACCAGATCCTGCCCGCGCTCGATGCCGGAGCAACCCGCCTGCTGCTCGACAACATGGGCCCTGACCGCTTGCGCGAAGCCGTGGCGCTCGTCGCAGGCCGCGTGCCGTGCGAGGCCTCGGGCGGCGTGCGGCTCGACACGATCGGCGAAATTGCCGCTTCGGGCGTCGATTACGTCTCGGTCGGCCGCCTGACCCAAAGCGCGCCTGCCGCCGACATCGGCCTCGACTTCACGCCCATCGCCTGAACGGAACCCAAGATGCGTCCCGCCACCATCCGAGCCTTTGAAATCAGCGTGATCGCCAGCCAGCTGATCCGCATCGTCAACATCGTTGCCAATGCAGGGGCCATGGCCGCCGCGCTGGAAGTCGGCCGCAACGAGTTGCTGATCGGCCCTTTTGCAAACGCGCTGGTCGCCATCGGTCTTGCGCTCGCAGTGTCCCGCGGGCGTTTTGCGATAGCGCGCTGGTTCCTTGTTGCCGTGATCGCGCTCGACGTCTTGGGGCTGGGTGGCATTCCGGCAGTAGCAACGATGATCGGCATTCCCTTCGCCATCTTCTCGGTCATCGCAATCCTGCTGATGATTGGCGCAGGCGTGCTGATGTTCCTGCCAGCCTCGACGGCGTGGTTGAAGCAGGGCAAGGCAGACTGACCATGCGCTGGCTGGCAGCGGTCGCGGTTATCGCATCCAGCCCCGCCCTCGCGCAGGGCTGGCAGTGTCAGGTGCCGCCGCAGATGAGCGTGCCGCCCCTGCCCGCGCCCGATGCGCCGACCCGGGTGGTGCCGACGACCG
>OFDC01000647.1_pt1 | contig 23957 bp, 19 predicted proteins | sample 1520941 | NCBI WGS metagenome assembly OFDC01 (sample SAMEA94258168, study PRJEB24077) | hot springs metagenome | biome: Aquatic biome; feature: Water | place: India | collected 2012-12-06 | depth 5 m | reverse complement strand
CGCTGCAGCGCAGGCCGCTGCCACATCCAAGGCTCGTCGGTCTGCCGAAGCATCAGCGGCAGTGCTATCGGCGCTGCGCAACTCAGGCAATCCGATCGACCCCGAACTCGAGCAGGGACTTGCGCGTGGAGACACTGACGCGACGAGCCGCGCACTGCTTGCCCTTGCGCCCGAGGCCCGCGAGGGCGTCGATCGTGAACTCGCCTCCCGGCTTAAAACAGACGAAGGCTCTTCCTCGTTCGCCGGTTGGTTGGCAAGTGGTCAACAGGAAGAGCAAGATCCGCCAATCACCAGGATATCGGTCCGAATTGCGCAGATCCGCCAAATCGCCCCAGGCGCGGTTCGCGAGGATTGGGAAGATCGACTCGCCCAGGCCCGGTCGGCGGCGCGCGAACGCCGCCACCTCATCCTCGACGCGCTTGAAATTGAGACGGGGCGCAGTCTGACTGCAGCCCGTCAGCACGAGGAAGCATTGACCGCACTCACCGTTACCGTTGCGCAAGCGCGCGTCGCGGGGCTAGATGTCGAGGTCGGTTTCGATGCAGTTGAGGCGCATTCGACAGAAGCTGCAAAAACGAGGACTGCGGAAATAGAAGCCGCTCTTTTGGACCATCGCAAAGCAGCTGCAGTGGCTGCCAGTCGTGACGCATTGCTGTCCGCGCTCGGCGAACTTGGCTACGAGCTTACGGAAGGCATGTCGACCGCATGGGCTAAGGACGGCCGCCTCGTGCTGCGTAGCGGCGCGCGCCCCGATTATGGTGTGGAAGTAAGTGGTAGTGAGCGGGTTCAGATGAAGCCGGTCGCGTTTGAGCGTGGCGGTATTGGCCCCAATGCGGCACGGGACCACGACGCCGAGACGATCTGGTGCGGCGATGTCTCGCGGCTCCAGTCGGCCTTGGCTGCGGAAGGCAGCAGCCTCCATATTGAACGGGCTCTCCCCGTCGGCGCGGTCCCGTTGAAGCGCATCGCGCTTGCATCGGACGGCCATGAAGCGCGCGCCAGCATGCCCGGCCTGAAATCGAAAAGCCTGCGCTGATCAGAAGCGCCGGTGCGTCCGGCGATACGCTTCTGGTGTTTGGAAGCCGAGGGCCCAAAGACCGCGCCCAGCGCGCTGTGCGCGGCTTTCCTGCAGGACATAGGCAGTGCTGTAGCGCCGATAGGCGATGGCCCAGCCAGCTTCCACCGCAGCGCTGCCTAGATCGCTTCCATCGACATGGCAGGTCGCCAATAGGCGCCCATATTGATCTCGTCCGCTTGGCAAGCACCGCACGACGCGTCCCTCGACTTGATGCTCCAGCCACTGGGCAGCGAGGCGACCGCAAGGTACCCGTTCCCTGCGCCCGCACCACTGTGCGCGTTCGGGTGCATCGATCCCGGCGATCCGCACACGTTCACCTTGAATCCGCAGCGTATCCCCGTCGACCACGATAGCGGGTCCCGAGACCATTGCGGATACAGCAAGTATGACAAGCAGGTAGGTCATTTCGCCTTTCATTGCCGCCGTTCGCGGCGTTTGCGCTGGCCCTGAAACCGGCCGATCGTTCATAGGGCAAATTATGACCCCTCTTGGGCCGGTTGCGGAATGACGGCTTTCAGCATCGCGGCCGGCTGAACCAGTCATAAGCTGGCCAAGACCCAAGAGGCTGCACTCGCGGGCCGATAGCAACGAAACCGCTTTCGACGTGAAAACGCTAAAGCGGCTGTGGACGCCGATTGACGCTTCTCGGCGTCGAACGAGCCGCCACCTGTTAGTGATTAATGCAGTGCATGATCAGCCATTAGTCCCACCAAGGTCAACAGATCATCACCCGTCTAGTCTTCGAATTGGTGATGGCACGCTTGTCGCAAGGGGCTTCGGCTCTGGGATTGCGCGCGTTTTGCGCGAGCCTAGCTTCGGGTAGGCGAATGGTTCGCGAGGTATATGCCGCAGCTCAGAGATTCCCAGTATCCGCTGATGGCTCGTAGCGGCGGTCTCCGCTCGCACGGCGCTGTATTCTCCCAGGTAACGCCGAATGCTCTCGCTGATTTTTTGATCTAGGTTGTCGAACGTCTGGCGGTCATTGCAGAACCAATAATGCTTTCCCCATCCATCGATCATTCCGTCGACCCGTTTCAGCGTGCTGGATAGCGACCCGGTTCGGTCAAACGGTTGCCCGTGTTGAATGCCGCGCATCATTTTCAGGCTTTCGTCAAAAGCAGATTGGACCGAACGCAGAATCTTAGCTTGGGCTTTCGCACCCGGTCGGACTGCCCCAGGGCAGACATTGATACCGAGAAAATCGAAACCGTCGTCGATCGACACGCCGCCTTTAGACGTCTTGTCCGGCGACAGCTTCATGCCCAACGTATCGAGAAGGTCAGACGCCTTTCTAAGCCGTGCCGATGCCGCTTTTTTTGACGGTGCAAGGATTATGAAATCATCAATATAGCGTACACACTTTCAATCCCCGTCGTTCATTATCCGGTCGAAGTCAGCGAGGATGATATTTCCCAGTAGTGGGGAAAGCGAATTGCCTTGCGCAACCCCGATGTCCTCTATCGGAAAGTCGACTGCCTTGTCTCGAAGCTGAGCCATGTTCGATAGCTCGACATCGATGGCCGCCCGAAACAGCGCCACCAACTCGTCGTCGCTTACAGCTGCTGCAACGATCTTCGTCACAGCATCCTTCGAAATCCGTGTGAAAAAAGAACTAATGTCGGCACTTGCCACAAAACGCGCGCCATTACCGATCTCGTCCAGGACGGCTTTGATCGCAGCGGGAACAGCGGAAATCGAGTCTGATCGGGAGACCTTGTCCTTTTCCGGCCCGCGCTCTCCTCGGATGCCGCCAAAGCTGTAGGGGGTTTGGATGAATGGCTTGAGTGCTGAAACTTCGAGGAGCACGTTGAGAATCGCGCGTTGAACAATACGACTTTCCACAGGTGCCAGTACGATCGGTCGAAACTTCCCCGTCTTCATACCCTTCTCGTCAAGCTTAGGAATCGGCACGCCTTTGGCAGGCGCAAACTTAAACGATCCGCGCGCAAGACGGCCTTTTAGCGATCTCAAGTTGGTCGGAGCATCTTCCGCAAAGATTTCCAACTCAAGTCGCACATCTTCGGATTTAGACGCGCGACCATTTCTCTGAATCACGCTCCAAGCGCGTTCAAGGTTACCAAGGTTTCGAACCGCCTTTATTAGTTCTGAAGCCAAGCGTCTTTGGGGCCCTGTCGTTTCACCTCACCCGCCTGACGGAGCGCTGAACTCAGCAGCGGTACCTTTCGGCCCTTGCCGCCCAATCGGGGTGACGACTTGCGCCGTCGCCTCGCCGTAGCAGGTTCGCTCGCTCTCGACGGTGATCCCGCCAGCCGCGCTTCCTGCTAGAGCCAGCCCGAACAGGATAGGAACATTATAGTGCCATGGTCAAGCCCTACGACGAGCGCGCGCACCTCTCCTGCACAGAAGCGGCCCGTTTCGTTGTGGCAGCGATCGGCCACTTTTAGGGCAGCTAGGCAAATTTTTGAAAGTCCGATTTTAGGGCGCGAAGCTGACGCGCCGGCTCGCCGTTCGCGATGTCCGCTCTCTTGACCGGCGTCCATGAAAGGAGACTTTCCGGAACGTCCGCAATCCCGGTCGCCCGCAAAATCTGCCAATTACCTTGCTCGCTGTAGCCAGCAGTTGTATCCTGCGAGGATCTATCCCAGATAAGCTTGGTAGTCATTGCTGATAGATCCTCGGTCCGGATTTGCAGCCCGATTAAAGGACTCCGCCTGCGGCGACCAACTGCAGCAGTTGCGCCTCGGGCAACAAGTTAGACCTACTCATAATTAAAAATATTGAAGTGAGTTTAGGGGTCATTAGGTCCTGACACAGTCTGCTTAAGCAGTCGGTGATTGGCACCGTTCATCAAAATTCATATTTTTATGAACGGTGAATCTCATAATAAGGTTGTGCCAGCGACTGGCACGACTTTATACTGAGATTCACACAACCAAGGCGGCGTGGACAGATTCCTCGAGGCCACAGGCCGGCCCCGTAATGGTTGTCCCGGCGATGCATCGTTCGGGACCATCAATCCCAGCGGCACACAACGCGCTAGCGACGATGCGGTAACCGGCAAGGCCGGTTTGCGGTATGAATTCAGCCGCCGTGCTCGGGTTCATGCAAGCTATACCCGCGGATACAAGGGCCAGGGTATCGACACCGAGCCCACGGCCAACTCCGGCAATGACCCGGTGATCCAGCCTGAGCGCGTGAACGCCTATTAAGTGGGCTTCAAGGGCTCGACATCGGACGGCTCGCTGAGCGTAGCGGCAGCGGCGTTTCTCGCGGACTATACCAACCTTCAGGTCCAGACCAACCGCGGCGACCCGGCCAACGGCGTGATCGCCTTTCAGCCGACCAATGCGGGTATCTCGCGCACAAAGAGTGTGGAAATCGAAGCCACGCTCCGTTCGTCGCGCCGTTTCTCCGTCAGCGCAGCCGTCACCTATCAGCAGGCCACCCTCGACGTTGATGGCCTGAACTGCCCGACCCAGTAGCAGCCGAGCGCAGTCACTGTCGCACTGGGTGACACCCGGCCCGCCAACACGTGCTATCGCTATCAGTTCAGGGCACCGAACGGCAGCGTGGCAACGAGCGGCCTTGTGCAAGACGTACGGTGCGGGCAGCTTCCGGTTTCGCCCGAATGGCGGTTCAACGTAAGTCCCCGCTGGGAAGGGCCCGTGACGTCCTCACTCAATGGCTTCGTTCAGGTTGACCTGCCTTACCAGAGCGACGTTCAGTTCGCGATCGAGCAGGACCCGCTGCAGACTCAGGACGGCTATGCGCTGGTCGATGCCAGCAACGGGCTTTCGGCGCCGGATTCGCGCTACACGCTGACGGTCTTCGTGAAGAACCTGTTCAACCAGAACTTCTACACGACCACCACGACGTCTGCGCTCATCGGTAACAACCTTAGCGTTGTTGACGTCTACGCTTTCCGTCCCAAGAATGCAGACCGTTATTTCGTGGCCTCGCTCGGCTTCCGGTTCTAAGATGGCATTGGCCCGGTGAGCTGGTTTACCGGGCCAAAGCTTTGGCTTGGCCGGCCTGCGCACACCGAGCCGGCTACCAGCTTTCCGACCACCCGCCCCGGTCCGGTGGGCAAGCTGCTCAATGTTATTCATGCGCCTGCAGTGGGAGCGCCGCAAAATGTTACACACTCGCCGCCAAGCCATGGCCCTCGGTGCTCTGGGACTCGGGGCAACTGGTCTCACAGCAGCCCAAGGCCAGACCCCTCGCGCGTTGCCGAACATCCTCTGGCTGGTGAGTGAGGACAACAATCCCTATGTCGGCGCCTACGGGGACCAGCTGGCCCATACGCCGCACATCGACGCGTTGGCCAAGAAGGGCGTGCTGTTCCGCAATGCCTATTCGAATGCGCCAGTCTGTGCGCCGTCACGCTTCGCCCTGCTCACCGGCGTCAATCCCGAGAGCTGCTCGCCGGCCCAGCACATGCGGGGCGAAGCCAAGCTGCCGCAAGCTTTCCGCACTTATCCCGAACTGATGCGCGCGGCGGGCTACTTCTGCATCAACAACCCGAAGACCGACTACAACAGCGATGTTGTCCCGACGGCCATCTGGGACATTCAGGGCGTCGATGGGCATTGGCGCAAGGCCCCCAAGGACAAGCCGTTCCTGTGCGTGATGAACACCGGCACCAGCCACGAGTCCAAGATGTGCGCCCCTATGGCCGGTCCCGTTAATCCAGACCAGGTTCGCATCCCCGCCTTTCTGCCAGATGATGCGGCAATCCGGCAGGATTATGCCAACTACTACAACATCATGACCGCCATGGATCAAGAGATCGGCAATTGGCTGGCGCAGCTCGACGCCGATGGTTTGGCTGACGACACGATCGTGTTTTATTACGGCGACAACGGGGGAGTACTGCCCCGGTCCAAGCGATATTGCTACGAGGAAGGCTTGCGCGTGCCGCTGGTCGTGTATGTACCGCCGAAGTGGCGGCACCTCGCGCCCGCCATGCCCGGAAGCACGATCGACGCGCTGGTGACGCTGATAGATCTGCCTGCTACGCTTCTGTCAATTGCCGGAGTGGCACAGCCACCGCAGATGACCGGACGCCCGCTGCTGGGGCACCGCATCGGTCAGCCGCAGAAATATGCTTTTGGCTTCCGCGATCGCATGGACGAGCGCTACGACCTGGTGCGCACCGTCACCGATGGCCGCTGGCGGTACATCCGTAATTACCTGCCACATCGACCTCTTGGGCAGCACGTGGGTTACGAATGGAGCGTGCAGAAAAGCTATCGCCAATGGAATGCCCTGCATCTGGCGGGCAAGCTCAACGCAAAGCAGGAAGCATTCTTCAAGCCGAAGGCTTTCGAGGAGCTTTACGATCTATCGGCAGATCCGGACGAAGTGAACAACCTGATCACCTCGCCCTCGGCCGCTGCGGCAGCGAGGAGGCTGCGCCAGGCGCTTGACCGGCATATGCTGGCGATTAACGACAACGGGTTCCTGCCTGAAGGGTCCGTCGGCGAAGGCTATTTTGAAAGTCGCAATCGCGCGGTTTACCCGCTTCCTGCGTTGATGCGGCTGGCTGCTGCAGCCGCAAAGCGCGAACCGCGTAATCTGAACCGGTTCCGCAAGCTGTTGCGCAGTTCCAACGAAGCAACCCGGTTTTGGGCAGCGCGGGGACTCCTGATGCTGGGCGGGGAAGCGGCTACCGTCCGCGGCGATCTTGAAACGGCTTTGGTGGCGGATCCATCGGATCATGTCCGCGTGGTTGTGGCCGAGACCCTCGTCGGTCTCGGCAAGCCGGAACAGGCCGTGCAGGTCCTCGCGCGATTGGCCGACGAACCATCACCGATGCCGGTTCGCATCCAAGCTTTCGATGCATTGTCGTGCATCGGCAAGGCAGCCCTGCCGGCGCTGCCGGTAATCCGGAAAACTGCGGCGTCGACCGCCCAACGGGATGCAGAGTATCCAAAGCGCCTGGCAACCTATCTCGAAGCAGTTCTGACCGGGCCGTACGACCCTATGGCAGAGGCGATCTCCGAGGCGGCCTGTCAGGGGTCGATAAAGAGCGGGTCCGCCTTCATGGGGCCCGCTGAAAGTGCCAAGTGGTCTTCATGACGGTTTGCGCACGGCGATTTGCCGGGCACGGCTGTCCGGCATTCGCACTGCCGGCTTGGGGCTTTTAACAGGCGTGATCTGATGAACGGCATGGAGCAGGGCTGGGCGGGGCCTTTCTGTAGGACGGAGGCGCCTAGATAGTTGCAGGACTAAGCTTTGGGCTAAGGACATGCACGACGGCGAGGGCCAGAAGGTAGCTGCTGGCGCAGATGGCGAACAGAACTTCGTATGAGCCGCCGGTCTTGTCGAGGATATAGCCGGTGAACAGCGCCATGCCCATGCCGCCGAGCGCTCCAACCGTGCCGCCAATGCCAACCACCGAGCCCACTGCTCCGCGCGGGAACACGTCCGAAGGCAGCGTATAGAGGTTCGCCGAAAAGGCCTGATGCGCTGCGGTGGCTAGCCCGATGATGAGAACGGCAGCCCACACGCTGTCGATGCTCTGCGCAAACCAGATCGGCAGGACCGCCACGGCGCACAGGAGCATCGTGGCCTTGCGCGCAAAGTTGGGGGTGCGTCCCGCCTTGATCAGGCGCGAGGACATCCACCCGCCAAAAATCGATCCACCATCGGAAATCAGGTAGATCGCCGCGAGCGGCAGGCCGAAGGTCTTGAGGTCCATGTCATAGCGCTCGAACAGGTAGCCGGGCAGCCAGAACAGGAAGAACCACCAGACCGGGTCGATCAGGAACTTGCCCAGCGCGTAGGCCCAGGTCTCACGCACGGTCAGGAGCTTTGCCCAGCCGATCTGCTCGACCGGGTCTGCAGGGTCCTGCTGGATCCAGGCAAGTTCGGCCGGCGAGACGCGCGGGTGTTCGGCAGGATGGCGATAGACCAGCCACCAGGCGGCGAGCCAGGCCACCCCGAAGATACCGGTGATGAAAAAGGCGGCGCGCCAGTCGAACCACAGCACAAGCGCCGGGACCAGCAGCGGGGTGATGATGGCGCCGACGTTTGCACCGGCATTGAACAGTCCGATCGCGTAGGCCCGCTCACGCTGGGGGAACCAGTCGGTTACGGCACGGATGCCAGCCGGGAAGTTCCCGCTCTCCCCGACGCCGAGGCCGAAGCGCGCAGCGGCAAAGCTGGCAAGACCGGTCGCGAAACCGTGGGCCATGTGGCCGGCGGTCCAGACCACGATGGCGATAGTGTAGCCAAGCTTCGCCCCGACCACATCGACGATGCGGCCAAAGCCGATGTAGCCGATGGCATAGGCGACCTGGAACCAGAACACGATCTGGGCGAAGTCGGTCTCGCTCCAGCCGAACTCCGCCACCAGCGTCGGCTTGAGCACGCCGATCATCTGGCGGTCGATGTAGTTGACCGCAGTGGCCGCAAACAGCAGGGCGACGATGACCCAGCGGTAGCGCCCGGCCTTGGCAGAGGCGGCAGGCGGGTTGAAGTTCTGGTCCATTGCTTCTCTCCCGAAGCGGCCAACCCGTTCCGGGCCATGCCGCCAAATGCAATTCAGCGGGGGGCCGCCGCGATGATCGTGCAGCTCAATTCGCCGTGGCCCTCGAAGATCGCACGAAACTCTTGGCCGACAGCGATTTCGTGCACGCCGGTCACGGCGCCGGTGGAGACCCACAGGCCCTGCGACACATCGAAGCCACGCGCCAGCAGGTTGCCAAGCAGGAAGCGCACCGCACCATAGGGTCCGTCGAGCATTGCGGCAGCGGTCGCCGATCCGACTTCGATGCCGTCGATCTCGCTCTTGACCCTGATGGCGCAGAGGTCGGTCGAGTGCCAGTTGGGCAGAGCTGCGCCGCGCACCAGACCGGTGTTGTTGCCAAAGTCGGAAACGGTAACCGTCGGCCCATCGGCATTGATGCCCGGGTACGGCGAACTGGCGATCTCGATCCCGATGCGGACATCATCGACAATCGCGATCGTGCCGGCGTCGTCGGCGGGAACCGGACCCTTGAAGCCCGGCGCGACGTGGACAAGGAACTCAGCCTCTCCGGCGGCGAAGCCTCCCGCGTAGACCGGCATCGCGGGAGTATCGGCGGCATCGGCATCCACGACGCTGTCGGCAAAGATCGGGCCGACAAGGCGGTTGGCGCCAAGCGATGCGTCCAAAGGAGAATTTATGCGTCCGACTTTCCAGCCGACGATCTGGCGCCCATCGATCGTGATGGCACGATCCTGTATGTCATAGGCATCGTCGAGCGCCTGGGGCGTAGTGCCGGGGTAGATTTCGAGCACGCGGGCTTCGTGGCGGGCGCTGACGAAGGCCGCTGCAACCTGATCCGCATTCTCGTTCAATTCCGTCCCCATCCCTTGGTCCTTCATTCGCCCGGCTGCCTATAGGAAACCGGTGTCAATCACAAGTCTCGGCCGTCCGGCCGCGGTACATAGTTAGAGCGTTACGCCCTTCTTCCAGATTGCCATCTCGCGCTGGTCACTGCGTTCAGCAGCCGTCTTCCGTCCGCTGGCGATAGCGATGAGCGTTTCGAGAAAAGCCGCATCTGTCACCACCTCGCCTTGATCGAGCACGCGCGAGGCATCGAAATCGATCCAGTGGGGCTTGGCCTGCGCCAGTGCCCTGTTCGAGGCGACCTTGACCGTCGGCACCGGAAAACCGAGTGGCGTTCCGCGCCCCGTGGTGAATAGCACGAGCGTAGCCCCTGCTGCGGCAAGCGCCGTGGAGGAAACCGCATCGTTTCCCGGCGCTTCGAGCAAGGCGAGGCCGGGCCCCATTGCCTGATCCCCGTAATCCAGCACCGAAGCGAGGGGTGCGGTGCCGGCCTTCTGCACCGCCCCTGCGGACTTTTCCTCGAGCGTGGTGATTCCGCCAGCAATGTTGCCGGGCGACGGATTCTCCGACACTGGGAGGCCCTGATCGAGGTAGTACCGCTTGAAGCGGTTCACCAGTGCAGCAGCAGACGCGAACGTCGGTGCATCGACGGCACGATTCAGCAGCGCCTGCTCCGCGCCAAAGATCTCCGGAATTTCGGTGAGGATCGGCGTGCCACCTGAAGCGGCAAGGCGTTCGCTGAAGCGGCCGAGCAAGGGGTTGGCAGTGAGACCTGACAGGCCATCGGACCCACCGCACTTGAGCCCCACGGTCAGCGCAGAGAGCGGCAAGTCCTCACGCCGGACGGAAGCTGCAAGTTCGACCAATTCGTCTACCAGCGTTGCCGCTTCCGCCAGTTCGTCGCCGGCAGATTGCGAGGACAGCGTTCGGACCTTGGACCGCGCGGCTTGCGGAAGGGCGGCCAGCAAAGCGCTCAACTGATTTGATTCACACCCCAGCCCGAGCAGCAGAACGCCAGCCGCGTTGGGATTGGCCGCCAGTCCTGCCAGCAGCGCGCGGGTCGCGTCCAGATCATCTCCCAGTTGCGAACAACCGTGAGGGTGAATGAACGCGTGTATGCCATCGATACAGCCCTCCGCGATAAGACCGGCATGGCGCGCTTCGGCTGCACGGGCGACCTGTTCCGCCGTACGACCGACGCAGCCGACTGTCGGCATGACCCAGATTTCATTGCGCGTCGCGGCACGGCCATCGGCGCGGCGGTATCCTCGCCAGATCGGTGCATCGCCTGCTTCCAGAGCCGCTGCGCCGCGTGCAGTTTCGGCAGAATAGACCTGTTCGCCGTCGAGGGCAGTCTTCACGTTGTGGACGTGGACGTGTTCGCCGGCCCGGATGCCTTGGGTGGCAACGCCGATCGGCAAGCCATACTTGACGATACGGTCACCGACGGCATGGGCGCGCGTGGCAAACTTGTGCCCCTGCGGGATGTCTTGGATGAGCGTAAGTGCAACGCCGCCGACCGTGATCACCGCCCCGCACGAAAGCGGACGCAGCGCCACCGCAACGCTATCCAGCGTGTGAACGCGCAGCACGTCCGGCATGGCAACGACGACAGACAATCCGCGACTCTCCCAACAGACGCCCTTCATGGCGCTGTCTCTGGATAGACTTTAGGTAACCGGTGTCAATGGCGAAGACGCGTGGCCCATTGCAAAGTCTGGCAAGAACCGGCTAGGAACGCTGCACTGCCTTGACACCGGTGTAAGTCACAGTGAGCGGGGCCTGGATCGACGGGACAACGTGTGAAGAAGTCGAAGGACGGCAAGCCGACAATCAACGACGTGGCGCGCCTTTCAGGCGTTTCGAAGAAAACCGTCAGCCGGGTGATCAACCGGTCGCCGCTGCTCAACGATGCCACGCGCGAGAAGGTCGAGGCGGTGATTGCGGAGCTAGGCTACGTACCCAACCCGCAAGCCCGGGCCCTGGCCCTGCGCCGCAACTTCCTGATCGGCCTGATTCACGACAACCCCAACGCGCAGATGGTCCTGGGAGTTCAGGAAGGCATCCTTTCCGCGATCCGCGATACCGAGTTCGCGCTGGTTGTTCGCCCCGTCAATCGCCGCTCGCCCGACATGCTCGACGACGTGCGCGCATTTCTCGAACAGCAGCGCCTGTTCGGCGTGATGTTGCTGCCGCCAATTTCCGAGAACGATGCGCTTGCAGAACTGTGCGAGGATCTGGGCGTGACCTACGTGCGCATGGGCTCTGTCCAGCTTGACGAGGACGAGCACATGGTGGCGTCAAACGACCGTGAGGCGGTTTCGCAAGCGGTGGACTATCTGATCGGTCGAGGCCACCGCCGCATCGGCTTCGTCGCAGGCCCCGAAGGCTTCCGCTCCGCTGCCGAGCGTTCGCTGGGCTATCGCGATGCCTTGGAGAAGGCGGGAATCCCGCTGGACGAAGCCATCATGGCCGAGGGCAACTACACGTTCGAGACCGGAATTGCCGCAGGCAGGAAGCTGCTCGCCGCTGCTCCCCGCCCCAGCGCGATCTTTGCGAGCAACGATGAAATGGCCGCAGGCGTGCTGCATGCGGCGCGGACGCTCGGCCTTTCGGTGCCGGAAGACCTTTCGATCGTCGGCTTCGACGACACCGCCATCGCCGCCCATATCTGGCCCCCGCTCACCACCGTGCGCTGGCCGATCCAGGCAATGGCGAGAGCTGCGGCGATCAAGCTGATCGACCCGGCAGAGGCGCGCAGGCAACCCTCGCACTTCCTTTCCGACCTGATCGAGCGGGCTTCCGTCGCAACCTGCTGAGACTTGCGAAGATGGCGCACGAATGGGCTTGCTTCACTTAATGACACCGGTTACCTAAAGGGCAAAGCCGCGTCACACTGCCGGGTCAAATTGGCCGGAGCGAGAGGAATTTCCATGAAAATCGCATTGATCATCGAGAACAGCCAGGCCGCCAAGGCGAGCCTTGTCCACGAATCGCTGGCCGCTGTCGCAGAGCCGCTCGGCCATGAGGTTCACCATTACGGCATGTATTCGCCCGAGGACAAAGCCTCGCTGACCTACGTGATGAACGGTCTGCTGACCGGCATCCTGCTCAACTCCGGGGCAGCCGACTTCGTGGTGACCGGCTGTGGCACGGGCATGGGTTCGATGCTTGCTGCCAACAGCATGCCGGGCGTGTTCTGCGGGTTGGTAATCGATCCGACCGACGCGTTCCTGTTCGGCCAGATCAACGACGGCAATGCCATCTCGATGCCCTATTCGAAGGGCTTTGGCTGGGCCGCCGAACTGAACCTGCAGGACGTTTACCGCAAGCTGTTCGATGGCGAGCGTGGCCTCGGCTATCCCAAGGAGCGCGCGGCGATCATGAAGACCAATCGCGGCATCCTCAAAGGTCTCAAGGAAGCATCGTGCCGTGACATGCTGACCGTGCTCAAGACCGTCGATCAGGACCTGCTCAAGGCCGCGATCGCTGGCGAGAAGTTCGCCGAACTGTTCTATGCCAACAGCAAGGACGAAGCGATCTCCGATTACCTGCGTGGCCTTTCGGCCTGACCCCTGATCCAGGGGAGAGGATAACGATGAACCTGTTCGATCTATCGGGCCGCGTCGCGGTCGTCACCGGCGCCAACACTGGTATCGGCCAAGGCATTGCCGTGGCGCTGGCGCAGGCCGGGGCAGACATTGCCGCTGTCGGCCGCACGCCTGCCGAGGAAACCGCAGCCAAAGTGAGGGCACTGGGGCGCAAGTGCGAGCTGGTTGGTGCCGATCTTTCGACGATCGAGCCCGTGCAGGCCGTGGTCGAACAGGTGGTCTCCGCGCTGGGCGGGCTGGATGTGCTGGTCAACAACGCGGGCATCATCCGCCGGGCCGATGCGGTGGACTTCACCGAGGAGGATTGGGACGCAGTGGTCGACACCAACCTCAAGTCGGTGTTCTTCCTCTCGCAGGCAGCGGGCCGCCTCATGATCGCCACTCGCGAGGCCACCGGACGCCGCGGCAAGATCATCAACATAGCCTCGATGCTGAGCTTTCAGGGCGGCATCCGCGTGCCAAGCTATACCGCGAGCAAGAGCGGCGTTGCCGGCCTCACCAAACTGCTCGCCTGCGAATGGGCGGCCAAGGGTGTGAACGTCAACGCCATCGCGCCCGGTTATATCGCGACAAACAATACCGCAGCCCTGCAAGCCGACGAGACGCGCAACCGCCAGATCATGGAGCGCATCCCCGAGGGACGCTGGGGCGACCCTGCCGACATCGGCGGGGCAGCGGTGTTCCTTGCCAGCAGCGCGGCAGATTACGTGCAGGGACACGTGCTGGCCGTCGACGGCGGCTGGCTGGCCCGGTGACTTCAGGCAAGCTGGCACCCGGTCATGTCGTCTGCTTTGGCGAGATGCTTTTGCGGCTCTCGCCCCCGGGTGCGCGGCTGATGGTCCAGGCGCAAAGCCTCGAGATGGTCGTGGGCGGGGCCGAGGCCAACGTGGCCGTCGCGCTTGCCTCGCTGGGGCACGCGACCCGCATGGTCACGCTGCTGCCTAAAAATCCCCTTGGTGACAGGGCGCGGGCGGAACTCGGCGCGGGTGGAGTCGATACTCGCTTCGTCGCCCGTGGGCCCGGGCGCATGGGGCTCTATTTCATGGAGCCGGGCGCTGGCCTCAGACCTTCGTCGATCACATACGATCGCGCAGGGTCGGCGTTTGCGCAGGCGGATGCAACGGCGTTCGACTTCGCTGGCGCGCTTGAAGGCGCGAGCCTCCTGCACCTGTCGGGCATAACTCCTGCGCTCGGTCCCAAGGGCGTGGCTCTTGCCCGCGCGGCCGTGGCCGCAGCGCAAAGCGCGGGCGTGCCGATCTGCCTCGACGGGAATTACCGCGCCCAGCTCTGGGAAAGCTGGGACAGCGATCCACGCGCCGTGCTGACCGAACTGGTAAGCGCAGCGACTGTGCTCATTGGCAACCACCGCGACATTTCGCTGCTACTCGGCAAGACGTTCTCTGGCGATGGCGCCGAACGGCGGCGCGAGGCGGTGGAAGCAGCCTTTGCCGCGTTCCCGAACCTGCAGCTGGTCGCCTCGACCGCGCGGCAGGTGGTGAACAGCGACCACCATCGCATCGCCGCTCGCGTCGACGCGCGCGGGTCAAAGCACCAGACCGCTGAAATCGACGTTACCGGCATCATCGACCGCATCGGCACCGGCGACGCTTTCGCAGCGGGAGTGCTGCACCGCTACCTGCAGGGGGGCGATGCTCAGGCCATGGCCGAATGCGGCCTTGCGCTTGCGGCGCTCAAACACTCTGTCCCCGGCGACTTCTGTCTGATCGGGCCAAGTGAGTTGGCTGCGTTCAGTGCCCAAGGTGGCGATGTCAGGCGGTGAACTGACCCGGCGCGCGCTTCTGGGCGCAAGTGCGGCACTGGTTGCATCGCCGGTTCTGGGCAAATCCCGCGACCCGCAGGCAGGGCGCTTTATCGGACTGCGCGAGGATGGCGTGCTCGCCTTCAAGGGCATTCGCTATGGCCGCGCAGACCGGTTCGCACGCGCCGTGCCGGAGCCTTGGCAGGGGCCGCGGACAAGGGCCCAGAGCTTCGCTCCGATTGCTCCGCAACGCGGCAATCCCGACATGGCGCAGAGCGAGGACTGCCTGTTCCTCAATGTCTGGACGCCGGATGCCAATCCCCGAGCGCGGCGTGCGGTCATGGTCTACTTCCACGGCGGTGCCTACTCGAACGGCACGGTCACCGATCCGCTGACGCACGGTGGGACGCTGGCAGCGCAAGGCGACGTCGTCGTGGTCACCGTCAACCACCGGCTCAATGCTTTGGGCTATGCCTGGCTCAAGCCATTCGGACCGCGGTTTGCCGATAGCGGCAATCTGGGACAGCTGGACCTGATCCTCGCGCTGCAATGGGTACGCGACCACATCGTGGCGTTCGGTGGAGATCCGGCGCGGGTCATGGTCTTCGGGCAGTCAGGTGGCGGCGCCAAGATTGCGACGCTGATGGCGATGTCGGCGGCTGACGGCCTGTTCCACGCGGCGGCTACGATGAGCGGCCAGCAAGTTGTGGCGAGCGGACCGGGGAACGCATGGAAGCGGACGCTTGCCCTGCTCGCAGCGCTGAAGCTGCGCCCCGATGACGTGGAAACGCTGCGGACGATGCCTGTGCAACAACTCGTCGAAGGCCTCGCCACAACCGATCCGATCATGGGTGGCAGCCTTTACATGGGGCCGGTTCTGGACATGACCAACCTGCCCCGCCACCCGTTCTGGCCGGATGCGGCGCCGCAGTCGCTGAGCATACCGATGATCCTCGGCAATGCGCGCGAGGAAACGCGGGCCTTCATCGATCCACGCGGGCCGAAGCTGCAGGGGCTGACCTGGGACAACCTAGCCGCCCGGATCGCACCGGAGATCAAGATCGACCTCGATGTCGATTGGGTCGTCGGGCAGTACCGCACACATTATCCGCAATGGACGCCCGAGCAGGTGTTCTATTCCGCGACCACGGCCGGCCGCTCCTGGCCCGGGCAGGTGATCGAGGCGGACGAGAGGGCGAAAGCTGGTGCCAAAGCCACCTGGGTCTATCAGCTGGACCGCCCGTCTCCGCACGATCCTTTGCGCGGTGCCGCCCACACCGATGACATCCCTTACGTCTTCGGCACGCTCGATGCGCCCGGCAGCATGAGCGGGACGGATGCAGGCGCACGCACGACCAGCAACCTGCTGATGCAGGCATTCACCGGCCTTGCCAGGACCGGACAGCCCGGTCTGGCGGCGTGGATGCCCTACACCCTGCCTGCCCGGGAAACGCTGGTGGTTTCGGACGGCCGGGCCGAAACCGTCAATGATCCCCGCCGTTGGGAGCGCGAACTCTGGGCTACGGCGCCTTACGTTCAACCGGGTAGCTGATGATCAGCGCGAGAGGCGCGTCCCCGCGCTGCGTGATGCCGACGACCGCTCCCTCGTAGAGGTAGGCGGTCATGCCCTTCCTGAGCACGGCACGCTGCCCGTCGGACACGACTTCGCCCTCACCTTCGAGAACGTAATAGACCTCGTCGTGCGCGATGGGATGTTCGCCGATTGCTGCCCCGACATCCAGCGTGCGGCGGCGGAATTCCATGCGGCGCGGCTGAGGCACCGCGTCGCTGATCCGCCAAGCAGTGCTCATGCCGATGTTGCCATGCGGTGGGGGTTCCCGCCGCATGGTGTCCGCCTCATCGACAACCGCCATGGGTGGCGCGGCGGCAAGCATCAGGGCGACGATCGCGCTCACGGCTGGCGCATCCCGGCATCTCGGGCGGAGAGCTTTTCTTGCGGCCCGGCCTTCTGGCCCGGATATCGGCCCGATTTCGGCGTCATCGTATCGAGGTTCCAGTCGGCCTCGACGAAAGGCGCGAAGGTGGCCACGGGATGTGGATAGCCACCGACCTCCTTCTCGTCGTCGATGATGTCGCCACGCCCTTCGGCGACGAAGAACAGCACGCGGATATCATCAGGCGCGCGATCCCACGGGCGCGCACCGACCGTCTGCAGAACGGACGTCTCGACCTCGCCCGAAGGCAGGGCGCTGTAACGAGAGAGGTTGGTCAAAGGCGCTTTTGCGGTGATCAGCCTGGCCCGCGTCTCGCCATAGCGGCCGAACTGCGGGAGCGCATTGCCGTGGCGGTCGACCGCGCGGTTGTCCTTGCCGAAGTACTTGAGATCGCCATCGCCACCCAGCATCAGGAACGGCAGGCCGGGATCGGTATCGTTGCCGCCGCGCAATACGTTCCCCACTGCAGTGATCTCGCCGGTGACATAATCGTGCCCGGTCCATTCGAGATTCATCAGGTTGTAATGCACCGCGCGGTGGCCGGGATTGTAGATCACGTTGTTGATCATGGTGACCTGCGCCCCGCCCTTTACCAGCGGCGCGCGCTCGACATTGTGCGCCCAGACATTGCGGTAGAACGTGATGTTCGTTGCATTGTCGTGGATAAGCGAACCCTTGGAATGCTCGCCCTTGGGATGGCTGGCATTGGCAAGCCCTTCCGCTGCGATGTTCTCGCGAAAGACGATGTCATGGCTCGTGCCGGCGCGCCATTCAGCCACGGTATTGCCAGTGAAGCGCGGGCCCGATGCGGACATGTTCTCGTCAAGCGCCCACAGGAAGCTGCAATGTTCGACAACGACATTGTGCGCCGCCACGGTCGAGAAAGCGTCGGCCTCCCAGCCTGAAAGCTTGGCCTGACCATCAGCGCCGGTCATCACGCGCAAGTGGGAGAGGATGACGTCGTGGGTCTTCAGATCGATGCCACCCTTGACGATCGTGATTCCCGGCGAAGGTGCGGTCTGTCCGGCCACCGTAAGGAACGGCTCGGTGATCTCCAGCGTGTCGCGGCCCATGTCGATCGTGCCGCCGACCTCGAACACGACGGTGCGCGGACCCTTTGCGGCAAGCGCCTCGGCAAGCGATCCAGGGCCGGCCTTAGCCAGCGTGGTAACGCGGATGATTCGCCCGGTGGCCCCGCCCCTCGTCGGATCGGCAGGGTGCGGTTCTGCCCAGGCGGTCGTTGCCAGCAGACTGGCGAAAATGGCCGAAATCGTGAACTTTTGCAGTCTCTGGTGCATCGCAGATTCTCCCATTGGCATGGTTATTGACAGAGGCGCGAAGCAAGGGCAATAAATAATGACACCGGTTACCTTGATGACGCGCCAAGCCTTGGCGGGCGTGATCACTACGGGACAGGATCAATGGTCGGTGTCATGTTGGTAGCAGGGCCGGCTTGCGGGAGCAGTGGTGCACAGGAAGGTTGGCGCTTTGCGTCTTCCCCCTTTGACACCGGTATCAATAGCCCCGAAAAGGGCAATGAGGGGATTCATCATGCTTACTTCAGTTTCGCGCACATCGCTGTTCAGGATGGCACTGCTGGCAAGCGGTGCGCTCGCAGCAAGCAGCCTCGCACAGGCGCAGGAAGCGGTCGCGGCGCCTGAAGCGCAAGTGGGCGCAGACGATGCAGCACCCGATGATGCGATCGTCGTCACCGGCTTCCGCCAGTCGCTCCAGGCAGCGATCAACGTCAAGAAGAACGCCGTCGGCGCCGTCGATGCGATCGTCGCCGAAGACATCGCCAAGTTCCCCGATCAGAACCTTGCTGAATCGCTCCAGCGCATCCCCGGCATCTCGATTTCGCGCGATGCCGGTGAAGGCCGCGCAATCACGGTGCGCGGTCTGTCCAGCCAGTTCACCCGCGTCCGCGTCAACGGCCTCGAAACCGTGGCAACCTCGACCGACGGCGCTTCGGCGAACCGCGACCGCGCGTTCGACTTCAACGTCTTCGCCTCCGAGCTGTTCAGCTCGATCGTCGTCCACAAGACTGCCGAGGCCAGCCTTGATGAAGGCTCGCTGGGCGCAGTGGTCGATCTCAACACCGGCAACCCGCTGGCCGGCAAGGCCGGCTTCACCGGCGTCGCCTCGGTCGTCGGCACATACAACGACCTGTCGGACTACGTTGGCCCACGTCTCGCCGGTCTGCTCAGCTGGCGCAACGATGCCGGCACCTTCGGCGTCTCGCTTTCTGCTGCTTACCAGAAGACCAAGGTCCTTGAGCTCGGCAACAACACCGTGCGCTGGTCTCAGGCCCGCTTTGACTCTGTCAATGGTACCAACTGCTTCACGACGCCGAACAGCGGCGGCACCTACGTCAGCAGCGCCGCGTGTAACAAGGCTGCCCTTGCCTTCCACCCACGCATCCCGCGCTACGGCGAAGTCAAGCACGACCGCGAGCGCCTCGGCCTGACCGGCTCGGTCCAGTTCGCCCCGAGCGATGCCACCAAGTTCTCGATCGATGGGCTATTCTCCCGCTTCAACGCCGATCGCGAAGAGCAGTGGGGCGAAGTCCTGCTGCGCAGCAACGAGCGTTCGATCAACGTCGTGAACCCGGTTTACGATGCCAACAACAACATGATCTCCGCAACGCTCAACGATGCTTGGGTCCGCACCGAACATTACCTGCGCAAGAGCAAGACCGAGTTCTATCAGGTTGGCGGCACGTGGGACCAGGACCTGTCGGATACCTTGCGCTTCACGGTGCTCGGCGGCTTCTCGAAATCGGATGCCGACATCCCGGTCGAAACCACGATGATCTTCGATGATCGCGACGCGCAAGGCTACAGCTTCGACTACACGGACATGAAGCGCCCGAAGCTGACCTTCGGCACCAGCGTGACCGATCCGGCCAACTTCCAGCTTGCCGAAATCCGTGACCGCCCATCGACTGTGGTGAACAAGTTCAAGACTGTGCAATTCCGCACGGAATGGGACGTTGCCGAAGGCTTCACGGTCAAGGCGGGGGCAATGTGGCGCCGCTTCAATTTCGATACCGAATCCTACACCCGCGACACCGCCGTGTGTGGCAATGGCGGACTTGACCGGGTACTCGGCACGATCACCTGCTCGGCCTCGTCGGTCTTCGGCCCCACCGCGGTCTACGGCATCCCGGTGACCGCGCAGTTGGCGCAGATGTTCAACCTCGGCAACGCCGGACAGCCGGCGGGCAACACCAACGCCTGGCTGGTGCCGAATCTCGAAACCACCACGGCGCTGACCAAGCTCTATGACCGCGCGCTGGTTGCCGATGCGGGCAACATTCGCGGGGTTCAGGAAACCACCAAGGGCGGTTACCTGCAGTTCGACGGGAAGGGCGAATTGCTGGGCCTGCGCTATGCGCTCAACGCCGGCATCCGCTATGTGAAGACCGAACAGTCCTCCTACGGCCTCGTCAGCGGCACGCAGGCTACAGTCGAGCGGTCGTACGACAACTGGCTGCCCTCGGCGAACATCGCGTTCTACCCGACCGAAGACCTGATCGTTCGCGGTGCAGTTGCCGAAGTGATCACGCGCCCAACGCTCGGCTCGCTGACGCCGGGTGGTTCGGCAGACGGGTTCAACTTCCGCGTCAACAGCGGAAACCCGTTCCTGAAGCCGTTCCAGGCCACCAACTACGACCTGTCGATCGAATGGTATTTCGCCCCGCAGGCGCTGATCTCGGTGGCGGGCTTCATCAAGGAAGTGGCGAGCTTCACGCAGAGCGCAGCAATCACCGAGGCGACCTTCGCACAGACGGGTCTGCCGGTTGCGGTGCTGAATCCCTCTTCGCCGGCCGCGCTGAACCCTGCCCTGTTGAACCAGCCAATCTGGACGCTGACCACCACTGTCAATGGCACCGGTGCAAAGCTGAAGGGTATCGAACTGGCCGCACAGATCCCGTTCAAGATCTTCACCGAAGGCTTCCTCGGCAACTTCGGCATCATCGCCAACGCAACCTTCATCGACAGCGATGCAACCTACACGTTGCAGGGTCCGGCGACCGCGCCGGGCGGCGCACTGGTCAACGTCGACAGGACTGCGGCTCTGGCCAACGTCTCCAAGCAGGCGTTCAACGGCACGCTGTACTATGACGACGGCCGCTTCTCGGCACGCGTCATGGGCACGTATCGCGGTCGTTATCACGAGGGGGCGAGCGGCACCGGCAATGTGCTCGAAGGCTACGGGTCGATGTTCAATCTCGACGCATCGATGCGGTTCAAGCTGACCGACTGGGTCGAACTCTCGGTCGAGGGCAACAACCTGCTCGATACCTACCGCTATCGCTACACCGACATCGACGCGAACCGGAACTACGAGAACAATCACTACGGGCGCAACATCCTGGTGGGTGCCCGCTTCAAGTACTGACGACCCACCCTGCCGGGTGCACTCCTCCCGCGCCCGGCAACTTAGAAGGAGCTGCCATGACTGTCGCAGGATCGCTCGATCGTCGATACTTCATGGCGGCTTCTTTTTTATCTCTCGGCCTCGGCGCGGCAGCGCGTGGCCAGACGCCGCCGCCGACTGTTCCCGGAGGCCCTCTGCCTCCCGGCCTGCCGCAGCCGTCAGAGACGATCGATCTTTGGCCAGGCGGCGCACCGGGCCAACCCGCCAAGGCACTGGTCGAAACCGTGCAAGAGCGTTCGACCGACCGCCTCGTTACCGATCGGGCCGTGTTCGGCATATCTCGTCCGCGCATGACGGTCTTTCGTCCAGACCGCCCGAATGGTGCTGCGGTTCTGATCACACCGGGCGGCGGCTATCGCTGGGTGGTGGTTGACAAGGAAGGGTACGAGATGGGCCGCTGGCTCGCAGCCCGTGGCTTCACCGCCTTCGTCCTGTTCTATCGCCTGCCAGGGGAAGGCTGGGCGGCAGGCCCCGATGTCGCCCTGTCCGACGCGCAACGCGCCATGCGCCTGATCCGCCAGCGTGCGAGGGATTTTGCAATTGACCCGGAACGCGTCTCGGCCATGGGCTTTTCTGCCGGCGGTCATCTCTGCGCCGATCTGGCCACGCGCTTTGCGGCGAAGACTTATGGCCCGGTCGATGCAGCGGACGCCCTGTCGGCCAAACCGCACAGCGCCGCGCCGATCTATCCCGTGGTCTCGATGTCCGCGCCCGATGCCCATCCCGGTTCACGCGAACTGCTGGTCGGCAAGGCTGCTGCCCCGGCGGTGGAAGCTGCGCATTCCCCTCACCGCAATATGCCGCGCGATGCCCCGCCGCTGTTCCTGCTTCATGCCGAGGACGATGACGCGGTGCCGGTCAACAACACCCTGCTGCTTCGCGCCGCCGCCAAGGCGCAAGGCGTGCGCGTGGAGACCCACCTATTCGAATTCGGCGGCCATGGCTTTGGCCTGCGCAAGGCAATCGGCAAGCCGGTCGAAGTCTGGCCTGAGCTCTGGCGGGCATGGGCGCGCACTACGGGACTGGCGCTATGACAGTGAATCGCCGCGATGCCCTGAAATCCGTCGCCCTTGCCTCCTTCGGCCTTGCCGCACCTCTCGGGGCAAGCGCCGCGCCTGCCCCGGCGCCGCGTCAGATCTCCTCGCGGCACCGGGGCTTCGACAACCAGCGCGTTGCCGATCTGGGCAACGGCACGTTCCTGAACCCGATCCTTTCGGGCGACCGTCCGGACCCTGCGATCCTCAAGGACGGCAAGGACTATTACCTCACTTTCTCCAGCTTCGAGAGCTATCCCGGGCTGCTGATCTGGCACTCGCGCGATCTGGTGAACTGGCAACCGCGCAAGCCTGCGCTGCACAGAAACATCGGATCGGTCTGGGCGGTCAGCCTTGAAAAGCACGCCGGACGCTATTTCCTGTACATCCCGGTGAAGGCTCTTCCGCGCAACGAGATCTACGTGATCCATGCCGATCATATCGACGGACCGTGGAGCGATCCGGTCCCGCTCGGCCTGCACGACCATATCGACCCGTGCCATGCGGTCGGCGAAGACGGTTCGCGTTGGTTGTTCCTGTCCGGCGGCGATCGCGTGCGCCTTTCGGACGATGGCCTCAAGCTCGCCGGGCCGGTAGAGCATGTCTACGACCCATGGCGATACCCCGATGAATGGGACGTCGAAGGCTTTTCCCCGGAAGGGCCGAAGATTCACCGCGTCGGCAAGTGGTTCTACATGCTCACTGCCGTCGGTGGCACCGCTGGCCCGCCCACGGGGCACATGGTCATTGCCGCCCGGTCCAGGTCGATCCACGGGCCTTGGGAGCAGCACCCAGGCAACCCGCTCGTCCGCACCACCGACGTGCGCGAGGCGTGGTGGTCGCGCGGCCACGCCAGCCTCGTCGAAGCTCCGGACGGATCGTGGTGGAGCCTTTATCACGGTTTCGAGAACGGCTTCTGGACGCTGGGCCGCCAGTGCCTGCTTGATCCCGTCGCATGGACTGGCGATGGCTGGTTCCACATGAAAGGCGGCGATCTCTCCCAACCCTTGGCCAAGCCGATAGGGGGCGAGGCGCTTCCCCACGGCATGCCGCTAAGCGACGATTTCAGCTCGCTGCAACTTGGCACAAAATGGTCGTTTTTCCGCCCGGCGCCGGATGAAGCGGACCGCGTGCGCGTTGCCGACAAGACCCTGTTCTTCAAGGGCAAGGGTCAGGCCCCGTCGTCCGGTTCGCCACTGCTGCTGATCGCTGGAGATACGTCCTATCAGTTCGAGTGCGACATCGAACTGGCCGAGGGCGCCACTGCAGGCCTCGTGCTGTTCTATGACGACAAGCTTTATGCCGGGCTCGGCTTCGACCGGGAGCGCTTCGTCACGCATCAGTACGGGATGGAACGAGGCCGGCCGGTCAATCCGCATGGTCCTGTCATGCGAATGCGGGTGACCAACCGCCGCCATATCGTCAGCTATCACACTTCGGGCGATGGCGGACGCACATGGCGCAAGTTCGACCGCGGCATGGAAGTCTCAGGCTATCATCATAACGTGCGCGGCGGTTTCCTGATGCTGCGGCCCGGCCTTTACGCCGCAGGCCCCGGCGAGACGAGGTTCAGCAACTTCACCTTCACTGCACTGGACGACTGATGCCCCGCACGCTTGAGCTTCATCCCGACCGGTTGCTGCCGGCCGATCCTTCGGTGCGCGCGATTGCGCGTGAGTTGTACGCCAGCGTGGCGGGTTTGCCGATCGTCAGCCCGCACGGTCATACCGATCCGCGCTGGTTTGCCGGCAACGCGACGTTCGGCAATGCCACCGACC
>OFDC01000646.1_pt1 | contig 24035 bp, 19 predicted proteins | sample 1520941 | NCBI WGS metagenome assembly OFDC01 (sample SAMEA94258168, study PRJEB24077) | hot springs metagenome | biome: Aquatic biome; feature: Water | place: India | collected 2012-12-06 | depth 5 m | reverse complement strand
GGACCTTTTCCAACATAGGAAGGGCTGAGGTGGGGGAGCCTGAGGACCTTAGCTACATTGAGACCTTTATAATCCTTAGGCCTGCGGAGGAGTGGAAAAACTTCAAAAGCAGGCAGGAGTTTGAAAACATACTAAGGGAAAGGCTTGAAGGCGTGCCGGGTGTGGAGTTTAGCTTTACACAGCCCATACAGATGAGGATAGATGAACTCCTTTCGGGAGTAAAGTCCACCGTAGCCATAAAGGTCTTTGGCGATGACCTAAAAAAGATAAACGAGATAGCCTATAAGATTGAAGAGATAGTAAAAGGTATAAAGGGTGCGGTGGATGTGGAAACGGAAGCCCAGTCTGGAAAGCTACAACTAAGGATAGTGCCAAAGATGGAGGTGTTAAAAAGATACAACCTAACCACCGCAGAGCTTATGAACTTGGTGGCCTATGCCTTGGGAGGAAAGGAAGTAGGCTACATACAGCAAGACACCATACTCTTCCCCTTGGTTTTGGGCTTAGAGAAAAAGGACTTAGAAAGTGTGAAGAACCTACCCCTTATCACAAAGGATGGCAACATATTGACCCTTTCACAGGTGGCGGATGTGGAGATAACTGAAGGTTTTTCAAAGATAAGGAGGGAGAACGGCATGAGGTTTGCCCTTGTGCAATCCAACCTTCAAGGCAGAGATCTGGGAGGCTTTGTAAAGGAAATAAAGGAAAGGATAGCAAAAGAGGTCAAGCTTCCACCTGGCTACTTTATAAGCTTTGGCGGGCAGTTTGAAAACCAAGAGAGAGCTATGAAGAGGCTCTCCATAGTGGTGCCTTTATCCATTCTTTTGATACTGCTACTTCTCTACATAAACTACAACTCCCTTAGAGATGCCCTCATAGTTATCTTAAACGTCCCCTTTGCCACCATAGGTGGCGTGCTTTCTTTGTATATATCCGGTTATAACCTTTCTGTGCCTTCTGCAGTAGGCTTTATAGCCCTCTTTGGCATAGCAACCCTCAACGGAGTGGTTTTAATATCTTATGTGAGGTCCTTGCTGGAAAATGGATATAGCCTCAAAGAAGCTGTGCTTTTGGGTGCTTCAAGAAGGCTAAGGCCCATCCTTATAACTGCCACCGCCGCCTCCTTGGGCCTTTTGCCCATGTTATTCTCTAAAGGCATAGGGTCAGAGGTTCAAAAGCCTTTGGCGGTGGTGGTTATAGGGGGCATTTTTACATCCACAGCCCTCACCTTGCTGATACTTCCTTTGGTATATGAGAGGTTCGGAAGGAAGAGCTGACTTGCAAAAAATAATTGGGACAAATCCTTGTATAATTTTAAGCTATGCTGGATGCAAGGGAAATAATGGAAATACTTCCACACAGGTATCCCATCCTTTTGGTGGACAAAATCCTTGAAATGGAAGAGGGCAAAAGGATAGTGGGGCTAAAGAATGTTTCTGTAAATGAACCTGTCTTCCAGGGGCACTTTCCCGGATTCCCTCTTATGCCCGGTGTTTACATCCTTGAGGCCATGGCGCAAGTAGGCGGTATTCTCATGATAAAGTCACTTGGGCTTGAGATAGGAAAGTATGCCATAGTCTTTGCCGGCATTGATGAGGCAAGGTTCAAAAGGCCAGTATATCCGGGGGACCAACTTATAATGGAGCTGGAAGTCATCTCTTTAAAGAAAAGCCTTTCAAAGATGAAGGGGGTGGCAAGGGTAGATTCTGAGATTGTGGCTACCGCCATACTCTACGCCGCTGCAAGGGAGCTAAAGGATATAAAAAGATAACTTACCTTGCCTCTTGCAACATACCCAAAAGCCTTTGAATCCTTTCCCTTTCTTCCTTTAGCTCCTCAAGGGCCTCCCTTGTCCTTTGGACCTCCTCTTCCGGTGCCTTCTTTAAGAAGTTTTCGTTGCTGAGCCTTTTCTCAAAGGTTTCCATGGACTTTTCCACCTCTGAAAGCCTTCGTGAGTAAGAGCTTATGAGCTCTTCCAAGTTTATGTTCTCTTCTGCCAGCACATAGAATTCAAAGTCCCTTGAAAAGCCCGCCACAGATTTGGGTGGCCTTTCTGCTACTTCCTCAAGGCTTTCAAGCCTTGCAAGGTTTAGTATATGGGGCATAAACTCTTCCACAAGGCTTTTGCTCTCCTCCGCCCTGTAGTATAGCTTTATCCTCCTTGATGGCTCAATGCGAAGATCGCTCCTCAAGGACCTAATGGAGGAGATAATCTCCTTTAGCCTTTCTACTCTTTTCTCCGCTTCCTCGTAGACCTCTTGGGGGTTAAACTGTGGGTACTGGGTTATGGATATGCTCTCTTGGTGTGCTGTTGGCAAGGCCTGCCACAGCTCTTCTGTTATGTAGGGCATAAATGGGTGCAAAAGCCTAAGGGTTTTCTCAAAGACCATAAGGAGGGTGGCCTGTGCGCTTATCTTCTCCGCCTTTATCCTTTTTTCCTCTTCTGGATCTTCCGATTGAGGCTTGGCATAAAGCCTTATCTTAGAAAACTCTATATACCAATCGCAGAACTCACTCCATATAAACTCATAAAGCTCCCTTGCAGCCTCGGAAAACTCATACTCAGAAAGGGCCTTGTTGACCCTTTCTATGGTCCTGTTAAGCTTTGTGATTATCCAGAGGTCCTCAGGCCTCGGCGGGGCGCCGTAGGGAAGGTTGGAAAGAAGGTCCTCATCAAGGTTCATAAGTATAAACCTTCCCGCATTCCAGAGCTTGTTGGCAAAGTGCTTATAGCCCTCAAAACGCTTTTCTGACAGTCTAATGTCCCTTCCCTGCTGTGTGAGTATGGCAAGGGTAAACCTCAAAGCGTCTGCACCATACTTTTCCACAATATCAAGGGGGTCTATCACATTGCCTTTAGTTTTTGACATCTTTTGACCCTTCTCATCCCTTATGAGGGCATGGATATAGACATCCTTAAAGGGTATGTCCTTTGTAAAGTAGGTGCCCATCATCACCATACGGGCAACCCAGAAGAAGATGATGTCAAAGCCTGTAACCAAAAGGTCTGTAGGATATAGCTTTTGAAGGTCCTGAGTGGCCTCCGGCCAGCCAAAGACTCCAAAGGGCCAAAGGGCAGAAGAAAACCAAGTATCCAATACGTCCCTTTCTTGCTTTAGCCTTTCTGAACCACACTTTTTACACCTTAAGACAAAGCGGTAGGCCTTCTTCTGCGGATTATACCTGTACCTGCTCTTTTTCTCTGTGAGTATGGCCATGGGGTTAAGATCCTGCGTAAAGAAGAGCCTGAGAGAGTTGGCATCCACTTCCGTAGAGTGGTATTTATGAAAGGCAAAATGCTTATAAAAGTCCAAGACGGTCATCTCTGGATGCACAAAGGAGGGAGAGTTGAGAATATCTGCCACCTCCTCCGGAGTGAACTCCTCTCCTATCTTACCATCTGCCATGAGGTTAAAGATTAGCTTGTCATAAACCCTGTCAAAGTCTTCATCGGTAAATATGTTTTCCTCTCCACAGTCCTCGCAGTACCAAACGGGTATTCTATGGCCCCACCATATCTGGCGTGATATGCACCAGTCTTTTAGATTTTCCATCCACTGGAGGTATATCTTGGACCAGTTTTCTGGAATAAACCTAATTAGGCCTTCTTTTACCACCCTTATGGCTTGGTCCCTTATGCGTGGGTCTGAGACCTTTAAGAACCACTGGGTAGAGACAAAGGGCTCAAGCACCGTTTTACACCTGTAGCATTTGCCTACCGCATGCCTGTGGCTTTCCACCTTTTCAAGAAGGCCAAGCTCCTCAAGCCTTTCCACTATCTTTTTCCTTGCCTCATACCTGTCAAGGCCCTCAAACTGGCCTGCATTCTGGTTCATACGGGCAAACTGGTCCATAACCTGCACAAAGGGAAGCCCGTGAGTTTTACCTATCTCAAAGTCCAAGGGGTCATGGGCAGGTGTGATCTTTACCGCACCCGTTCCAAACTCGGGCTTTACCCTCTCATCCGCTATTATGGGGATAATTGGCTCTACTTCTGAGCCATCCATAGCCTTCCTCTTCCACTCCACAAGGGGAAGCCTTACCTTTTTGCCCACAAGGCTTTTGTACCTTTCATCCTTCGGATGCACGGCTACAGCCGTGTCTCCCAGCATGGTCTCCGGCCTTGTGGTGGCAACGGTTATATGCCCTGAGCCGTCCTCAAGGGGATAGCGTATGTAGTAGAGCTTTCCTTCCTCTTCCTCGTGCTCCACCTCAAGGTCCGAAAGGGCTGTAAGGTCCTTTGGGCACCAGCTAACCATATACTCTCCACGGTATATAAGACCTTCTTCATAAAGCCTTCTGAAGGCATACCTTACAGCCCTTGAAAAGCCCTCATCAAGGGTAAACCTCTCCCTTTTCCAATCCACACTAACGCCCAACTTCTCAAGCTGTTCTCTAATGGCATTCCTTGATATGGGCACCCACTCCCAAACCCTCTTTAAAAACTCCTCCCTTCCAAGGTCCAGCCTGTTTATGCCCTTTTCCCTTAGCTGTCTGTCTACCACATATTGGGTGGCTATGCCCGCATGGTCAAAGCCCGGCACCCAAACCACCTCTTTACCCAACATCCTCTGCCATCTGCAAATTATGTCCTGAAGGGTAGCGTTCAAGGCATGGCCCATATGCAAAGAGCCCGTCACATTAGGGGGTGGGATAACCACAGAAAACTTCTCTCCAGATATATCCTTTACAGAATACAAAGCCCTTTCTACCCAAAGCTTGGAGTATTTTTCTTCCACCTTCCTATGGTCGTACTGGCCTATATCCTTCATAAAGAAAGGATTATACTACAAGGCTCTTCTGAGAGGTACTGTGTGGGAAACTCAATAAGCTTATACCTAAACCCATTGCTAAAAATGAGTTATAACCAAGCCCTAACAAAATTTTAAAAATTCCTGAATATAATTTTAGTCTAAAGAGGGGGTAATAAAATGAGAGGGATAAGAAAAGCATTAGGGATTTTCAGAAGATACAGAGTAGCTTTATTTCTATTGCTGTTTATCCTAACTGCAACCCAAACAGCGTTAGCTGAAAATAAGGGAACGCAGATTAATACCAAACATATCAAATGGTTAGACTTTTCTGCCACTAAATATTCTTATGAACGCAATTTAGTTAGAGAACTGGAGAAAGAGGATATTGAAGAAGCTGAAAAACTTACAAAAGAAAAAGTGAAAATCCTTATAGCATTAGAGGATATAAATGGAGATGGTATTAGGGATGTTATCGCCTATTTTTACCATCCATATTATTGTGGGTCCTTAGGATGCTCTGTTGAGATTTATATAAATAAAAAGGGTAAACTAAGCCCAATAAACTTTGCTTTTGTGTTGCCTGAACCTAAGATTGGAATAATAAAAAGCAAAAGCTACGGGTGGTATGACCTTATTGTAATGGACAGTAATGGTAATTATCGTAAACTGAAATGGAATGGTAAAGAATATAAATGATAGGACTTTGGTATATAATAAACCTTGGAGGGTGGACCTTGAGAAAGGTGTTGTTTGCCACTCTTTTTGTCTTACTTTTTGTTAATTACAGCCTTGGGAGGGAAGCCATGAAGGTAGAAGCTCCTTTCAAAGAAGGTCAAGATATACCTCGCAAATATACTTGTGATGGAGAAGATGTATCTCCTCAGATTAAATGGTCTGGACAGCCAAGCAACGCCAAGTCCTTTGTGCTTATCATGGATGACCCAGATGCGCCCGTTGGCACCTTTACCCACTGGATAGTTTATGATATTCCCGCAAGCCAAACAAGTTTGCAGGAGAACTTTCCCAAAAGGAGTGAGGTTGGAAGTATAAAACAGGGTATTAACGATTTTGGCCGTGTGGGCTATGGTGGCCCCTGTCCCCCTCGTGGGCATACTCATAGATATTACATAAAGGTTTATGCCCTTGATGTGGAAAGCCTAGGCCTGAGGCCCGGTGCCACAAGGAGGGAGGTGGAAAGCAAGATGCAGGGACATGTAATAGGACAAGGGCAAACTATGGGAAGGTATGGAAGGAGGTGATCATGTTTAAAAGCTTGCTTTTAGCCCTTTTGCTTGGCTTCACCCTTTTTAGCCAAGGCTGTGCCACAAGCAGACCTTTAAACACTGGAGAAGTACCTATGAAAACATCCCAAAGGCTGATAATAAAGTTTAAGAAGGACGTGCCAGAAGAAAAGAGGAAGGAAATAATAAGCCAGTATGGACTAAGGCTTGTAAAGGTTATTGAAGACTTAAACATGTATGTGGTGGAAGTGCCAGAAAGGGCATCGCAGGAAGAGCTGATGAAAAAACTCTCTGAAAGAAAAGAGGTTGAGTATGTAGAACCTGATAGGATTTATAGAATATGGTAGGGAGGTGGGTTATGAAGCTTAAACGCACATCAAGGCTTTTATTATGGCTTTTTGCTGTAATTTTGGGAACACTTTTTAGCTCTCAAGGTAGTCAAATTAGCAAAGCGCAGACTAATAGATCTACATCTTTCGGACCTCAATACACGCCAGTGCCAAGGTATGCCTTAGATAGGGTTATAGTAAAGTTCAAAGGAGGTCAGTTTAGATTGCAAGCTCTATCAGAAGTTAAAAGTCAGTATGGGCTTCAAAGCATAAAGGAGTTTAGAAACTTAAATATCTACGTGTTTAAGTTGCCAAAAGATAAGACTCCCCATGAAGCTATCGCAGAGCTAAGAAAAAGGCCCGATGTGGAATACGCAGAACCAGACTACATATACACCATAAAAGCCACAATACCAAACGACCCACTGTGGAATAACCTTTGGGGCCTTGCAAAAATACAGGCTCCATTGGCATGGGACATTACCACAGGAAGCCAAAGTGTGGTGGTGGCTGTGATAGACACGGGAGTGGACTATAACCATCCGGATCTACAGGCTAATATGTGGCAGGACCCAGCCACTGGATATTATGGCAAAAACTGTATTACAGGTGCGCCCAATCCAAACGACCCTATGGATGACAACGGGCATGGGACCCATGTGGCTGGAACAATTGGTGCGGTGGGTAATAACGGCGTTGGTGTGGTGGGTGTAAATTGGCAGGTCAAGATAATGGCTCTTAAGTTTATGGGTAGCGATGGCTCAGGCACCACCTCAGATGCCATAGACTGCATCAACTACGCCATAAAGAAGGGTGCCCACATCATAAACGCAAGCTGGGGAGGCTACGGCTATAGCCAAGCTTTAAGGGATGCCATAGCAAGCGCAAAGAATGCGGGCATACTGTTTGTTGCGGCAGCTGGGAATGAAGCTAATGACAACGACCTCACTCCTTTATACCCAGCTTCCTATGATTTGGAAAATATAATCTCCGTGGCTGCAACAGACCAAAACGACCTTTTGGCAAGCTTTTCCAATTATGGAAGGAACTCTGTCCATGTGGGAGCGCCTGGTGTGGGAATTTTGAGTACTTTGCCTAATAACAATTATGGTAATAAGTCTGGTACCTCCATGGCTTCACCTCATGTGGCGGGCCTTGCAGCCCTTTTGAAGGCTCAAAATCCAAGCTATACATGGAGAGAGCTAAAGTGTAGGATAATGAAGGGTGTGGATCCTCTTTCTTCCCTCAATGGAAAGACCATAACTGGTGGAAGGATAAACGCCTCTAAGGCTTTAACGATTAGTGATTGTCAGCCGGGAACTTTTTACTTTTTGCGCGTGCTTATAAACGGAAATGGCACTGTGGATGGCAATGTGGGCGTTTACAACAGTAATAGCACTGCTACTCTTAACGCCGCACCAAGCTCTACTTTTGTAGGATGGGGTGGTGATTGTTCAAGCTGTGGAAACAATACCACATGCAACGTAGTTATGAATGCTGACAAAACCTGCGTAGCCATTTTCCAATATTTCCAATATAAACTCACTGTTAGCAAGTCTGGCACCGGTTCTGGCACTATAACAAGCAATCCAGCTGGCATAAACTGTGGCACCATATGCTCTGCAAACTTTGATCCAGGCACTTTTGTTACCCTTACCGCCACACCAGACGCTGGTTCCACTTTTGGCGGTTGGGGTGGTGATTGTCAGTCTTGTGGAATGAGTTCTCAATGCCCCATAACCATGGATTCGGACAAAAGCTGCTATGCCATCTTTAACTTCTCTGTGAGTAGCTCCTCCTCTGGTGGGGGTGGTGGATGTTCCATGGCTACAGGTTCCAATCCTCTCAATGTCCTCCTCTGGCTCTTGCCACCAATACTTATAGCTTTCAGGAGGACCTTCAAAAAATAAACCTTTAGCCCCCGCCGGGGGCTTTTTTAAAAGGAATAGTGTTCTTTTATCTTTTTAACAATAGCCTCTGGGCTAAAGCCAAAGTGTTGCATAAGCACTTCGCCCGGTGCAGACTTGCCAAAGGTCTCCAAACTTATAACAAGGCCCTCAAGCCCTACATATTTATACCAACAGAGGCCCCTTCCCGCCTCTACAGCCACCCTCCTTTTTACCTCCGGCGGAAGAACATGCCTTTTGTAGCCTTCCTCTTGGCCTTCAAAGACTTCAAAGCTTGCCATATTCACCACCCTTACCCTTATGCCCTCCTCCTTTAAAAGCTCTCCAGCCCGTAGGGCAGGGTGTACTTCAGACCCGCTGGCAAGGATGATAAGGTCTGGAGTTCCTTCGCAGTCAAGGAGTATATAAGCACCTCTCCTTATGCCTTCCGCAGATGGGTATTTAGACCTGTCTATAATGGGTAGTTTCTGCCTTGTAAGTATAAGGGCTGTGGGTCCATCCTTTCTTTCTATGGCCATCTGCCAGGCTATGGCAGTTTCGTTGGCATCCGCCGGCCTTATTACCCAAAGGTTTGGTATGAGCCTCAAAGAGCTTAGCTGTTCCACAGGCTGGTGGGTTGGTCCATCTTCTCCAAGGCCTATGGAGTCATGGGTAAAGACGTATATAACCTGAAGGCCAGCCATGCTGGCAAGCCTTATGGAAGGCCTCATATAGTCGGAGAAAACCAAGAAGGTGCCACCGTAAGGAAGTATTCCCCCATGGTAGGCCATGCCGTTTAGGATGGTACCCATGGCATGCTCTCTTACTCCAAAGTGTATGTTCCTTCCAAGGGGATTTTCTGCGGAAAAGTCTCCCATACCATGCAGGTAGGTGTTGTTGGACTCTGAGAGGTCCGCAGAGCCTCCAAATAGGACGGGTATGTGCTTGGCAATGGCGTTTAGCACCTTTCCGCTGGCTTGGCGTGTGGCCATAGACTCGCCAAAGGTAGGAATATGCTTTTTATACTCCTCTCCCCAGTCCTTGTTAAAGTATTTCAAAAGCATGTCCGCCAGATCAGGGTACTTTTCCCTGTAGGCTTCAAAGAGCCTGTTCCACTCTTCTTCCAGCTCTTTTCCTCTCTTTATCTTCTCCTCCCTGTATTCCCACACCTCCTGCGGCACATAAAACTCCTCTTCTGGCCAGCCAAAGTTTCTCTTTGTCTGCAGGGCAAGGTCCTTTCCTAAGGGTGCGCCATGCACGCTGGCATCATCCTGCTTTGGAGAGCCATAGCCCAGATGGGTCCTTACGGATATAAAGGAAGGCCTATCTTTTTGCTCCATGGCCCTTCTTATGGCCCCTTCTATCTCTTCCAGGTTGTATCCATCCTCTATATGCTGTACATACCAGCCAAAGGCGGAAAACCTCTCACATACATCCTCAGACCATGCTAAGGAAGTGGGGCCGTCTATGGAAACCTTGTTGTTGTCCCATATTACTATGAGTTTATTTAGCCTCCAGTGGCCCGCCAGCTGGGCCACTTCGCAGGAGATTCCTTCCATAAGGTCTCCGTCGCTCACAAGGGCAAAGGTGTAGTGGTCTATGATAGGAAAGCTTTCCCTGTTAAAGTAAGAGGAAAGGTACTTTTCGGCCAAGGCCATGCCTACGGCGTTGCCTATGCCTTGGCCAAGGGGGCCTGTTGTGGCCTCTACTCCAGGTGTTAAAAAGCTTTCTGGATGTCCCGGTGTTTTGCTTCCAAGCTGTCTGAAGTTTTTGAGGTCCTCAAGGTCAAGGTCATAACCCATTACAAAGAGAAGAGAGTAGAGCATGGCGCTGGCATGGCCCGCAGAAAGCACAAACCTGTCTCTGTTTATCCACTTGGGGTTTTTGGGGTTAAAGCGTAAAAACCTATCAAATACAAGGTAGGCTATGTGGCTGGCGCCCAGGGGCATGCCCGGATGTCCAGACTTTGCCCTTTCCACTTGATCCACACTCAAAAACCTTATGGTGTTTATAAGAAGCTGGTCCTTACTCATGCCTTTACAAGCTCCTCCCTTAGCTCCTTGGCTGTTTCCACCATGTTTTTAAGGGAAGGTATTACCTCCTCCCATCTTCTTGTCTTTAGACCACAGTCTGGATTTACCCAAAGGAGCTCCACAGGAAGCACCTTCATGGCCCTCTCAAGCACCGCCCTTATCTGAGCCTTTGTTGGCACCGCCGGCGAGTGTATATCATAAACACCTATACCTATCTGCCTGTCCCAATCCTTAAAGCTTTCAAAGGCTGATATGATCTCTCCTTTACTCCTTGAGGCCTCTATGGATATGACATCAAAGTCCATCTGATAGATGTATTCAATCACCTCGTTAAACTCACTGTAGCACATGTGGGTGTGTATCTGGGTCTGGGGCTTTGCCTTGGAACACAGCCTAAAGGCCTTTACAGCCCAATCAAAGTAAGAGGGCCAATCCCTCCTCTTTAGAGGCGCCCCCTCTCTAAAGGCAGGTTCATCTATCTGGATAACCTTTATGCCCGCAGACTCAAGGTCTTTTACCTCTTCTAAGAGGGCCAAGGCTATCTGGTAGGCTATCTCATGCTTTGGTATATCTTCCCTGTAGTAGCTCCAGTTTAGGATGGTGACAGGTCCTGTAAGCATGCCTTTGACTGGCTTGTTTGTCAAAGACTGGGCATAGCCTATCTCCTCCACCGTCATAGGCCTTGGCCTGTAGACATCGCCGTATATGATAGGTGGCCTGTAGACCCTTGAGCCATAAGAGAGAACCCATCCGTGCTTGGTGGTAGCAATGCCCTCCAGCCTTTGGGCAAAGAACTCCACCATGTCTGTCCTTTCAAACTCACCATGCACAAGCACATCCAGACCTATCTCCTCTTGAACCCTTATCACATGCTCTATCTGTTTTCTTATAAACTCCTTGTACTCTTCCTCCGATATCTTTCCAGAGTTGTAGGCAGTCCTTGCCTTCCTCACCTCCTCTGTCTGTGGGAAGGAGCCTATGGTGGTGGTGGGCAAGAGGGGAAGGTTCAAAATCTCCTGCTGGAGCTTTATCCTTTCCGCGTAAGGAACTTCTCTTTGAAAGTCTTCTGTCCTGAGGCTTGCTATCCTTCTCCTTACCTCCTCTCTTGCTCCAAAGCCCTCTTTTGATAGCCTTGCAGACTCCTCCACTTCTTTTAAGGCACCTTCTTCTCCCTCAAAGGCAAGCTTTAGAGTCTTTAGCTCACGGAGCTTTTCCTTGGCAAATGAAAGCCTCTCTTTTAGGCCCTCCGGCAGGCTGTCTTCTGGCTCTACGCTCACAGGAAGGTGGAAAAGGGGGCAGGAGTTGGAGATTATAAGGTCCTTTGAAAGATTGGAAAGCTCTTCTATAAGGCTTAGCTTTTCCTTTAAGTTTGCCCTCCACACATTCCTTCCGTTTATTATGCCCGCTATAAGAGCCTTATCCTCCGGAAAGCCATACTTTCTTATGTTCTCAAGGTTTTCACCATTGGATACAAGGTCAAGGCCCAAGGCCTTTACGGGAAGGTCTACAAACCTCTTGTAGTTTGACACACTATCGTAGTAGGTTATCACATAAAGGTCTGCATACTTGCTAAGACAGCTGTAGGTTTCATGCACCAGGTCCCACTCCCACTCCTCCATATCAAGGCATAGGGCTGGGTCCTCCATCAAAACAGCCCTTGCACCAGCTTGAGAGAGGCTTTTTAGAAGCTCTTCATAAACGGGGAAGATGGCATTTAGGTAGTCTTCCATATCCTTCTGGCTTTCTATCTTTGAAAGTTCATAAAGGGGCAACTCTGAATGCTCGGACCTTTTTAAAACCTTGGAAAGCTTCAAAAAGGTAAAGGGTGCTATAAGCCTTGGAAGAGGGTCATAGCCCTTGGACTTTAAAAAGCTGTATTCTTCAAGGGGGATATTTTTGAAAAGTTTGAAATCTTTTCCTTCCAGCTCTGGCACAAGGTAGTGGTAGTTGGTGTTAAAGTATTTGGTCATCTCCAGCGCCTGAGCGCCCCTTGCCATCTGGAAGTAGGTTTCAAGGCCCATGTATTGGCCAAACCTCTTTGGTATGGCTCCCACCGTTATTGCCATATCAAGCATAAAGTCATAATAAGAAACATCACCAGAAGGAAAGAGGTCTGTATGTGATTTATATAGGCTTGCTATCCATTCTTTTAGAGAGTTCATACCATCTATGAGGTTTTCCTCTTTTATCTTACCTTTCCAAAAGTCTTCCAGAAGGCTTTTGAATTCTCTTTTTTCTCCCAGCTTAGGAAAGCCATAGGCTAAGGTTTTCATAATAAACCTCCTAAAGGGTGTTTAGCTAATAAATTATAAGCCACCTTCTCTATTTCCCTTGTGTTTGGATATGGGCTTGGCTTGGAAAAGAGGAAGCCTTGAAGCAGGTCCACACCAGCCTCCAAAAGGAAGAGTAGCTCTTCTTCCTTTTCTATGCCTTCGGCCAAAACCTTTATATTACTGGCTTTGCAGGCAGATATTAGCCCCTTTACAACGGCCTGCTTAACAGGGCTTTTATAAACATCTCTAACGAGGGCCATGTCAAGCTTGGCGATGTCTGGGTGTATTTCTGTCAGCTGGTAAAGCCCAGCGTAGCCAGCCCCCACATCATCAAGGGCAACCTGTATACCTTCCGCCTTTAAAAAGTCTCTAATAAGCTTTACACTCTTTAAATCCATTCCCTCATACTCATCTATTTCCACAACTATCTTTGAAGCATCCACTTCCTTGTTCATAAGGCTTGTGATCAACTCTCCCACGTTCTCCAAAGGGTTTTTCAAAAACTTGGGATGAAAGTTTAAAAACAGATGATAATTTTGCATGGGAAAACGCCTTGTATAGTCCAGCAAAGCCCTTTCTCTGCAGAAATTGTCCGCAAAGAAGGCAATCCTATCGCTTACTTTAAAGAGCTTATATATGGGAATAGGTAGTCTGCACAAGGCTTCAAAGCCGTATATCTTCTTTGTTTTTACATCTATGATGGAATGAAAATAGATATCCCCATTATTCAGCACCTCAGACAAACCATAGAACAAGTTTTCTTCGGCAAACTCTTCAAGGGATATAGATCTAAAACCTATCTCAATTAACTTTTCTGCGCTTGAAAGGTCTTCTTTTTCTACAAAGGAAATTTTTAACTTTTTTGTTATTTCCTTTGGAAGGTCTTCTACTATAAGAAAAAAGGCATGCTTTTCCATATCCAGTATAAAAACATTTCCAATGGTAGAAAAGGAAACTCCTAAGGAAGACAGTATATTGGAAAGCTTTTGTGGTGAATCTTTTAGGTATAAAGCGATCATAGCCAACTTTTACTATTGGTATTATACTATACGTTTAAGGAGGTTTGCTATGGCAAGACTTGTAAAGCATACAGAAAAAGGCCCTTATAAGCTTGAGGTAGGGGAAGAGACCTTTTACATATGCCAATGTGGTCTTTCAAAAAAGCTTCCTTTTTGTGATGGCTCTCATAAAAGGACAAAAGATGAGGAAGAAGGAAAGCTATACATTTACGATGAAAACTCAAGGGTGGAGATAGACCTATAATTATTCCCTATGTCCTCCCTCAAGGACCTTCTTGGAAAGATTGACATAGTGGATGTTATCTCCTCTTACATAGAGCTAAAGAGAATTGGAAACAACTACGCCGCCAGATGTCCCTTTCATCCCGATGACACACCTTCCTTTTACGTTTCACCTTCCAAGGGTATATTCAAATGCTTTGGTTGCGGTGTGGGTGGAGATGCCATAAAGTTTGTATCTCTTTATGAGAATATAGACTACTGGGAGGCTGTAGAAAGGCTCGCCAAAAGGTATGGAATTTCCATAAAACTAAGAAGGAAAGAAAAGGACAGCAAGCTCCTTATTGCACTTCAAAAGGTGGCAGAGTTTTATCATGAACAACTAAAGGAGAGCAAACAGGCCTTAGAATACCTTGAGAGTAGAGGGATAAGCTCAAGAACCATAAGCAAGTTCACTCTGGGTTTTTCTGGAAATACAGAAAAGCTTATAAGACTACTTTCTGAGGAGGGGCTATTAGAGGTTTATGAAAAGAGTGGAAACATAACAAAGATAGAGGAGGGCTTTTACAGAGACCTCTTTAAAAACAGGCTTATCATTCCGGTAAGGGATATAAAGGGTGATGTAATAGCCTTTGGGGGAAGAAGCCTTGATGGAAGCCAGCCCAAGTATATAAACTCACCCGAGTCGGAGGTCTTTAAAAAGAGGTCCACCCTTTTTGGGCTTTACGAAGCAAAGGAATACATAAGGGAAGAGGGAGAAGTAATCATAGTAGAAGGCTACTTTGACCTTATGAGCCTTTGGCAAGAGGGAATAAGGAACTGCGTGGCACCCCTTGGAACGGCCCTAACGGAAGAGCATGCCCTTATGCTATCAAAGTTGGTAAAAAGAGTTGTTTTACTCTACGATGGCGATAAGGCTGGAAGGAAGGCCGTTAGGTCCTCTGTGCCTTACCTGTTGAAGGCTGGTATGCAAGTAAGGGTAGTCTATCTGCCAGAGGGAGAAGACCCAGACTCCTTTGTAAGGAAGGACCCACAAGCCCTAAAAAGCTTGATAAAGACCAGTCAGGAGGTGGAGGTTTATTTTCTTCAAAGGGTAAAAGAAGGAGACAAGGAGGCCTTTGATGACCTTTTATACTTCTGCGGTTTTATACCGGATGGTGTAAAAAGGTATGAGCTTTTAAAAGAGCTTTCAAAGGCCACATCCCTTCCTATAACAAGCCTTCAAGAGAGGATTGTAAAAGTAGAGAAAAGGGAAGAAAAAGAACAAACCCCTTTGAGCTATCATGAGGCTGTGCTTTTGGCTGGGCTTTACAGGTTTGGCTTTGAGGGCGTTGAATTGGATAAACTCAGGCTATCGCCTTACCTTATGGAGCTTATTGAGGCATTAAAAAGAGAAGAATACCACCTTATACCAGATTATGTGAAGAACTTTAAGGCCTATAACCTTGAGAGGGCCTTTCAAGAAAGCCTGAGGGCCCTTAGCCTGCCAGACATAGAAAAGCCTACCGATTTTGAAGAGTTAAGACAGAAAAGCAAAGCTCAACCAAGGAAGCTAAGGATAAAGTGATATATTTTATATTATGGAAAAGGTTTTCATTTATGATACCACATTAAGGGATGGCTCCCAAGCAGAAGGTGTGAACTTTTCCCTTGAGGACAAGCTACGCATACTCCAAAAACTGGATGAGTTTGGCATTGATTACATAGAAGGTGGATGGCCTGGAGCCAATCCAAAGGACACCATATTTTTTGAAAGGCTAAAGAAATACAAGCCAATACATGCCAAAATAGTGGCCTTTGGCTCCACAAGAAGGCCTGGCAAAAGGGCAGAAGAAGACCCACAGCTTGAAAACCTTATAAAGTCTGGTGCTAAAGTCATTACCATCTTTGGCAAAAGCTGGGATTTCCATGTGCTTGAGGCCCTAAAGACCACCTTAGAAGAGAACCTTTCCATGGTCTATGAATCGGTAAGCTTTTTAAAGAAGCATGTAGAAGAGGTCATCTTTGACGCAGAACACTTCTTTGACGGATACAAAAACAACCCCCAGTATGCCCTTGAGGTCCTAAGGTCTGCCTTAGAAGGTGGTGCGGACTGGATAGTGCTATGCGATACCAACGGTGGAAGCCTTCCTCACGAGGTTTATGAGATAACAAAAAAGGTAAAGGAAGCCTTTCCGGAGGTAAACATAGGCATACATGCCCACAACGATTCGGATACGGCCGTAGCCAACTCTTTGATGGCCATTTTGGCAGGCGCCAGACAGGTGCATGGCACTATAAACGGTATAGGGGAAAGAACGGGCAATGCAAACCTTTGTTCCATAATACCAAACCTGCAACTAAAGATGGGCTATAGGGCTGTGCCGGAGGAAAACCTAAAAAAACTCACAGAGCTTAGCCGCTTTGTCTCAGAGATGTCCAACATGCCCTTACCAAAGAACATGCCCTATGTGGGTGAGAGCGCCTTTGCTCACAAGGCGGGCGTGCATGCCTCTGCAGTTATGAAGCATGCTGGCACCTACGAACACATTGACCCAGCACTTGTAGGCAACAAGAGAAAGGTAACCGTTTCGGACCTCTCTGGAAGGAGCAACATACTCTATAAGCTTAGAGAGATGGGTATTGAGGTGGACGAAAAATCTCCAGAGGTTCTAAAGCTTTTGGAAAGGATAAAGGAACTGGAAAAGGAGGGCTACCATTTTGAGGCCGCTGAAGCATCCTTTGAGCTACTTTGCAAAAGGCATTTTGGCTTGGTAAGGGACTACTTTACCCTTGACGCCTACAGAGTTCTTATAGCAAAAAGAAGCACGGACAACCTGCCTGTTTCGGAGGCCACTGTGAGGCTCTTTGTTGGAGATGTAAAACAGCATACTGCCGCCCTGGGTAATGGACCTGTAAGCGCCTTGGATAGAGCTTTGAGAAAGGCCCTTGAGGAGTTTTATCCAAACCTTAAGGAGGTCCAGCTTATAGACTATAAGGTTAGGATAGTTAACGAGTCTGAAGGCACGGGTGCCAAGGTTAGGGTGCTTATTGAATCAACCGATGGAAATAGAAGATGGGGTACGGTAGGAGTTTCCGAGAACATCATAGAAGCCTCTTGGATAGCCCTTGCGGACAGCCTTATTTACAAACTCCACAAGGATGAGGAAGAGATGGAATCCAATTAGGATGTTAGGTTTTATAATTAATTTTTACCATGGACCTGCGTAGGATTATAAAGATAAAGGAGGGGATAAAGGACCTAAGGTCCAAAGAGCTAAAAGAGATTGATATACAGATAGACCTTATAAAAAGAGAAATACAACAGATAGATACGGTGATAGAGGAGATAAACAACCTTATCAAGGCTTCCTTTTCGGAGGGCTTACTACTGCGATATAGAGCCATGCTATCCAAGAAAAGAGATTTATTAAACAAGTTAACAGAGTTAAAACAATTTAAGGAAGAAAGAAAACAAAGACTAAAAGAAGCATATAAAGACCTTAAAGCCCTTGAAATACTAAAAGAAAATTTTGATAGAATGCAAAGGTTTAAGACTGTTAGCCTTGAAGCACAAAACGTAAACTTCATGCATTTAATAAAGAGGTGGCATAGAAATGCTTAAGGCTCTCTTTATTATGGCTATTCTTTTATCCTTTTCCTTTTCTCAATCTGCCTTGCAGAAAAAGATAAAAGAAGACAGGGAAAGAAAGGCAAAAGATGAAATAAGTGTTATGACGAAGGACCTTGAAGAAAAGCTTAAAAGGCTTGAAGAGGAACGAAAAAAGCTTGAGGAACTAAAAAGAGTAGAGCCAAAAAAGGAAGAACAACTACCAGAGGTAAAAAAGCTTGTAGATATATTCAACAAGGCATCACCAGATGAGGCTGGAGCCATAATGAATAACTTAGACTCCAACCTTGCCGCAGAAGTTCTAATAAACCTAAAGGAAAGGCAGGCCGCAGCCATACTTGAAGCCATGGACCCCAAAAAGGCTGCTGAGGTCTCCGCCATAATATTGGAAAGGAAAAAGAAAAGGTGAGCTTATGGAATTATAAGAATTTCTTAAAAGCCTTATTGAGAGTGGGCTTATAATAAGTCTTTGGAGGTGGAAAGATGGACAGGTTAGTTCTTGAAAGGCTTACAGAGCAAAAGGAAAGTCCAGAATACCTTCAGATAAGCATGGCGGCAGCCATGACCCTTGGCATAGTGCCAGGGCAGTTCTATAGAAATACAAGGCTAAGCTGTATAAATACGCTTTTGACCTACCCTTCTGGATGCCATGCCACCTGCGCCTATTGTGGACTTCAAAAGGCAAGGGATATGGAGTATTCAAAGAAGAACTTCATAAGGGTGGAATGGCCCACGGTAAAGCTTGATGAGATAATAGAAAGGGCGAAGGCGGTAGGCCATGTGGAAAGGCTGTGCATAGCCCAGATAACCCATCCAAAGGCCATAAGGGATACCAAGTATGTGCTTAAAAAGGTCCTCTCCGAGCTTGGAGATAAAATCTTTGTTTCCTTACTTATAAACGCCACAGGCACCACCTACGAAGACATGGAAGATTACAAAAAACTGGGTGCAGACACGGTAACCGTTGCCATAGACTGCGCCACGCCGGAGGTCTTTGAAAAGCTAAGGGGCAGGCCTATGAACAGCCCTCACAAGTGGGAAACCTTCTGGAAGGTGCTTGAGTGGGCCTGTGATGTGATGGGGGACGGTTATGCAGGATGCCACCTTGTAGTGGGCTTGGGTGAAACAGAACAAGAAATGGTAGAAACCATACAAAAGGTAAGAGACCTGGGTGCCAGAACCCACCTTTTCTCCTTCTGGCCGGAGGAAGGTTCTATGATGGAAAAGGAAAAGCCTTGTCCAGCACCCCAATACAGAAGGGTCCAGTTTGCAAGATATTTGATAGACAACAGGATAGCTCGCTACGAAGACATGAAGTTCAATGAAAAGGGCCAGATAATTGACTTTGGTATAGATAAGGACACTTTTGAAGAACTCTTTTGGAGCGGAAGGCCATTCATGACCTCAGGATGCAGAGGGAAAACCACAGAGGTTGCTTGCAACAGGCCCTTTGGAGATAGCTCTGTAACCGATATAAAGAGCTATCCCTTCAAGCCAAACAAGGCAGACCTACAAAGAATAAGAAAACAGCTCTTTGACTATGAGATGACCACCAACTACCCCGATGTGCTAAATCCAAGCGTCCTTAGGTACCAATGAACTGGGGCGACCTTCTTTTGGATATGGGTTATGCGGGCTTTGCAGGCTTTGTGGTAGGCTTTGCGGTAAGGCGGGTTCTTAACTTTTTCCTCCTCCTCCTTGGCCTTTATATCCTTTCTTTAATGTGGCTTGCCAGCAAGGGCATAATCCATGTGGATTGGAACAATCTCTTTGCCCTCTTTAAGGGTATGTTTGAAGGCTTTACGGCCTTTGTGCATGGATTGATTAGAAAGCTTGCCTTTGCCGGTAGCTTTGCAGTGGGCTTTGCTATAGGGTTTAAGACTTGAGAGAAAAAGAGCTTTTAGAAGAGGCAAAAAGGCTTTGGGATTTGGGTGATTTTTATTCAGCCCATGAAATCCTTGAGGACATATGGAGATTGTTTCCAAAGGAGGATAGAGCTTCAAGGAACTGCTATCAAGGCCTTATAAGGCTTGCCATAGCATACAACCATTACATCTGCGGAAGAAGGGACAGCTGTCTTAGAGTTTTAAAAATGTCTTACGAGCAATTGATGAATTGTGATAGTGTGCTTAGGTATGTGGATGTGCCTTACCTTCTTAAATTTGTGGATGTCCATATAAAAGCTTTGGAAGGGGGAGGAGGGATAGAGGAGTTTCCACAGCTTAGACTTTTGAACATCTAAATCATCTCCACCCTTACACCCATTCTCTCCAGTTCCTCTTTAAACTTTAGTATATCCATACCAACCCTTATCCTTGGGTCTGCCTGAAGCAGTGTCCTATATCCGTTTATTCTTAACTCAATAAGCAACTCTTTGCCCTCCTCATCTTTGCACTGTTCTATCAAGGACCTTAATTTTTCCAACTTGTCTTCTTCCAGTTCCTTCAAAAATACAAGCCTTAACATCATGTTTTTGCTCCTTAAAAACTCCTCCGGTGTATATGCTTCTTTTAGTATGAGCTTTACCTCTTCCGTTTCCTCATCCTTATCCACCTCAAACCTACCCACCAAAACCTGGTCCTCTTTTATCTTTTCCTTATTCTGTTCAAGGGTCTCTGGGAAAACAAAGACCTGAGCTATTCCTGTCTTATCCACTAAGTTGAAGGTGGCTATATAATTACCCTTCTGCGTCTTTTTAAGTTTTAGCTCCGTTATAACGCCTGCAAAGGTGTATGTGCCTTCTTCCACCTCTTCAAGGATTTCTAAGGAAGATACCTTGCCCTTAAGGAGCTTTTCATATGGATCAAGTGGGTGGGAAGAAATATAAAAGCCAAGCACTTCCTTTTCATACTTGGAGTTATCCTCTTCCTTCACCTCCTCCTTAAAACCAAAAAGCCCTTTTGTAAACATGGAAGACCCACTTTCAAGCCTGCTGAGAAGGTAAGACCGCTTTTCCCCAGTAAAGTCAAAGGCGCCAGCCTTTATTAATGCCTCAAGGGTCTTTTTGTTTACCTTTTTATTGTCCACGCTTCTTACAAAATCACCCAAGGAAGTCCAAGGCCTTTTCCTGCTTTCTACTATAAGCCTTGCAGTTTCTTCCCCTACGCCCTTTATACGGGCAAGGCCAAACCTTATGGTCTTTTTGCCCTCTATGACAAAGTCTACATGGCTTTTGTTTATATCCGGTGGCAACAGCTTAAAGCCTTCTTTTTTAACATCCTTAATAAGGCTTATAAACTTTTTGTCGCTCTTTTCTGTGGAGAGCTTTACACAGAAAAACTCCTCTGGGTAATGTGCCTTTAAATAAGCAGTCCAGTAAGAAAGGTAGCCGTAGGCTACTGAGTGAGATTTATTAAAGGAATAGCTGGCAAACTTTTCTATGTCTTCCCAAAGTTCTGTTATCTTTTTCTCGTTGTAGCCCCTTTCCACAGCTCCCTTTATAAACTTCTCCTTCATCTGAGCCATTAGGTCCGCCTTCTTCTTACCTATGGCCTTTCTAAGGGTGTCCGCCTCGCCGGGCGTAAAGCCAGCCAATATCTGAGATGCTTTCATTATCTGTTCCTGATAGACCCACACGCCGTAGGTTTCCTTTAGCACTGGCTCAAGCTCTGGGAAGGGGTATTCTACAGGTTCCTTACCATGCTTTCTGTTTATGTAGCTGTCCACAAGGCCACTTTTTAGAGGCCCTGGCCTGTATAGGGCAAGGACTGCCACTATATCATCAAAGCTATCGGGCAACAGTCTTCTAAGTAAGTTTTTCATACCTACGCTTTCAAGCTGGAACACGCCCGTGGTGTTGCCCTCCCTCAAAAGCTCAAAAACCTCCTTATCATCAAGGGGCAGGCTCAAAAGGTTTATATCTACTCCATGCCTTTCCCTTATCATTTCCCTCATTCTTTGCAGTTCTGTAAGGGTCTTTAGACCCAAAAAGTCCATCTTTATAAGGCCTATCTCTTCAAGCTTTACCATGTCAAACTGGGTGGCCACCGAACCTTCCTTGTCATAATAAAGAGGCAACAGTTCCTCCAAGGGTTTGGGAGCTATAACCACGCCTGCGGCGTGCAAAGAAGTATGCCTTGTAAGTCCCTCAAGCCTTAAGGCTATCTCCACAAGCCTTTTTAGCTCTGGATTTTCATCACAAAGCCTTCTGAACTTTTTCACGTTTTCCTCTATATCCGTCCTATGCCTACCATACTTTTCCAAAAGCTCCTCTATGGGTGTTATATACATCTCCTCAAGGTTTAGCCATGTGCCTTGCACATCGCCTTGGGGTATAAGCTTGGCTAAGGTGTCCGCAGTTTGATAGGATATGCCAAGGGCCCTGGCCGTGTCCCTTAGGGTTTGCTTTGCCTTCATCACGTTGTAGGTGATGATCTGAGCCACCTTGTCCGATCCATACTTCTCCTTTACATACTCAATTACCCTGTCTCTGTTTTCCATACAAAAGTCTACGTCTATATCGGGCATGGAAATTCTTTCTGGGTTTAAAAACCTTTCAAAGAGAAGACCATGCCTTATGGGGTCCACATCGGTTATACCTAAGGCAAAGGCAAGTAGGGAACCAGCGGCAGAGCCTCTACCGGGACCTACAGGAATGCCTTGGGACTTTGCCCAGTTGATAAAGTCTTGAACTATAAGGAAATAACCCTCAAAACCCATACGGGAAACCACATCAAGCTCGTAGTGTAGCCTATCCCAATATTCTTTACTATCCCTTGCCAAACCTTGTTCTATTCTCTGTCTCAAACCCTTTATAGAAAGGTCTTTGAGAAACTCTCCAAGGCTTGAACCCTCCACAGGAAAGTGGGGCATAAGATAGCCCTTGTTTTCGAGGATCTCAAAGCTATCAGCCGTTTTCTCTGCCACCTCAAGGGTGTTCTTAAGAGCCTCCTCCCATCCTTCAAACCTACCCTTAAACTTCTCCCATACCTCTTCTGGGCTTGCAAAGTGCAGGCCTTCGTTGGCGCATTTTAGGCCACCACCTTGCTGTATCTCCATTAGAGTTTTCTTCATCTGTATGGCCATAAGTACTTGGTGAGCAAGTCTGTCTTCGGGCATAAGGTAGTGAGAATCGTTGGTGGCCACAAGCTTTACTCCAAGCCTTTTGGCTATCTTTATAAGGGTTTTGTTGGCAACTTCTTGCTCTGGCAAGGAGTTGGATTGAAGTTCAAGGTATAAGTCCTCACCAAAAAGGTCTAAGAACTTTTTTACCCATTCCTCAGCCTTCTGCTCTTCTCCAAGGCTTGCATAATAAGTAGGCACGCCCTTCAAACATGCCGTTATGGCTATTAGCCCTTTATGGTATTGGCTCAAAAGTTCATAATCTATACGTGGCTTGTAATAAAAGCCCTCCTTATAAGAAAGGGTGGAAAGCTTCATAAGGTTTTTAAGCCCTTGGTCGTTCTTTGCTATAAGGATGAGATGATGGTTGTATCTGTCGGTTATGTTATCTTCCGATGCCTTACCCCTTCTATCAAAGCGTGAGCCTGTGGTAAAGTAGGCCTCCATACCTATAAGAGGCTTTATACCTACGGACTTCATCTCCTTATAAAAGTCCAGTATGCCAAAAAGGTTTCCATGGTCTGTTATGGCAACCGCCTTATAGCCATACTCTGTTGCCTTCTTTGACAGGTCCTTTATCTTTATAGCTCCATCAAGCAAGGAGTATTGAGTATGAAGGTGCAGATGCACAAAGTCTTTCATATTCTATTAGCATACTATGAAGGATTCTAAAATACAAACCCTAAAAGGCTTGATGCATAAGCCTTTTGCGAAGCTTCCCTAAATATTTAGCCTATTGTGCTTTTTATCCGGATGGCACCTTATACATATCTTGTGTTAGAAGGTCTACGCCCACCTCAAGGTTTTCCACCCATTCTATAAACCTCTTTACCATATCCTTACCTTTAAAGATGGCTCCATGCTGTGGCACTATCATCTCAATATCCAGGTCTTTTACCATGTTGGCCCAAAACCTCAATACTTTGTTGCTAACCATATACCTCCTATGAAAGCCTTCCATGTACCTTATGTGCTTGTCAAAGTCCTCCACAAAGAAGTAATCCTGCCCCAAGGAAGCACCAAGGTCTCCGGAAAAGAGTATCTTAGAGCATGGGTCATAAACCTGAAAATTACCCTCTGAATGCAAAAAGTGTGCTGGAAGTATATACAATTTACAGTCTCCACCAAGGGTAAGCACTGTGCCGTTGTCATCTATGGGCTTTACTCTGCCTTCAAGCTGGGAATCCAAACCAAAGTGTGGTAAAAACCTCATCCAAAGCTTGGATATATAGGCCTCTGCCTTTGTGGTCATAAGCCAACCGTTTATGGATGCCACTATATCTGGGTCTTGATGGGAGAGAAAGATATACTTTATTTGACTTGGTGGTATATAAACGGAAAGCTCGGAAAGAAGCTTAGAAAAGACCTTATGACCTCCTGGGTCCAAAAGCATGCCTTCATCCTTGTGAATTATAAGCACCTGATTGGATTGAACTGCACTGGCGGGTGTAAGTTCTTCAAAGAATATTACCTTGTGTTCTGGTGAGTCAAAGATAACATTTTTCATAATCGCACCTCCAATCTGATAATAATCATATAGTATATCCTAAGTATTTTATACGCCGGGTGAGAAATTAGACCTCAAGTTCACCCCTCCTATAATAGCTATA